>CEWK01066453.1_pt1 | contig 41959 bp, 34 predicted proteins | sample 531431 | NCBI WGS metagenome assembly CEWK01 (sample SAMEA2623059, study PRJEB7988) | marine metagenome | isolation source: saline water (ENVO:00002010), including
AATGATACACTATCATAGACATTGGTTCGAGCCACGCGACCCTTTCGGGAGTAATAGTACTGAGGAGCGATGGACGAACACATACGGTCACGCAGTGACACTCAACGGCGGGGCACCTCGGCTAGCACCCACCAAAGTAGTTGACGGGGAGAGAATGCATTACGGGTCTAGGGCCAACTCAGACTCTCTGATGGACGATTATACAGCTTCCCTATCCAAGGGGCCCAACGGGCTCCTCAATGGAAATATATCACTGAATCTACATCAGTTAGAGGACTTCATTAGTTTTGATTGGGACATTTCCTCGCTAGCTATTGCCACACAAAAAGAGTATAGCTTGGAACCATGGATTCTTCTAATAGAAGAGGAGGCATATTTCCCAAATGGGTCGAATGGATTGGAGACGTACGAACACGTTCTCCTTGAGGCACTTTCACTAGACTCAAGTAAGAACTCATCAGGAGTCATTGAAGTCCCCCTCCCCTCGCTATGGGATGGAGACGACCTGAAAGTGGCATTATTGGTCGATTGGCTCGTTGAATACTCTCCGTCTGGATCCCCCCTTCCGCCTCCAAGCATAGTCTATCTGCTCACATCATTGGTTGCTATGGCTTACGTTAGAGGTCCTAGACTGTCCTAAATGCTATTTATGTCAGTTGGGTTGAATAACCTCCGCCGTCCATGGTTGATTCTAGGAGGGACTCGATGGAGCCGAATGTGGACTCAATTACAATTGAAGAGATACCTGTTGGAGCAATTCCTAACTGGCTCTTCGATCATTTCGTCGACCAGGCAATAGATCCTAGGCCCGTTTCCAAAGGGGGCCCTTCGAAAGTCCTAACAATATACTCCAATGAGAACAGTAGAAGACAACACATGTCTATGCTCAGCAACATAGGTTTCGCTTTCGACAGGACTCTCCACCATACTCTGGAGTCACTCAAGTCCTCCCTAATGGCGGACCTGAGGATCCCGAGAAAAATCTCTTTAGGACCTTCCTTCGACTTAGTACTGCATAATTTATGCTCAGAAAGAGCATCGGATCTTTCCTTCCCACTGATCAATCCTCTGCCTAATATGCATTGGGGGGAGGGGAAGACTACTGCTCTCTCAGAGCTACACACTTTCCTCTCAAAAGAGTCCTCAACAGCCTCATGGGATGGTCCAGGAATGCACTCTTTCAGAGAGATTCTAAGAGACATTGAATCGAAGACGGGAGGAACTCATCCTGATTTTCTGACATCTAAGATACTGGAAGGTATTGAATTCGTTGAAACTCCTTTCACACTACTGGATATTGATGGTATTATCATGCTAGATCATGCCTCTCCAATCAACAAGTCAGATTCGGAACTACTCACTGCTCTTTCCAAAATTCGCCCCATTCATCAATTAACATATCCAGGGAGTTACAGGCTTGGATTTCACGGGTTTCAACTGGTGGATGATTTCCCTATAACAGATACAGACGATTTGCCAGAGTGGATTCCCAGACATGAAATATCCAACCACAAAAATGCCCCAACTGTGAATAGGGTTTTTGTTAATAGAGAGGAACAGTCTTTTGAGGCCTCTATTTCAATCGCCAGAGGCTTTCTATCAGAGGAACCCAATTCAACAGTCCTAATCATCGATCCATCATTTGAAGAAAATCAAACCAGATGGAGCAAAATGATACATGATTTGGGACTGCCCGTATCTGGACTAAAGAAACCCATAATACATTCACCATTAGGCCACTGGTTACATGAGTTGGCTAAAGTCGGAAACGGCTCTAACTCTTTCTCAATGGATAAGCTAAGACTGTTGGCCTTACAGGAATCGCTCTCCCCTTTTTCTCCTTTTCACAATGAAGATAACACCAATGATATTTCACCTCATCCCGATATAGAGCTACTATCTCAAATTGCAAGGTCAGAGCACATTCTAGGAGGACCAGGCGCTTTAGAGAGGTGGATGGAGGCTCTATGCAGGCCCTCCAAGAAAGACGAAAAGGGCCCCGCACGTGAATCAACTCAGTGGTGGATGATCGCACTCGTATCGTCAATACTTCCACTTCTAGATAAGACAGATAGAGAACTTCTATCAAATCAAAGACTTCTCACAGGATGTCACTCCGGAAAACTTCTCGAAGTGCCCAACTCGCCATCTACTGGGGATGAGTGGCTCGCTAGAACTGTTCAACAAATAGACACCGCTATCACAATTGACTCTCTGGATGGAAACACAATACCAATATCGTCCATAATAAAGGCAATCACATCTGAGCACGAGTCCTTGAGGTCACTGCAAAGATCAGTCGGACAGCCTCCTCCTGCAGGAGGGTCAGAATGGGTATCAGAGCTATCATCCATACTCAAGACCGCTTCTCTTCCGGTTCCGGTATCAGGCATCAGCTCAAGACTAAGAGTCATGGCGCCAAAAGACGCTCTTGGTTGCAACTCAGACATAGCTATACTGGCAAATACATCAGCACCCTCATGGAATCTCAAATCACCAAAAATACCCTTCATAGGAGAAATGGAGAGACACAAATTCGAGCTTCTGAGGCCAGACGTTCCTATTACCAAGGCACGTCATCACCTGTATCACATTCTCAATTGCTGTAGTAAAGTGATTTTGATAGACCCCAGCTTGGATAAGTCCACACCTCTAGCATCTCCCTTGGAGGAGATCTTAGCTTACTGTACCTCACCAGTCCACTTCGATCCAAACTCCGAGGAGAATCTCGGTCCTAGGGACATTAAGCAACTTGATGGAATACTACTCCGAAACATGAAGAATTCAAGCAATCCCCCCCTCAATCCCAGTGCGATTACCATTCCCCTCGATGTAGAGCTTCAGAGGGATAGGGAGAGAAGGCAACCTAGCAAGGCTGACTCAGAAGGATACCTTCCAGCCGAATATAGAAACAGGGTTATTTTGTTCGACTACGACGATTTGACAAGAAAGACTCCAGAGGGAGTAGAAAATCCTCGTAATTCTACTAGATGGCCAGTCATTGGAGCCACCAGTAGCGACGGGAAGAACTCCGTAACCATTGATCCCAGACCATTTACTCCGATACCGTCCGGTTCAGTTGTATCGGATAGCAGACATGGCCATTCAGACGGCGCCAATCAGGAAATACAACTATGGTCTCCAAGCAGGCTTCAAGAATGGGCTATGTGCCCTCGAAGAGGATGGCTATCAAGAGGACTCAGAATTAGAGAGGAAGAGACACAGAGCGAAGATCTTGATCCGAGAATCCATGGGGACCTCCTTCACCAGGTACATCACGATCTTATTTGTGAGGTCCTAGGCATGCAAGAGCAAGTGGAAAGGGACATATCAGGAGCTCTAGAGGGGCATTTTCCCACCAATATAGCCGATTCGGGCTTAGAAGAGCAAGACATCATGCAGAAGGCCCTCGAAATCCTTGACAAACTAGCACCATGGCTGGAACGATCTGATGGTGTTTCCACCTTTAGGCTCAGAATGCTCACCGGTATGTCACACATTGAATGGAAAGACTGGCTGGCCAACCCAGTCAGGGCCCCGCTAGGAGGTAGAATAGGAGCAATGATAAGATCAGAAATGCAACTTTCAGACTCAATGCCCATTGCGTTGGAATGGGAAATTTCTAATGGTTCAGAGACAGGCTCAGAAATTTCTCTGAATCAAAATGAAACCAGTCCAAATCAGATAGAATTGCCTTCCATAATGATCAATGGAAAGATAGACAGGGTGGATATAATTCCATTCGACAAAGAAGGCAATGAATGGATTAATGATGACGGATCAATTGAGATAGCGCCATTAAGACTCTTCGAAAAGAATGACTGGAAACCTCGTAGAAGAGTGATTATCAGAGATTTGAAGACTTCAGAGAAAAAGCCTTCAGATAGGAACAAGGAAGGCCTTCTTAACGAACTTCAATTGGCAATTTATTCTAGAGCATGGGAGATCAACCACCCAGGAGACTTGGTCGTGGGGGCAGGTATCTCAACCATTGGGCACTCCACAGAACATCTCGTTGAGCCTTCAGCCAACCATCGATCAGAATTAGAATCACTTTCAGTGGGAACGATCACCTCTCTGACCACCAGATTGCATAGATTCCCGGACGAATCCACCAATCCCAAGAGTGACCCCTTCAGAGCATGGATGGCCCAGCGACTTTCAGTTGCATTAGGGGTTGCTAATGGGGCCGTTGAAGGTAGAGTGCACCCAACTCCATCCAAATCAGCATGCAGATACTGCCCAGTGAGTAGTATATGCGCAGTCAAAATGGAGGATGACTACTGATGATTCCCAATACCGCTCAACGCCTCGCGCTGAACTTGGATTCACATATTGTAATCGATGCTGGAGCCGGGACAGGAAAGACCAAGACCATCATCGATAGAGTGATTGAGCACTATCTCTGTGGAGATCAAAGGGCCACTAGGATACTCCCAGTCCCAGAAAGGCCCCCTCCACCAAGAGGAGGGATCCTAATTTCCCCCTCTTCGGAGACGGTAGCTCCCAAGGATCACCCCGGGCTTCTCCCTGGAGAGGTAGTTCTGCTAACGTTCACCAACAAGGCGGCAGATGAGATGAGGCATAGGTTGAGGGATGAGATATTGAAACTGAGAATGGGCTCATCTTCGGTCTCCGAACAGAATAGAGCCGATCCAAGAGTAACCCATCCCGGCCTTCCTGAGCAGCTTCTAACCCTTCTGGAGGACGCCCCAATAGGTACCATAGACTCCTTCTTCAATCAATTAGTCTCTCCTTACAGAGGATTCCTAGGAGATGCTCTCAGCAGGGAGAATATTTCTGATGCAAGCAGGATACTACTTATCGAAGACGCACTTGATACACTTTGGAGGCTTCCAAGCTCAATCTCTGGTCTAGGAGATGCAGTCGATGCAGGTATTCCAGCAGAGATAGCGTCAGATGTCCTCAAAGCCAGAGAGAGAATAGCTAGGAGATACTCTGGTAGGAAGACCGCAGCTAGGCTACTCCGCGGTCTTGTTAGGAAATCCGTCTTCATCGAGGAAGGACTCAGGAGAATCACTGATAAGAACGGCCATGTAGACCCCCTACTACTCAGGGAAAGAATCCTATCTACAACTGATAGGAAACTAGTCGAGTCAATGTTTTCGAGGATAAATGAAAGTAGTGAGAGATATTGTGAAATCATCCTTGGATCTCCTGAAATGGTAGCTGGGGGCATTCCCCAAGAATCGAGAATGGCCTGTCTGTTAGCACTAAATAAACAGAATCCGTCTGATACATGGGGACAATTAGTATGGCTTGCGCATCATCTAGATTGCACCACAAGTGCGCCAACAGTTCAATCTGGTTCTCCAACCATATTTCCCAGACAAAATATTCCTGATGACAGCCATTGGCCGAGAGGGGTAAAGTCTTGGAGCGCAATAAAGGACAAGCACACCAAGGAATCTACCAAAGAAGCACTAAACTTGGAAATAGATAGAATCAGGAACGCATGGACCGACTCTACTGGTTCCCTGACTCTCCATTTTGCTCAGATTGCAATGCTTCTAGACTCGGCATCCCCTCCCTGCTCACCTCCCTCTCGTGGAAAATCCCTGTCCCCCTTGCCAGACACCATCCCAGATAGGCTTCCTCAAGGAGAAAAATCAGAGAGATACTATTTCACCATAGAAGCAGAAGCTGGGAATCTGGATGATCTCAGGCTAGCACATCTGGGATTCAAAGGTATTCTGAAAAGAATGAAGGAAAGAGAAGAGGTCCACGACTTCGATGATATACAGGCCTTAGCAGGCGACCTACTACTTTCCAAGTGCCCAGAAGTGTGTCGTAAATACTACCCCCAAGAGGTAATTAGAGAACTGGATTCCATAGGCGATGAACCTTGGAGAGACGATCATATCCTGGCTGCGTTAAAGCAGATATCCACATTAGAAAATAACCCAAAGTTAGCAGGAGAATCAATATCCGAATTAACAGCTATCAGATTAGATCTGGAAAGGAGACACGATCTTCTCAGGACCATTCGAAGGAGATTCAGGGCATTCATCATTGACGAGGCACAGGATAACTCACCTCTCCAATGGAGGCTTCTTTCCAGACTCTGGGGAGAGAGGAGCGTCCTGGAGGGGGAGATTCCAACCCCAGATACGCCATGGCAACCCACTGTGTGCTACGTTGGCGATGTCAAGCAGAGCATCTATGCTTTCAGACAGGCCGAGGTGGTCGGATTCCTTGAATATGCTAGAACACTGATGGCAATAAATCGTCACGAATTCTCCAGTATCCAGTTATTACGACAAAAACCAACACTAAGAAAGATCGACAGTAGCAGGGACCCAAGAAATGCACATCTAGTGGGAATCAAACAGGCAAAGACACTGACGCGCTTATCTGGAATTGATACGACACCATGGGTTCCTTTCGATCTTCCAGATAGAGGACGTATCCCAGAGCCCGAGGAAATCGATAGAAGGAGGAACGGATTAATCCGACTAAATGTTAACTATCGTACCAAGGGAGGGCTTTTAGAAGCAATGAATCACTGGTGGGATGATGTGTTTTCAGACAGGCACAAAGACTTCCCAAGAGGAGATTTCTACGCTACATCACAACCCTTGCGCCCGTCTGAGGAAAACTCAGACTCGGCTGGTTCGATTGAATGGATATGCCCCGTACTAAATGGCGGGGATGATGATGCTCCAGAAGATCTCACCGCTCCAATAGACTCGTTCGGTTTCGGAAAGCCGAACTCGATCGAAAGGCAGGCGATGCTAATCGCACTGAGGGCCAAAAATTTGATCAAAGGAGAGCCAATAAGGGTTCTCTCATCATCAGGAAAGTGGAGCGAGCTACCCGCAGAAGAGCCAATCGCTCCGAGTGACATAATGATTCTCCTTCCGAGCAGGAGTAAGCTGAGAGATAGCATAATGAGAGAGCTCTCAGTTGTTGGTGTCCCTGCTCAGGCCGACAGGGAAGGAAGCCTCCTACAACGTCCGACCGCACACGCCCTCGATGGCCTACTACAGCTATTGGCAAGGCCCGACTCTCCCCATCACGCTGCATGGGTGGCAAGGTCTTCACTAATTGGCCTCGATGACAGACAACTTCAGAAATTCATTGGGGACTCATCTCGAGGGGAAGATATGCTAGCTAGATTACGAGATTTTACAGCAAATGACAGGCATAAAGAAATGATAAAAAGATGGGAGATCCTCTCTGCGTCTAGCAGATTAGTCGAAGCTCTTAACGAGACATTGGATAGATCGGACCTATTGATGGCCTACCCAGATAATACCTCAAGACAGGATGCCGAGCAGTTTATCCAACTAGTGAGCACGTTGGCTATGGATCTCGGCGGTGACTGCAAAGTAATAGCGGACAGTGTCCGTAGGCTAAGAGAGGGGGATAAGAACAGTACAGAGGCAGTGAATGTGCCTGACTCAGACGCTGTCAGAGTTATGACAATCCATGGATCAAAGGGCTTAGAATCTAAGGTAGTAATCCTGGCAGATGTATTCTCCGGAAGGCAGACCAATATCAGAATAGAATCCTCAGAGAGACTCATTGTCACTCCTGATTTATTCGGGGGGCATCCCAAGCCATGGCCTTCCAAAGATCCAGTTTCTCCTCTCTGGAAACACGTGAAGAAAATCCACTTGGCCAGAAGGAATGCTGAAGCAAGAAGGTTGCTTTACGTAGCGGCCACAAGAGCTGAAGACAAGTTGATAATTTGTGGTTCTCCCAAGCACACTAAATGGGAGGATGGAAAGGGAATCACCTTTTCTTGGTCTTATGGAAAATCAGCTCCCCAACTCGGAGAGATGTGGCTAGAATCTCTTAGACAGGGTTCATGGAAGAGAGGGGAGGAATCATCTTATTGGCTTTCTTCAGAGGACTCACAATCTCAATCTCCTCCAAAAGTCACTAACGAAGGTATCAGGGAGATAGATCCACTATTAGCATCAACCTCTGGAATGCTAGGGTCAAATAATCTCCATGGGATAACCATATTGCATCATCCGATGTGCTTTGAAACGACAGATAAGACAACTAGAACAGTCCTGACGCCCCTCCAAAAGATCGAGAGAACCAATCAAGCGTCTTCTGAATCAGCCGCCCTCCTTCCCGCACCAAATACTACATCCAGAAATGATAGGGGGAGCAGAGTAAGGATCGCTCCTCACGATCTGACGGTATACAATGAATGTCCGAGGAGATATTGGCTCGAGACAAGGGGAGGTAGCCCGACAAAGAAATCGGAGTATCATTCGGGGCAACTAGAAAACAAAACATTGCCATCTGGCATAGATGCAGCCACTCTTGGTAAGGTGATTCACAGGATTTTCGAGATAGGGCTGATGAATCCTGGTCCTCCTAGTGATACCATCCCAAATCTACCCAGCTCATGGATAAGCAAGAGCCCGGACAGACTTACTGATGACTCACTTATGAATCAGGTGTTCCATGAAATACTGCCGCTGGAAGCAGATAGGGAAGGGTGCTCAAAAATTGTCAGGACAATACTTGAAAGAATTAGAAAAGGACCTCTGGGGGAACTATGCTCTGGCGCCTCAGTTGATGGCCATTTAGTAGACGGCTTACGAACTGAGATGCCATTCCATATTGCTAGGACTGTAGACCCGGGAGGGATTACGAGAGGGAGATGGTCTCCTGACGGAATAGAGCCTCTCTCATACATCGAACACGCCTCCTTAGAGATGGATGGAGTGATAGATCTGGTACTTTGTACTACGTCTGAGGAAGGGAGTTTCATCAGGCCCATAGACTTGAAGACCGAGGAGGCAGTGAGTATCTCCGATTATGATTCCAATGGCCTAATCTCGTCTTTGGGTAACGATTCAATCAAGCCAGCATCTCAAGCGGAGATGGATATTCTCGAACACCACGCAATGCAGTTGACGTTGTATTACTTGTCTTTGAAGTCTATCGAGGATGAGAGGAAGAAAAGAGGGCTACCTTACAGAGAGGTCCTAAGACCAGCAATATTAGTTGGCATAACTGGTAGAATCGTTGAGTACCCGGAAGACATGTTCCTAACGGCACTGGAAAAGTTAGACATGGCTATGAATACCGTAACGGAAATGGCACTCTTGTCAGAAGCCCCAATCGCTAGGTATCCTTGCACTTGCTCAACCTGCACTTAGCATATTTCTCCTAACGCTGGACAGAAGAATCCATTTGCTAAATTGTATACCAATACACATGGAACACGACTTGGACCGGCTTCTGACTATGAGTGATGATATATGGGAGAACTCAATTATCCCTAGTCTCAGTGAATTCATATCCATCAAGGCCCTCTCTCCACTGTTCGAACCAGAATGGCGCAGGCTAGGGGAGCTTGACGCCACAATTGATCTATTCTGTAAGTGGGTCGAAACCCAGAATCTGAATGGAATGACCTACTCAGTTCACAGGATCGAAGACAGGTCTCCAGTTCTGCTTATCACTGTCGAGGGGACAGGGCCGGGTGAGATTGTCTTCTACTCTCATCTGGACAAGCAACCCTCCAAGCCAGAACTGTGGTCCGAGGGACTCGGCCCTTTGAAAGCTGTCAGGAGAGGTCCGTGGCTCTTTGGAAGGGGAAGTATCGACGATGGATATGGAGGTTATCTATGCGTAGCTTCTCTGAAAATTCTTCAGAACTCCAGTATTCCTCATCCAAAATGCTCCTTCTTAATCGAAACATGTGAAGAATCGGGATCCTATGATCTACCTTCTTATCTCGAGGCTCTGAAGGAAGATTTAGGAGAACCCGATATGATTGTAGTGATGGATAGTGGCGGTCCCGACTACGATCATATCTGGATTACAGAGGCACTAAGGGGTCTTATCTCGGGTACTCTTTCAATCAAGGTTTCACATGAGGGAATCCATTCGGGCACTTCTGGAGGCTCTATTCCATCTTCATTTAGAATAGCTAGGGCGCTATTAGATAGGGTTGAAGACTCAAAAACAGGTCAGATTCTCATCCCTGAAATGCACGTTGACATATCCGATGATCTCAGAAGCAAGGCAGAATCACTCGCCAATGTAGTGGGGGATTCGCTCTGGCAACAGCTGCCCACGGTAGGCACGCTCCTCCCGGTTTCGGATAATACTGCAGACATGATTCTGGGAATGAATTGGCAACCCTCACTATGCGTCATAGGAGCTGATGGCCTACCGTCAGTTCAGACGGCTGGAAATGTACTAAGAACTAATACCGATCTAAAATTGAGCTTTAGGATACCTCCCGGAGTCGATGCAGGCCCTCTTGAGCCAATTCTGAAGCAAATTCTAGAGGAAAATCCACCATATGGGGCAGAGGTTTCATTCTCACCCGACTCGTCCGCAAATGGCTTTCATTCACCTCCGCTAGATGGAGAGGTAAAGAGGGCCATTACTGAGGCTTCTACGCTCTTAACCGGTAGACCGCCTTTAGCAACTTGGATTGGTGGAACAATTCCATTCATGGCTATGATGCAGAGCAGATACCCAAATGCTAAGTTTCTATGCACAGGAGCCTCTGGACCTGGAAACAATGCGCACGGTCCCGATGAGAAGCTCCACATTCCCACGGCAAAGAGATTGACAGCAGTACTAGCAACGACTGTAGCCGCAATATCTAGATGAATACACTAATCCCATGTATTTGTATCCCGTTTCCGCCGGGGTTAAAGGGGAGGCAGTAGTCCAGCTGTTTGGGATACACCATGAGCGATGAGGAAACGATACCTGTCGAACAGGACGATTTGGCCGAGCAACTAGCCATGGAGAAGGAAAGACTTGACAAGCTATATGTGGCATATCAGGCAATTGAATCTGAGTTAGCCGACGCCAAGGCCCATATCGAAGTTCTTGAGAAGGACGCTATCGATAAGGAAATCGAGAAAGAGGGATTAGGGGAACTTCTCAATGAGAAGGACAGTCGTATCAGGAACCTCGAGATAGAGTCTGCTAAGGCAGGAACAAGAGTAAAGCATCTCGAACCTGAACTTGAGAAGATGGAAGAGATGTACACCAGAGAGCAAGCTAGGCTTGGAAGAGTATTCGATGTCGCAGAGGAGCTTGATGAAGCCCTTCAGACCGCTACCTCTGAGTTGAAGGCTAGAGACGACTGGTATGTCGAGCACATGAAGATATTCGAAGATATCAAGAAGGTCACAGAGACAAGATTCGAGATGATTGACAGGGCTATGGAATACTTCAAGGAGTTCCAGGAGAAACAGGATACTTTCAGAGATAGGATGGATGAGACGCTTGAGGCTGTCAAGGAAGCTGCTTCTGAAAACGCTACTGTTGAAGAAGAGGCTCCTGAATCACCAGAGCAATCACAAGAAGAAGCGTGAGATTAACTCCACTACTCTGGTATGGTACCATCTGCCATTCTGATACATCTAGCCGGAATTCCGCCCCATACTTCTCCTGCAGGAATGTTGGTCCACTTGGGAACTACGGCTCTGGATGCCACGATTGCCCCCTCACCGATGACACAACCCGGCTGAATAACTGAACCCATCCCAATCAGAGCGTCCTTGCCAATATTAACCGGAGCCATCACCAACTCACCTTTCTCAGTCAAATGGGCATTGATGATTGCCTTTCCTCCTATTACCACACCATCTCCTAGAGTCACAGATCCAGCATCATTGATGTATGCTGAATTGATCTGCACCCCTTTTCCTAATTTCGCACCTGAAAGTCGATAGAAAGTGTTGCCAATGAATGACGGAACTAGAAAGGGCAAGAAGAAAAGAGCTATTTTGTGAAAAACCATCGACCACGCCCACTGTATTGTTACAAAAGACTTCAGTGGATATTTTCCCGGCTTTAGTCTCGGCCGAAATAGGCCTCCTAATAGTCCAGAGAGAATCACAAGAGTCACTCCCCAAGCAGTTATTCCCATGCCAAGCGCCACTCCGGTGATTACAAAGCTCTCCAATGGAACACTATCTATCTCGTTGAATGAATTTATACTGATTCCCAACAGATCAATAATCTTGAAAAAAATGTAGATCCCAGGAAAGGAGCAAAGACCTATGATGAGAGCTAGAAATGGAATTAATATAGCAGTCAGAAAATTCTGAATTATTGTGAACGACCTCATCACACCACTTCATTAGTTCCAGAGGCTACCTCTTCATCAACCTCTCTTGCGACGCGAATTCCTTCTTCAACATCCACAACGAAGAAGAAACACATTCCCATCAAGATGGGAACTACTACGCTCAGAAGCCCCATTCTGCTATCCATAGAGGCGGCCACTATTGCATAAACTATCGGCCCTAGGACCGATACTGCCTTCCCTATGAAGGCGAAGAACCCAAAGAACTCAGTAGTCTTGGACGTAGGTATCAGCATACTGAAGAGACTTCTGGATAGAGCCCCTGCGACTCCCATAACCATTCCAAACGTCATTCCCAGTATTATCCACTGTAGGTTAATTCCTATTCCCACAGGCTCCCAGACATTATCCCTTAGCAAGTTAGGCCACCAGTCTATTGGCCCTCCTTCGATAACTGTGGGATGATCAATGCCAACTGAAGAGGCCCCATCTAATGCTCCTCCCCGGAAGGAGAAGGAGAATCTATGTTGTGTACTATTTTCCATCCTAAGGACAAGTAGTGAGGACTCTTCCAGAGTAAGTAAGGGACGCTCGTCGTCGCCCGATTTCAGGAATTGCAGGAATGCCTCCCTGAACTCTTCATCCCCCTCTCCTGACTCACTAACCCAACCGTCCACTCCCCGATTGTATAGTGTTGAAAGTTTGTATGAATCCTCTTCCTGATCCCAATCATAACGGAAGTCATACCTCTCGTGGTCCCCCTCCAATTCAAGAGGTGCAAATCCTACTCCCAGAACCGACACAACACAAAATATCGCCAGAGCCCCACCTAGAATATTCTTGTTACTATACCTACTAGCTAAGGAACCACCTATGATAGTCATTGGAATAGCAACTATATTGGCAGAAAGAAGAAGAACGAAGTTCATGCTGAAGTCTATCCTCAATACGGAATCTGCATATGCCGCGGCCAATCCTCCAATCGCATTTACTCCATCATAGAATAACAGATACCCGCACATGAATAGAGTCAGGACCTTATATCTTCGAATCTCAGAGAATGTCTTACGAATCTCCCTGACTCCATCTATTGTCGCTTCAAAGAATGACGTGTATTCAGTAGGATTTGGTATTTCAGGCTCGGGAGTATTTCTGAAAATAGGCACTGAAAAACCCAACCACCACAAGGCGCTAGTCAGGAAAACGAAACACTGAACATCAGGATCTTCGAATCCAAATCTTAAACCTACAATCAAATGAATTGTTAGTAGTGTAGAACCACCTAGAAAACCATAGGCATACCCCCAGCTGGAGATATGATCCATTAGACGTTTATCTCCCAGATAAGGGAGGAAGGCAGAGTAAATCGCATGACCACCAGCAAATCCTATATTGCCCATAATCAGGCAAATCGCAAGGAATTTGTACGATGACTCCTCACTCATATAGGGAGCCAATCCCATTAGAGCGGTAAATAGAATTCCAACAATAGTATAGATCTTTAAAATCCTCTTCTTGATGGGCATCCTATCTGCTATGGCACCCAATACCGGACTGACAATAGCTACAAAGACACTGGAAATTCCAAGTACTACAGCATAGAAACTGTCCCCAGTAAATGTCATACCGGCATATTCCGCGCTTCCTCCGTTTGCCAGGTTGAACATATTGGATAGCAGTGTCGGAACCACCACTGTGATTACCGTGAGCGCGAAGGCCTGATTAGCCCAGTCGAACCAATACCAGCTTTTCAGCGACTTCTTAGATTCCGGATCCATTTCACTGAGAAGCCTCTCAACCTCATCGGAGCTAGCAATCAGCTTGCCGAACCCCCCTGACATGAATCCCTGAGATTATATCTGGTCTTTAGTGTCGTCTACGTAATCAGGTATCTCACGACTCACCACATAGTAGTCAATGTCAATAACACCTCCCTAGAGCGGAGCTCATGGCCAGTTCGTGCGGCTTGATAGGAGATGGCAATAAGCCCGTTAAAATCCATCATCTAGTCAAAGCGCCCGAGAATACACCCGAATCAATAGCTTCCAGAGAGTCTTGGGATGCATCCAAGCCAGTTACAGTATACAAGACTCCCGAGAATCTTCCAGACGGCACTCCCTGTACTGCGGCCACTGTAATTCTACGCACGAAGGGCTGTGTATGGTGGTGGAAATCTGGATGTACCTTCTGCGGTTACTTCAATGATGTCAGGGACGATGTAACTGCAGAGGATATGTTCTCTCAGTGGGAAGAGGCTAAGAGAGTCACGAGCGACTTCCGAGACTGCAAGATGGTCAAGGTTTACACTTCAGGAACCTTCTTTGAGGATAGAGAAAACCCACCAGAATGGCAGGAGCACGTCCTCAGAGAGACTTATCAGATGGGGTTACACTTGGTAGTAGAGGCACAAGCCCAAATGTGCACTCCTGAGAAGCTAGAATGGGTGGCTGAAAGACATCCAGGGTGTACTGTAGCCATCGGCTTAGAGGCATATGATAACACTGTTCTTAGATTCCACGCTAACAAGGGATTCTCCCTCAAGCAGTGGCATAAAGCAGTCGAAATCCTCAGAGACAATTCTCTAAGAGTCAAGACATATCTTTTGTTTAAACCACCTTTCATGTCCGAGGGGGACGCTCTTGAACACACAATCTCATGGGTCTCTGAAGTCTCCAAGATATCTGATGAGGTATCGATAAATCCGATGAATATCCAGAGAGGGACAATAGTGGATAGGCTATTCAGGAACAGGGAATATCGGCCTCCTTGGCTCTGGTCATTGGTAGAGATGATCATCAGAACTCATGACGATGTCTCGAAGACTGACTGCAGGGTGATCGTTCATCCAACAGCCGGTGGAAAGGCAAGAGGGTCCCACAATTGCGGATCATGCGATTCCGAGGTTGTTGCGGCGATTGAGAGATATTCAGTTTCTGGAAATCTAGGAGAATTTAATGAACTAGAATGCGAATGTAAGAAGGTCTGGCTTTCTGAGATACAGAATGATTCAGCACTACCTACTCCTATGGGTTCCGGCATTCATCGCAGAGGGAACGCCCTGGATAGATTACGTGCCCCATGATACTGAGGGACTCTGTCCCTCGCCCAACGCTTAAGGGGCCATCTCCGTTGGTTCGGTCCGCTTCTGTCGCGTCTCGCGGGGTGTGTGTCTATGTCTATCGAAGTACCAAGTTCAGTTGATGAGTTCATCCAAGGAGAGAAAGAGCCGGCTTCGTCGGGTGTAGTAGTGGTTCTAGGATTCGTTTCAATGCTCTCTTTCCTCATCCTCTACGGGATTCTGTTCCCAGGGAGGGACATGCCAGTAATTTCTGAAGTCTTACCCATGTTTGAGGGGGTCTTCGACTCAGGGATATGGTTCTTCCTTCTTGGAGTCATCTTCGGTGCATTCTCAATTATAGCAACTATGCTTACGGAGGCCACTAGTGAGTGAGGTGATTGTCATGGATGTCGTAATATCAACCCTAGCAACTTTCTGGTTGTTGCTTGCACTATCCTTCGTTCTGATAAAGAGGGGCCTCTGGATATTCAATGATGTTGCCAAGGGCCTAAGCATGTTCATGCTGGAAAAGGCACTGGGTCCTGCCATTGATTTTGTAAGCGGACGACCCGGTTCGTCTTCTTCTACATGGATTATCCATGGTTTAGTCTGGGCCTTCGTGGCTTCGACTCTAACATTCATGGGCCTGTGGCTAAATCATGATGCTACTGCCCTGCATAGCTTCGAATCTTGGGGCTATCACCCTGACTCCTCAGAGCTAATATATGCAGGAAGGCTAACTGCTCTTTTCGGTGCTATTGGAATGTTGGTAGTTGGGGCCTCCCTCTACTCACTTCCTAGACTATGCGGAACCCATCTTGCCAGTGAGTCAAACGCTACCTTGGTTTCTCTGCTCTGGACGCTATCTGTATTGCTAATGTTCCTGGGATCGCAGAACGCAGTAATTGCTGGCATCACCATACTTCCAATTGCAAACCTACTCTTGACTCTAGCTTCGACTGCCTTGGTCATCAATATGATACTCACAGTTTCCGAGGCTACCCAGGAGATTCCATTCCCGGGCTGGCTCATCGTATACGCATTCATAGGAAATATAGCAGCCATCCTAGCTATCTTCATAAGCGGTGCATTCAATGAAGGAGTTGGCCAATGGTTACTCTTCCATCTCGCCGGTGGGACATTCTTCTTCTGTGGGGTAGCTGGAGTATCCCTCTACTCTGTTTCTGTCGGCTCCGGAAATCCACTATGGTCAAAGTCGCTGGTGGCATTCACTCTATTTGGGGCTGTCATAACAATCAATCCAATGGGATCAACCGATCCCTCGATGGTTGTCGATTTATTCTCCCTCACAAGCAACGAACTCGAAGCATCATCCAGAGACGTCATTTCAGGCTCGTTCCTGATGGCTCTCTCCGCAATTCCAATTATTGCATTCAGTGCTAACATGCTGGTGACAATGAGGGGCTCAGACGCCTTCGTTGAGAACCCAGACTCTCCAGGAATTGCCGAGCTAAACCTAGGAGCTTGGATGCTAATTCCTATTGCTATAGGGTCACTGTTTGTCCAAACCGACGCTCTAGGGGGTGTCAACGAGCTGAGCGGAATATCACAGTCTCTTGATTTGATGGCAATATGGCTGGTGATGATGCCTTTGTCACTAGGAGCCGCTCTGAACGTTTTACCAAGAGCTAGTGGAAGGCACCAACTTTCGGCCAACCGCTCTCGATGGGCCTTCTGGATGATGTCAGGAGGTGCTTTCCTGGGACTACTCATTACACTGATGTCCGACTTCACAGACATGGCACTCACCGAGTCGATGGCCGAGCAAGGCTCCTCGATTAATCAAGAACTTAGAAAGGTCGGATCAGTGATGTTCTATGGTACGGTTATCGGTGCAATATTCCACTGTACTAACACAATAAGTGGCCAGTACAGGGGACGAATTATGGGGGATATTTCCAAAGCATCATTATCATCTATAGCAATCGAGTCGTACAGCCTAACGGGGCCTACCACTATCAGGAAGATACTTGCTAGTGGCGCTACTCTTGATACAGAAGTCTCGCCCTCAGAGCAGAGCGAAGAGAAGGGCTCTGCAACCGAACTTTGAGGACGTAAGGCCCCTTCCGTAGAATGATATCCATGCGAATAGGACTAGTGGGGAAGCCCAATGTGGGCAAATCTACTTCATTCTCAGCACTTACAGAGACCCCTGTAGAGATCGCAAACTACCCCTTTACCACTATAGATCCTAACGTCGGTGTCGCATGGATTCCACTAAGGGACCCATGTGCCTGCCTCGAGCTCAGGCAAAAGAGAGAACGAGAAGGAAGGCTGGAGAGTGTGGCCGATCAAGATCCACGCAAAGGAAGCATATGTACTCCCAACTCCGGTGGATGTACAGGATATACTAGGCTGGTCCCAGTTACGATGATTGATGTAGCGGGGTTAGTCCCTGGTGCACATAAGGGGAGAGGAAGAGGGAATCAGTTTCTCTCAGACTTAGCAAGATGCGACGCGCTAATCCAAGTCGTAGATGCCTCTGGTTCGACCGATATCGAAGGAAACCCCGTTGGCTCAGGAGGATCAAACCCTATTCAGGAATATGAATTCCTAACCGCAGAGCTAGACGCATGGATCAGTGGAATACTGAGTAATGGATGGGAAAGGGGGGCTAGGAGAGTTCAAGCAGAGGGAGAAAGAGCGCTGAATGACTTCATTCTAGACAGGCTCACTGGAATCGGTGCCAATGAGAGGCATGTCAGTGTGGGGATCTCATCTGTAAATGAAGCGAATCCAGACGCCGGAATGCCCTGGACATGGACAGAAAACGAAATTACAATCCTGGCTTCAGCCATCAGGACTCAACTATTTCCTATATTCGTCGCCGCAAACAAGGCTGACAAGGCATCAACAGAATCTTGGACTGAATTAAAGAAAATTGTCTCGGAGTCCGGTGGAATTGTAGTTCCCACAAGCGCGGAGGCCGAACTAGCACTGAGAAGGGCTTCCAGTGCAGGTCTAATTGAAAACATACCAGGCGAGTTCGAATTTCAAATCACTGATTCAGGAGAAAAAAACCTCTCAGAAAAGCAGAGGAGCGCGCTCGAGTCGATTTCGTCATCTCTTAGGGATTGGGAAGGAGGGGGCCTCCTAGGATTACTAGGAGAGGTTATTTTTGGTAATCTTGGAAGAAGAGTTGCATATCCAGTTCAGGATGAAACACATTGGACTGATGGAGACGGAAAAATTCTTCCAGACGCTCTTCTAGTCCCTTCAGGAACTACTGCTAGGGAATTGGCATTCCTAGTCCATACTGATTTGGGACAGGGATTCATCAAGGCAGTTGATGCTCGCTCGGGGAGAGTAATCGGTGCTGAGTATGAAGTGATGGATAATGATGTGATTAGGATACATTCCAAATCGTAGACTACTCAGTCGGCTCAACCACCGACTCTTCAATCACCAATTCATAGGTAACCATTCTCCAAATAATATCAAAATCCTCATCAGAATCCACAAAACCTCCGACCACAGGGGCGGAGTTAATCTCAGCTGATATAGTAGCCGACCAGACACCAATTCCTAATCCATTATCATTCCAAGTCTCATATATCGTTTTCTGGGATGATTCAATACTGAAACTCTCCCCAGTGTAGTTGGTCGTCACATCCCATCTCAATGTGAAGCCACCATTTCCCCCCATACAGGTTCCTTCCGCATCCTGATCTTGAATATGTCCTGAGGAGTAACCCTCGACATCGATGAGGTCGCTAACTCCCTCCACACTATCCGAAAATCCAGGACCCGGGTCATCATTGTCGTTACACTGGATAACCAACTCGATGAAACCTATTTCCATATCGCCTAAATCCCCCATTCCAACTATGAACTCGGTCATATGAGTGTCCCCATCTTCCAAAACTGTAGATTCTTCGAAAATAGACTCACTCTCACTGAAGCTAACCAACCATTCGCCCTGTCCAGAGCTCCCACCAGTTACTAAATTCTCATCTGCCAGGGGCATCCACGCGAAGTACATTGGAAATAGAAACATGAATGCGACTGTACCAGTCGCCATCCCAATTCTTCTCGGGCTGTCGAGCATGTCAAATACCATCTGACTCAACACTGGAAAATTGGCATCTCTTTCAAATCCTCTCTCTAGTCTCCTTTACAAACAGCCATTTTCACTTTCAATCGTATATTCGGTTTAGAGTAATCCTTCAGAGGAGAAAACCCTCCTCGATTTCCTGAATTCGGGTATGAAGTATCCAATCATAGATCTCTCCCAGAAACTCCATTTCCACGGACATCTCGGTAATGAATCAGTCCAGTCACGAAGGAAGGAAAGCCACTCCTCTCCGTCTATTGATTCAGGAATCTCAAAAGAAACAATTGTGACTATTCCGGCTGAGCCGGGAGTGTAGCTCCATGCTCTCAGAGAGAGGCCTTCCGCAATTCCTTCACCAACTTCCATTCCTAGAACTCTTGCGGAATTGGTTATTGGCATTATTATGGCCCATCGGTGAACCACTTTCGACTCTTCGAGTCTCGAACCAGGCCATCCCCGATTGTCACATGTGATTCTGAAGTACCTAACTGCATCAGTAGCGGTGATGGAAACTGGAATCTCCAGTACTCGGGTAGAATGCATATGTAGTCGCTGACAGGCTATCGCCCATAGCGCCTTCGCGATTTAGTTCAATTCAATACTGCTTATCCGAACAACGAGCCGAGACCTTCGAAGCCACCATCCTCTTCCTCAGGCTCCTCTTCAACTGCGGCCTCAGCAGGAGCTTCAGTAGCTCCTCCAGCGGCAGCAGGTGCGGCGCCCGAAGCAACGGGTGCGGCTATGGCAGTAGCCATGGCTTCTCCGATATCCACGGATCCCAACGAAGCGACCAGTGCCTTAACACGGGCGCTGTCAGCATCCACTCCGGCGGCGGTTAGCACAGCGCTAACGCCATTCTCGTCAATCTCTTTCTCGGCCGAGTGCAGTAGCATTGCAGCGTATACATATTCCATTTTTTCACCTTCTTTTTCATCCGAAGAGGTCGCCAAGTCCACCGAACCCAGCTTCCTCCTCTTCCTCCTCTTCCTCGGAAACAGCTTCACTTGCTGTATCCTCTGCCGCTTCTGAGGCCGCGGCACCAACACTCGACGAGACCGTCGCCGCACCGAGTGCTGCGACAAGCTCTTCGTCAAGAGCTGAGGAATCTAATCGGCTAGCTAAAGCCATAGCGTGCGCGTTGGCGCGGGAAATTATGACGGAAGCCGTCTCATCATTGACGACTCCAGCCTCCAAGGCAACGGAAAGAGCCTCGCTACTCGCCTTGGATAATAGTGCAGGCATTGTAGCAATGGAGAACCACTGAACATTGAATGCCAGGTTGAATGCACCTGAGGTAGCCTGGATTATGTCATTTCTGAGCCCATCAGTATCAAGATCTAGCTCGGATGAGGAAAGAACCTGACCGTCGTCTATAACTCCCATCAGTATGAGGCCAATTTCTATCGGGTTGATTCCTAGTTTGGAAAGCATCAAACCGAGCTCCCCCTCTATTGGATCTCCCTTGTTCACAACAGTGACAGTTTTCTGAATGGCAACAGCCCCCTTGTCTATCTTTGCTGGGATTCCAACGGCATTGAACTCACCGACTATAGGGCCAGGACCAAACTCAGTTGGCCCCGCTTCGACGATTATATCCTCTGGAGCAATCTCTCCTTCCTTGGCTGCTCTACCCTGCCTTGTCTTTTCGAGCTCATCGAATAATTCGTAGCAGTTGAGCGAGTCAGTATGTACAACACATGGCTGTATCGCTCCTTCGAGCAACGTCTCAAGATTCTCCTCAGATAGTCCGGCCTCTTTCCAAGCCAACCTAATCAGGCTCTTCTTGGCCATGGTCATCGTCAGCATACCTCGTAGAGAGCTTCTCATATCTAGCATATTCTTCGCGGGTACTCCTGAGATATCTACCACACCGACGATCCCTTCTCTCCCAACTATGTCTTTCAGCTCATCAACACGGTCGGGCTTCCAACCAGCTACTTTGGGAATCAACCAATCACCTCGACCTTGTATGATGGGCCCATGGATGTCTTGACGTAGCAAGATCTGATGTTTCCTGTGCCCCTCTCAAGCCTGCTCATGACCCTATTCCAAATCGCCATTGCGTTAAGAGTCAAGTCATTAAGGCCCTGCTCTCTGGAACCGAGTGCTGCATGGAATGTGATTTTATCTCTAGATCTAACAACTGCAGTATCCTTCAGTCCATTAGCAATCATAGCGGGATCGACATTTGGTGGTACAGGCCTCGGCATCTTCCCTCTCGGTCCTAGAACAACCCCAAGGAACCTACCTACTGTACCCATGTGAGGTATCTCTGACAAGAAAAAGTCGTACTTATTTGCCATTTTCCTAGCCTGCTGACGGTTTCCCCCTATGTCCTCGATAGTCATAGGATCTATGACATCCAACCCCGCGGCCCTCGCCTTTGCAGACATCTCTCCACCAGCGAACATTGCAATCCTGACAGGTTTACCTCTGCCGGATGGGAGTCTTACCTCCTCTTGAATTCTGTTTGCTGGATTCTTCAAATCAACATCCTTGAGTGTGAATGAGATTTCTACTGACTCTACGAACTTTCGCTCGGGAGATTCCTCTAAGGCTTGTTGAATAGCGGTCTGTATATTTTCCTTCATTCTAAGCCACCTCCGCGGTCAACGAGGAAAAACCTCTCCCGCAACTCGTGATTGTCAAGCGAAATGCTCGGCAAAATCCCCCTTGCTCATAGCACTAAGGGCGTCCTTAGGAGACATCCCTTCAATATTTACCCGCATTGAAACACAGGTTCCCATAACCTCTCTGCATCTTGCGTAAAGCGTTGCACCGGTCAACCTGTCCTTCTGGTCTTCAGCCAGCTTCTTCACCTGTTCCATGGTGAGGTTCTCAGTGGCCTCTTCCCACGATCCATTGCACTTTTTCTTACCAAGTGATTGGATGATCATGTGAGGAGTCTCATTACGTGCTGACATACTAAATCCCCCTATTGAGTGCCCCGCCGACCTGCTTTCCCTATTTGAGAGTGATGCAAACCGATGATTCCTCCAAACCTCACTCCATTCTCTGTGTTACTCTTACTTGATCGGCCCTGATGTTGAGTGCCACAGGTACAGCTGCTTCGAATAATTCTACGGTGACCTCTTCCTTTGACTCACTTACTCCAATCACACGAGCTGCGGCGCCCTTGAACGCGCCTCCACGGATTTCAACTATGTTTCCTTCCTCTATTCCCGATGTTGCCGCCTTTGGCTCTAGATATGGTAGTATGTCCATCAGAGGGGACTCTCCATCCAGAACCTTTCGACAATTCTTCATTGGGGTAGCCGATACTCCAACCCTTCCTATTAGCTTCTCAACATGATGGATTGCTGTAGCCTCAACAAAAATGAACCCCTTCAGGTAGCTAGGGCTCAGCACTCCGAAGATCTTGTCTTGTATGTCTTGAAGGGAGCCGGTTCCAGAAAGTCTAGCTCTGATCTCTCTCGCGACATTCTGTTCTTGTCCCATACTAGTTTTGAGGATGTAGAGGAAAGATGCGACGTCACCGTACATGTTCCCCAGTTGGGGTACCATGTACCTCGATGATCTGCTTTCGGATGAGTCATCGGGCTCTACCCAGTTGATGTAACCTGGATCGACCCAGCTGTGATTCTTGTATAGTCCTCTGGAATTAACCTCTTCCGTGTCGCTGAGGAATAGAAGAGGGGTGACATCGTTCAGACGGTTTCCGAATTCTAGTCCCCTGGCGTCCCCGGCTCTAATGAACGTCAGACTCTCCGGGGCAATTCCAGTGGTTTCCTCGATTCTGGCGGCAACAACGTCAAGGTCGTTGGAGTCCCCAACGCCGTAGACACCATCCCATGCTCCAGCGAAGTCTGAGACTTCGTCGGCACGTTGCATCAGTAGAACTTTTTCTGCGTGGCGGATATAGGCAACAAAAGCATCTGACAAATCTCATCCCTCCTTAGTTAGTTAACCAGCTGAAGAAGTCGGGCAACAAAGTGTCCATACCCCAAAGCATCACGAATCCTATTAGTCCGAGTACAAGCATTCCAATTCCACAAACTATCACTGTCTGCCTGAACTCTTGCTTCGAAGGCTTTCTGGCCATCTTCAAGATTCTGGCATATGATCCAGTTTGAAGGCCCTTGATTCTGCCTTCTATGCCATCCTGCCATCCCTGCACAGTGTCTTCTAGCACACCAACATTGGAACTTTCAACACCCATAGTTCAACCTCAAAGCGGTCTGCCGACCGACGAGCCTCATTTAAGCACAGCGGATGAGCTTGTCCGAGTACTCGGAGGGACTATCCAATGAACTCCACGGTCCTGCTCCTCAGATTCCTCATTTGAGTGTGCAATGCCGCACCATGAATCTGCTCGCTCTTGACTCCTGTGAGAACTAACAGTACTCTAATTCCATCTCCCATATTCGGGTCCGTTGTAGCTCCCCAAATTATCCTCGCATATGGATTGATTTTATCTCTAATTATTTTCGCACACGACTCGGCATCCCCTAGTGAGAGACTTGGTCCTCCCACGACGTTTACCAAAGCACCTCTTGCATCTGAAACATCAATATCCAGCAGCGGAGATTGCAAAGCCTCCTCAGTAGCTGCCGCTGCCATTCCCTCTCCTCGGGCCTCTCCAAGACCAATCATTGCAACTCCCCCGCCGTTCTCCATAACAGATCGGAGGTCCTGAAAGTCAAGATTGACAACCCCTTCCTTCGCAATCATCTCAGAAACTCCCTTGATACTACGCATGAGTAGCTCATCCGCTACTCTGAATGCTGCATCGAGTGGTAACTCTCTAACGCCCTCAACCTCTAGTAATCTCTCATTCGGAAGAACCACAACGGTGTCACAAACCTCTCTGAGCCTCTCAAGTCCCCACTCGGCATTCTGCCTCCTCAGTGCCCCTTCGGAAAGGAACGGATAGCTAACCACTGCAATCGTCAAGGCCCCAGCGGCCCGGGCCAGTCTGGCTACTACGTGAGCACTGCCAGTCCCAGTGCCACCTCCGAGTCCGGCTGTGATGAAAGCCAGATCACATGCTTCAATCTCTGCTTTCAACGATCTCTCGGACTCGTAGGCGGCCTGCTCTCCTTTTTCGGGATCTCCTCCAGCGCCCCTGCCTCGCGCTGATCTCCCAATCAGTATCTTGTTTTGAACGGCTACCCGCAACAAGTGCTGCGCATCAGTGTTAACTGCTATGCCTCTGACGTAGTCGTCGTCGAACAAATCCTCATGCTCTAGTCTTGCTACAGTGTTGGAACCACACCCTCCACAACCGAACACTCTGATCTTTGGTTGTAAAGACATCAAAAGGCTCTGTAGCTCCGGATCGCTCTCTGTGTCTATTCGTCCAGTGGGCAATTCGGACTCTTCATCAAGCTCCAGAACTCTGTTGATGAGATGCTTCACGGAGCCGAGGCGAGTATTACAGAGGATAACCATTACCCCAAATGATACACGGTATGTCGCTATTTACTCAGGCGTAAACATTTGCCGTCAGAGCAACTGACTGCGTGTCTTGATGAACCTAATCAAGAAAGTGTAAACTCCGCCCCATGCAGATATGGCAAGAGCGAATGTCATACCGTTAAGCTCGTTATTTCCTAGATTGAACACTTCCATTACCCAGTGCAATGAATCTAGAGATATTCCAGCCGTTCCTGTATAGGCCTGCCAAGAGGCCATAAGTAGGGCCAGAATTGTTAGAACCATCCTATCGGCCCGAGAAAATCCTCCATAGATCCTGCCGAGTCCTACTGACTGTGCCTGTGTGCCCATGTAAGACCCAAATAGTGTCAGCAACCCCGCTATTAGACCACTGCTATAATCATCAACAAAATTTGAATTCATCCCTATGGCCACGAGTAATCCCACATCCACCACTCTGTCAATGGTATGGTCTAGGAAGTCACCATATGCGCCGTCTGTTCCTTGATGTCTCGCCAAGGCCCCATCCAGAGCGTCCAGAATACCCGCAACTAGGATAAGTAAAACCCCTCCGATAATCCATATGGCCCCACTCGAGTCATTCCCGGCTTGCGAAAGGAGATAGAAAGATGCGATTGCTATTCCCAGACTCGTCCATGTTAACACGCTAGGATCCAAACTACCCATTCTCACGACAAGTGGCTGTATCGCCTTGGTCCATCTTTCCCTCATCTTTTCGAACATTAGGCGACCTCCTCTTCTATCCAGTCTATTCCCGTGTCGGGGGTCTTAGGCTTGAAGCCATCTGATATCCACGCCCGAATCAGTTTAACAATTGACCGAGCCGGAATCTTCGAGGTATCAAACTCAGTCCATGGAATCGCAGAGTGATAATCATTCCATGGTCCCCCGATTAATTCCCACTCCACATTTGAATCGGACTTAGTATCATCATATCCACGCTCATTCATGCGACTACGAAGTATGTCGGGCCTACAACGAAGTACTACGACACCGTCTACTGGTAGCAAGTGTGAGAGATGACCATCAATAAAAGTCAATTTTTGAGGAGGCTCAATCCACAACTTTTCGAGTGTATCTGAGAGTATATTGATATCGATTGGACGAGCCCCATCGTTGAGATCAACATCCTCAATACATTCGTGTTCTACAGCAAGCTCCTCAACCGTGACTATCTCAAATTCACCCCTACCGAGGAGTGCGCATACACTACTCTTGCCCGTTGCAGGAGTTCCAGTCAGTGCCAGTCTCCGCACACTTTGCATGCACCTCGACTATAGCGCGAAGCAATGAACACTCCTGCTAAGGCGCAAATCAAACTGGATCGAGGGTGCTATGTTACTAGGCACTTACCTCGTCTTGGGAGCAGCCTTTTTGTTCTATCCATGATCAGAAAGGAATTTCCAGCATCCCCACTGAGTCATACAGACTGGGTCCACTCCCTAGGTAGTACACAGACCCGAGCCTACTTCTTGAGTCCTCGGCGGTTGAATTGAAATCAGACGCACAGGAGTCTACGCACCCATCCGCGAATGCCACGTAGACTCTGCCTTCCCTGTCTATGTGCAGGTCATTGAAGTCCAATAGATTTCTATTCGAACCGCCAATGTCACGGCAATCTCCGCTGTTGAGGCAGATGCTGCCAATTTGAACTGGGTCAGGAGAAACCCTAACTGTGTGGAAAACAGGAGATGAGTCTAGAGCATTTAGGCTGAATGTAATGTAAAGGTAGTAACTGACATTAGTAGTGGCGTAGTGGGCATTTCCAGTCCAATTCTCACCGTCAATATCTGGCTTTCCGAGCTCACTCGAGTTCTCACTTCCAAGATAGGTTATGGCTATCTTACCCGGATCTCCAGCGTCTACTTGGGGGAATGTAGTGGATATTACTTCCTTTGGACTTATCCGGATACTGGTCTGCTCCCATGTCTCTCCGGAGTCAATACTCCTTGACATGTAGACTCCCTCATCACCACCGGTCCAGATATGGTATGCGTTAGATTGTGTATCTGTGGCAACCTCCGAGTTCTTCCTTGGGTATGGAGTTCCTACGTCTTCTCCCATCGAGTGCTCGTCCCAACTGAGGCCATTGTCCTTGGAAACTATTACAGTGGGAGTTTCAACTCTGGGGGTGACATAGACGGTCCCATCAGGCGCACTCGTTATCGCGCCATGCAGTCCTCCGTTAGAGGTGGCCAATCCGAAAATCTGTCCACCTGCTTCGAATGTCGCTCCTCCATCGAAGCTTGTGAAGCAGAAAATACCGATCCCTTTATTGTAGCAATAGTAGACAGCTTGATCGTAAAATGATTGGGAGAGAGAACCTCCTATTCCGTACCCACTACTGGTCCAAGGCCCGGTCGCGAGCTTGATGTGATCATTCAATGGCGTAGTGCCAGAATCATGTGGATTACCGAGCCAGCTTTCGCCATCGTCGTCACTCCAGCATATCCAGGATGTTTCGAGTCCCTGCATCTGGACATTGAAAATACGATCAGTGACAGGATCAACCCAACCGTATGGATCACTTGTAGTGAACGAACACTCCGGGCCAGTCACTTCCTCCCATGACTGTCCGAAATCGCATGATCGCATCACTTTTTCAAATGCTATGAAGAAAATGCAACCACTGGATGTAATCCCGATGCTCGGCTCGGCACCCTCCTCGCCTACATCGCTGAAAACGAACTCTAACGGGAGGGGGGGAATATCCAGAGACTCGCCGTCGGGCCCAGTAACGAAGATACCAGTATCGGTATTCAAGCTCTCTTCAGCCCCGTCTACGTCACTGTTGGTGTGTATACAACCAAGCCCTGAAAATGATAGCATCATGACGACGATAAGCGTTGACCCCGTCTTCATATTCAACGCGGCTGGGAGGTCACACAATTATGTTGCCCCGAGGAAACCTCTCACTCTACAACTACAATCCAACCGAATTCATCGGGTGCGCGCCTCTGCTGGATAGCAGTCAGCTCCTCGTATAACTGCCTAGTCACGGGGCCAACCTCGCCCCCATTGTACTCTGATACCTTGTCTCCGTACTCGATCTTTCCAATCGAAGAAACTACCGCGGCTGTACCTACACAGAAGCACTCATCCGCCTCCATTGCGTACTCAACGTCAACTTTTTCTTCCCTCACCTCGTAACCTCTCGAGGAAGCTAGCTCAATAATCGAGGACCTTGTTACCCCTGGCAGTATCGTCCCAGTAAGCTCTGGGGTTGATACCACACCATCCTTCACACAGAAAAAGTTCGCAGCACCGACTTCCTCTATGTATCTGTGATTGACTGCATCCAGATATATGATCTCAGAGTAACCCTCCTTCTTCGCCATCTTGGATGGAATCATCCCAGGAGCGTAATTTCCTATCGCCTTTACTCCTCCAGAGCCACCAGGAGCGGCCCTGTGGAATTTATCGGATACCCTCAGTGAAGTCGGGGTTATACCTCCTTTGAAGTAGGGCCCTACGGGTGATGTGAAAACAAGGAAGGTGTACTCAGGTGCAGGCGCAACCCCCAGAATAGGGCCACTACCCATCAAAAGCGGTCTGATGTACAAGGCCCCCTTGCCCATCGGGGGAACCCATCTGGAGTTCTCTCTGACAGCACTAATGACTGCGTCTAGGAACATTTCTTCTGGTACAGGAGGCATTCCAAGCCTCCTTGCACCTTCCTGAGCGCGCCTAGCGTTCTGCTGAGGCCTGAACAGAACTATGCTGCCATCAGAAGCCCGTTGCGCTTTGAGGCCTTCAAAGAGCCCTTGCCCATAGTTCAGAACACCAGCAGCAGGGGAGATCACCAAATCCTCGTAGTCCTTCATGGCACCTTTCTCCCACTCGCCCCCAATCTCGCATTTCGCCATATACATCCTGTCTGTCTGAGTGAAGCTGAAGGTCAGAGAATCCCAGTCGATTTCCGGTTCAGTATCACTTGGCATTGGCAGTCCCCTGTGCACACGGAAGCAAGTCAGCTTTCAACGATTACGCAAAGATTCCCTCCCGGTACTCTTATGGCCTTCTTCTGAGACATAGTTTGAAGGCGGTGTGTTGCCCGCTAACATTGAGGCGAGCTGATGGAGTGGCAGGGCAGAATGTGCATTGTCTCCGGCTCGTATCAGTCTATCGACTCCAATGTTCCAAAAACAGTGGTAGAGTTGTGGTGCAGGGCGGAGGACGGGCACTCGGTTGTACTACTGGTTCATGGCCTCCGGCCTTACTTTGACATCGCTATACCGGGAGCCCCCAGACCGGAACAAGACCCTGACCTGGAGTCAGTATCTGGAATGGGCGAGGTTGTCGAAGTCTCGGACCCGGTCATGAAATGGACAAGACACGGAATGAAGAGGCATTGGAGGGTCTATGCCAACCAACCCTACTCAGTAAGGAATCTCCGTAAGAAACTGGATAATTGGGAGATTACAAGCGCGGACATACCGTTTCAGAACCGTCTGATGCTGGATCTTGATCTTGGGCCTCATATCAACGCAAGGGGAGAGGTTCTCTGGGCGGGTGAAAGAGCACCCGATTCCGTAAAAAACAGTTCCAATACTGACCCATCCTTAGCTGAGGAAATTGTATTGAAAGACGGTGGGTCCGGAATATACCCGGTTGACATGATAGTTTCCTGCAATCTCGAAGGATTATCCAGAACCGAGCCCTTCCCCGCCCCCTTCGTTACTTTCTCTTTTGATCTTGAGACAAGTATAGCCACAAATCGAATACTCTGCGCGGCAGCGGTAATAGATCGTGCTGGGAAGCGTTCGGAGCACCAGTTCAGAGGCGAAGAGAGGGAAATTATGGAGGGGCTAACCGCCCTCGTTAGAGAGCAAGATCCAGACTTCATCACCGGGTACAACATCGATAATTTCGACCTCCCTAGAATGCAGGAGAGGGCCGAGGTAATCTCCCCAAGGCCGAAGTACAGTAGATCACCTCTGTTCGGTTGGGGCAGAGTTCCCATGAAAGAAGGGGAGGGGAAACGGATTTTCCCAACTAGGCAGCAAAACAGGGTCTGGAGAATCCCTGGAAGAATCCCCATGGACGCATGGTGGCAGGCTCGACAGACACTGAGGCCACAAAGGGAGTCATTGAGGTACGTATCGCAGCTTCTATGGCCTGAGGACGAGGACATGAGGAAGCTCGACGTGGATGCAAGTAAGATGGACGAGGAGTGGGCTGCTAGACCCGATGTGGTGATGGAGTATTGTGTTAGAGATACTCATCTCCCCCTAGATATTCTGGGGCATCTTAAAGCCACAGCAAGGAAGGAAGCCCTTGCTTCAGTATCACTAACTGCAGTCGAGACAGCCGCTAATGGCACCACCAGCCAATGGATTGACTCATTGGTTATGAGACTGGCAGACAAGGAGTCGATAGCCGTACCAATGACAAATGCTGGACCCAGGAAGAGAGATCAGATTGAAGGAGGCTACGTGCATGAGGTCGAGCCAGGAATGGAGCCATGGGTGGTCGTTCTAGACTTCAAGTCGATGTATCCCTCGATCATGATTTCCAACAACATTTGCTCTACTACCCTTGTAACTGATGGAAATACGAGCGAATCACACAGTGTTTCCCCAACAACTGGAACCAGATACAAGTCAAAGGAGGAAATGAACGGGCTAGTCCCTAGGCTTTTAGAGGACTTAATGAGAAAGAGGGACCTATACAAGAGGGGCATGGAGGAGGCACAGGAGAGAAATGATCCAGTCGAGGCCTTCCTACTGGACCAACTGCAGTACGCGGTAAAGATACTGATGAACTCATTCTATGGGGTATTTGCGTCTAGTTTCTACAGGTTCACGCACCCAGACTTAGGGGCTAGCATAACAGAATGGGCTAGGCACAATATCAAAGCGATAATATCACAAGTCGAGGAAGGTGGCAACGACGTCATTTACTCGGATACAGACTCTATTTTCGTGAAGTCACCAGTGGACTCAGGAGCTCCGACGAACCGATCCGAAGACCCGATAGTCTCGAAGAAATGGAAAAAGGCCAAGGAGGAGACCTTGGAGTTCGGGGAGGAGCTGGCGAGTAGATTCACAAGAGAGGGCGCTGAGTTAGAATTCGAGACAGCGCTTTCCGCATTCTTCAGCCATGGTGCCAAAAAGAGGTATGTCGGAAGAGTAGTGTGGCCCAGGGAAGAGATGCTCATTAGAGGCTATGAGGTGAGGAGGACCGACTCTTTTGATTTACTCTCTGAGACAATGACAGAGATGTTCGAGATGCTTCTCGATGGGAACACAGAAGGAGCTGTAGATATGACGAAGCTAGCGATCGACGAGGTTCGTGGGGGGGATGTCGACCCATCTAGATTAGTAATCAGCCGATCATGCAAGGGTAAGTGGAACTCAAAGAAGAACGAATGGGATTTCGACAGTGTCTACGCTAATCCTGATGGCTTGCCATATGTCAGAGCCGCCAAGCAAAGAATTGCAGCAGGACTTCAATTCACACCGGGAATGAAGGTAGGGTATGTAATTACTAGGCCAGAAGGTGGCGACAAGAAGCTCGGAGTCAAAGCATGGCTTGTCGACGAAATCGGTGGTGAACCACCTGAATACGATACAGATTACTACGCTAAGCGCCTGGCCAAATCCCTCGGGCGGGTTACAGAGGCATTCGGACAGGGGGAGAAGGAACTATTGGATGGAGCTAGGCCTAAGGGCCAGAAGAGCCTCCTAGACTTCTAGCATCTTATCGTAGGGTTGATTTCATACGACCCTCCAGCCGTATCCATGAGAGGGGGCAAGTCTGCGGGCCTGATGATGGTCATGATGATGATTTTCACTTCACTGGCCGGCTGCATGGATGTTCTCGGAAGCAACAGCCCCCCTACTGCAAACATGACAGTTGACCCTTCTGGCTCTGTCAGGGCGGGAGACAGCATCACGTTCAGTGCTGTTGGGTCCTCAGATCCCGATGCCGACCCCATGACGTTCACGTGGACATTCGGAGATGGAAACACCGGAAACGGACTTACCACTAGCCATTCATATGCTCAGCCCGGTGAGTATTCCGCCAAGCTTGCCGTGAGCGATGGTACCCATGAAGTCACCACTAGCATGCTGATAACCGTCATCGACTCAACTGCAAGAGAGCCCCATGCGGAAATCTCCCCCAACAAAGACGATAACTGTGATGGCGACTCCCCTCCGAACGGAGATTTCGTCATGATTTGGGTATGCGAAGACAAGGAAATCGATGACAGGCAGGTTTCCGTCTCAACTACAGTGTCCCTGGACGGTTCGGGATCATGGGCCGGCTGTGATCCCGATGACTCTAATTGCTACGCGGAGGAGTACATAGTTAGCTATGAGTGGGACTTGGATAGGAACACTGACTCGGACGAAGATGGGATCAAGGACAATGATGTTGATGCTACTGGAGAGATAGTGCAATGGGAGGACATGCCAGCCGGAGCTTGGGATATCAGGCTGACCGTCACGGACAACAATGGACTCAGTCACTATGATGATTCCACAGTCTATATCAATTACCAAGGGAAGTGGAGTGACTTCGAGATGGATAGGAGGATTCAGGATCCCATTATAATGACCTGGGACTTCCCAGTAACCTATGACGAGGATACCAAGGATAGAATCAGATATCTCAGAACCAAGGTAGACTACCCCCAGCAAGATGACGATCAAGCAGGAGGGGGACTAGGAGGCGGACCAGTCACTACCACAGATAACAAGCTAGATATCTACCTTTACAACAGTACTGAGGATGAGATCGCCAACTCAACCGGGCTGTCTAACGATAATCGTAATGCAGGAGACTGTGGTTCAGACGACTATTGTGTGTGGCTGGTGATAGGGGCCTCCACGGTTAGGGGCTTTCTTCCAGGCGAATGGTCCGCGGATTTAGTCAACGAGGAGACACATACGACAAAGGTCAATTATTTCATAGTGGAGCTTCAGTATAGATAGCCCCAACGGCACACTGCTCACCACTTCGGTAACTGGTAGCGGAAAACGCTCTTGGGGAACGATTCATATACGCCCCTTCGGTCGGCGGGCCACACTTAGAGGTGTTATAATATGGGTTCACAGTGGGAAGACAAGAGCAAGCCGCATCTGAATATCGTGTTCGTAGGGCACGTAGATCACGGAAAGTCAACGACAGTTGGTCGTTTGCTTCTGGACAGCGGTCACATCGAAGCGCACGTAATTGAAAAGAATGAGAAGCTAGCTGCCGAGGCAGGAAAGGCCGGATTCGGTCTGGCCTATGTCATGGACGGCCTGAAGGAGGAGCGCGCACGTGGTATCACTATCGATGTAGCTCACAAGGAGTTCTACACTCCTAATTATTACTTCACTATCATCGACGCTCCCGGTCACAGAGACTTCGTCAAAAATATGATCACAGGTACAAGCCAGGCAGACGCCGCAGTACTGAATGTGGCTGCTAACGACGGTGTCAATGCACAGACAAGAGAGCACGCGTTCCTAGCAAGAGTTCTCGGCGTCAGCCAGCTAATCGTCAATGTCAACAAGATGGACATCAGTGGTGTTGACTGGTCTCAAGACAAGTACAACGAGACCGTAACTGAGGTAAGCGCCTTGCTAAAGGGCGCCGGCTACAAGCCAGATGAGATCACCTTCGTACCATGTAGCGCTTTCCATGGCGACAACGTGTTCAACAAGAGCGAAAACACCTCGTGGTACAGCGGACCTACTCTGTTTGAGGCAATCGACGCTATTGAGATGCCACCAAAGCCAACTGACAGGCCTCTACGCCTGCCAATTCAGGACGTTTACAAAATCAGCGGTATCGGAACCGTCCCAGTAGGAAAGATCGAGACTGGTGTTCTCAACACTGGAAAGACAGTCATCTTCAACCCCAGCCAGAAGTCTGCTGAGGTCAAAAGCATAGAGATGCACCACACAATGGTCGACAAGGCCGAGCCAGGCGACAACGTCGGTTTCAACGTACGTGGACTCGCAGCAACTGACATCCGCAGAGGAGACGTCGCTGGATACGGAGAGAGCGAGCCTGTATTCGTCCGACATGACGAGACTTTCGTTGGAAACATCCAGATGATGGAGATACCAAAGGCAATCGGAGTAGGATACACTCCAGTGTTCCACGCTCACACCGCTCAGGTGGCTGTTCGATTCGTCGAGCTCATCAAGAATCTAAAGACCGGAGAGACCCCTGCATTCCTCAAGTCTGGAGATGCAGCAACAGTAAGGTTCCAACCAACCAAGCCAATGGCTATCGAGGTCAAGGACAACTTCCCTGAGCTCTGCAGGTTCGCAATCCGTGACATGGGCAAGACCGTCGCAGCCGGAATGTGTATCGCAATCGAGAAGAAGGCTTAGGCGTAAGGTGAGTATCAATGCCCGTCGTCACCACTATCAGACTGACGGGGGAAAATCACACTGACGTAAATCAGGTCTGTGATCAGATAAAGACAATATCCGATGAGACCGGAGTCAAGCTTCGAGGTCCAATCCCCCTCCCAACCAGAAGGATAGTCGTTCCTTGCAGGAAGAGTCCAGATGGAGAGGGTGCCGAGACATGGGATCACTGGGAGATGAGAGTCCACAAGAGACTTCTGGAGCTGGTAACCAACACTTCCAGGGATGAGAAGGCGCTGAGAAAGGTCCTGAGGATACCAATCCCAGACTCGGTCACCATCGAACTCTCACTGAGAAACCTAGGTTAACTAGGCCAAAGAGCCCATTGGGTCCCAAGCTTCTAGGACGATAGGTACTGTTTCCAGTCCCTTGACCATCTTCTCTGTGAGGTACTTCTTAGGAGATGCAATCTCAAACATATGTTCGTCATACCAATTATCGTTCATTGTGTAGAACCCCTTCTGTCCAGAGTCATCTCCCCATGAGTTCTCCACTCTCCATCTCCTGGGCTTGCCTTCGTAGACGTCTACTCCAGTGAAGAGCATGGCATGGGTCATCATGGTTTGACCATATCTAAGCCTGTCAGCCTTACTCATACCATAATCCACACCATAAAGCTCGTTAGTTTCGAAAAGATTAGCATCCCAGAGCCCCCTCTTTCTGTCCATCTGCTTACCCACGTCGCAGCCCATCCAGACTGGCATACCATCTTCCAGGATTTCCTGGGTTATCGATTTCATTTCATCGCTCGGCACATTAAGATAGACAACAGGAGGACCTCCAGCAACATTCTGCAGGTAGTCAACAGTGTATGTCTGATAGTACTCATTTCTGGGATCGTTTACAATACATACGTATTCTTCCCAGTCCACGTCAACAAACTCTTCCGCAAACTGCTGGGGAGTCATCTTTCCCCTTCTGTGAAACTCCTTGTCCTTGTCTCTCCACTGCCAGTCGAAACTCTCGGGGGGCGTTCCCAAGTGGATGCAAAGAACTCTCCAAATGTCCTCCATCCTACTATCCTTGTGTGATCTTGCTTCTTTCTCGCTACCACCTGAATCAAGGATTTCCCTAATCTCGCAAGCACTACTCCTGAGTATGTCCTTCAGAATCGAGTTCATCCATCTGGTGGAGCTACTACTGTTGGACTCTGGATATGCCGACTTTGGAACTAGTCCATGCTTCCTGATCAGGTTCATGGCCATGTTCCACTGGCCCCCGTCTCCAATCGGATCTGATAGTAGGAAGTGGATTGTCCTGTCATCAACAGGTCTTCCAGAGGTCTCAATTATGGCCTCCAAGAAGTGATTAGAACGCTCGAACTTATCCCAGAAATGAATGTGAGCCTGACTAAACTCGAACTCCTTCACATTCATCTTCTTCATAGTCCCCGGTCTGAAGAGATTCAAGGTTGCAAACAACCAGCAACGTCCGCTACTCTTCTGATTCGTGGCCTTCCACTCATCCAGTTTCGTACTGAACGTGAAGTCTATTTCCTGAACCAAATCCCTCCTGAGAGTTACTGAGGACAGATTATTGCTGGTAACCGCGTTCTGCGCAACTCTGGCTGAAGAGTCACTTTCGAATTCCTTCCTCATCTTGTCAATTTGTTTTTTCGTAATCTCTCCTGGCATAGCTGCACCTCTGACGAATACTCATCGATGATGACGAACCTAAGTTATTGCCTCTCTCAGAGGTCTGCGGCTTCAGCTATTCCGGCCGCTATCAGGGTATCAGCAATTATCGAAGGACAGAACTCTATGTCTCCGGCCGTCAGAGTAATCTCCTCTCCTTCCTCTGTGATTATGGGATCATCAAGGTCTTGGAGAATCATAATCCTCCTCATATCAGGATCCTTTTGCTGTTGGGATAAGGACTCATCCACAGATCCGCGACCCAAAGGTGATATCTCGGGAAATTCATCAATCTCCCTTATCCTATCTTCTTCGTCGTATTCCGGGTCCTCCCAGTGAGGCACAGAGTCTATGACCACAGGCGCGTCACTCTCCTCTGGTACCTCTCCACCGTTGGAATCTGGTACGAACTCAGTAAGAGGAGTATGCACAGAACTCATTGGTGGCGGAGCAGGAGAGTCCCAGTTGTTGCTTAAGAGAGCTTTCCAAGAAACCTCATGCCTGTACTTGTCAACAAGATGTCCAATTCCTGTGTAGAATACTCTCTCGGATGGGTCGTGCTTGTCCCATTCAATCGTATCCGGCATAATTCCCGCAGAAGCCCTAACATCCTCTGGCGATTGAATCAAATTTGTCAGAACTGCGTGTTGTGTGAACGCATTCAGCCTATTCCTTGTGAGATCCTTAACCGCCGTTCTAACCACTCCCAGTTTCCTCGACTGCAGTTGTGCCTTGGCAGTCATGCCCTCTGACCTAATGGTCTCAGCAAGTTCCGCCTCAAGATGCTGAACTAACTGGCCTACTGCGTCCCAGAAGTTAGGCATCGGCAACTCAACAGGAATGGATGATCTTCTTTGCGTTCTTGCTAGCTCATCTAGTGCTCTATCAACAGCCATTAGACGATTGGCACTGAGCCTAGGCAAGCTTCCGTCGTCCATCATACTCGGTACCCGGACACGGTGCACGCAAGGAGCCTCTTGAACAATTCCTTGCATAACCCGACTTCATCGCTCGAGCGCGAGTATCAAGAGTGTGGATATGTTCGCATCCCTCGCAGGTGTACCCGAGTGGTCAAAGGGGGAGGGCTCAAGATCCTCTGCGTAGTGCTTCGCAGGTTCGAATCCTGCCGCCTGCACCACTACTAACCCCTGACTCTTTCCAGCAGAGCCTCTAACAGCTCTAGGGAGCCTTCCTTACCATGTGCGTCAGTCACGACGTCGGCCGCCCTAACCACATTTTCATAATGATTGCTAACACTCACCGCAAAACCCACCAGGTCGAACATAGGGATATCGTTAGGCGCGTCCCCGCAAGCTATCACTCTCTTGGGGTCGATCCCTCTCTGCTCAAAAGCTACACGAAGTCCGGATGCTTTGTCATGCCCCGGTATAGTTAGGTGAACAGCGAACCCAGTTGGAATTACTGAGATATCGGACCACTCGGAAGACTCGATCGCATCTCTTACTGCTTCCCAATCCTCAATCTCAGTAAGACACCATTCGGTCTCTCTCCACCTGTTAGACTCTATTCCCTCGGGATTGAGCCCCTCTATCTGGGTCCCAAGCCACTTTGCGGCCTCTTTGGGTCTAGATCCATCTGCCAGTGCCCTGATTGGGTGCCCCTCAGCTGAGTCCCAAACCATACCTCCGTTTTCACCGACTATGAACCCCGATATGCATAGTGATTGATGTATGGGGGTGATATTGGGCAGGGTCCTCCCAGAAGCCAGAGAAACAACCATTCCATTTCTCTCAAGCTCTCTAACGATGTGTATCATCTCAGGGATTATCCCATCTCTATCGAGTAAAGTACCGTCAATATCTAGCACAATCATGTCCCACTCTAGGTCGTCGGGTAGCTCCACCATGTTTTCCGAGAGTAGCACATGCTGATGATATCATCGTATACACTCTCATCATATTCAAGGTACTACGCCCTCTCGGGCATCCATGGAGGAGGAGGGACCAGTCTCCACCATTGTCCCTGATGGAGTTCATGAATTCGATTGGAACATCAGGGGAATGGACTGTGCTGATTGTGCTATGAAGGCTACAAAGGCAGTTAGCAGACTCCCAGGAATCAAGTCCTGTAAAATATCCGTTACAGAGGGAACTGCAAGGATATCACTAGATATCTCAAGAGGAAGGATTTCCAGATCATGCTCCGTCTTGGAGAGTCTCGGACACAGTCCCAAGATAGACTGGGTCCAGGCAATAGGAGTCACTCCGGGGGAGGCTGCGAAGAACCTAGGCACAAATCGAAAGGGACTCAGAGATGCGCTTCTTGCAGTGCCAGGAATATTAGCTGTTAGATTCGATGATGGCTTGATTGAATTAAGGAACGTCTGGATATCTGATCCAGACTTGAGGATGCTCGCTGAGTCGATGATTTCTACAATTCTAGGGGACGATGCTGAGTTCGTAGTATCTTCGAAGATGAGACTGAGGCCAGATCAAGTAAAGCTAATTGCAGCTGTAATGACGATTCCTGTACTATTCGCGATAATAGCGGTTGAGACAATGTCCCTTCCAACCGTCCTCGCTTCATTCCTTGGATTCTTTGGAGTTATCTTGGCGGGCTCGAGGATGTTCATGGAGGCCATAGCCAGCATTCAGAATGGTGTCCTTGGTTTTCAGGTACTAACCTCCCTAGCAGTCATCGGGGCCTCCCTGCTAGGAGAGTGGGTCGAGGCACTCACGGTGGTCGGACTAGTAGCTTTCGCATCTCATCTTGAAGATAGGGCAATAACAAGGGCCAGAGAGTCCATGCAAGGTGGGCTAGATAGAATTCCAAGAGGTGCCCGTATAGTAAATCCAATTCAGGGAATATCGCCTAGGAAGCTCAATATCGTTCAAATCACCCCTCAAATTCTCCCACACGGAGAGCCTGGCAAGACTCCTGTCGAAGCAGTAGTGGAAGGCGACATGGTAGAGGTACGCTCTGGAGAGGTCGTCCCGGTTGATGGGATAATCACCAGTGGAGGCGGCTCTATAGACAGAGCCCCACTCACAGGTGAGCCAGTTCCAGTCTTGGTTTCAGAAGGTGACTTCGTTGAGGCGGGACTAACTTTGGTCAGGGGCCCTATTGTACTACGATCAGTAGCCACTGGGGAGAATACGAGACTATCCAACCTAGTAGAGCTGGTAAGGGAGTACCGTGACAAGCCCACTAGGACTCATACCACTATTGAGAACTTCACAAGACTATGGGTACCGATAGTCCTGATCGGGGCCCCGATAATTGGATTCTTCACCCATGGATGGACGGATCAGGGATTCCTGACTACACTACTGCTCTGGGTTGTTTCATGCCCATGCTCGTTGTTGCTAGCCGCCCCAATACCACATGCCGCCGCACTCTCCACTGCCTCTGCCTCTGGGGTGATAGTTCGTGGTGGAGACGTCCTGGAAGCAACTGCAGACGTGAAACTAGCATTACTGGATAAGACAGGGACGCTGACTAGCGGACGACCCTCGCTGACAGGCGTTACTGTAACGTCCACCGAGACAGAGGAAAGGGCAATTATGATTGCAGCAGGACTAGAGAGAATGTCCAACCACCCTTACGCGCGCACAATCATCCATGAAGCCTCAAAGAGAACACTGGAAGCTATCGATATCACCGAAATATCAGATGGACAGGCAGGAGTCGCAGGTGTCTTGGAAGGTAGTAAAACAATGTTGGGACGATCCGACTGGCTGGCGTCCGAGGGAGTCGAGTTCCCAAAGGATATCGACGACGCCCTGACTAGGTCACGCAGGGCTGGTCACGGCTCTAGCATTCTCTCAGTATCGGGCAAGGCAATCGCAGTCTTCGAATTCTACCACGATGACGCCCGGGATGGCGTCGCCGAGCTACTTCAGTCCCTTTCAGACAGTGGGATCTCTGTAGAGATACTCAGCGGAGACGAGCAGTCAAGCGTCGAGCAGTTTGCGAGGGGATTCGGTATTCCTGCATCCTCATGCAGGGGTGGTGTAGATCCAGAGGGCAAGGCCATGTGGGTGACAGAGAAGTCCAAGGCTGGAAAGACGCTAATGGCAGGGGATGGCTTCAACGATGCAGGAGCATTAGCAGCTGCTGATGTCGGCATAGCCGTAGGCAGTGGCGAGCAAGTTAACCTAGATGCGGCGGACGTACTTATCCCAGGAGATGACCCACGCGCACTTTCTCAGCTTATCACCATGGCAAAGACTACTCGAAGCGTGGTCATGGCTAATGTCATAATCTCCGTCGGAGTCACCGCCTTACTGGTCATCGCTGTAATGCTCGGCTATGAGATGAAATTGGCGGCAGGTGTCGCTCTACACGAGGCTAGTGCCCTTCTGGTCATACTCAATGGCATGTGGGTCGGTGGTACAGGAATTCAGAGGATACGCACATTGGGGGACTTAGTGAAGGACGTCTATGGCGATGTCATTGAGTCGTTTAGTGTCCTATTTGGACTCAGTGAACAGGATCCACAGGGTTCTGTTGATAAATCTGTGATGTGAGGGAGGGCCATGTCGGACATGCCGGAGATAGAGTCTAAGCACACTCCTCCTGCAGCCGAATGTCCCAGTTGCGACCATATGTTGCCTCATGGCCTGGGGGAGAAAACCTGTGTCATCTGTGGTGCTGTATGCAAAGTGACCCATCAGCCTACCGTCGACGCACTAGCTTCGGAGAAGCTACCCTGCCCCATCTGTAATGTGGTAGTGGAGGCCGGGAAGTCAGAGAGGCCTCTGGAAGTGGCCTGCTCGGCCTGCTCAGGCATGTTTAGGATTACAGAGAAGCCTCTCAAAGTTGAGATACAGTGTCCTGGATGCGAGAGGAAGCTCAGGATAAGGCCCAAGCCTGGTACCAAGCAACTGAACTGTCCAGCGTGTGACGTGGCATTCAACGTGACATTCTGAGCCGTGCCTATGGCACGTATCGCCAAACAGCAATTATCGGCCCTTTGGAACCCTCCTCCCTCAAATAGGGTGAAACTAGCGTAAGACTAGGGATGGGTACCCGTGAGTGAGAGCAAGTCGACGACTCCAGACGATTCTGAGGGTGCTGACGAGCTAGCTACTCTCAGGGCCCAGCACCGCTTGGCAACATCCCCCACAGTGGAGTCCATGGCTAGGACCAGAGACCTCCTAGATGAGGAGTCCAGAGTCAGGAGTGGCGTCAGAAGGGAGCGTAGGATGCGTATCGCAGAGATGACCGAGAGACTCTCTGGCATGCATGGGGCAATGAGGAAGGCCAATGACATTCTCTTCGATGAACAACTCCAGCAATTAGAGGCGGATCTCCGGGCAGAACTTGAGGACGAGATAGAGAGACTCGAGAGTGAGGCACTGGAGAGGGAGGAGAGACTCCTGAGGGAGGAGATGCTACACCGACTAAGGAGAGAGGAGAACCGACTCAGGGAACAGCTTGACCTGGAAAGGGATCGTAGGCTTGAGGCCCATACTGCAAAGCTGAGGGAGAGGCTCAGAGAGGAGATGGAAGTCGAGGTAGAAAGGAGAAAGGCATTCCTCAAAGAGAGGCTGGAACTAGAGGCATCACAGGGCGAGGAGCGTATGCAGAGAAGGGTCGAGATGGACCTCAGGGAGGCATCGGAGGCCCAAGTAAACCGAAAGGTGGAAGCCCATAGGTTGGAACAGGAGATTCAGATGAGGGAGAGGATCGCGGAGTCTAGGAGGAAGTACGAGGAGCTTTTTCAAAAGCAACTGGAAGAAGAGAGATCCTCATTGGAGACAGAGATGAGGTCCGATGTCGAGATACGAATAAAGGCACTAGAGGAAGCATCAGAGAGGAATGCCCTGTCAGAGCTCGAGAGGAGATTCAGATCAGAGAGGGAGACGATGGAGGCCGCACTCGCCCTTCGTCGCCAAGAGATGGCTTTGGAGATGGAAGTGGAGATGGAGCAACGAGTCGCTGAGTCGGCCAAGGAGAGGGAGTCAGAGATGATGGCCAATCTCGAAGATAAGCTATCCAAGAGAGGGGATTTATCGAAGAAGGAGATCAAGGAAATGCTGAAAGCTCTAGAATCCGAGCTGAAAGTAAAGTTGGAGGCTATACTGATGGAAGCACGCCAGAGCACCCTGGAAAGGTCAAACGGAAACTGAGTTCTGGCCCACATTAAGAAGATTAAATGCATAGGCACAATAAAGGGGCAATCACTCGGTAAGTCATGTCTGAAAGTACGGCGCGAGATGGGAAAACCAGTATCCTACTGGTCGGAATATTCCTGATTGGAATTCTGGGACAGGTTTCAACCGCTACTTCAGCTGAAGAGGGAATATCTCAGCCCGACACATACATAGCGCAGTTTGGACCTGGTTTTGCCGAGACTGAAATCGCATCCACCTCCGATGACCT
>CEWK01040081.1_pt1 | contig 41273 bp, 61 predicted proteins | sample 531431 | NCBI WGS metagenome assembly CEWK01 (sample SAMEA2623059, study PRJEB7988) | marine metagenome | isolation source: saline water (ENVO:00002010), including
TCACAATCCTGACAATATCCCTTAAAACTACTGCTCTCATTTTTATACAAAGAATTCATACATTTTTTAGCCTTACAAAAAACAACTCCTTTTAGATCTATTTTTACTGGTTTTTCCGATTTTGCCGTTTTTACCGATTTTTCCGATTTTGCTGCCATGTTCTCATTTATCATTAGTGTATCCTCTTGCTTTTGTTTATGTCTTCAAAGTTAGGGCCTGCTAAAAATTTAGATAATAATTTAAACTCCTCCATTGACATCTTATCAATTTTCATACTAGGAATTCTTTTAGTCATTTCTTTTTTAGCCTTCTTCCATTCCTCATCAGTAAATGTCTCTAGTATATCAAGCATGTTTTTCATTTTTCTTCTCCAGTTTTTTTAATGCTTCGTGAATTTTTTTACCTAATGTTTTATCGTCAGCATCTAAATTACCACCCATAGATTTAACAGTTAGGATGCTCATAATTGAATGAAGTTCATCCTCGGTCAATTCTATTTTAATTTTTTTCATGATATTCTTTTGCCTCTACGTCGTCATTAAATACCTTACATGTATCACATCTCTCAATATGTGGCTCGTGATAAGGGTCATTTGGGTCAGATAAACCGCTACTTATAACGTCAGTATAGTAGCCTTTGCCTTCGCAGTCATTACAGTTTGTTAGTTTCATATTCATCCTTTCGTTATAGGTTAATATAGGATATTATTTACCTTTGTCAACCTTTTGTTTGTAATATTGATCTACTTTTTTCCACCATTCGTTCGCATAATGTTTGAATTCTTCGCCTTCTACGCGAAATTCCTGGTAGTAATTATCTTTACTGCACATTAGAATAATTCCAAAGTTTATATTAGTTTGATAGATCTGGTTGTGAGCAATTGCATATGCAGCCAACTGTAAAAAATAATCCTCGATCCATTCTTTTCGTTTCGGTTTATTTGTTTGTTTAAAATCTATGATGGCCTCTTTACCCTCGTAAATTCCTACACCATCTGTTGCACCTGCATACATATCAGGATAAAAAACTACGGCCTCACTGGCCCATAACTCTTCTAGTTTGTCGTTCAATCCCTGGTCCACGATCTGTTGTGCCATCTTCCCGGCCAATACACCTTCAGGAGTTAGATTAACGATAGGTTTGTCTAGCATATACCCTTCAAGAATCGTATGCATAAGAGTTCCTCTCGATGCAGCACTGTCCTTGATCCGTGTTGCTTCTTTCTCTCCCACTCTATTTTTCCACGCCTCCAATGACGCCCGCTTCTCTTCACTCTGACACGCAGATAAGATAGAAGTTACCGATGGCAGCTTCTCTTCACCCACCAAGTAATGTCTTTTACCATCTATAATTTTTCGAGTCGAACTCGGATAATAAAATTTTTTATTTATTTTAATCATGTCTTATATAACTCCTTACCTATTCTTATAAAATTTAGCCAATCATCTGGGTTACTATTTTTCTTTTTTTCATTACAATCTACACAACAAAAGACAACATTGTTTACCTTATACGTAATTCTTGGGTCGTATCGATCAATACTAAAGTTCGTAGTTATTTGAGACTTACGTCCCTGGTATCCTTTACCTCGAGTTCCACGTCTTGCCTTAAAAGTAAAAGGTCTTTCACAATAAATACAAAGTCGTCCTGTAGATTCTGGAAATTTTTCTTTCATCTTAATTATATGATTCATATACAATCTCCAGAATTCTTTTTTATCCATAGACTTATCTGGTTTGTGTCCTCCGTATTTACCGTAGCTTGGTTTAAGTTTATTGCCAATTGCTCGACCTACATATCCGCGTTCCGAGTTCATGTATTCAAAATCCTTCTGGACTCTTCGCTCGTCGTTAGGATCTTTGTAAGCCATCACTGTTTTTTATGTCCGATAGCTTTTTCTAAACATTTTTTTCTTTCGCCGCTGCCTATTAAATAGAAGTCATAGTAAGACAAAGCTTCTTGAATTAGTTTCATGTTATAAGTATCTACATCATCGAATACAAATCTAGCACCTGGGTTAGATCTAACCGCAAAAAATAAAGCCTCACTTAAAACAGCTTTCGTTGTATGGGGCCCATCAAAGTGTACGAAATCATATTTAGTCATAAATACTTTTTGGCCTTGACGATACACAGGAACACCATGACCAAAAGAATTAAAGAATTCATAATCATCTAATTGATACAACATAAAATTTTCGTGATGTTTAAAAGCACTCAAGAAAGTTTGTTTCATAGAGTTAGGATACGTTGGAGTCTTATAACTTCCATCTTCATTGTATAGTACGTTGCCTTCAAAATCTGTCCACGTAGGAACAAAACCTGGCTTGGGGTCAACGTGTGTGTATGTGATATCTCCATAAGGATCCATGCCTATATGAAAATGATCTCTATTTAATTTTTTTAATGTGTCCATAATAACATGAGATCCATAACCTTCTCTCACTCCTATCTCTAATGTTAAATAAAAATCTTTTGGATTCATTTCTCCAACCCACTTGGCTAATAAATTATAGTCTCCGCTATCACCCTTTATCATCTAATTTTCTCCTTAATGTTCTAACTTCTTCAGTTAGTTTCTCGTTATACTTATGTAATTTTTCGTTTCTAAATTCTAATACTTCAATACGTTTAGTTAAATCTAGTGGGCCCCGATCCTCAGCGGGGCCCTTTGGTTTTTTATTTTCTAGATCTTTCACTAGCTTGTGGTGGTTCTTTATGTCTGTGTCACTCATCATAAATTATATTTCATTAACTCATTAAATTTTTTTAACTCGTGTTCCGAAATATTTTGCAAACCTTTTGTTCGGTTATAGATTTCTCGAGCCTCTAAAAGTTTTTTAGTATTTTCTTTATGAAAACCTTCAGCTTTGTTTTTATCTATAACCTCAAAGTGTGCTTGCGTTAACTCCGTCACACCGCTATTCCCTTAACTGTGTTAGATGAACCTTGTGTCGTAACAGGTTCAGTCTGTTGGTGAATATAATCAAAGACAGTGTCTACATTTATTAAAATTTCAAATGTATTGTTAGAATCTTTTGCTTCTAACATCTCTGCCCCTAATTTATATTTCATCGCCTCCTCTATAGAGTCTGCTTCTTTAATTACGTGAACTGATCTCGTCTTAGAGAATGTAAAGTTCACTACTTTTACTAATGTATATTTCATACTTTTTCCTTTCGTGGTTAGTTATTTAAGTTTGCCATTTAAACGTTTGGCTTCTTTGTTTACTAGAATAGTTACTACCTGTGCTCGAGATACGTTTGGATCATCAGGTACTATTACTTTTCTAATTTTGTCGATTTTACTATAAGTTTCTCTCTTTACTGAGATGTTTTGATACTTGTTAAAATCAGTCATATGTTATATCCTTTCCTTGTTATTCGGTTATCCTATAAAATAATCTAATTACTGTCAAGGGGTCAAATGAAATTTATTTTAACATTAATACTATGTTCTGGTGTATCAGGGGAGTGCTTAAAACCTTTCCAAGCGTCCTCTACATTTGATAATATGTATGATTGTTTAATGGTGGGATACGAGGCAGCTTCTAAAAAAATTGTTCTTTTGGGACCTGAAGAGGTAAATAAATACTACTATCACGTGAAGTTTTATTGCCAACCGGTACAGCAGATCTAGCTATCTCGTCGGCCTTGTCGGTTATATTTTTTAAAACTACGTTTTTCATTTTTATTTAAATTTTTCTTGTGACGACGTGGTCGTTTTTTAGGTTTTGGTCTTTCGACGAATGCTTTAAATTTTCTCGCCATTTTTTCTTAGCCATTCTTTATCCGCATCGGTAAGTTGTATGTATCTTATCTTACCATTTACATGTTGCTTGGTGTCTGCCCCACAATTTGTACATCTATAAAACTCTGTAACGATTGCAACTAATATAGATTCTTCATCACACTGATGACAGTGACCTACCACCGTGTCTATATTTGAAAAATTAAAACTTAATTTTTTTATCATTCTATTAATTTTAAATTGCCTGATATTGAAACTCTTTGTCCCTCTGTTTTAGTATAAGGATATACCCAGTGAGGTAAACCTGCGGGGAAAATAAATACATCACCCACTTCAGGTAAATGTGAATGTGTTTGTAAAAAAAATTTGTGCATTCTAGTTCCAGCCAAGTTAAAATCAAAAGTTATGCAACCAGGTCCAGGGCTTAGAGAAACATTATCAGTGGACTCTTTAATTAAATTTTTAGGAACCTCTGTGTAAACCACAAAAGATAAATCACCATCATGTGTATGTGGTGGATTAAATTCACCCTCTTTTTGAGTATTTATCCAAGCTGAGATTAATTCATAACTCTTTGCTAAAGGTTTGCCTCGAAAATCATAATATCCCTTGAAATAGCTATTTAAATATGGAGTTAGTAATTTAAAAACTTTATTTTTATCTAAAGTTTTTTCATCTTCTAAGTGGCCGGCTAAATTATCTCTATAATCTTCTTCTTTTTCTAATGATTTAAATTCTTCAACTTCTTCCGGAATTAATTTAAACTGACATACATATGGACCCCAATGTAAAAATCGGTAATCTATTCTTCTTGCTTCTGTCATACTATATCTGTTGCTTTTCCTATTACAGGTTTATACTTTGTTTTACCATCTTGTTTAAAAGCATGCAAGAACTGCGCGCGCCTGCCTTCAGGTATCCAGGAGCAATGTATCCATCCCGAGTTGGGTTCTCCGGGTTTGTAGAACTCGAGTATAAGCTGATCTGGTTCAAGATTTTTATATATCCAATCCGCTAATTCTGCGTTGTCTGTGCCCACCACTTCGAAGTCTGCCGCCTCCGCTTTTGCATGTTGGCTGTTGACAGAACTATTTATGGCTTGACACAATGCTACACTACGATAGCAGCTTGTCACTTTAACTCTGCCGAAATGATCACGTACTGGCTGCAAAATATTTTCACACAATGCTTTTAATTTTTCTATTTGATCTGCATTAGGATTGTTATCAATATCCATACGAACGGCCGTATCGCTTTTAATTAATTCCTGAAGGCTAAAGTTTCGTGAAAGATTCATCTTTAATTTTTTTTCTGTTATACACTTTTTTACTATTTTTTCTACGTTGATAAAATCTTGCGTTTCTTAGGTTTTGTGCAAACTTATTTAGATAAGATAAGTTTCTTAATGCTTTTGGATCCATCAATATTCTCCTCTAATTCTGCCATAGATTTTATGCATTGATATCTAACATTTCCACCAACAGATCTCGTGCCGCCCGCTTTTCTTTTCCCTTCCAAACATTTTCCCATTGAAGGCTGGATACGTGCTTCCTGGATCTCTCCGTGTACAATCATAAGTAAAGCTACTATTAATTCTGTCATTAGTGTGCACTCTTTCCATTGGCTCTTACTTTGTCTTTTAAATCTTCAATATCAGATAATGCTTTGTCTAATTGTTCTCTTAAAAATTCTATATTAACTTTGTTAGTCATATTCATTTCTTGAGTTTCTTCCATTTTTTCTACGGACTTATAAAGGTCTTCCAATAAAAAATGTTGTTCTTGATCCACGGGCACTTGTTCGGATTTCTTGAGTAAATCATTTTCAAACAATTCACGTGAAGTCTCTAACGATACTAACCTGGCAGTCAATTCGGTATAAGCGAAGACGCCGGCTGCGACGAGTAAAATTAGACTAGCAACCGTTTTCATAGGCATCTGCACGGCGGCAGATTCAGATATGTTTAATGGTTTTTTATTCATTTGGTCCTATAAACTTGTCGCCCATTAGTTTTATATCAGGATTTTCTTTTTTATATTGATCCTTTAGACCATCCCAATGACTGTTGTCAGGCTTCTTGTTTTCAGGAATGATTATACCAGAACATTTTTGTACTAGCAATGCGAAGTTAGGATTACGTGCAATAGTGGGATTATTGTTGACTTTTCCACACATTTTCATCAACTCTAATTGCTGTTTTAATTGTGCATTTTCTGTTTGTACTTCTCTAAATTCTTTCGTGCAGGCTGAACCTAAGTATTTCCTCCAGGTAAGTCTTATCGATTGATCATCACTAGGGCTGCTATAATTATTATCAGGATTATAGTGTCGATACCTAGACTCCGAGTCTCTTTGTTCGATTGATAAGCTAAGGTCGCCAGTACTGCAAGTATTAGTACCGTCATTGAGATACTCATTTCTAGGATATGCTGGTGTTGCACAGAAAGCTAAAGCTGTTAGCATCAATATTAGAAGTCCCGTAAAATAATAATTCATCCTGGCTATCTCCATGCATAACTACCTATTTAAATCCTTAATATCATAACTGTTTTCTCTAACTTGATCAGCTAATTGTCTGTATAAATTTTCTGCCATCTGCCAAGTTGCTTCAGCAGATGACAATCTTGTATTTATTTCTGAAATATTTTTTTGAGCTTGTTTTAAATCTCGTTCAAGATTTATAATTTCTTGTTCTGAAGCATTAATAGTATCTGTAAGATTAACAACATAACGGACACCTGTAAATGTCCCCACTAAAACTGAGGCCACAATAGGTACCATTACTATATTTTTCTTTAACAGATCTACTAAGTTCATTGTTTAACACTTTTATTGTTTCTTAGCTGTGTATAGATTTTTAATTTTTCTAAATGGCCAACACATATGATGCCAAATATCTTTTAACATTTTTTTCATTTTAAACTAATCCTATAATTATTAATATAATAACGAGTGTAAAAATTCCAAACTGCCAGTTTAACAGGTCCCTTGGATGAAATAAACTCGGGTTCATTACCACGTTATATAACAAACGTAATTGATCACTAATAAAAGACCATATTATTGCTATAATATTTTTTAATTGATCCATAACTCCTCCTTAATCCTTATCTTCGTCTAAATTTTTCAGCTTATAGTCGTAGCTACCTTCTTCATGTTCGTCGGTAATCCACTTTGCTGAATTTTCTACGGAGTATATCTTACTTGTTACAAGTCTGTTAATCAAGTTTTTGTTTGGGTCAACTCCCATAGATGCATCAAACATTTTAAGCCTATTATTAGGCTGTATTGCAAAGTTTCCATCCTCTAATTCTAATACATGACCACATTTATGTTGATCTGGTTTTTCTGCATAACCAAAATTTAACTCATTAAAATCACCTGCACACCAATCAATGGTAAATAAATACTTGCCTTTACGTTTTACTTTACGTCTTGAAGTGTATTGCATAGTGGCACCAGCTAATTCATAAAAAGTTGTGACGCTGACATTGTAGCTGAAGCTGTCCCACATTACCACTTCATCAAGAGGCAGCTCTTTTACTCCAGGTTTAGTACAAAATGCAGTGATGGGTGCTCTCCACCATAAGCCACCATCCTCCATTAAGAAATGAAACAGAGGCACTCTATTTGGTATAGAACTAAAACCAAATACTCCTACTTCAAAATATTTATCGTGTGAATCTTTTTGATCTCTTAGATAGTTACCCCTAACATAACACTCTATGACGGGGATATTTGCATTTAAATAAGCCATAGTTATCCATTAATATCTCCCCAGGTTTCACCTTTTTCGTAGTCAACTTTATTGGGGACTTCTAAAGTAACCGCGTTCTCCATAACATCAACTATTTTTTTTGCGTGAGTTTCGTCTTCAACACTTACACAAAGTTCGTCATGAATTTGTATATGGGCTACTATACCTTCCTTATATAAATCTAACATTGCTTTTTTTGTCATATCTGCAGCGCTTCCTTGTATTAATTTATTTAAAGATTTGTAAGTATATGCTCTTCTAATCCCTGGTCCGTGTTCCTGTAATGCTTCTTCGTGAGGCAATGCTTTATGCATACCAAATTGATTTGGCTCCCACAAATGAAACCTACACAATCGTCCCAGTAGAGTTCGAATTTGTCCACGCTCCTGGGCACGATTGGAAGCACTGTTCATAAGTTGCTTAACAAAGGGAACTTTAGCGTGGTATTGGTCGAACAATTCTACAGCTTTATCTTTTGATACACCTAACTCCGCCTGTAGTTTAGCTTTACCCATGCCATAAAATAATCCTAGATTTATAACCTTAGCTTGGGATCTAGGTATCTTTGCCATGTCTGCTACTACCTGGTGAAAGTCAGTTGAGGTATCATTTTCATAATTATCAATTACGTCATTTACAGACGGAAATTTGTGTAAAGCAGCATAGTGCACTACCAACCTAGGCTCTTGTTGAGAATAGTCAAAACAACCCCATGTATGGCTTTCCTCGGGTATAAATATAGACCTAATCATAGGTCCAAGATCCTTATTTCTAGCAGGAAGTTGCTGTAAATTAGGGTTAGAATAACTAAATCTACCAGTCACAGTTCCGCCTTGATCTGACCTTATTTGATTTATGTCAGCGTGAATCCTACCTTTATGCTCGTGCTTAACTATGGTATCTATAAATGTAGTATGTGCTTTGTTAACTTCTCTAGCTTTGGCTATCATTCTAACAACAGGATGCTCATGATTCGAAATAAAATTTTTAGTAAAAGAAGGTGCTTGTGATTTTGCAGTTCTTTCATAAGTTAAACGAAGTTTATCAAAAACTTTGGCAACACTTCTTGCAGCCATTAATTGAACCTCTACTCCTGTTTCTTTTTTTATTTGGTGCAGGAGTTCTTTTTCTTGTAATGTTAATTGTTGCTTCAATTTATGAGCTCTTTCAACGTCCACCCTCACTCCGAGAAATTTCATATCAACAAGACAAGGAAATAGATCAGTCTCCAATTGAAAAATAGATTCGATGTCTTGATGTATTAATTCTTTTTTAAATATCTGCCAAAGTTCTAATGTGAGTTCTGCATCTTTCTCCGCGTAAGATCCAACATACATTGCAGGTAGCTGCCACATATCTGCTTTTGGATCTAAACCCCTAGACTTTGCTTCTTCATTAAGAGCAGCTTCGTTTTTACCGTGACCTAAATAATCCCAAGATAAACTATTTAAATCAAACCTATATCTGTTTTCATCAATCAAAGACGCTGCGATCATTGTGTCGACTATCTGTCCATTAATTTTTAAACCCATAGATCTAATCCAACACACATCATACATTGCGTTATGAAATATTTTTATAGCATCGGAAAGTAAAATATCCTTAAACCACTCTAAGGTTTTTTTCTTATCCATGTTTGGTCCTGCTCCATGAGCGATTGGAAAATAAAATTTTCTCCCTGGCACGGCAACAGCAATACCTACGACCTCACCGTTACCAATTACGGATCCTGATCCTTTTGATTTTAAATCAGGATCTCTTGTTTCCAAGTCGATTGCAATCTCATCATACTTTCGTAGATCTGGATATTCTTCTGGTTCATTCCATTCTGTCTGTGCTTCGAATAGTGGTATCTTCATGTCGATCCTTTTTTAATTTGTAAGATTTTTCTGAACGCTTATCATCTTCGGCTTGTTGTAAACATTCTTTAGCTGCTTTATGTGATACATTTTCTTTCAACCATTCTGCGTGCAAAATTAAAATATTATTTTTTTGCATCTTTCATTTTCAACATTTCTAGTTGACAATAATGTACGATTTTTTTGAGATCCTCCGCTCCCCCTTTCCGCTGATAACGACAAACATATTTCACAACGTTCCCTTGAAAGAACGAGAGATTATTTTTTGAAATAAATTCGTATGGCTGAATAGGAAACTTAGTGTAGTGATTCCCACCGACCTGCGTATATTGAGGAAAAGCTTCGTCAAATATATTCTTAACTGTCATAACTGATAACCCTTTCGTTCTATTTTTGCTCTCATTAAATATAAATTTCTTTTTGCTCTAGTGCAACCTACATACCATACTCTATGCTCTTCGTCACGCTTTATTATGCTTTTGGTAGTAGCCTCTCTTATTTTTTTAGCATTGTCTAATACTAAAATTACATTTTCACATTCACCTCCTTTTGCTGCATGAATAGTTGAAACTTTGATTCGTGCCTCTTCACTTAATTTTTCTTTGTAAGATAACAATAATCTTATATAAATTTTATCTTCTGCGGATGCGTTGTCAAAACATTCAAACCATTTTAAATCTTTTTTAAGCTCTCTATTTCCCATGTATTCTTTAATATCTTCTAGTTCTGTGTCAGCTATCTTTTCTCCATTTAACCATTTGGTGTGATTAATTATTGCTTTATAAAGTTTGGTGTTGTAACTTTTTTGATGTTTGTTTTCAAAATATAGACCTTTTACTTTTAATAAATTACATATTTCTTTTGACCTAGATATAGTCCTTGTTAAAATTAACCATTTATTTTGATACAAATCAACGTTCTCTAAACTATTGATTTTACTACATAATCCTTCTTCAGCTCTAGGTAAATAATTTTTTGTTGCTCGAAGTCCTTCGATTCGTGCTGTAATAATTTCTGAAATATCTTGAACTGCTTTTGGAATCCTTCTAGATTTAGATAGTACTTTTTCTTTTGCTGGTTCTTGTATAAATCTATCCACGTCTGCACCTGCCCAACCATAGATAGCTTGGTCGTCATCTCCTGCTAAATAAATATTTTTTGATTTAGATTTTAATATGTCATAAAGTTTCCATTGTATGGGTGAAAGATCCTGAGCTTCATCAATAAAGACCACATCAAACTCAGGAATTTTTTTAGGATTACTTACGATGTCGTGAATCATATCAGTAAAATCTATTAAATTATTTATGTCCGGGTGTTTATATTTATTATAATTTGCTTCTATGTGTTTTAATAAATCTGGGTCCACATTAGTTGAATGTTCTCCTGTACAAAATTCATCCCATACAGGAATATCTTTTTCTTTTGCTTTCAGTATGATTTGAAAATATTCATTATCGCAAGTTAAATAAGGTGAGGCATCGGCATCTTTTTTAGCGTTGACTCTTATACTGAGCTCTTTTCCAAAATCATTGTAATGATAATCTTGCATAACGTTCTCTTCTCGTAAGCCTAAACTATGAAAAGCTAAAGAGTGTAAAGTTTGAAAATATTTTAATTGTTTCTTTTTATATTTAGGGTTCTTTTTAAGCATTCTATCCTTGGCCTCGTTAGCTGCTTTACGTGTAAAAGCAAAGTAACCTATCTTATCAATTGGTGTTCCTATTCTGATATAGGCCATCGCTCTTCTAATTAATTTTTCTGTTTTACCTGTACCAGGTGGTCCGTAGATTTTGGTAACTACAGTCATTAAAGAATATTAGTTTTACTTTTCATTGGTAAAATCTCTACTTTGTTTTCTTCTCTTTGAAAATAAGTCATAGATACTTTTACACATCTTACTGGGTTATGGGATTTCTTTTCACTTTCTTTTTTAGGATATCTTTTTAAACTTCTTAACTCAGCGTTAAAAAAATCCATCATCATTTGACCTGTTCTGTCTATTTTAGATTTCCATTCTTTGTTTTTTAAAAAATTATAAAAAGGGTCAAACACAAAGTAAGCATATCCATCATCAATTAAAGTACTGCCACTTCTAAATGATGCATCACTCACTGCTGGCACTCCATGAATATAATCATCTAAATGTTTATGAAGAATTTCTTTTGGCGATGTGCCTGGAGGAGCCTTTTCTGTTTTCATACCTTGCCATAAATTGTCTAATATATTTTGCATATCATCACCTTTGATTCGTGGGGGTGGAATAGGTGTGTGAGCCCCAATTAAACGTCTTAATTTTTCTTGGTCCATTATATAATTAATATCTCTAGCTATTATTTGCTGAGTAGTTTCACCTTCAATTTTATCATTGTAGTGCACAGTAAACCTAAACTCTGGATCTGGAGAGTAATCTATTTTAATCAACGCTGAAAGAGTTGGAAATTTTTTTACTTTGTCAGATGCTACACCGAACTTTCTTTTTAAACATTCTGATTTAACACACATACTATAAATAGGTTCTTCTAGACAGGTATGTCCTGCAGTATCTTTTTTCCAAGCTTTAACTTTTTGTTTTACTTTTTCATCACCCCAAACACTATCATACACAATGTAATTTCTAGCGGCTTCTAATACTTTATCTTCCCAATTATCTGGATATTTCTTTTTAGCAAACACCATATAGTTATAAATAAACCTGTCTCGATAATCATCTAACTTAGATTTTGATAATCTTTGTAAACAAACTGGTCCGTCTACGAACTCGTCGGCACCTCCTGTCAATTCTAATTTTATTAAATCGTTAGCAAAGTTTTCTAGATCTTCTTTTGTCTTTGTGTTAGACTCCACGACTTTTATAAATTGATCAAAAGTAAACTCACTCCCATCTAAATTAACACCTACTCGTTCTTTGCGATTGTAATAAGGAAGATTAATAAAGTTTCCGTTTATAGCTTTACCATCAGATCCCACTCCTAATTGAGTTTGTTTAGGAAAAATTTCAGTTGAAGCTTTTAAATTAAATGTAAATAATAATTTATCTAAAAAATTTCTTATGAAAGAAGCCTTTACTGGTTCTTTTAAAAATACATAGATATGAAGACCACCGCTTTTAGATTTAACAGGTACCACTGGTAAATTTTTTTGATCAATAATCTCCAGGTATTTTCTAATATTAAAATCATTGTATGCCTCAGAGTCTATATCTATTGCACCAAATCGTGCTAACCCATCATCATCACAGGGTTGAATACCTATAGATTTAGAACCATTTAAATGTGCTATGTAATCTGATTCGTTTAATTCTTTAGCTGCCCATCCGTACTTTAATTTTAATTTACCAGTCGATGGGTCTTTAAATGCAGAGTTTATATCTGCATAACCATAGTCTCTTTTAAGACCTGTAAATATCTCTATAAATTTCTGTTCCATCTTTATATTAGTAGAGGTGGCGTAACTCTCGCGCCGCCACCTCGGTTGCAACAATTCCTTTAAGGAATTCTAGTAGTGAGCGTCCGTCGCTTTTGCAGCATCATCCTCACCATGTTTTACTTGAACATCTCCTTTAGAGATACTTTCAGCAAAAGTTCTAGCAGTCTGATATAATGCAGCGTCTTCGATTGGACCTACCTTGCTCACTTCCCAACCAAACCATGTGCCTTTGTCGTTAGACTGTTGCACAGTTTTTAGTTGATAAAGATGGCTAAAAGATGCTGGTGTAAACAAACCGTTTTTACCTTGCATCTTTATACTTTGCATCATGCTATTCCATTTTCTACTAATTTTTAATTGAGTAGATTTCATAGCAATTAATGCTGTAGATGGTGAGCCACTATTAACTAAAACAAAATGTTGTGCAGTCTTCTCGATATAATTACCGTTAGGTAATCTATCTTTGAAATCCCCACCTCTAGTTGTTTTAGTCATGATGTCACTAGATGAAGGATAGATGTTTACCGGAGCACCAGACCCATCTTTTCCTCTATCTTTCCACTCGACGTATTCGAGTTTGTAGTAACATGGAATCACTTGGACTCCGTTCTCACCACTAAAGAGTTCACCTGTTACTGAATTGTATATCATTCCAGGCTCTGCTCCATCTACATACTTGCCGTCTCTCTTATTTACTTCTGGAGATAACTGTCCAAGTATTTTAAGAAACGGTAACGCAAGATCATCTTGAGTTACTGTTCCAGTTTGAACGTTCGCATCTGCCTCAAACACAACGTTTGTTGACAATGCACCATTCTTCTTGATTGTTGGTTCTTTGTTCATTTTTCTATTTCCTCGTTATTTTGGTTCGGCTTCCTGCGAACACGTTAAATAGATCCGTAGGCATCTCTTTCCCAGACTCAAGACGCTCACGGACCAATGCTTTAAGAGTCATAGGCTCAACCTTTAACTTCTGGGAAGGTTGATATCCTTGACCTTGCGCAAGGACAGCAAAATCTGCTGCCTTGTTGTCCTCGTTACGACCAAAGGAAACGGTGACCATATTTTTAATAAGATCACCTAGGCCGTTTTTACGAAGCCAGTTAAATGCTTCTTCTTCTCTTGCTTTGGGAATTGAAGCACCATAGACGGGCTTAACTTCTACACCAGCCCCATCTTCTAAACTGAATTTTGCTACATTCATTTCTGTCATCATGGTAGGTATAACCTCTCCTGACAGAACGTCCATATCTTTTTTTATTTTTTTCAACTCTTCTTCTTTAGCTGTATATTTATCTTCCAAGGTTCTTAACTTAACAACCTGTTCTGATAATTGTTTAAAGTCATTCGTATTTTTTAACGAATCAACTTTGTCTTCTTCTAAGTTTATACTCATGTCTTTTTCCTTTCGTGGTTAGTAGTGTTAATATATTGTCATAATATCCTATGTCAAGTTTATTCTTCAATCTTTCCTTGTTCATATAAATTTATTTCTATGGGATAATATGTTTTTTCTTGTCTATCCCATTTTAGTAAATTAAATTTTCCCCCGGTTTTATCTGCCACAATTGAACAAGCTACGCCTATGATTGCAGGATCACCTGTAAGTAGTAAATAATCATCGGAGGTATATTTATCTAACAGTTTTCTTAATTTAAAAATTAAAGGCCCTGGAGACAATATAATTTGTGAGTGTTCTGGTAGTAAAGCTTTTAATGTACCAAACTTTTGAGCCCCCATAATGTTAAATTTTGGAGATCCAGATTTAGTACCTGGTAATTCTTGAATAACGTAAACTGTTTTTTCCATAATCTTTCCTATTGACTTGTTATATCTGTTTTGGTATGCGTGTCAATAGAAAGAAGAAATATTATGAATTATAAATTTAAAACAAAACCGTATGCTCATCAATTAAGAGCGTTAGAAAAGTCATGTAATAAAGAAAACTTTGCATACTTTATGGAAATGGGTACGGGTAAATCTAAAGTATTAATAGATAATGTATCTATGCTTTATGATAAAGGAAAAATAAATGGATTACTTTTAATTGCACCTAAAGGTGTTTATAAAAATTGGTACGACTCTGAAATACCTGTGCATATGGTAGATCATATTGAAAAAAAGATGGTGTTGTGGCAAGCTAATATTACTAAATCACAACAACTAAAATTAGATTCTTTATTTGAACCAGGTGAAGATTTGCATATCATTATAATGAATGTAGATGCTTTTAGTACAAGCAAAGGTGTAGAATTTGCAGCTAAATTTTTACGTTGTCATAGAACTTTAATGGCTGTCGATGAGTCAACTACCATTAAAAATCCTGATGCCAAAAGATCCAAACATATTTGTTCTTTAGGTGAGTTTGCTAGATACAGAAGAATACTTACAGGTTCTCCTGTTACTAAATCACCATTAGATTTATATAAACAATGTGAATTTTTAAGTCCCACCTTATTGGGTCATGAGTCTTTTTACACTTTTAGAACTAGATACGCTATTTTAAAAACTATGAATTTCGGTTCTCATAGTGCAAAAGTTCCTGTGGGTTATAAAAATTTAGACGAGTTATCTGAAATAATATCTAATTTTTCTGATAGAGTTTTGAAAGAAGATTGTCTAGATTTACCACCATACACTCATCAAAAAAGAATTATTCAATTAAGTCCAGAACAACAAAAAATATACAATCAAATGAAAAATGTGGCTTTGGCTCAAATGGATGGTAAACTAATGACAACCTCTACTGCCTTAGTACAATTAATGAGAATGCAACAGATTACCTGCGGTCACTTTAAAGCTGATGATGGCACCATTCAATTTATAAAGAATGAAAGAATTAATACTTTATTAGATATCTTAGAAGAGGTAGAGGGTAAAGCTATCATCTGGGCCCATTGGAGACACGATATAGACGCCATAGTTAAAGCGGTAGAAAAACAATATCCGGGTTCCGTGATGACTTATTATGGAGACACCTCTACTGAAGACAGAGCTGAGGCCATTAAAAAAATTCAAGATCCAAATTCTAATATTAGATTTTTAGTTGGTACACCTCAAACTGGTGGATATGGAATTACGCTGACAGAAGCTAACGTAATGATTTATTATTCTAATGGTTATGATCTTGAAAAAAGAACTCAATCAGAGGCCAGAATAAATCGTATTGGTCAAAAAAGAAAAATGACTTACATTGATATCATAGCAGAAAAGACTGTTGATGAAAGAATTGTAAAAGCTTTGCGTAAAAAAATAAACATAGCTTCAGAAGTTATGGGCGAGGAATTAAAAGCATGGATTTAATAATATTAAATGATGGTGTTTATCAACTAATAGAAGTAACAAAACAAATGTTACAAGGGGTAGAGATAGTAGGTGAAATAGATTGTTCTAGTTTATGTGAAATATTAAGACTTAAATTAAGCACCTATGCGGACTATCCCCTTAATCTTCATATGATGAATGACGGTAGTGGATATTTTTATGGGTGTATGTGTAATTAATTTTATCTTATAATTAAAGCAAATATAACATAAGCCATACCAGAAATTAAAGCACCAGTAGAAACCAATAAAATACTTTCAACTCTATTTATTTGACGTTCAAGTTTATGTATCTTATCATGCGTTTGCTTTTGCATAATTCTGCAAAGCTTTTCATGTTCTTCTATTTTTTGTATTGCGTTCTTAGCCATTATTCAAAATCTTCCATTTCAATTGTTTCTATACCTATTTTTTCTTTTTCTGCTAGTTTAGCAAAATCTTCCAATTGCATATTTGCTTCATCTGCGTTTGCAGGTGTTGATTGTAATATCATTGTTGCTGTTGCCACGGGTAAACTTGTTATAAACTTTAGTCCTTCTAAAGCTAAAGGAGTTAAACTTCCAGCTCTTGCTAAAAAAGTTTGAAGCATGTTTGTTTTAGCTTTACTAAGTGAAGCATCATCTAAAAGCACCTCCAAAGTATTTCCACCAAGTTCTTTAAATTTTGATACCGGTATTTTTAAAGATTTTACTTTTCCACTTAAATCTCCAATAAGGTCCCCAACTTTTTGAGATCCTCCTCGAGCCATGTATTTAGCAAAACTTTTGTCTGAAGTAAAAGATCTTCCCCTATTGTCTCCAAAATCCATTTTAGATCTTGAAGGAGCTTCTCCTCTAAATAATTCAATCATCTCTTCTATACCAGCCATTATTCTCCGCCCCCTAGATTAAATGGATCACTGTAAGAAGTATCGTCCGTAACATCGTAACTTCCAGAATAACTTGCTGCACCTGGATCCTTATTATATTCTCTAAAAGCCGTATCTTCGTTAACTCGATCTAACATCATAGACTCTTGTATTTTAGCATCTTGTAAAGCTTTTGTTTTGTCAAAGAAAGCCTTTTGTCTTTCTTCAGATAATTTATCTATTCTAGCCAAAGTTTTTGGATCAGTTCTCATATCTATTCTTTTTTGATACGCTCTTTGTAGACCGTAATTTGTAGGTTCACCAAGTCTGCCACCAGTTAAAAAGTTTAAAGCGCCTCCTGATACAGGATTATATCCTGCCATTAAATTTGGATTAGTAGGATCGCCTACTGGCACTCTACCTATGCTATCGTATCCGTAAAAACTTCTAAGAGCTGATTGACGTGGGTCCATTTCTGGAACAAGTGAGCCTATACCTCTAGCTACCTTTCCTATCATTCCTCCCTCTTGAATATAGTTTTTAATAGAATCTATTGTGTTAGAAAAAAAATTTTGAGGTGCAAGTGGTGCCTCCGCTCCTATTATTGGTACACCAGTTTCAGTTAGTCCTACTTCAGTTTGTGGACCATCAACTACATTGGTTGTTGTAAAGGATTCTGTTTCATCTCTGTCAAGAGGTTGTACTTCTTCTACTGCAAGAATACCATCCATATTATCTATAGTTTTATTAGCACGGTTTACTAATGGGGTCATTCTTTCGTTATAGGTGCTAGTAATGCTATCAGACTTTGCGTTTAATTCTGCAATTAATTCATTTATTGTTGCCATAATTTATCCTAAAGGGAACAGTTTATCAAATTTTACGTTGTTTGGTAGAAGATTAAATTGTGTCCCTGCGTTTGTATTGTTTCTAAATAAGGAAGCATTGACTCCCTCTCCAATTCCTACAGGAGTTGGTAAATTAACATTTGTTTCTATAGGTATATTTACAACTGGACTAGCTCCAGTAACATCTGCTGCAGGTGGATTTAAAGTAAAGTCAATAAATTCTTTAAAATCAGAGACACCCTCTCCAAGTTCTATAGCTTCTAAATCAGATCTTATATCTTCAAATATGTCAATAGCTGTCTCAAATTGATCTTCTACTTCTGCAGCTTTTGTAGGATTTTCATCATACAATCTTTCAATTATAGACTCTACTCTAGCTTCACTTATGTTAGGAGCAATAAATTCCCCATCCATTAACGCATTTAATCTTTTTTTATTTTTTAATCTAACATCAATTTTATTTTCTATTTCATCTATGTCTGCTCCCATTGATTCCATGTCTTTAATTACTTGATACATTCTACTTTGTGTATCATAATTATCAGTTAAATATTCTGTCATGTATCCTATTCGACCATTAAGATCTATATTAGGGCTATAGATATTAGATGAAAATTTTTTCTGTATGTTTTCTAAATCTTTTGCATAAGACGTTACAATAAAAGGTAAACTGTCCATAGGTTTTGCTTCCTCTACACGAAGTCCTGACATCAATGCAACTATTTCTGTTGCACTATCATAAGTAGTACCATAGTCAGTAAAGTCTTGGGTAACCCCTTTCCACACCCTTCTTGAACTTCTTGAAGCACCCGGTTCTAGTTGAGACAATAAGTGTCCTAGAGACGCATCAATTTTTTCCATTGCATTATCTTGCGGAAAATAAATTGTTCGACCATCTTTAGTTTTACCATTTCTAATTGTAAGATCCGCTATTGCACCTGCTCCAATGGATTCTGAAATAAAAGGATCTAAAAATTCTAAAAGTGCGCCAGGTTTATCATTTAATGTATCGTAGATTAATGCATTATAAACTATTTGACTTGCGTTTTGGTTAGTTAAAGTACCATTACCATATGCATTTAACACCGCGTTTATGGGTCTAATCATAGAGTCATAAGGATTAGTGTATGAAAAATTAAAATATTTAAAATTACCATTTTCATCAGATTCCGTTAACGGAATCAACGTTGAATTTTTTTGATAGTTAGGCGCTACAGATCTTTGAAAGGCTTCCATTTTTTCTGACGTTACTCCTGTTATTTTTTCTGCTGTCTCAGCAATAATTGTGCCAGTTCCTCCAAAAACAGAAGCTGCACCAATTAATCTTCTTGCACCCATTTGTCTTATAAAAGGATTCGTGCTTGTTAATTCTCTTGCAGCTATCTCAATTAAATGTGCGCTGGTTCTTAAAATTTCTGCGGGAAAAGCTACAAAATTACCTAAAGGTAAGTTTCTAATATTTTTTATAATTTGAGGAACTTTACTGTATGTTGGTATAGTGTTTGTTGTTAAATAAGCAGAAATATCTTTTACAGTTTTAAAATTTTGAACTAGAGCTTCTTTTTGATTTAATAAAGATTGTTTATTAGCAGCGTTAGCAGTTTTTAAAGCGTCATCTATTTTAGCTATGTCGTCATTTGCTTTAGTTAATTGTAACGCAACATCTTCTTGTTTACCTACTGTTCTGTACCAGTCAATTATATTGTCTCTAATAGCTACGTCCCCTTTTAAACCTTTAGAACTATATTGAAACGCCTGACCTAATGCATCTTGATAAAAATCATCGGCATAAATTTTCCAAACATTGTCACCCCCTTGATACAAATCAAAAGCTTTTTTAACTGTAGGGTTTTGCATTAAAGCAGATAATGTAAATTTGCCTTTTTTAGCTTTTTCTAAAACTGCTTTTATTTCGTTTACTTCAATGTTTTGATCTACCACTCCTCTAGCTATTCTATCTTCCATTTGTTTAGCTACATCTGCAGCATTTATAAACTTACCTGGAAAAATATCATCAGCCATTAACTTAAATGCGTTAGTTAAACTTACTCTACCTCCAATTAAACCACTTGCTAATGCAAAAAAAGATGCTGTTGAAACGTTTCTTATTTGAGTCATAGGAGAAAATACTGTTTTACCGATTTGACCTGCAGCTTTAACAGACATTAATGCGCTGTATAACGGAATGTCATACATTCTTGTTAGATATTCTTCTGTGCCTTTAACAGCGTTTGCTATTTCTGGCGTAGTATACAGTCCTGTTTGAGATCTTCCATCTCTTGCTAATCCACCTTTAAATAATTTACTTTCAAATAAATCAAATGTTTTACTACCTGGTGCTAAATCAGCTGCTACAGAAACTAAATTGTTTGCGTTAGGAATTCCTTTATTAATTGCTTCTTGAACAGATCTAAACGCGTAACCATTTAGTAACGCACTGTCTGCAAAACTATCGAAAAATTTTTTCTTGTGAACTTGTTTGGCTGTTTGTAAAAATGTATCTGTTACAGCAGCTCTATAGTCTTTTAAAGGTTCTAAAAACGCTCCAGTAACTTTTTCTAAACCTTCATCATCCATTACTTTTTTCATGATAGTTGGCACATCTCCGCCAGCTTTAAGTAATTTACCTGTTGAAGTAAATACTTCTACTTCTTTACCTTCTTGAATAACTTTTTTTGTAATGTCTATTAATTCTCCTCTTTTACTTATTCTAAAAGTATCACCTATTAATTTAAATAAACTTTCAGGACTACGATTACTTTCAATCAAAGATTTTTGTAGTTGAGCCATGGTATTGTCTGCGGATAGTTCTATAGCTTCTTTTCTAGTTATGCCTTTATTTTTCATTAAGTCTTCTATTATTTCAGGAGTTTCTTTTTCTAATTTAGGTAGTGTGTTTTTAATAAAAAATTGTTTAGCCCCTTCAATTTTTTGTGGATCAAATTGATAAGCTTTGTTTTTCATCACACTATAAACTTGTTTTAAATAAGCTCCACCATTTGCTACAATACTTGCTCCAAGATCCTTTAATGCTTGGTCCGTGTTCTCTGATAAAAGTCTACCGTATTCTAGACCTAGGTCATTAATTTTATTTTTTAATTCTTTAGCGTTTTTAATAACAGACGCAGCAGTTTTTTTATTAATACCACTAGTATTAACAGAGTCTTCCAATTGTTTTAAAAAACCTAAAGCTTCACTAGAATCCCCAAGTATTTTTTTTCCAGCATCATCTAATACTCTAGGAGCTTGAATGTAATTATAAAGTAAATCATTATTTCTTAAGTATATTGCATCATCTACTGCAGTAATAGGTTTAGGATATTTTAATCCTGGAGTAGTTAAGTATTTGGGTAACTCTAAAACATCAGCACCTTTAGCTATTTCTTTAAATTGATCATCAATTTGATTCATAATTTTAACCAAACCTTTTTCATCTTTTTGCACTAAATTTTCGTACTGTCTTAATTCGTCGGCTTGACTTACACTTATAGGTCCATCTGATTTAAAAGCATTTTTAATATTATCGAATCTTTTTAACAATCTTTCTAGTAAAGGTGCGTTTGAAGACGTACTGTAAAATTTCCATTCTTTTGGATCAGGTATGTTTAATTTTTGTCTTAGTTTAGTAGATTGATTTCCTAAAAATTCACCTGTGGTTCTAGCAGCAGCTCCTACTGTTTCACTTCCAATCACTTTACTTAAAGGATTAAAAACTAAATTGTTAACCGTTCTTAAAGTGGCTCTTCCTACAGGTAAGGCAACGTATTTTCCTGCAGGCATTAAACCATATTTAAGACCTAGTGTTCCTGCTACGGGCAGCGCAGCCGTAATACCACCACCTAACACCGTGCCCTCTGCACCAAATCTAATTTTTTCTTTAAAAAATTCTGCTGCCTTTGCAGATCCTTCAAGTTCATCTCCTTTGTAGGCCTCTCCAAATCCAAATGTTTCACTAAGGGTTGTAAGATCACCTGGAGTTGATACTGCAAAATCTGTAATACCACCAATGCTTCCGTAATAACCTGCACGTTTTGCAAGTTCTGCACTTTTAGCACCAACAGTTGGCAGACTATTTAATTTTACTATTTGACTAGCCTTGCTTAACTTTGTAATTCCGTTTGCAAGTTTAATTGCAACACCTGCAGGCAAAGCAAACTGTCCTAAAATAGAAGTTATATCTCCAACAGCGGTATCTGTTTCGGGAGTAATTTTTTCAAAAATATTATCAATTGCAGTGATTAAGTTGGTGTCTGCTAAATAATCAATAGGCAATGCACCTAATTGAAGTAAACCTTGAACAGCTTGACTAACACCTTTAATAGCGCCTATTGGAATGTCTGTAAGATAATCTATTGCTCCAACTGTTTCAGGACTAATGTTTTGTTCAGGGGGATCAAAAAAACCACCGAATATGCCTTTATCTTCTTCAGCCATTTAACCTCCTATGTTGAAGCAGGTAATACTAAAGTCACCCCATATTTCATGTTAAATTTTGATACATCACCTTGAGTTCTAATATAAGCAAAATCTTGTAGTGCTTCTTGGCTGTTAGCTAATAATTGAACTACGTCGTTTGTTATTTCTTTAGGCAATCTATTTCTTAACTCAGCATAAGATAATTGTTCTACTTGAGCTGTTGGCGTTTCACCTTGGCCTATGGGAGTTCCTTCAGCTAATTTTATTCTTCCTCCATCTTTAAGATTAATTCCTCCGCTTTTTAAAATAGCATCGGTTGTACGGATCCCATTATTTAAACCAGCATTATTAAACCCAAGTGCAAAATTACGTTTAGCGGTATATTCTTCTAAAAGTTCTATGTATTTAGCAGAACCTTTTTCTAATTTTTTAAGTCTTCTAGCAATTTTACTTAAATCATCTATTAATGCGCCTGCCTGATTAAGACCTGTTAAACTAATATCTTTTTCGTCTTTGCCTCCAATTGATTTTATAACATCTTCTGTAATTTTTATTTCTGCTGCAGCAGCTTTTTTCTGTGCTTCAGTATAAGATCCAGTTTTGTCATTTACAATTTTCTTTAAAGATCTTAAGTTATTAAATTGTTTTTCACTAAAACCTTCTTTGCCAGCTACAATTTTAGCTTTTTGTATTTCTTTAGTTGCACTGTAAGCTAACTTAGCAATATCTTTTCTATCTTTTTTCCTATCACCTAGTATCTTTAAAAGCTGTTTATTTAAAACTGCAGCTTTATCTGCAAGATTTCCAGGTGTTCCTATTGCCTCAGACAGAGCTATGGCTGCTAAACCTTTATCTTCATCTTCGCCTATTAATTTTTCTAATTTAGATTTTTCTTTTTCAAAAATATCTTCAAAAGTTTCTTCTGGTTTTTCTTCTGGTTCTTTTTTATCTTTTGGATTAATAACTACCTCTTCTACAATTTCATCAAAATTAACTTTTTTAGGACCTTCATTGGGTAAAAATTTATTTTCTTGTTTTTTTATTTCTTCTAAATTTTCTCTATCCCTTAATATTTTTCTAGTTTCTTCAGTACCTATAGCACTTAACATCCAACTAGGTAATTTATTTAAATCTGTTTCTGGCCCTTTTGGTATTGTCCCGTATCCACCTATCTCTACCATTTCTTCAAAATCAGATGTAATTTTTTTTGTTGGTCGAGTTTTTGCAACTGAGGCTACACCCATTTTAGAAGCGTCCGCAGGAAAACTTTTTGCCATTACTTGATTACCTGTAGGAATTGACATACCCATTGTTGTAGAGGGAAAATCTATTCCAATTTGTTTAGTAGGGTTTTGAAAAGATATAGGATAATCACCTATGTAACCTCTTTGTGCTTTAATTCTAGGTGTTAATTGATCTATGCCAGTTGATCCACCTCTTCTAAATGATGGTCTTTTAAAATTCATTATCTTCTGCCTCCAAATATGCTACCCAATCCATAAGCACTTAGTCCAGCAGTAAGGGCTTGTGATAAAGGACCTAAAGTCTGTCCTCCTCCTAAAGATTGATTAGTAGTTGAAAAAGGAACCCCACCAACTTGACTCGCTATCCCTGATCCAAAACTCTGTATTCTATTTAAAGGTTCTTGGTAAGCTAGTTGACTTCTTTGTTGAGCTGCATCTAATACTGCTTGTCTGTAAGCTAGATCTCCTGTGCCAGCAGCGCCTAAAGATTGTGTGGTTGTTGCCGCTAATGATGGCTGTAATGAGGCAAGACCTCTTTGTTGATTAAAAGCTGTTTGAGCTAAATTTTGTGCTTGAGTAAATCCTTCACCTAATAACCGCGCTTGTAAAGCTGCTCTGTCTTGAGCTGCTTGTGATGCGTACTCTGCTGCAGCCACACCTTCTCTGCCTCCACCAAAAGCTCCTGCTTGAATAGCATTGGCTGCTAGTTGAGGAACACCTTTTGCTGTTTGTCTATCAAATTCTGTCAAAGTTGTGTCAATAACTTGTTGTTGATATGGCGACATAAACTGTTGAAAAGCTTGTGGGCCAGAAAGTTTTGCTGCTTCGTCTAAGAAAGGTTGGTAGCCTGCAACTCCAGTGCCGGTACCCACTCCACTAACTGCTCCTTCTGCATCAAATGTTAACTGACCAAGTCCAGCTTGTGTTGCCGCTGCCTGTTGAGCAGCTTGTGTTAATGCATTTTGACCTGCAATCTGTGGTCCAAGTTGAGCTAAAGTCGGAACTGTTCCTATTACATTTCCTTGAGCGTCTGTAATTTGTGAGCCAGGAGCTCTTCCTACTTGTTGTGCTAATAAATCAATAAAATTTTCTTGGGCCGCTTCTATAAAAGGGGCTTGCCTATTAATAGTTGTATAATCTGTTGCCATTATGCTTTTCCTACCTGTTCTGCATTTTTCATGAGGTTATAAAGTTTTTTAGATCCTTTTTCAACATCACCTCCACCAATACCTCGCACGGCATCGGCTGTTATTACAAATTCGTTTTTACTTAACATAGCTGGTACGTCGTCAGCCTTTTCTTTAATACCTACTGGTACAAAACCACCTTCATCTCGGTAATCTCTCTCTTTTATTCCAGCACTATTTTTTCTTATTTTACCCGTAGGTACATTACTAATACCTCCTACAGACTTAAATTCTTTACCTGTCAATTGAAATATCTCTGCTTCAATGTCAGTGACGTCTTCACCCTTTGCTATTTTTTCATCTCTTAAAATTAATAATTCTGAGACTCTGTTAGCACCACTTGCATATTTAATTCTGCCACCTTTAGCTTTTCCCATTTTTAAAAATCCTTTTAAGATCAGTTCATCATCTGGAAACATACCTGGGTTTTTAAGAATTTTATGTAAATTTTTAAATGAGCTATTTGTCTGTCTTATTTTAGGATCTCCTAAAGCTCTAAACAAACGTGATTTTTCATCTCTAGTAAATACTGCATCAGAGTAGGCCATTAACATATCGTCCATATCCTCCATATCTTCATCGTCTCCAGCTTCAACATCAATTGTCATGATACCTATTTCTGCTTCTTCAGGATCCGTTCCTCTTTTTAAACCTATTCTACCGCCGTCTTTTAAACCTGCTATTTCAGCAAGAGCGTTAAGTTTTTTATCTCTTCTATCTAAATCTCTAATTAATTCACGAGCATATGCTCCCATAGCATCTGGGTCTGGTATATCTCTTCCTTCTATACCGTACTCGTCATCATACTTATCCATATTTTTCATAAACAACTTTTCTAAAGTTTCTAATTTATCTTCTATTTCTTTTTCTTTTAATAATTCCTCTTTAGTTAAGTCTCCATATTCTTTGTCTCCAACTGATTTTACAAACTCTCCTGCTTCAGCCACTACATCCTCGCCTTTGTCGTACGTTTTATTAAAATCACCTGCCGTTTCTAAAAATCTTGCATAGTCTCCTAAAGTAAATATTCCAGAAGGGGCGGTGCCTTGTTCAAAACCTATTCTACCTCCAACGGCTCTCATCTCTGGGACAAGTTCGTTTAATAATTTCATACCGTCTTCATAAGTCATTTCTCCTGATCTAATTAATTGAGGCACTATAGACTTGTAATAAAAATCTTTTTCGTCTTCATCGTACTTACCATCCAAATCGTTCATAAGTTCATTAAGAAATTTCATATCTGAACTTTCTGTCCCCTCTGCATATCCTATTCTTCCGCCCTCTTTTTTACCACCAAAGAAGTTAGTTAAGTAACTTGCATACTCAGCTTGTTTGTCAGCCTTGGTAGCTTCATCGTATTCTTCTTCTGTGATATCAACACCTGCCTGGTTAGCCAGAGCTCTTGCTTCTGCATATGAGGTTGCAAAAGCTGCAGCTCCTAAAACGGCTGCTTTATCAATAGAACCATCTTTGTTTGTAAACATAGCCTTACCGAATTTCTTACTGCCGTCTAAAATAGTCTTACCTACTTTTTCATAATTTTGATTGCTTATTCCATCGAATAAATTTTTTAAAAATCCAGGGTCATTACTGACTGTAGTTTTATCAACAGTTGTAATTATATCACCTGGAAGTGCATCTACTGTTGCATCTTCAAAGAAAGTGCTTTGCTCTAAGCCGTCAACACCCTCAACTGGGTTACCTAATTTAAAACCCGAAACGTTTCCTAAAGGTGAGCTAAACAACGGTGCTTCAAATGGGTTACCTTGGAGCCCTGCTCCACCTAGAAATCTTGCCCCTTGTCCTAGGCCGTATGTTAAGGCACCTTGTTTAAGAGACTCTCCTATTCTACCTGTTTGATCAAATGTCCCTAAACCGCCCATAGCCGCTGCAAGAGCCGGGTTAAAAGGAGCTACAAAAGGTGCTGCTCTAACAGCAACTTCGGCAACTTCATTGGGTATAATTTTTCTAACAAATTTTTTTAATTTGCTACCTAGACCAAACTTCTCTCTGGGTGAAACATTCATAATTCCACCGTTTGCTTGTAATTGTCTGTTCATTAAAGATCGTGATATCGCCATAATTTAAGTACATTTATATTGTTGAGCAGGCGCAGAAATCCTGTAATAGTTTACTTTATTTGATTTTTGTAGTGTCGTCAACAGATTTGACAGGCCTTGTCGCCTGCCACAAATCATCTCTAAATCGACCAGTGTAACAATACTCTCCAACGTGACTAATAGGGTCATCTATATAACCATATACTTTGCCCCCTATATCAGCCCATCTTTGACAAAAACCAAAGTCCTCTCCAAAATAACGCTTAGACTTAGTATCATGTAAAGTGTCAAATAAATTATACATGTTATCTTTCTTTTCTTCTTTACCATTAATATTTGTTGGCTGGTATATTTCTAAATGAGGATAAGCTTCAATCATTTTTTCAATAACATTTCTTTTTATTAACATGCATCCTGTGGGAGCATGAGTAAGTTCAGCTAATCCTTTCTCTACTGTAATAGAATCAGGATCTTTTACTTTAACTGGAAAAGTAAAACCAGATCTAGCTAACTCGTCTGCGTTATTAATTGCACCTTCTTTAGTATCTAATCTTCTCCATATCTTATCCCAACTCATCGTCTTCATTGGATATGGAACACTAATTATGTCTTTATCAAAGTCTAACATTTTAAAAATAGTTTTAGCTCTAAAATCAATGTCCGAATCTATAAATAATAAATGAGTATATTTATCTTCATGGTTTAAAAATTCTGCTACACATAAATTTCTACCTTGTGTGACTAATGATGATTTTAATAAAGTAAAACTACATAAAATTCCTTTTTTCCAACAAGCCTGTTGAAACTTTAAAACTGCTTGACAATAGTGCATGCTTACATCGCTATGACACGGTGTACACACCATGACTTTGTAAGGAGAAACCCCCACATTTATTTCAGTTACTTTATCTTCTACTTTATTAGTTTTAATTGTTTGATACGTATCGTTATTAGGTGCTTCTTCTTTATCTACATTAAACCATATGGGTTCATTTGCTTTTTGCATTAAGTGCTCCTTGTAAAAATCTAGTCCACACCGACGCCTGTTTAGGCCAAGAATAATATATTTGCGCGTAATTAGATTGAGTTGTTAAATGACTATGAATTTGAGGTTCATGTAAAGTTTCAACAGCAGCAGAAATTCCATAGGCAAATTTTTCTGCTAAAGCTTTATAATTATTGTCGTACGGAATATACATGGGAAACTCGGCCCCTGTTTCAAATAGAGCTCCATAATTAGTAGTAATACAATAAAGTCCTCCAGCCATTGCTTCAAGTAAAGATATACAAGAAGTTTCTTCAAAAATACTAGGATAGACATACATGTTATAATCTTTAATGTGTTCTCTAATATATTCATTAGGTCTGTAACCAATGTAATTTACATTAGGAAGTTGTTCGGCTTGATCATAAAGAGCTCTATAGTTACTGTCATTTTTATCCATAAAATCTTTTCCATAAACTTCACAAGAAGAATAAACATCTAAACTAATTAAAGGATTTTTAACCAACTGCATCGCACCTAACAATACAGATAAACCACGCCAAGGGGTGTTTTGATGAATAATTTTTACTGGGTCACCTTTTCTGTAATGCTTTGATTGTTCTATTTTTTCTATTCCGTTTTTAATTACAATGCATTTTTCTGTAGGAATACCAAACATCATTCTAAATTTTTCATAGTTCCAATGAGAGTTAAAAACATACCAATCATATTGTTTGTGATTTCCTCGGTCCTTGAACCAACCATAAAGATTAGGTTGGTCGTAAGAATTTTTTTGCCAGAGTATGTTAAGCTTATTAGGGTCTATAGGTACTTTACCAGGCACACTAGTGCATATTTGTACTTGATCTAATAATTTTTTATCTACGTATTTGTTTAAAAAACCAAGCTGTAACTCGGTTCCCCCTTTAGGGTTTTGGTTTCTTGTTTTCATTCATTACTTTCTGAAACACATCTAAACCTTTTGGAGAAATTTCAACTGTAACATCCGTTACAATATCTGGTCCTTCTATTTTTTCTTTAGACGTTTCGCCTGTCTTTGTATTTCTATAAACTGTTGTAGTGGTACAGTCTATTTTATGTATGTTATCCGTTTTCATTCTCTCTGTTTATTAAAGCATAACTAACAACAACTGTTACTTTACTTGCGGTAGCTGCTTGGGCTTTTATAGCATCTCCTGCTTCTAAATTCAACCCCTGTGGTGCAGCATTTATTTGAGTGCTGGCTGTGACCGTATCTCTAAAAAATTCCGTGTCAGCAGAAGCAGAGCTATCTCTTAAAGAGGCGTTACACAAAATACTTCCTGAGCTAGAATTGCTAAAATAAACACTTTTGACTATGGCCACGGCTGACGTAGAAATAGTTAAAACAGTATTAAGATTAGTGTCCCCTAAAGACTTAGTTGCGTTTTTATATTGTATTGTCATGATAAAAAGTAATTAAAAGCGTCCTGTTCGTTTTTTAAATCTTCTTGAAAAGAAAAATTAAGTTGTTGTTTCATGGTGGTCATGGACTCAATTATTTGTCTTTGATTTTCTACATCGTACTCTTGTTTTGGTTCTGGTATATAATTAGTTAATTTAGCCATTACGCTCTTTTCTTATCTACACCTTTTATTTTTTTCTTATTTTTAGAAGCATAAAAAACAGCTTCTCCTTTTTTCTTCCCATATTGTTTTTTCATGGACTTCATTATTTTTTTACCTTTTGTGGTTAATGGCATTCTATCTCCTTCCGTCTGGTTGAGCATCAAGTCTAAAACTACCATAACGCCAAGTTTCTCCTACAGCGTCACATTCTATTTTAATAGATAGCAGTCTAGCTCTTGCTCTCGTGTCTACTTTATCAGTGGTCTTTGTTATTGTAAAGGGTCCTAAAGACGAGCTTGCTTGTGTGTCTGAAGGAAAATCAGATATAAATAATGTTACCTTAGAATTACCAATTAAAAATTTATAGTCTGGCATAAATCTTTTCATAGACATAAAAAATTCACCATCATCTATATCAAAATCCCCAGATCTAATAAAAGCATTTATAGAAGTTGTCCCGGTGCTATTAACCTGATCATTACCCACTTCGTGAGCATAATAAATACTAGCGCCGTATTTGTTTGTAATTCCTAAAATATCTGAAAATACGGGAGAGGTTGTTGATTCATAGTCTGTTGCATAAGGTTTATTAAATACTCCTTGATCTTGATAAGTTGTTCTATCTAATGATGAAGTAGTCCAAGCATTTTCTTGAAAATTATAAGTTACACACCTATCAATTTGATCAGAACCAGATTTAGGATAAAACCAATTTACTTCTGTAAATAAACTATTTGGTGAGGAAAAAATTACATCTGATGCATTAAAATTTAATCCAAGATTTCCATTCTGTGTTGTAAAAACAAAATCTTCCACCAAACAAGGTAAAGCTTTTACTGTACCATCATACATAAAAAATCCACCTTCATTAGACATCCAATAGATAGCACCATTTACATAAGAGGCGGAGTGTTGTGCTAAACATCCACAGTTTGTACCTACCTGTCTAACACTAAATGTAAATGGCGGACCAACAAACTGAATAACGTAAGCAGCTTGATCCGTTAAAACAAAAACATAGTCTTTCCCTTGAATAGCTGAAGTAATTTTATTTCCTGTGTCAAGTCTAAAAGTTCCAGCCGTGTTGGTAGCTGTTGGGGTGTAAGTATTTAAATCTTCTTGGTTTGAAAATCTTACAAACATCGGGTCTTGAGTGGTCGAGTCTCCGATAGTTGTTTCAGTTCCAAAATGAAATAAATGTCTGTCTCTATCAGACACTAACGTAAATCTGCTTGCAGTTGGGTTAGCCGAAGTAGAAAAACCAGAAGTTGATTTAGATGCTCTTGTTGTTCGAGCGTTTGTAGCTCCTGCATTCCACGTAAAAGTTTCACCATTAAATACTGTGGCTACTAACACTTCACCAAAATTATCAAGACTCCAATTTCCTGGATCTAATACCACAGAACTTGTAGATCTTTCCGTTCCCCAAGTAGATGCTCCCCAAGTCGATGTACTCCAACCATAACCTGTTGTTTGTATAGTAGGTCCAACCTCAACGTAAGGATTAACAGTTGCAGCTCCAGCAGCCGTCATTCCCGAACCACCTTCGTTCCTTACAGCTTGTATAGTAAATTTATCTACTGTTGGAACGGTTAGTATTTCATAAGCCACTTGTAATTCAGTGGGCGTATAATCAGAAGCACCTGTTACTGTAACTCCAGATAAAGTAATATATCTTCCTACTTTTAAATTATGAGATGATTTATCTATGGTTATTACATTGGAACCATTGACAGTGGTTAAAGTGCATCCCGAAATAGCTGTATCCAAAGGAGAGATATCATAAAAATCGTTTCCGTAATACAAAAACAAACCTTGAGAAGTTCCGATAGCTGCATATTTTTCACCTTTTAAACTAGTAAAAGCTACTTGAGCTCTAGCTGCTCCGGGTAATGTTTTTGATGAAGCTGTAAGTTGGGACCAACCTCCTATTTTTTCAGGTGCTGTATATCTAAAACGCACAAAATCTCCATCCACCCATTTTCCAGGAAGGGCTGAAGGAACACCTTGTTTGTTGAATCCAGCTGCAAAATCTACTTTTTTTAAGGCCATAAATATGTTATATAGCAGTTTAATAATTAATGAAAGATACAAAATGAAAACAATAATGCTAGATCAGGTGCTTTCTCAAAAAGAATTGTTTTATATGTATAAACAAATCACGGGTAGTCATAACTGGGTAATGAACTGCGCATCGGGACCACATGAGGGTTTTATGTCTGGGCCAGCTTTAATAGTCAAAGACAATAATGGTTATGTTAACAATTATCCGTTATGTCTTTGGGGCCAAACTTTGGTTTATAGAATAGCAAAAATATTAGAGGACAAAAAAATAGGTATACCGACAGAATTAAAAAGAATGTGGTTTAATGCAACATACCACGGTAAAAAAACTCAACACTGGTTACATCAAGATGATATGGTCACATCTCATTCAAAAACAATTTTATTATTTATGACTCCTCTTTGGCAACCAGATTGGAGAGGTTCATTTTTTGTAGACGGAGAAGAATTTAAATTTAAACCGGGAAATGCAGTGATACTAGATTCACAAGAATTTCATACAGGTGAATCGGTTGAGTCAGAAACTCATAGTTGGCAAAGGGTAACTTGTAATATAATAATAGGACACGCTGATGATACACGTGTTTGAAAGTTTGGCTCCTACTAATTTTTTTAGTCCTTTTTATAAATATTTTATGTATGAAAACATGTCTGATATAGACATAAAAAAATTAAAAAATCATATTTTAAATATAGAAAAAGACATTATAAAAAATACAACATCAGAGGGAGACGGTCGAACTGGGCTAGGTAAAAAAAGTCTCACTAGTCGACATATGTCGTTTAATTTATTTGATTCAGATGAGACTATTTTTTTAAAAGACAACATCAAAGAAAATTTAAAATTATTTTTTAAAGAATTAAAAATACCAATGCCTAAAAAAATTTACGGTAAATGTTGGGCCAATGTAATGAGGGAAGAAGAACAAATAAAAAGACATAGACATACGGTAGAAAATACTTCTTTTCTAAGCGGACATCTTTGTGTGGAAATAAATAAAACTGGTACTTATTACGTAAATCCTTTTGACGATACAGCGTTTAAATCAGAAAACAAACCTGGTAGAATAACAATATTTCCATCGTGGATTGAACATTACACTGATGTTACATCCTCAAGACGAATTACTGTAGCTTTTGATTTAACCTTACAACTCGTCGAGAACAGTAATTTTGTATTAATATAAATGAATTATTTAGAAGCAATTGTTGAAATCAAAAATGTAATAGAAAATGATTTTAATAATAGAATTATTTCTTTAATTAAAAAAAGAGCTACAAAAAATTTATTAATCGGAGAAGATAAATTGAATACTGAAACAAGAAATGTAAAAGGTTATCAATTAGATTTTACCAGCCCCACCAATTTGTTTTACTGGAACTATGTAAAACAGGAAATAACTAGACTGTACAGTTTTTACAAAGCTAAATTTCCAATGATGGAAAGTAACAAAATAAACCAAATAGATTTATTAAAATATTCAGTCGGGGGTAAGTATGAAGTTCATACTGATCACTTCACCACTAGTGTCAGAAATTTAAGTGTAATAATAAATTTGAATGAAGGATATGAGGGTGGTGATCTTGTATTTACTAATCAGCAACAAAAAGAAGTAAAAAGAATGAAACTTGGAAAAGGATCTATAGTTTTTTTTCCAAGTAATTTTATGTATCCACATTGCATAGAACCGATAACAAAAGGAGTTCGATATAGTATAGTGTCATGGCTCCAGTAAATTTTAAAATCTTAAAAAACTTTTTTTCACAGGAAGAATTAAATATATTACAACCTTATTGTTATAATAAATTAGACTCTAATAAAGAATATCAATTAGATGCCCAATCTTTTTCACCTGCATGGTACAAAGATTCTTTAATGACTTCGTTCTTAGATTTAAAATTAAATTTAATTCAAAAAGAAACAGAATTAGAATTACTTCCAACATATGCTTACTGGAGATATTATGTTTTTGGAGCAACATTAAAAACACATTTGGATAGACCATCTTGTGAAATTTCAATCAGTGCATGTATAAAAAAATATGACGATTGGCCTTTTATAATAGAGAATAACGTTTTTGAATTACAAGAAGGAGATGGTCTACTATATGCAGGTTGTGACCAACAACATGGAAGACCGGGAGTTTATAAAGGTAATGGAATAGCACAAGTTTTTTTTCATTATGTAAATAAATACGGACCGTATAAAAATTACGCTTATGATAATAAAAGTAAGGAATATTAATGAGTGAAAAAACGATATCCATGCAAAATCACATAGGAATTTTTGATAATTATATCTCCAAGACAAATTGCAATAAAGTTATTGAGTATTTTAAGAAAAAAGCTGCGTTTGGAGAAGCATATCAAAGGTTTCAAACAGAGAAAGTATCTCTTCTTGAAAAGAACGATACTTCAGTAACCGTGGACACTTGGGTAGATGATTTTAAAGAACTGTTTGCAAATTTTGATTTGGCTTTAAGAAGGTATGTAGATAACACAGGTTTAAAAAATTTTTATAGTTCTTTTAAAATTGTTCCCCTGAAAATACAACTAACTCTTCCAGGACAAGGTTATCATACTTGGCATATAGAACATGGAGAACCTAGAGATCATGCAAACCGAGTAATAGTTTATACAATATATTTAAATGATGTTGATGAAGGTGGGGAAACTGAATTTTTACATCAATCAGTAAGAGTAAAACCAAAAAGTGGTAGAATTGTTTTTTGGCCTGCTGGTTACCCTTATGTGCACAGAGGTAACCCTCCTCTTGAAGGAGAAAAATATATTATGACAGGTTGGTTAAATTGTTAAGAGGAAGAATAAGAGGTAGGTCTTGGACCTTTTCTAGCAATTTGATCCGCTTCACTTTCTGTAGATTCTAACACAGCATCTGTTCCTTCACCTGACCAGACTTCTATGACATCATCATCCCACTGTTTTTGTAAAGATGCTAAATGCAAAGAGTCCCATTTAGTGGTAAAGTCTAAAATATCACCTAAGTTTGCATCTTCCCAAGTGGAGTGAGGGGTTTCGTCTCTATATTCTACCGTGTCAGTTGGATTAGCTGTTCCATATTGAACAGCCCAAATGTTTGAAAATTTAGATTGACTCCAAAAAGAATCGTCAGATATATTATATGGAATGCCTTCTGAAGCACCTTCATCATAATTTTTAATTATTTTTTTATCTTCAAATATTATTGTCCATTTTGCGCTTGTCGCCATAATTTCTCCTATGTCTTAATAATATAAATTATTGTTAAATAAGGTTGAAGAACTGATGTTGCATCACCACTAAAAGTTGCACTCATATTATGAGAGTGACCAGTACCAGAACCTGTACTACCAGTCCCTGATGGACTAAAAAATGCTTTAGATCCAGGAAAAGATTGGTTAAAGTAAGTACCGCCAGTTGATCCACCTCCAGGGTGACTGTGTGATGCAAGTTGTGCAGTTGACAAAGTTGCATTGGCAGTCGTTCCACCTACATTACCTGTAGAAGTAACAGTGTTTGCTCCGCCAGTTGATGCTAAAGCTTTAGTTCCAGATTTACCCATTGCGACGTTGTCTTGTAAATCAGGTACGTTAAAAGTTGATGCACCATCTCCAGATCCGTAAGTTGTACTTACAATTGCAAATAATGCAGAGTAAGTTGATCTTGAAACTGCTTGACCATTACACTCTAAAAAACCTGTTGGCACTGAAGAAGAAGACCACGGCACAATAGTTGCTGTAGGAATTCCCTCGATACCAGTAAGATTTGCTCCATCGAAATCGTATTTTGTTGCTTCGTAATTTGACATATTATTTCTCCGTGTAAGTCCATCCTGTTGTAGCGTCTCCAGAAAAAACTAATGAAAAAGCTGCACCTTGCGTATTAACTACAAGATCAGATGCTGCATTAGCTATATTAGAAGAATTTCTACCAACAGTCAATGCGTTAGAATTAAAGTCATAACCTTGGTCAACAAAAGAAACCTCGTCACCTGTTGCCGGTGATGCAGGTAGCGTAATTGTTACTCCTCCACCACTTGTATTTACCAAAAGTTTAGCTCCAGCTTGAACTGTTTCTGCTGCTGAAACCGCTCTCCATTTTCTGTATTCATTTGCTTTTACAACATTAGTTCCGTCAGAATATAAAGTGTAACAGTTGCCTTCACATAAAAGAACACCTGTACCTGAAGATGTTTTAAAAGTTAAAGTATTATTTGCGTGATCACATCCATCAATTACTGTGTATACTTTTTCTATTGAGTCTGGAATAGTGACATTTAAATTAGAAGCTAATGTGCCTGTTAATTTTATAACTTCATTTTTACCATTAGATAAAGCCCCATTTGTAAAAGTCAGAGCTCTATTAGCATTAGTTACGTTAAAAGTATCATAACCACCAATTGCCTGTTCTAAAATTAATAAGTTTGTATTTGTGATTTGTCCCCAAGTTCCCGAATTTTCACCGGTCGCTTGTACTGTAAGTTTTAAACTTGCTGATGTTGAATTCGCCATATTAAATTCCTTATACCGTTTATTTTATAAAAATAAAGAGTTAGTGTCAAACTCTTTATGCAACGACTTCCCTCCAGCCAGGAGGATCTATTGGTGCGTTTCCTGTAGGAACTTCATTCCAAATTAAAGCATTAGCATTATTTAGATTCATAGTCAACCCAAGACCAGTAAATGTTGCTGTAACGTCCGTAAATGCGGTTACTCCGGCTACTTGACTATTTAAAGAAACTCCAGTGGTAGGAACAAGAGTTCTTAAATCTATGGTCGCGGTACCTAAACTCGCAGTTAAACCGAATCCTGTTGGAGAGGTAATTACATCTCCTTGATGTCCTAATTGACCTAATGATAAAATACCAGCATTTCCTTGGATCATCGCATCTGGCGCGGGATCCACTTGGCCCAAAGTCGCCTGAGCTACATTTAGTGTGTTAAGAGTTAAACTCGCATCTCCTGTTACAGATTGTGGTGCAGCTATGTTAGCTGTCATTCCAAAACCAGTTATAGTCGGTTGAATAGAACTTCCTGGTTCACCCCAGTCATTATCTCCCCATGCAAGTCTTCCCCAACCTTGTTCATTAAACGCTTCTACAGAACCAAGTCCCATAGTAGCACCAATACCTGTTAACATTGCATCAGGACCAGCATCTGCTGTACCTAAAGAATTTGTAAGTGCAAAACCTGTTAAATCAACTTCTGCTAAACCTGTAGCAGTTACGCTATTTAAAGTATTTGTAAGTGGTAGACCTGTGGGAATTACAGTTACATCCCCCTGCATTCCTAAAGTACCTAAATTTCCTGTTAAAGCATTTCCGGTTGCGATAAGGGTGCCTGCAATACCCCAAGCTTGTTTTCCCCATTCTACTCTGCCCCAACCATTATTAATTTCTGTGTCCACAGTTGCACTTCCGACATTTGCGGAAAGAGCTTGACCTGTAATTTGAATAGTAGGATCAGTTTGATCTCCCCATTGATTAATGCTCCATGTACCGACGTTCCAAGTTTTTCCTGTGGCCACATCCATTAACCCACCCATTCCTATTCCGTGAATGTAGCATAGATAATAAAAATCTGGAGCGCTGACATCTATTTCAACGTATCGAGTTGTTGCGGCGTTAAAGGTGCCGACGTTTAAATAATTAGAAGAACTTGTGGGAGAATCAAGGTAATAAGTTACTCCACTAGAAATAATTCCAGAGGTGCTGGTATTTGTAGAAAAAATTAAAGGGTGATTGTCATTAGAAGCATCACTTTGATCAAACCGTAAAGTAGATCCACCAGCCCAGACAATGTTTCCTGGTCCTGTAGAACTTCTTGCGCCATCTACATAAAAAACATTTCCGGTGCTACCACCGCCGCCATAAAGACTTCCAGTTGCAACGGTAACCGTATAAGTGAAATCCGCCATAGGAGTTTACCTCCTATTTAACCAGAGATTCTTAAAATCGCTGCTGTTGATGTCGGTGCTGGAAACTGGACTGTAAACGTACCTGAAGTTGCTGTTTTATCTCCTCCAAAATCTAAAACACAAACTGCAGAGTTAGTAGTAGCAGATGATGTGTTGTAAATTAAAGCTCCTCTTGCAGTCAAAGTTACGTTTTGAAATGACAGATCAGCGAAATCGGCTCTTGCAACACCAGCTGTAATAGAAGTTGGGTTGTTTACAAGTGCTCCACCACCAGAACTGTAATTAGATGATGAAACTTCATTGGAAGTTGTGAATGAAGTTGTTGCTGAGTTTAGAGTAGCTGAAGAAGTATAAAGAGCTAACTTATATTTATCACCACCAGATTGTGAAAAGTTAGAATCACCCTCTAATAATAATTTTTTAAAGTTGTTTGCAATCGCTTGTGTTATAGCCATAGTTTTCTCCTTACTGTTTTCCTATTCGAGGAACACCTGCTTGGTATTCATCTCGTCTTCGTCTTCCCATTTGTTCTATTGAGAATCCTTTGACAGCCTCAATGTATTTCTTATCATAAAGCTGGAGCATGTCAACGGGTCCTTTTAAAAATCCGTAAGCCTCTACTAGGCATGCATACAATAAGCCGTTGGGAAATTCTGTACTTAAGTATGTAGTGGTAACTGTACTCGATAATCCAGCTGGTTTCAAGATATAATTTAACTGAATGATATAAGTTTGATCTGGAGTCGGAGCTACCACTATCCGAGTCTCGTCCCAGTTACTATAATATTTAGGCACCCCTTGAGCTGCGGTCGGGTTAAATTCTGACATAAAACTAGTGTCTCGAAACTGTAAAAAATCTCTATTTTGATCAGTAGATGGTAGAGCTGTATCCACAATTTGAGCAGACCTAATTACCAATAGATCTGTAGGAGTGTCTATAAATCTAGTGCCAGCTATCAAATTAGCTGAAACATATCTTCTGTTATTATCGGAATCTACTTCTCTTAAAATTCTAAATTCTGCATCTTCAATAAAACCATTTAAAATAGTATCTGTAAAAACATTAGCGTCAACCTCTGTATAGTTTTTAATTTTTGTTTTTAGTTCATCGTATGTCATGATATATTAATTGTTACACTCCCTATTTGCATTAACGCTTGTCTCGCATTATTGACTGTATTTGGATTTGCAGGTGTCATGCTATTATCAGTAATGGTTTGAAATCCAAAATCTCCAGGCAAAGTTAAATTGGCAATAATTCCTCCGCCTCCTCCGGTCAATAAATTAAATTGTTGTGGTCTTGGATGCGGAAGTCCTTGCGGATCTGCTGAATAAGGTGTTGGTTCTAATTGTGGTTGTTTGGGTTCATACTCTGACGTGTGAACTCTTGCACCATTCCATTCTCTAACCATTTCACGATATGGAAAAGCTAAACCCGATCGGTCTGAAATAAATAATGCGTATTTTCCTTTTGATAAATTTCCCATAATTATATACTCGGATAGTAAGTTCGAGGAGCAATGTATACACTTGATGAAGAACCATCTTCTTCTAAAGCTCTTGCTAATTCATCCTCATAAATTAATTTTAATTCTTGTATTCTTGGTGCTGCATATTTCATAGATAGATAATATGTTAATCCTGCAACCATGCAAGGCACAAATCTATACGGAACATCAGTAGCGTTCGTATAAGCACCAGCATCTTGTATTCTTTTTTCATAATAAAAATTTATAGCATTTCCATTTTCTGTAGAACCAGGTGTTAAATATAAAGTAATTAAAATGTGGTCTACAAATCTTTGAACAAAATATTGTGAAGGCTGACCTGTAGAAGATTTATTAGATAAAGCTTGAAACTGAGATCTATTAATTTTTTCTAAAGGAGAATCTACATTAGAAGAATTTCTGTAAGACATTTCTAAAATTTCTGTAGCTTGATTTACAAAATTTGTAACCGCAGCTCCGTCTGAATGAGTGGCTGCAGTTGTTCCATTTACCCCTCTGGTTACTCCAGTGAGCTCTAAAGAATTAAATCCAGTATAAGATATATTTTCTGATCCAACATTTATGGTTCCTACGTCAGGCATACGATCTTTAGACGCAATAGTAATTCCAGTAGTGGCGGTGGTAGAAGCTATTGCAGCTGTAAGCGTTGTTGTAACTCCATTTGAATTACCATCGGCTGTAGATCTAAAAATTTTATATTCATTTTGACCATCAACTAAAGTTATATTAGTTTTAGCTACTTCCCAAAAATGAAGACCTCTATTACCCCATTCTTGAAATAAAATATTTAAAGAACGTCTAGCAGTTTTTAAATTATAACCGCTCATGTCAAATTGACCGAGTCTGTTATAAGACTCTTCAATTATCTCATCAATCGAAAACGTTTTATCAAACGTCGTAGTGCCAGAAGTAGTGTTGGCCATTTAAACTCCTAGTTATAAAACACAGAACAAACTGTTACATGTTCAGTTGTAAAAGCTACACATAAATCTGTTTCAAATAAAATAGGACCAGGGAAATTTATTACAATAGGGCTTCCGCCAGATGTAACTCCACTAGTTTTATATTTAAATTTTACCGTGCCAGAAGCTCCTCCATCTCTTAAATGAAAGTCACCTGAAGCGGCGGTAGTATTTAATACAACACCCATAGCTCTTGTTCTTCCTGATTTTACAATTTTATTTTCTGTGGTCACATTTGTATTAAATATGTCTCCACTATTGCCGTTTGTAATCATATTCTTCTCCGTTAAAATTGATGAGGGCCCGAAGGCCCTCAATAATTATTTATTAGATATTACCAATAAGTTCAGCTGCATTTCTGTTAGCTGTACAAGTGATATAGTCTAATGAAGTTACTCTTTGTCCTGATGCAGATGCAGTTACAGAGGCTGCAAACATTTGCATATCATCAGTGTTGATGTTTGACGTAACAGTAGCTGCTAAAACTCTGTTTACAAAAAACTCAACTTTACCTGCTCTATCACATCTAAATCCTACAGTGTCATACGCATCGTCTGTAATAGTGTATGCAGTGTATTGAACTTGATTTGTTCCAGAAGCATTTTTTGTTACAAATCTGTAAAACTGTTCACCGTTGTTAGACTCAATAGAGATTCTGTTTGCAGATCTCCATCCAGAACTTCCAGTAAAAGTTTCAACTAATCCAGTACCGTAGTCAGTAGCATTAGCGTCATTATTTTTAATTCTCGCTTCATACCAAATAACTGTTCCTGGGTTAGTGATTGCTCCTGTGCTATCTCTAGTTTCAGCTACAGCCTGAAAAGTATTTTGAGTTTTAACAAGAGCTAAACCATTATTGTCTGTTGTGTTTGCAGACGTTAAAGTTACTGCTCCGTTTACCTCATTAGATATTCCTGCTGAAGCTCCACCATCTGCAATAGATGTTGACCATTGTGATGAAGGCAAAGTGTTATAAATAAAATCATCTTTATAACATGTGAAGTTAGGATTGTTGTCTACTGGTAAATCCTTAAACCATTTAGTGTTTTTAGCTAATCCAGCAAACATTACCGGATTTCTAAAGTGTGTTCCTGCCATAATTTTCTCCTTTTCCTAGTTAATGATATATAGTCTCTAGGCCGTCGACTATACGCGTCTATATATCGATAAATAATTGTATAGTAATTAGTTTATATAGTAGTTTTAAGTAGAGCGCAAGAGGGCCTGCAATGCGGATTGGTTTTTCCAACGATGTAGCTTTTTGTTTAAGTTGCTACAGAAACTTGTGGAGCTGCTTCCTCAATTTTATTCTGCATATGCTCTTTTTTAGCCTCTGCAGTTTTTATATGGGTAAGAACTTCTTTGACTTGTCGGTCAATCTTAACCATATTAAGGGTATATCTACCCTCCTTGAGATGTTCCTGCTCCCACTGAAGATCCAGACCTCTTTTCTTCTTGTAAAGGTCTTGTAGATGTTGCATCATCTCCTCCATTAATAACCTCCTCATAGG
>CEWK01026521.1_pt1 | contig 40193 bp, 38 predicted proteins | sample 531431 | NCBI WGS metagenome assembly CEWK01 (sample SAMEA2623059, study PRJEB7988) | marine metagenome | isolation source: saline water (ENVO:00002010), including
ACCGCTCCGCTGGAGAGGATTTGCTTCCAATTCAGGTACTCACCTAATGTCTGAAGAGCCGGATTCCTGTAAATATCATTGCCATATCATGCTGGTTAGCGGCCTCGATTACTTCATCGTCACGAATTGAGCCTCCTGGTTGCACAATACTAGTAATCCCGATTTCATTTGATGTGTCTATCCCATCGCGGAAGGGAAAGAAGGCATCGGATATCATCATGGCTCCCTTTGCTCTTTCACCCGCCCTCCTTGCCGCTATTCGGACTGACTCCACCCGACTAGTCTGCCCGGGACCGACTCCCACGGTAGAGTAACCATTCTCTGTCTTAACTACTAGAATAATCGCATTAGACTGGACTTCGGCAATCACGGAGGTACCGAACCTAGCCAGATTTAGCTCGTCCCCGTCAAGCGTCTTTTCGGTGACATGGCTTACATTTTCCCAATCGATGTTAGGAATGCCTTGGATTTGAGATAGCCAACCTCCCTGTACTTGTCGAATCTTCGGTTCATCTGTAAGTTCGCCTAATGGATCAAGAGTCAGAATTCTCCTATTCTTGCTCTCAGAGAGAATCTCCAAGGCATCCGATTCGTAACCCGGTGCAATCATACATTCAAAGAAGTGATTTCCGATTGACTCGGCGGTTTCTCTCTCAACCACCTGATCGAATGCGATCACGCATCCGAATGCGCTCTCTGGGTCGCTGGCCAGAGAGTTTTCCCAGGCAGAAACCTGATTCTCGGAGATAGAGGCCCCACAGGGATTTGTGTGCTTGATGACTACACAAGAGTGAGTACCGAAATCGCAAGTCTGCGAAATAGACCTGACTAGCCTCAGCGCGGCGTCGAGATCCAAGTAGTTGTTGTATGAGAGGGGTTTGCCACCATGTTGAACTGCTCTTGAGAGCCCTCTTGGCGCCCCAGGAGATGGGAAGAAAGAAGCCGGTTGGTGAGGATTCTCCCCATACCTTAGTTCTACACCCTGATCTGAGGTCGTCAGAATTCTATTTGGTATCGTACTTTCTGTGAATCTTCCCCACAACTCGTTAGAAACCGCAGAGTCGTAAGCTGCGGTAGATTGGAATGCAGATATTGCCAAGTCCCTCCTCAACCCCAAATCGACCCCAGAGGGGTTCCCTTCGGTTTTCGAAAGCGCTTCCAGTACCGATCTATGCTGATCTGGGTGTGTGATTACAATGACGTCTGAATGGTTCTTTGCCGCCGATCTCACCATCGCCGGTCCACCAATATCAATCATCTCAATCAGTTCTTGTTCGCTTGCCGGGGGGTCTCGCGCAGCGGTTTCTTCGAAAGGATACAGGTTTACGCATACCATTTCTATTGACCCATATCCCATTTCCACTAGTTTTTCCATATCCTGTTTCGAATCGCGTCTGGCAAGTATCCCTCCGTGGACCGCGGGGTGTAGGGTCTTGACCCTGCCATCGAATATCTCAGGGTGACCGGTAGCTTCGGATACATCCATTACTTCGATTCCCGAATCTCTGAGTCTGGTTGCGGTTCCACCCGTCGATAGGATTGCCCAGCCCATGGATTGTAATGATGCAGCCAGTTCTTCGATTCCGGTTTTGTCCCAGACGCTGATCAGCGCTGTGGGTCGCTCCATGGGAACCCGTGTGTGAAGGAGGCTTGAAGGTTCGTGGTCGCTATTCGCCCCTAGCTGAAATGACCTGATCTATTCGTAGCATCCCCATTGCCGTCTCGGTGGCCGATTGCAAGGAGTTCTCAATTACTGACCTAGGGTGCCAGACCCTTTCGACTACCCATTTCTTGCCGTCCTCGGAAATTCCAACGGGAGGCTCCTCCAGTGATGTAGATCTTAGTTCCAGAATACGGTCCAGCGGCTCCCCTCCAGCGTTCTCAACAAGTGTGGAGGGGATCGTCTCCATGGCTCTAGCAAACGCCTCCATTGCAAGTCTCTCCCTCCCTGACTGTTTCTCTGAAGCCAATCTAACTGCATGAGCTATTCTGCTGTGGATAGATCCTGCGCCCGGAAGGACGTATTCATTCAGTGCTAAGGAAGTAGATCTGAGCGAGTCGTGTATTCCTCTGATTACCTCCTCTGTACCTGTCTCACCTGCACCTCCTATCTCTATAGTCACAACTGATGGATTTGGGCATCCCTCAATCCGAATCACGTCTTCTACCTCATTAGTGGCTGGCTTCCTCTCCCATGACGCGCTACCGCACTGCCCCAGGTCAGACTCCTCTATATCTAGCGGGCTTTCTACTATCCTAGCTCCCGTTGCACCAGAAGCGTTTCTCAATTCAGAAGAGTCCAGTCCTTCCACGACTAGAACAGATTTCTGGCAGAGCATATGAAGGACGTCCTTGTCGATCTCACCGGAGCAAAGAACTACCCTTGCACCAGATTCGAGGATACTTCTGGAAATTTCCTCCTTCCGGTACTTCTCGGCTTCGATGAAAGAGTCCAAGTCGTCAGCACTCGTGATTTTCATTTCTGCATCTCTGGACATTTCTCTAATCTTCAGTTCTCCGTTTAGACACACCACCTTCGCATCTCGTAAGTCGTTGGGTAGGTTGTCCATCAGTACTCGTCTACGGAGGATAATCCCGTTTACCAATCGAGAGTCCCTGATGCTCCCAGTTCCGCTCTTGAACATGGAAACGTGTTGGGCGGATGCCTCTCCCCTGTTGTCTAACACTGTGCTGAGAGCCTTGACAATTAGAGGTGGGAAGAACCCGAGGGCGGTGTCTGCAACTTTACCACTGAGAGACGTCTTGGCCACTTCCAATAGCTTCTTGTCATCGCATTTTCTCAGGTCTGACTCTATCTGTAATCTAGCGGCCTGGAGTGATAATTCGTATCCATCGACCAGGGTTAGAGGGTGGAGGCCCTTCCTGAATAGGTTATTCGCCTCGATTAGCAGTGAACCGCAGAGTAGCATCGTGGTTGTTACCCCGTCACCGCAGTCCTCCTCTTGCGACTCTGCCATCGAGACCATCATCTTGGCAGCAGGGTGCCTTACCAGAAGCTCAGCCACTATCTTCGCTCCGTCGTTGGTGACTGCTGTGGTACCGTCCGTCTTGTAGAGCATCTTATCTAGACCTCTGGGTCCGAATGTTGGCTTCAGAAGATCAGAGAATACTCTCGCTGCGACGATGAGTTTCTCTTGGACCTCTGTACTGCTGGTGACCTTGGTGCTTCGTGAGGTGATTGCGACCTTGGGTCCATCTGAGTCCCCTCCCATGAGGGTTTCCGGCACGAAGGGCTGACATGAATGCTTTGAGGAGGCAAAACGCACCAATTGTTAGTAAAAGATACGAATGTCTATGATGGTTAAAACTCAGGAATTATTGTGAAAATACGACGTAAGGCTGTCATATTCGTTTCCTCTATGATGCTGATCTGCTGCTTTTCGACCATTGGTTCAGCTCAAATTCTACCCGAGGCTGATGTGGAGTGCGAGGATTTGGTTACGTTGGACATATCTCCTGGTTCTACAAGACAAGCAATTGTTAATTGCGAACTGACAAATCCTACTTCCGGACCTGAGAGTATAGAAATCTCGTATCAATCTGGAAACCTGGACGTAGCCGGTCCGGGAAGCATGACTGTGGAAGGTGGGGAGTCTGTAGATTTCCAGATTGCTGTAGAATCTACAGGCGAAATTCCAGCCGGGATGTATGATATCAACGTGAGTGTCGTAGTCACTGAGTGGAACGGAGTGCCAGTGAGTGTGTTTGGGTTCTCCGATGAGGATGTGATCGAAGTGGAAGTTCTACCATACACCGTATGCTCTTCATCCGGTCCTTCTGCGATATTCTCTGAGGCGGGAGAAGATGTATTGTTCTCAGTTGTTTACAGTTGCGACAGCAACGAAGAGAACTCTCTGGAAGTCTCGCTACACCTCCTTGAGAAGGGGAGTAGCCAGGAGGCTATGTGGCCCTCTGGGTTCAATGATATGTCTGTAGATACTTGTAGAGTGGAAAATCCTATGGGCTCAGTCAACTGTGATTTTGTCCTGACCACCCCCTCCAATCTTCAGAGCAAATGGGAGGGTTGTCTAATCGTAGTAGATGAAATGACGGATCCGAACTGGGGATGTTCTAGCGAGTTCGCTTTCTCGCTCACTGTTAATGAGAAGGAGACCGTGGTTCCATCTGTTGGTTTGGATGTGAATGGAACGTTTCTTGAAGACTTTGGCATTACCGAGGAGAATCAGGGTTTGTTGATTGGAGTAGGTTTGGGAGGAGCAATTCTGATGCTTTCACTATTCTTTCTCTACAGGAGAAGAAGAGGCTAGCCCAATACGGTGACCATCCATCTGATTGACAGGGAAGAGGTGGCTCCGAGAGCCAACGAGGCAACTGATTCGAAGTTGAATGTGTTCGTGTAAATATAGAATAGGGAAAGTGTGAGTAGGAGGAAGACGCCCAGGTCTAATATCTCGTTCTTTCCGAATCCTGATCTCTGGATGATATGATCCCGCTCCTTAATGCCCAAAACGATAGTTGCCAGAGCTGCTGCAAGAATGGAATGCCCTACGATCCAGCCTAATGTTTCGCCGAACAGGACGACTAAATCGTCCTGGAACCCAGCAAGGATGGTTGATGCAATGTTCACCATGGACCTGCGGTCAGGCTCTGAACCTTTGAACAATATGTAAGTGAGTGCACCTTAGTTGGCCGTAATGAGTGGGCTTGAACCTCGCTATTGTGGGGATTTATTACGAATGCCCATGCAGAAGAATCGGGGATCAGATGTATATTCCGGGGGCTTGGACACTGAAGCAACTCATTACAGATCCTGGGTCCCTATTCGATAGGTCTCCAAAGAACCCGGATGGGACCAAGATAGTGACCGAAGAGAGTGAGTTAGTAGAAATGTTCCTCAAGGAGCCGATTGACATTTGGGTAAATTCGTTCGGAGGGGCACGCTCAAACTTCATCGTAAACCTGCTGGAGCACAAATACACGGTCAGGAATGAGGCACACAGGGTCAAGGGGTGTCATTACATCAAGCCTCTAGATGTAGGGGTCCAAATGGGTGCCTTCTGCTTTGTGGATGACTTCGGCTTGGCTCTGAGCTCTCAGATAAACAGAGGCTTCACTTTCAACTACAACAAACTAAGAGACGACACCAGCGAATTCTCTGTGGAAAGATGGATCGAGAAGGTATCCAAGCAAATTGACAATTGGACGGCGGGGAGTTTCTTTCCGGTGATTCTGATAAACACGGATCGAATTACGGAAAATGCAGCTGAATTCGAGAAAACCTTCGAAGTTCCATTTTCTGGTTTTCAGGTAAGAAAGACGAGGGAAATGCATCCGAGCCTGGAGCCATTCCACGAGCACATCTCCGAAGTAAATGATAAATTGGCAGAACTCCCGGATTTTGCTACTTTAGGAGTAAATTAGAGGTATCAGTTTGACTATTTCTAGGGAAGATTCAGCGAGGATTTACTCGATTCTGGATAAGTCAGGGGTTTTTTCCGGGGGTAGCCAGAATGACTTCCATGATGCAGGAGAAAACCAATTGGCCATACTTACTCATTTTGGATTAATGTCGTCTTCATTGGTCTTAGACATCGGCTGCGGCTGCCTTAGAGGAGGCAGGTGGCTCATTCCCTACCTAAATTCGGACTGTTACTTCGGTGTGGAGCCTAATGTAGAAATGCTTGAGATAGGGAAGAAAGTAGTAATCGATTCTAAAATACTACGAGATAAGAAACCAAGATTCAACACGAATTCAGACTTCGAGTTCGATGTATTCGGAACAACTTTCGATTATTTCATCGCAAGATCAATATGGACCCATTCTTCCAAAAAACAGATAGAAAAGATGCTTGACCAATTTGTCAGACATTCGTCCCCCTCGGCTAGATTCCTGACTTCTTACATGAGGCCAAGAATACCATTCCTCGACGGCTACAAGGGAGAGAGTTGGATTGGCAAGAGTCACGAATCTGATCAACCAGGAATTGCTAGGCATAGTCTAAGATGGATAAAAAGGGCCTGTTTAAACAGGGGACTGAAGGTAAGTAGTATAGATGAGCCAAATCTGAACTACGGAGCACAGATATGGCTGTTGATAGAGAGGAAGCAGGAGGATACTGACCTCTAATGTGTATCATTATACGGTAGTGATCGAATCTATCGATTTCTTGAGTCGTTCCACGTGTCTTTCAGGAGTAAGGCCTAGTTCCTGGATTCGCGTCACACCTTCCCTTGCCCATGACTCTCTCGTTTCCTCATCCTTGGCTTGTTCGAAGGCTTTCCTCCAAGCTTCGAGGTCGCCTCTGCTAAGCAGTCTTCCGTTTACCCCGTCGACGATTGTATCTGTATACCCTCCAAAATCAACAAACAACGGGGGCGTTCCTATGGCCATAGCCTCTACGGGCGTCAAGCCGAAGGCCTCCCCATGCGAGAAGCCGACAACTGCCCTCGCGTTTCTGAAGATGGCGCACATCTCTATTGAGTTCAAATTGGAAAGAATCTGTACATCCACTCCCAGGGAGTCTGCCTTTTTTCGGAATAGTTGGTTTTGCTCCGAAGAGCCCCCGCCAATTACTACCAGATCGAGGTCGCACCCTGAAACATGCTCGAGCGCTTCAAAGACCCCCTTGAACCGACTCATGTTGCCAACAGTAACCAAGTAAGGAATACCTTGACTCCTAAGTTTTCTCAGAGCCTCCTTTTCTTCGTTTGTCGGGTTTGAGTTGAATTCTGAAATATCGACTACAGGATATAGGACTCCTCCCTCTATCTGGTATTCCTTCCACAGTCGAGAGGCGGAGAACTTGGAATTAGCATTTATAATCCAAGATTTGTTTTTCTTGAACCTTTGAAATGAGGAAATTATTCTTCTTCTATGATAGAATTGCAGCATATGAACCAATTTTGCCCTCCAAAATCCGGTCCCATCCGAGTTAAGATGATTGACATCGTCAAAAATCCCTGGTTTGGACTCAAGGAAATGGAGGTGTAGTGGCTTGCTGTCGGGAACTAATGAGGCGAAATCCATAGAACCCGCTCCTGTTGTTAAGTGGATAGCATCGGCCCATTCTACAGCCCGGCGGATTCCATCCAATCCTTCCCATGCTCTCTTGGAGCTACGATCCTGCTTAGCCGAAATCTCATTCCAAAGACCACCCTCTATTTCCCATTGGTTGTCTGGACAAAGAACTTCAACACCTAGCGATTCGATCGATTTCCTCTGGCTCTCCAGGATGTTAAGACATGCGAATTTAGTCTCAAATTTTCTACTGATTTCAGGAAGGTTGCGCATTATGTCCCTCGCCGCGCCACCATTACTAACCATTGCAGCCTTTACCACAAGAAGGCGTGTCTGTGGCTCACTCATGGCTCTTCGAGAATCTAACCGGATTTTTCTCTGTCGGTCGGATTAGTTTTGTTTTTCCATCCATCCCTTGGATTCGAAACCAGTTAATTTCGATAGCAGTTGTACCTCTTCGGATACAGTTTTCTCGCAAATCCTGTAATGCTCCTCTTGCGCTTTTAACAGCGGGACAGCACTACTGAGAATTGGAGCGTTGTAGATATTCAAATCCTTCTTCTGAAGTACTCTAACAACAGGCCCCTTGATCATTTGTGGGACAAGTGAGAAGACGAGTCTGATGGCCTTTCCAATGGCCGAAATGGGCCTACGACGAGAGGCAGAATTAGAGTTCCTTGACATGTCGATGTTGTAGTCATGCTGAGGAAGTCCGAGAAACTGTTCCAATTCCTCCAGAACCTCGACTGGCCTGGTTCTCAAATCGGAACTATCGATGATGTAGAACCTGTCTAATGGGAATTTCTGTAACCATCTTTCCATTGAGCTACCATACCTTGAGTCGCATCTTAGCCTCTCGTCCTCCCAAGCTGATTCGAACTCCGACCAATCTACACCGTTCTTTTTTGCTTCTCCACTGTCTAACACCATTCTCCAATGACTGAAGACCCTGGACACTGGCTCACGAAAAGATAAGACGAATCTTGGATCATCGAATCTATCGGAAATCCTACCTGGTGCCTCCGGGCACGAGAAGGCATGAATCGAAGCATCCAGTCTTATTCCGCCTCCATCGAAGAACGATTCGTATAGTTCCCAGTCGGGTTCCTCTACACTACGTGAGAAGGTTCCCTTGTGGGTGGCGATGATGTTTGGCTCCTTGGGGTTTGAGACACAAATATTGGGGTTTTGAGAGAGAGTTGCGGCTAGCCAGGTTGTTCCTGACTTTGGAGTTCCAATTAGGAAAGCATGTGTCTCGGAAACCCTCTCTGAGTCGCCCATGACACGTCGTAACCATACGAATGTTAAGTCCTAATGGAGAGAAGAAGCAATATGTGTCTAAGTACAGGGATGTCCGTGACAAACGAGGTACGGCTGGAAGACGCAAATTGGCTACTGTCTCTAGCCGGGCTCCCGCACTCCGAGAATATGGCCCCTCTTGCAGGAGGCTGGGACAACAAGAACTTCCTCGTTGATTTGGCTGATGGTAGTAAGGTCGTGCTGAAGGCATGGTTTGCAAATAGGATAGAAGAGGTCGATAGGGTAATTCTCAGACACATCCACCTTGATAGTCACGGAATTCCAACTACGGTTCCAATCAAGCTTGCTGACAACAGTAGTTTTGCTGAGAAGAACGGAGTCGCTTGGACTCTACTTCCGTATATCCGAGGAGGTCATCTTGGGAATGATTCTGAATCCCTAATCGACCTGGGCAAGGTATTGGCTCAAATGCACGAGATACCCAATTCGGATTGTTTTCCTACAGAATATCGGATGGGTTTTTCGCTTTTCGAAGAGGTTTCTTCTCTATCGAAGGATGGGGGTCCTGATTCCTCTTTTGTAGAGCTTCTCGCTATTGAGGCCAGTGCTATCAAGGAAGGTCTAGTCGAAGAAATCCCCGTTGGAATCCTTCACGGAGATCTGTTTCCGGACAATGTCATCGGGAAGGGGGAGGTTGGTGCGATTCTTGACTTAGAGGAGGCTTGGATAGGTCCGAAGATTTTCGATTTGGCCATGGCATTCGTTGGATTTGGCTGGGATGGTACACAGCCAGTGTTGGACAGGTGGCAGTCTCTGGTTGAGGGTTATCAAAGCGTCAGACTTCTTGAGGACAAGGAGATTGAGTCACTCCCAATGATGCACAGATACGCAACTCTTGCTATTGCTTCTTGGAGGTATTGGAAGCATAATCTGGTTGACCCAGGCGAAGGGCTGTCCGAGAGGTATGTAGAAATGGTAGATAGGCTGGAGGTTGAATTCGAATTCTAGAGGGTTACCATGAGAGGCGAAGTTCACTCGATCAACGTTAGCGACGGAGGCGTACCCAAGTCCATGGTTGAGTCCGCGGATATCATGAACAGTGGGGTTGAGGGGGATTTCAACAGGTTTCGATCGAACAATGGCGGGGATGCAGATAGAGCAGTCTGTATCTTCTCTCTAGAGCTAATCCAGCGACTGAAGAATGAGGGTCACCCGATAGAGATCGGGTCTACGGGTGAGAATCTGACAATTCGAGGAGTGGATTGGGATTCACTTTCTGAGGGGGCGCGCTTGGAGATTGGCGACGTAGTGCTTGAGCTTAGCGAGCCTTGCGCCCCCTGCTCTAAGATTGGTGGGTCGTTCATAGGGAGACGATTTGACAGAGTCGACCACGATCAGGAGTACGGTTGGTCGAGGTGGCTAGCACGTGTTTTGCGAGAAGGTAGGGTCTCCGTTGGGGATTCCGTGAATATCGTTATTACTCCTGACCAGTAGAATTCTGCCGTGGTTACCACAGGCGATTCTTGGATGATTCGCAGAGGAGGGCGAAGAATTGGGATAGGGCAGAGGATCTCTCGAGGTTGGAAGATGACAAAACTGGGGATTGCAGTGGTTTGGTCCGACCCAGAGTTACTCGTGTACACATTCCTGTCGGCTATATTCTCTCTCGTAGCAATAGGGGCAGCGATATCCGGCTCGGTCGGACTGGATGCTATCGCCTCCAACCCGGAGTGCGTCGGCGACGAATGTGGCAGTGAGCTGGTATTCGCACACATGGCAATTTGGTTCGTCTTCTACATGTTAGTATCTGTAATTACCGTCTTCTGGAACGCGGCTATAGTAGCAAGCGCGTATGAGCGCCTCAGCTCGGGAACTAATCCAAGTTTCTCGTACGGCATTGGGCAAGCGGTGAGGTGTCTACCACAGATTCTGGTTTGGGGACTGATTGCAGGAACTGTCGGGCTTTTCATACAGGTACTCGAGGGGCTTTCTCATAGCGAAGACTCCCCGGTTCCACTGAGGATAGTGGCGGGCTTGGCTAGTTTCATCATTGGAATGGCTTGGTGGATCGTCACATTCTTCATGATCCCCATGATTGTCCTGGAGAGGGCCGGGATACTAGATAGCATGGGCAGAAGTGCAGACTTGTTCAAGAGGACCTGGGGAGAGGATGTTACATCTCACATCGGAACCGGGCTTCTGATGATTCTATGCATATTCGTTCTGATTGGAATTTCCATCCCACTGATGTACTTAGGTGATTTGGGAGTAATCTTAGGAATCGTAGTCCTTGCTGTGGGACTATTGTTCACAGTCCTCTTCTTCTCGACAGTTGATGCTGTGAATAGGGCATCTCTGTTCTATTATGCGAAGACCGGTGAGGCGCCTCCCATGGCCGCCAAAGTAGGAATTAGGTTCTGAGGTGGAATATGACAAGCATTAGTCCCGGAGCGGACATAATTGAGGAATTGGTTGTGGCTGCGGCAGATAGCATCCCAGAAGGAAAGGAAGACGGACTGTGGAGAGCCTTCAGGAGAGCGTTTGCGGTTTGCTTGCCCCTGGCTCCCATCATTTACTTGTCAATGTGGAAGCTAGGATACCTCTGAAATATGCAGGCGTAAGCCCACCGACTCACAAGCAGAGGTACCCGAGCGGTCAAAGGGGCTGGGATGAGGTCCCAGTGCGTAGTGCTTCGCAGGTTCGAATCCTGCCCTCTGCACCAAAAATTCAACCCAGAAGAGTACTGTAATAGTCTGGAGGTATCACTATCCAAAGTGCTACGACAAACAAGGACACACCCATACCTCGGTTTAGGAAGGTAGCCGAACGAGGAGAAGTGAAGGCTCTGCGTAGGATCGTGCCGAATGCAGCCCAAGTCATGACTGCTGGGAGTCCGAACATCACATTCAGTATCACTAGCATTGCCTTTCCAGAGAATCCAGTCCCAAAGAGGGAGCCGAATGTAGTCATGAGGACCAAAAAGTGAATCCACGCCTTTCCGTTAACGAACTGAATGGCAACCCCGGTCGAGAATCCAAGACGCTCTTCCTCGATAGAGCCGTCCTCGAGAGAGTTTGAAGTCGCGATCTTGAACGAGAGGTATGCAATGTAACCGGCTCCGACGTAGGTCAATATCTCGAAGAACTCCTGGTTGTTCTCGATGAAAACAGTAGCCCCTCCGACGAACAAGCCCAGAGCTGACCAACCTACTGCCATTCCTGAGATCAGTGTAAGAGTTGCCTTGAACCCGTGCTGTGAGCCGTGAGCAGCACAGAGCACATTGTTTGGCCCGGGGCTGAAGCACATCGGTATGATGAACACAAGAGTGGCGAGCAGGAGGGTTTGGTCCATCTTTCCACCTGTCAGGATTGGCTGGCCAACAGGGCCTGTTCAATGTCCGACCATAGGTCGTCAACATCCTCTATGCCAACGCTCATCCTCACGAAACCTGGGACGATCCCCGCCTCTAGCCGATCCTCCTCGGGAACGAAAATATCGCTCGTGTTGAATGGACAAGAAACTAGGCTCTCGATCCCTCCTAGGCTTGTCGCTTCGAAGATGATTTCGAGCGCTCTGACGAAGCGCATTGCTCTCTCATCCCCGCCCCTTACAACAAATGATAGCATTCCCGTCCCATTCGGTACGATTCGTTTGGCCACCTCGTAGTCAGCATAGCTCTCCAGAGAGGGATGGTTGACAGCGCTGATTTCTGGGTGTTCTTGCATTCTTCTAGCCAGTTCAGAAGAGTTTGATGCGTGTATTGGCATCCTAGCATGAAGGGTTCTCATGCCCCTCTCCAGAAGATAGCACATGAAGGCGTCAGCGGTCCCCCCTAGCCTGGTTTTGGTCTTGAAAACCCCCTTGATTAGATCGGATCTTCCGACAACAATTCCTGCTGTCAAATCGCTGTGTCCGTTGAGGAACTTAGTTCCTGAGTGAATGACGACATCGAACCCCATTGAAATTGGTTTACAGGCCCACGGAGTAGCGAATGTGTTATCGACAACCGAAATCAGGCCATGCTCCTTCGCTATTGATGCCATGGCCTCCAAATCACACACCTTCAGTACGGGATTGGTAATTGTCTCGACATAGAGGACCTTGGTGTTCTCGTTTATTGCGGCCTCAAACGAAGAGGGGTCTCTGATGTCTGCCATAGTTACGTCTATTCCGAATCTGGGGAAATCTGAGGTTAGTAGGCCATATGTCCCCCCATAGATATCTGGGGATGTGACCATGTGATCGCCCTTCGAAAGCATGGAAAGAAGGGTGGAAGAGATCGCGGCCATTCCACTTGCAAGTGTCTCTCCGTCCTCGGCTCCCTCCAAAGAGGCTACCTTCGAAGCCACGGCCTCGGAGTTCACGCTCGACCAGCGACTGTAGATCAGCGAGTGCTGGCCGCCATCGGCCCAATCTCGATACCTGTCGTCATTGAGCTGATAGGTAGAGGTGGTGAATATAGGGGTGACTGCGGACCCCTCCAAGTGGTTGGTTCCGGACCAGACGGCTCTAGTGGAGAATGCGCGGTCTGAAAAGTCGTCATCCATGACGTGGGATTGGCAAGACAGCAATAACCATACTCATTGCATTCCGATTGCATCCAGGACTGATTCGAGGTCTGGATCGACAACTACAGACTTGGCGGCGGAGTTCTCGATAGCGATAGCCGGGTCCTTCAGTCCGTGCCCGGTTACAGTAACGACCACTGTAGAGCCTTGGGATATTTCCCCTCTCGCATTGCTCTTCACAATGCCTGCTATCCCCGCAGCAGATGCAGGTTCAACGAATATGCCCTCGGTCCTGGCGAGCATCCTATGGGCATCAAGTATCTCTTCGTCAGTGACAGAGTCTATTGCCCCTGAGGACTCCTCCGAGGCCTCTATGGCTAGTTGCCAGCTGGCTGGATTCCCTATCCTGATAGCTGTAGCCACTGTTTCAGGGGCATCAACGACCTCTCCCCTGACAATCGGCGCCGCGCCCTCTGCCTGCCATCCCATCATCATAGGTAGAGACTCTATCCTCTCAGCGTCCTTGTACTCCTTGTATCCCATCCAATAGGAAGTGATGTTGCCAGCATTTCCAACAGGCAAGAAGTGCATATCTGGAGATATCCCTAGATCGTCGCAGACCTCGAATGCCGCAGTCTTCTGGCCCTGGATCCTAAATGGATTAATGCTGTTAACGATTTCAATATCGTCTCTCAGTCCCAATTTCCTGACCAACTCGAGAGCCTCATCGAAGTTTCCCCTGACTTCAATTGTCTTTGCACCATGGATGAGAGCCTGTGCCATCTTTCCATAGGATATCTTGCCCTCTGGAATAAGAACCACGCAAGTCAGTCCGGCACGAGAGGCATAGGCCGCTGCTGAAGCACTGGTGTTTCCTGTGCTGGCACAAACGATAGCGCGGACGTCTTTTTCTACTGCCTTGGTCACAGCAAGGGTCATCCCTCTGTCTTTGAAGGATGCAGTGGGATTAAGCCCCTCATATTTGATGAAAAGACGGAAACCGCCACCTAGTGCCTGTACCAGATTGTGTGATTCTATCAATGGCGTGTTCCCCTCATTCAGAGAAATGATGCATGTATCCTGAGAAACAGGGAGAAACTCCCGGTATCGCTCAATGACTCCGTGTCCACCCACGATTGAGCCTGTCCGCAATACTCCATGAACCTCCCGATTGGGTCGTTGATTGGAGGAATCATACGGTAGTGGAGTCGATCCTACTGGCTATCGACAGACAGGACGCTACCACAGGACCAATGGTTACTGCGAAGAGGATGGTGCCAATTCCAAATGTACCACCTAGTAATATGCCAATAACTAGGACAGAGACCTCTATGGTAATTCTAACTCTCCCTATCGGAACCCCTGTGGCTCTCTGAAGTCCGGTCATCCAGCCGTCTCTTGGGCCTGGTCCTAGATTTGCTGTCAAGTACATCGTACTACCTATTCCAACAAGCACGATTCCTGAGGAAGCCATCAGGATCGAAACCAAGAAGTTCTCCGGTTGTGGCAGTATTGGTACCATAATATGAATTGTGAGAGCTATAATGATGATATTCAGGATGGTTCCAATGCCGGGAGTCTCCTTTATTGGAATCCATAGAAACATCACAGCAATACTGACTAGGAAAGTTGCCTCTCCAATTGTCCAGACTTCTGAAGTAAGGGCTATTCCTTCTGCCAAAACAGTCCAGGGAGTATTCCCTACACCGGCAGCGATCAGAAGTGAGTCTCCCAGTCCAAAAATGAATTCGCCGACTATCAGAATGACCATTGTAGATCGGTTTGGCTTCAATGACATCGGATTTGGAGAACTCCACCAGACAGTGGGTACCTTCTTGGCCGGTCTAAGGGTTTCCGCCAATCCCATGGTGCACGAAGAGCGTATCACCCTTGAACCCAATCGTAGTATTCTTTCGTAGACTCAACCGACCACCAGACAATCTGTGGGACATCATAGGAATGTTCTGATTTGATTTTGGATATCAATCCGTTTTTACTAGATTCAGAGGTCTTCATTTGGATATCCCATTCAGGATCATTATGAATTTCTCCTTCCCATCGAAAAACTGAGTTTGTTTTCCTAATTTCTACGCAGGCGGCCAGATTCGATTCTATCATTGATTGGCACCACATGCCCACTTCGGCCTCATTCATTTCTCCAGGTAGGGTCGTCTTGACGATATACAAGGTTCCGCTCATAGCAGTCCGTGGCATGGAATGCAGAAGAACCCCATGGCATAGTTTGAATGTTAATACCCCTTCCACTAGAACTAGTATGGACGATTGGGAAGGTCCGATAGATACTGGCAGCATCCCAGAAGATGGGAGTTCTTTCGACGTAATAGTAGTCGGTGGGGGCCCTAGCGGATCCGCAGCCGCATCCTACAATGCATTGAATGGATGCAAGGTTCTTCTGATTGAGAAAGAGGTATGGCCAAGGGACAAGATATGCGGAGATGCCGTTGGCGGGAAATCGCTATCCCACGTAAAGGAGTTAGGTGTCAAGGAGATGATTGAGAAAACTCCTCACTTCATGGTTGACTCGATAGTGTTCGGTTCTGCAAACGGGAACACTGTCCAGGTTATGCTCCCACAGGACGAGTTTGAGAAGAAGATGGCTGGTTACTCCCTTCCTAGGATGCAGTTCGACTACATGATGTTCAAGAGGGCTACTGAGATTGTCACTGAAGCGGGCGGCTCGGTGATTCAGGGATTCAACGTCAAAGAGGTTGTTGATAATGAGGGAGCCGTAGTCGGAGTATCCGGTAGCTTTGGAAAGAGATCCTCCGAATCCCCGACTATGAGTTTCACCGCTCCCCTCACCATTGGTGCTGGAGGATACAGGTGCCCTGTAGCCACCAAACTTGTTGAGGGGGTTCACAGTGAGCCGATGAGAGATGATGCCCACTATTGTGGTGGTTACAGGGAGTACTGGGAGAACGTTGGGGGTTTCGATGGAAGCCAAGGGCCGATCGAGATTCACTTCATCGATGAGGTAATTCCAGGTTACTTCTGGCTGTTCCCGGTCAACGAAGGAGTCGTGAACGTGGGAATCGGGATGGTCATCTCTGAGCAGCGGAAGCAAAAGGGAGCAGATAAGTCACTGAAGAAGAAGCAGCGCTGGGTCATTGAGAATCATCCCGTTTTCAGGGAGCGTTTCAGGGATGCGAGAATCGTTGAAGGGTCCCAGAAGGGATGGCAGCTTCCGTTTGGCTCTCCAAGAAAGAGTCCTCCCTCCTATCAACCCAGGAGGAGCGCCGGCGCGGGTGTGATGTGCGTTGGGGATGCTGCTAGTCTAGTCGACCCTTTTAGTGGCGAGGGCATAGGAAATGGCTTAGTCTCGGCGAAGATGACCTCTAAGTACTTCGACAAGGATGATCATGCAGGTGGTTTCCCCGAGGAGCAGGCAGTTGCATACATGGAAGATCTTTGGGCAACGCTTGGCAAGGAGCTGACTAACTCCCACAGATTACAGAAGGTGGTCAAGTGGAAGAAGTTGATGAATTGGTTCGTTGGGAAGGCCTCTAGGAAGGAAGAGATGGGCGATATGCTGACGGGTATGATCGCAGATAAAGAGGCTCAGAAGGCCCTTTGGAGTCCCTGGTTCCTATTCAAGACTATATTGCTGCCATGATGTGATGGGACGTGGAAGGGGAAATCAATCGGTCTCTGGATGGAATTAAGGCCGTCTTCTTGGACCTAGACGGAACCATATACCTCGGAAATAGTCTGATAGATGGCGCTTTGGATTTCCTAGGAAGGTTGGAAGTAAGGGGCATCAAGAGATACTTCCTGTCCAACAACTCAAGTAAGTCTGTGGAGCAATACGTGGAGAAACTTAGGGACTTAGGTATCGAAGCCGGCAAAGATGAGGTTTTACTCTCAACGCACGATCTGATTTCGTGGCTGATTAAGAAGGAAGTCACTAGTACCTTTCTAGTCGGAACAGAAGGGATGCGGAGTATGTTAGAAGAGGAGGGTATTGACACCTCTGCTGAGCGGCCCGAATTCGTGGTTCTGGGGTACGATACAGAAATTAGTTACGAGAAGCTTGCAACTGCATCCATACATCTTCACGAAGGTGTCCAGTTGGTCGCAAGTCATCCAGATATGGTCTGCCCGTCTCCTAACGGGGGGCTACCCGATACCGGTGCTTACATGTCCCTGTTCAAGGCGACGACCGGAGTGAGTCCCACACACGTTTGTGGTAAGCCAAACAAAGGGATGATTCTACACAAGATAGAGGATATGGGGCTGAAACCCTCTGAATGCTGCATGGTTGGAGATAGGCTCTACACAGACATTGAGATGGCAGAAAGAGCGGGCGTTTATGGGATCCTGGTGCTTTCTGGGGAGGCTTCGGTAGATGACGTGGAGGAAAGCGAGTTGCGTCCTTCTCTTGTAGTAGATTCTGTTGCCGAATTATTAGATTAATGTAGATACAGAGATAAATAAGCGAAAGTGGTGGCAGGGGTACGTGGAAGGAGCGACCGATCCTTCTGCTTTGGAAGGGAGGCTGTATTACAAGATCGGGCTCTTTGTCCACGACTACGCGCGAGTGGTTCTGGTATGCTCTCTGTTGCTCTGCGCCGGACTAGGGTACATGATTTCACTGGAGCCACGCTACATCGAAGGATACGGTGAGGGAGACCTTGAGTCGGTTGATGGGTGGGCAGCGGCGGGAGAAGGCTTCTCGGACCCTAACGAAACTGCCTTCGAGTCTTTCCACGTACTATTTCACCACCCTGGTCACTCACATGACGACCCCGAGGTAGTGTCCGCCATTCAGTCGGCAATCGAAATACTCTCGACGAACGATGATATCGATCTGGATGTTCCTTGGCAGACCAACGAAGCAAATCGGTCTTCCCTTGTGAGCAGTGTTGATCCCTCGTGGTCCAGAGTCTACGTGAAGGTCAATATGAACAGAGAGGATTCTAAAATCCTATTGAAGAACATATACGAGGATATCGAGTTGCCCAGCAACGCTCCTGAAGGGATGGAAAAGTACCTGACTGATAATTTGGCGATTGACATAACTTTCGATTTGGTGCTGAAGGAAGAGCTCCTCAGGGCCGAGTTGATTTCTGCCCCTCTGACAATACTAATCCTGCTGTTTGTTTTCGGAACCGTGGTATCGGCAAGTCTGCCGGCATTGTCTGGAATCTACACCGTGATAGCCGCTGTTGGCATAATCCACGGGCTGACATACGTTGTTGACGATTTGACTGTATATGCCGTCAACATTGTTTCCTTACTCGGAATCGGGCTCAGCGTAGACTACTCGTTATTCATAGTGAATCGCTTCAGAGAAGAGTTGGGGAGGGGACACGACAAAAGGACCGCGATAGCGATGACTAGTGCTACCGCTGGTAGAGCGATCCTATTCTCGGGCCTGACAGTGGTCGCAGGTCTAACTGGTATGCTATTTTTCGAAAATACAGGATTGCCATCGCTGGGATGGGGCGGAATTTGCGCTACTTTAGTAGCTCTTACGTCCTCGGTAATCCTGCTTCCATCAATATTGGCAATACTCGGGGACAGAATTAATTCGGGCAGAGTCCCATTGGGCCTTAGTACAGAGGTCGCTGATGATGGTTTTTGGTATGATTTAGCCAAGAGAGTAATGAACAAACCGCTATCGTTTTTGGTTCCCTCTGTACTTATCCTACTGGTGGCAGGAGCACCGTTCCTACAAGCTGAGTGGGGCATTACCTCTTGGAAGGCATTGAGCCCCGATAATGAAGCTAGAAGTGGCATGGAATTGACAGACGAAAATTGGCCGCAGGAAGTCTCCAACACCGCTCTTATTGTTTACGAGGTTCAGGCAGGAACAGACGTGTTTGCAGAGGAAAATATCAGAAGTCTCCACGCCTTTTCAAAGGAAATACTCGCGATTGAGGGGGCTAACTTTGTGTTTACTTATGCCCACTTTAACGCAAGCTGGACAGAGGACGAGGTTGCTGAATTCTGGGACGATTCAGATGATGACGAGTTGTCACCAGCAGAAGCTGAAACCCTGGATATGGAAAGGGGATTTTATGCTGATTCGTCAATCGGAGATGGCGTAGTTCTCGTACAAGTTGCGATTGAAGGAGACCAGAGCAGTGAGGCATCTAGAAAGGTTGTAAGGGAAATCAGGAATCTTGATGCAAAAAATGAGCAGTTTGGGGGTGTCTTGGAGGTCAATGTGGCAGGTTTTGCTGCCTACAACCAAGATGTCCTCGACGCAGTAAAGGAGAACCTACCAGTCGCGATAGCGTTCATACTAACCACAAGCTACTTGCTTATTTTCCTCCAAGTAAGATCTGTTATCCTGCCTTTGAAAGCGCTAATCATGAACATACTATCCGTCAGTGCCTCGTTCGGAATACTCGTATGGGTCTTCCAGGAGGGCAATGGGGCGGATTTGCTCAACTTCACCCCCCAGCCAATAGATCCAACAACTCCTGTGATGATTTTTGCTATCTTGTTCGGGCTTAGCATGGACTACGAAGTATTGATGCTCTCCAGAATCCATGAGGAATGGGAAAGGACGGAGGACAACACATTGGCCGTAGCCACAGGACTGCAGAAGAGTGGCCGGATAATTACCTCTGCCGCCCTTGTAATGGTAACTGTATTCTCAGCCTTCGGGTTCTCGTCTGTTTCGCTCATGATGCAGTTTGGGTTCATGTTGGCATTGGGAGTGGCTGTCGACGCTACGATAGTTAGGGCACTAGTTGTTCCGTCGACAATGAGGCTTATGGGGGACTTGAATTGGTGGGCCCCTGATTGGATATCTGGCAAATCTGACTCAGAATAATAGCCGATAGTCTCTTTTCAGCAGAGCCGTTCGTACGACCATGACCATCCTGATTACTGGTGCTAGTGGTTACATAGGTAGTCATATTGTGGCTAATCTGCTTTCTAAAGGGGCTCAGGTCAGAGCAACCGTCACCGACCAATCGGATCCTGAAAGAGTCGATCATCTACTGTCTTTGCCTATTTCTGATGGGGGGAGCTTGGAGATGGTCGAAATGGATTTGCTAGATACAGAATCGGTAAGAAGTGCTGTCGCCGGTTGTGAATCTGTGATTCACACGGCAGCGGTTGTGGTGCTGAAGTCCAAGCGGGCCCAGGAGAAGATCGTCGATCCAAGCGTAGTTGGAACAAGAAACGTGCTCGATGCAATAGATTCATCAGGAACGGTTAGGTGTCTGATTCACACCTCCTCGACTGCAGCGATAAGGCCATCTTATTGGAAGGACGGTCAAACCCTGACCACAGATACTTGGGCAGATGACGCGACCATCGAGGAAAACCCGTATGGACTTGCTAAGTATAGTGCTGAAAGACTAGTCAGAGACTGGCATACATCGAAGGAGAAATCCATCAGGATGGTAACTATCAACCCCTGTGTGGTTCTTGGGCCCCCTTTATCGAAGAGGCATCTGAATGGTAGCCCCTCGTTCCTGATGATGCTGCTGAGAAGGGAGATTCCCTTCGTAATCCCTATGCACATTAGCATCGTTGACGTGAGAGACGTAGCCGAGGCCCATGTCAGGGCCCTGACCCGAGGAGAGAATGCTGGGAGATATCTGGTCGTCTCTGGACAGATGTGGTGGAAGGATATCTCCAAGGCGATAAGATCTGAAAATCCTTCTCTGAGGGTGCCCACACGGCAGATTCCATACTTCCTATCCCTAGTAGTATCAATATTCCATCCACGGGTGAGTCTCTCTTGGGCGAGGATGCACTTGGGTAAGAGGCTGTTCTGGGATGCTTCCCCGGCCGAGAGAGATCTTGGGATGAAGTGGAAAAATCCAAGAGACTCAGTGCTGGAAACCATACCCCCTATTCTGGAGAATGGCTGGAAGTGAGATCTGTTCCTACTGGTCTTGAGCGTCGTCTTCCAGGCTCTCGTCCTCGTACATTGCCCTTTCCTTCATCCAGAAAAGGGATCCTGCGAATAATGCCAGTAAAATCAGAGAGAATCCGAAAACGGTTAATGGAAGAAGAGCGGATTTGGCCTTAGCAGACAGTGCTGGTTGCTCTTCGTAATCGGGTATCAGGCTCTCATCGTAGACAGGTCTCACCATCAGGAGATCGAAAGCTGATTCGGGATCATACAGATCGGACGGTTGTGCTGGATCTAGATCTGAATATCCGTCATACCTTAGTGGGACGTCCACCGTCTGCTGCTCCGATACGTCCAATGTTAGCAGGACGTCAAATGTGTACGGGACTCGAGGTTCCATGAACTCCGAACCAGATATTATTCCAGTTACGGGGAGGGAAATTGCAGTTCCTGTTACATCAAACTCGGTCCACTCGCCCCAGTGCTCTGGTTCGACATCCAATGCTATGTATATGGTATCGCCTACTACAGTTCCCTGCCCCTGTGCATCATCATTACCATCAGAGCCTAAGTCAACGTTCGGTCTGATTTGAGCGATTTGAGCAGTGTTGGAGTCCCAATCCAGAGAGCTGAAGGCTATCTGCATCTCATAGGTGCCGTTCGGAACCCAAACGTAGTGCCTGTCCTCGGTTGCATAGGTTCCAAAGGTGCTCGTAGGACCATTGTTGAAGTGACTCCATTCACCCTTCCATGCGTGCCTAAGCTGATCTGTCTGCAATGGAAGTTCCCTTGTATCCATTATCTTCTCGAAGTGGTTGTATGCATCCCAGACCGTGACCTGGGGATAGTCTAGGAAACCATCCTCGTTGGGATCCCTCATCACTTGCAATGTCCGAGATAGTGCTAATGCTTTGTCAGTGTCGACTAAACCATGTCCTACTCTCCAATCATGACACCGATTGGTCTCCTCTGAGATGTAGCATTCATCAGGAATATCATTGCAGGGATCGTCGTCATTACCCTCCTCGCAAGAGTTCCTCAGAAGTTCGTAGTGAGAAGTCAATTCCAAGATCAACTCGATCTCATGCACCCTCGATTCATTCCTATCTTTCCAGTCATCGAATTGGATACCCTTTGCGGTCTCGTTGAAGTATAGGCTCTCCAGGTGATCATGGTCCTCGGTTTGGTAGTCTGCGACCCCCAGAGATGGTGCGGCTGCCAGCAAGAGTGTGGCTATCCCCCCTATGTGCGGTGTGGCCATGCTCGTTCCCGAGATAGCCATGTAATACAGGTCCCCTTGGGTTCTCGTAGATGCGTCGATTGCCGTGGCTCGTGGAGCCGTGGCCCATATGTTCCTACCTGGTGCTCCGATATCCGGCCAAGTGTGCTGTTGGGTCGACCACCCTCTGCTGGAAAAGGAGGTGACGGCATTTCCCTCGTGTACCAGTGCAGCGACCGAGATTGCCGAGGGCGTGTTTGCATACATGTTGGTCCTGAGATCATTCTCTGACTCCCCTCCGCTACCACCACTGTTGGAAGCTGCGAAAATTACCGCTACATCATTGTCATAAGTCAGCATATCGGTCAATATCGTGACTGCGTTTGAGGGATTATAATCGCCGTTAGTTCCCCATGAATTCGACACTACTCTGATGTTGAACTCGTTTAGTCCTGGCCTGCTGTGTTCGTAAGTCCACTCTAAGCCCTCGACAGCAGCAAAGATAGAGGCTCCATCGCCTGTTCCCAAGGCAACTATTGTCGCTCCCTTCGCAGTACCGAGGCGTCTGCCCCCAGAAGCATCACCGTTTCCTGCGATAGTTCCCCCAACATGTGTCCCATGACCGCTGGATGTATCGGAGTTGCAATTTGGGGCGTCCACCCAAGCCACTCCCGTCCACTTGGCTGACCAAATCAGTTTCTCCCCGCTCCAAGGCTCCCCGCAATCGAAATCCGGATGTTCTCCGTCTATCCCGGTATCAAGATCGACTGCGGTAGCTCCTTTTCCATCGTACTCAGAAAGGGAGAGATCGCTTTCAGTCTTCAATACCCCGTCGGTTCCAATAATTGCCCTGTGCCAGGCCAGACTAGCGTTTACCCATCTTACTGTCTCGTGCATCATTGATTCGTAGTCGTCCTGATCACCGGGCAGGTAGAAATGCTCTATTGGGACGTTTGCCTCCATGTGGCTAACGTAAGACTTGGTTGAGAGTTCTGAGATCTCTTCGTTAGTACCAGAGATTAGAGCACCATGCAGGACGCTCATCTTCGAGATGACTTCCGCACCGGTGGATTCAACGCTATCCCATGTCATTTCACTTGGTGAGTCGTAGAATTGTACTATTGCCTCAATCTTCTCTTCAGAATCGAGTATTGATACCAATTCCGAGCTCATCTTCGTTGTGTCTATTGTGCGTGATTGTTCGACAACTCCTACTGACCCAGGAGCGCTGAGTACCAGTATAACGAGAAAAAGGGATGTGCATCTCACGAATTATCCGTTCATGCGGTGTGATTTCAACAAACCCCCTTGTCGCCTCTCGATTTCTTCAATGTCATTACAGAAACCAATAATCCGTTTAACTGATGTAGGGAGGGCTAGGCCGCTAGAGCGTGCGTGCAGCCGCTCTAAGTATTGTTTCTCTCCTGATTATGGCCTCCCTAGGGGGTTGTTTCGGCGAGGAGAAGGAGGTCATTGAGGAGATTGATCTCTTTGGCTCCCTATGCTCCGAAAACGGGGGATCTATCAGCAACACCACGTGGTATCACTATGGCAATGCCACGGATGCTACGAAGGTCTCTGACTTATTCAACGGGACCTCCGTGCTAGTCGGAGACAACGCTCCTGTGTGCGCCGTTGGTACATACTATGGCATTGGAATGACCACATTCGAGCCTACTATCGGAGTCACGTCGCTGGACAACCTGTACATGACTAGCTGGGGGAATGGCCCGGCTGGTTCGACCGCAATAGTCAGATGCTCTGGTCTGATTGGTATGTCGAATGTGAGCGAGTACTCCTGTGAAGACGTCTACAGTGCCCTATTACCCGTTCCGAACAGCAACGACCCCTATGTGTACGTCGACCCCTGGACCGACCGGATCATGAAGTTCGATATGCACGCCTTGTTGGGAATGACCGTGGAATGGTCTGATAATGAGGGCCAGAGCTGGATGGGGCCTTCTGTGGCTACGGGTTGGTCCGTGCAGGATCACCAAACCATAGCCTCCTCGCCATATCCAGCAGCCTTCCACCAAACTACATGGGTTTTCTGCGTCAATGGCAACTACCCCTACCCTGTTTGCTCTGCAAGCAACGACGGAGGTCTGACATGGGGCCCCGAGTTGCCTGGAACTCCCTCGGGCTGCGAGAGCGGTGGACTCACGGGACACATCACGGGTAGTGAGAACGGGAACTTCTACAGAGGCAATAGGGGGTGCAACGGGGGCGAGGGATACTCCATCTACAGGAGCACTAATGGCGGCCTGACTTGGACAGAGCACCCACTTCCCACTGAGGCCAGCGGAACAGCCGAGACTTGGAACTTCGAGGAGGCCCAGGTGGCCACCGACTCAGAGGACAACGTCCACGCGTTCTGGATGGGATTCGACAACATGCCCTACTACTCGTACTCTTTGAACGAGGGAGATACGTGGAGTTCCCCGATCATGATAGCGCCTCCGATTGGTCTGAACGGTACAGGATTCCCAGTCATCACCGCGGGAAGCGCTGGAAAGGTAGCCCTAGCTTACCTTGGAGACTCAGGGGGAGATACTTGGAACGGTTACATCACAGTGATAACTGACGCTTTCAGCGATGTCCCATTGCTCACCACTGTACAGGTAAACGAGTGGGGGGATCCATTGGACACCTCTTCGGGATGTGGTTACAACAGGTGTGGCGGGTTTGGGGACTTCAATGACATAGCAATCGACCAGCACGGAAGAGTCTGGTTCGGGCATGCCCACAATGTTGGAGGGGAGATCGGAATCTACGGAACCATGGCAGTAGGGCCCACTCTCAGAGACGAGCCCCTCACCCCTATGCCGCTTGGTGGATCAGCCACTCTGTAGCACCAATGCCCTTCTCTCTATTCCACTGGAAGATATGGAAGAAAAATTGGTCATCCTCTGTAATCTTGAACAGGATAGTTAATCACCCTAATTGAGGCGCATTAATTAATGGTAAATGAGTACATGAATCTGGAAAATGGTGGTGAGTGAAATGGATTGGAATACTGAGGAATGCCCGTGTTAAGTAATGTATTGGATCACAAGAATGTGGCAATTGCCAATATTGCATGGGCTGTTTTTCACGTTTGGATTGCCATTGAGATCGAGGAAAGTATGGGATTTCTGGCAATAGTAGCATTAATTGGTGGCATATTCGGATTTGCGATGATTTCTGAGGAGATGCTTGGCCGTAGAGTCATGCTTCTGCCATCATTACTGTACCTACTTCTACTTCCAGCGGTAGTGGGGTCCTTGACCGGAGATATGGAATCAAGTGGATATGAGTGGCTCGATATAATTGGTCCAATCATTTGGTTCGTGATAATTCCAGTCACCCTACTAGCTTCAACTCAAGAGTGGACAGGCATCGGTACCTCTGCGAATGAGTGATTTTACTCGCCAAGGACTTAACAATGACTCTAGAGGTTCCTCCTGCATCATCACCCGCCGTTCACAATGTGATGATTGCGAACAAATCTACGAATACCAAGCCCGAGCTATTGGTTAGGAGATTCCTAAGAGACTCTGGTTTTCCCGGTTATCGTCTCCATTGGAGGATAGATGGAGAAGATGGGCGATACATCTGCAGGCCGGATATCACCTTCCCAGGTAGGAAATTGGCGATATTCGTCCATGGTTGCTTCTGGCATCGGTGTCCTACGTGTAATCTCAGTCTCCCGAAATCAAATGTAGACTATTGGAGCCAGAAGTTCGAGAAGAACGTAGAGAGAGATAGAAGGAAGGAGGAGAGGTTGATTGGACTCGGATGGAATGTGCATACAATCTGGGAGTGCGAAATAGAAGCTGGAGCTTCCAGTCTTCTCTCGATTCTGACGGTTTAGAGTATACAGCATTTGAAAGGGGAGAAGGTCACCGTGACACTGTGCGACTTCTTACTTTCCTGAGATTCTACAGAGAGATCCGAAAGGAAGGCCCTGCCGACTTGGACTGGATACAGAATCAGGGCCTTCTAGCGGTGAAGCTGTCCCAAATCTTCGCCCTCAGGCCAGATATGCTCAGTATTGAGAAATGCAGACAACTACAGAATATGTACAGGAACGCATCGACCATCCCCACAGAGGACGTCGAGCGGATTCTCAAAGAGAAAGCTCCTAGCGGCTTCTACGATTCGTTGGCTTGGTTCGATGAGGAGCCGTTAGCCGCTGCTTCTGTAGGTCAGGTACACAGAGCAACACTAACCAACGGAGAGGAGGTCGTAATCAAGGTGGTCAAGGCGGATCACAAGGAGAGGTTCCACAGGGACGTGAAAAGGATGATGAGGATGATGAGATTGGCCATTTCACTGTCACCAAAACTCAGGAGGGTGGGAAACCCTCTGGCACTTCTCAGACACGTTGAGGACTACACAACTAGAGAGTTGGACCTGCGTAATGAGATCAAGGGAGGATCGGAGTTAGAGTCCATTCAAGGTAGTTTATCCGGGGATTTCCCGATGCCCAAGCTCAGATTCCCGAAGTATTATCCTGAGATGTCTAACGAACATGTATTGGTCTCCGAATTTGTGAGAGGCAAGACGCTGGAAGAGTGCATCAATGACGAGAGCCTGCCTTGGGATTACTTAATCGAGCTATTCAGAATACACGGGGCCTACATGTTCGGAATAGGGACGTTCCATGGGGATCTCCATCCTGGTAACTGTATAATCGACGAGGATGGATGCTTTGTTTTCATCGACAATGGAGCAATATGCGAAGCTCCACGGAATGTTAGTCTGTCACTATTCAATTTCTTCGAGGAATTGTCGAAGAGTAATCATGATGCTGCATTCGAAGCTCTGTTAGGCATAGCAGGCCAGAGGCCTAATGAAGACAGGGTGAGGAGGTTCAAGAACAGGATGGCGGAAATCTACGAAGGTTTCGGAGAAAAGAGCGTGGGCGAACAGAGCCTTACTGATCTAATGATGAGAACTGTGAGAACTGCAGTAGAGGATGCTGGTGCGGATTTCGGTGAGGAGGGTTTTCCAATCATTCGGTCTCTAATGTACATGGATGGTTTAGTAATCAGAACCCATCCACAGGTCAAGTTGATTGCAGAGATGGGTCCGTCGCTGGCTGAGTTCAGAGACGGTCTGGACATGGAGTGGTGATAATGAGCGAACACAGTGACGTGATCATAGTCGGAGCCGGTCCTGGTGGCCTTTCTTGCGCTATGCTCCTTGCCAAAGCCGGAGTTAAGGTCACCATTCTGGAGAAAACGGGAGAGGTTGGCGGGAGGACGAAGGTCTTCGAGAAGGATGGTTACAAGTTCGATAATGGTCCGACGTTCTTCCACTACCCAGAAATCGCAGAGGAGATCTTTGACTGCCTTGGTCTAGATGCGCATGAAGAGTTAGGTCTGATCCCTCTTGATCCCAACTACAGACTAGTGTTCGGAGCAGGAGGGAGCCTGAATGCTAACACCGACTTGGATGATATGACTGAACAAATCAGAAATCTCTGTGGAGAGAAGAACGCATCTGGCTTCAGAAGGTATATCGAAGATAACCGAACGAAGATGACGCTGTCTAAGAATTGCCTCAATGCTCCATGGAGGGGTCCGATGGACTTGATGAACAGGCGTGCTTTGCGAGTAGCGAGAGTCCTGAGGCCGTGGAGGAGCGTTGCCTCTGATCTATCTAGATTGTTTCCTGACGAGAGGATGCAACTTGCTATGTCCTTCCAAACCAAGTACTTGGGAATGAGTCCGTTCCATGCTCCCAGTCTTTTCACAATCCTCGCATATTTGGAGTATGAACATGGGGTTTTCCACACCAAGGGAGGGTTGGGGAGCATTACACATAGGATGGGTGAGATTGCAAGAGATTTAGGGGTGGAAATCCGACTGAACGAGCCAGTTAGCGAGTTCTTGTTCGAGGGTAAGACAGTAGTGGGTGCCAAGACTGAGATGGGGTCGTACACAGCCGAAAGGTTCGTCATGAACGTTGACTTTGCAACCGGAATGAAGGGTTTAGTACCTGACGAACTACGAAAGAAATGGTCCAACAAGAAGTTGGACAAGAAATCGTATTCATGCTCGACTTACATGCTTTATCTGGGAGTAGACAAGGTGTATGACACCCCACATCATCAGATTTACGCGGCTAAGGACTACCAGAAAAACCTCCGAGAGGTCACAGAGAACAAGGTGGCTTGGGAGGACCCCTCCGTCTACGTCCAGAATGCGTGCGTCACGGATCCATCAATGGCGCCCGAGGGGCATTCGACAATCTATGTTCTAGTGCCAGCCAGTACACGTCATCCCGACATAGATTGGGATGAAATAAAACACGAGTACATGGACGTTATTCTCCAGCAAATGGAGAAGTTGGGTTTCTCGAATCTGAAGGATCACATTGTCTCACAGACTATTGTGACTCCCGATGATTGGGCATCTCGAGACATCTACAAGGGTGCTGTATTCAATCTTGCTCATGGTCTAGATCAGATGCTTTGGCGAAGGCCCCAGAACAAGTTCGAGGAACTAGAAAGGCTCTACCTAGTTGGTGGGGGGACCCATCCCGGAAGCGGTTTGCCTACTATCCTGGAAAGTGGTAGAATTTCTGCGAAGATGATCTGCGCTGACATGGGAGTCGTACCTGACTGGAACGGTGCTGATCCATGGTTCGAAGACCTCAGGAGGCCGAAACTCAAAGTGAGAAACGCCTGAGGAAGACCCATGGACCTGTATGATCTCTCGTTCTTCCTTTCGACAATGTGGGTTGGACCCTTCTGGCTCGCGATGCTAGTTTACCCTGAACACGAAAGGACAAAGGAGATTCTCAGAGGGCCCTGGTTCTTCATTGGACCTATTGCCATTTGGTGGGTCGTGATTGCTTCCGACCCCGAGGGTCTAATCGAGCTCTCAGAGGGCTTCACAGACCCGCTGAACGTTTTGGATAGTTTGGTGGGTATTCTCGGAACCCGTGCTGGGGCTTCCGCAGCATGGGCCCATATGGTGGCAGGTGACATTTTCATCACTAGATGGATGTGGAATAGATGTATCAAAAGAGAAAGTGAAAGGTGGATATCCGCAGTGTCCGTATTTTTCGGCGTGATGCTTATGCCTGTTGGAGTGGCCATACACCTAGCCCTAGTTCGTGAAGATTCGGACTGATCAGATGTCTAGTTGGCTGGTCAACCTGGTTGCAGTCCCGTATGGTCTGTGGATTGCATGGGTTGGAGTCCAGCACTTCCGTGACCCATCATGGTTCGAACCCATAGTCCCAGACGCCATTGGCAATGCAAGGTTCTGGGTCTATGCCAGCGGTGCCTTCGAGATTGTCCTAGGAATCGGGGTTGCTTTGCCTTGGTTCAGAAAGGAGGCGGCACTTGGCCTAACATTGTTGCTGATAGTGCTGTATTGGGCCAATCTGAATATGTGGATAAATGACATACCTCTCAACGGGCGAGTCTACGAAACACACTGGCACATTCTCAGAGGATCGGGGCAAATCGCACTTATTCTGATAGCCCTATGGTTGGGAGGCTGGCAAACCGGACAGAGGCTGATCGAGTTTGTGAGAAGCTAGTATCTATTGTCCGAGTCTCTGAAACTACTGTATATATGCAACAGTGATTATTTGATTTTATGAACGAAGCACTTTGGAGCAGATTGGAAGCGCAATTGAATGACTGGATCAAAGAGCAGGAATCATAGTTCTGAGGCGAGAATATGGGCTCTTTCCTGTTGGTTGGTGGGAGCAGTGACATAGCAATTATACTCACAAAGAAGCTCGTAGATGAGGGAAACAAGGTTACACTGGTTTTGAGGGACGAGTCCAGGGTGTCTGATTTCCCAAACGAAATGGTACAGAGATTTGTCGGAGATGCAAACGACGAGAGTCTGGTCCTAGAGGCGGTTCAGTCCTGTCTCTCTTCAGGTGGAGGGTCAATGGACGGAGTAGCCCATCTCGTCGGTTCCTTCTCTGTGAGGCCCCCACATGCAATGAATAGAGAGTCTTTCGAGGAAGTTCTGTCGACTAACCTTACCAGCGCGTTCGTAACCCTTTCAGTGGCATGTAAGCAGATGCTCAGAACTGGGGGTGGACGGGTCGTTTTCACGTCCAGCGTAGCAGGAAGTCTAGGCTTGGTGAATCACGAAGCGATATCTGCGGCCAAGGGGGGCGTAGAGTCAATGGTCAGATCGGCTGCTGCCACCTACAGCAAAAGAGGAATCAGGGTCAACGCAGTCGCTCCCGGACTTACTGAAACCAGACTATCCTCTCCCATAACCTCATCAGAGGCCTCCAAGGATGCGGCAGTCAATATGATTCCTCTAAACAGGATTAACAGAGCAGAGGAAGTTGCAGCAACGATGCACTGGCTGCTCACGGAAGCTCCAGACAACATCACTGGCCAAGTCTTCCATCTTGATGGCGGGATGTCAAACGTGAGGAGTTAGATGCAGTGGAAAAATGCCATTCGTCTTTCTAAGCTGAAGCCAGAGAAGCCCAAAATGGTGAATCTAGGGCTGAAGACCCTGATGATTGTAGAATATGGTGGGAAGTACCACGCTACTGAAGGGCTTTGTAGACACATGAGGTGGCCTCTAGGACTGGGTGGAAAGGTGAAAGATGGATGTATAACTTGCCCTCTCCACCAAACGCGTCACCGACTTGATGATGGTTGTCTTGAGGAGTGGTCTCCATTCCCTTTGTTCCCGCCCTATGGAAAGCTAGTGGGAAAGATGTCCAAGAAGAAGGATCTACCACTTTATGAGACCAGGGTAGAAGGTGATTACGTTCAAGTTAGAATCTGATTGGTCCTTTCTACTACTTCTGTTCTCCCCGTGCTTATTTCGTATGCGGGGGCATCCTATTCCTCTTCATCCGAAATTCTCTGGCCCGATGGTAAAATCATGAGCGCGATTAGAAGTATCGGGACTAGTAGGAAGATGGTTCCAAGGGCGCCTCCTAGTGTTCCTTCTGGACGTGGAATCATCGGCTCGATCAGGATGCCGATGATGAACATCGCCAACATCAATGCAGTGATTGGAAGTTTTGCTCTGGGTTGCTTTATGCCAGTGCCAGACTTGTTCGCCATCAGGACCATCAGAGACGCGACAAGAACCATCATTGGGATCGTCATTAGAAGGATTTCTCCTTGGGGCCCTCTACCCTCCTCGAGTGAGTTCTCCATCGATATGAGGCTGCGAAGAGAAATCGCAAGAATCACCACGGCTAGGCCTACGATGAACGGCATCAGTCGGTCTCTTTCGGCCTCTGAAGTCAGATTTCCACCTCCTTTAGCTCTACTCTCTTCCCCATTCCGTCCCTAATCCTCCTAATGTGACCTTCTGCCTCCATGCGAGATAGCAGTCTGCTAGCTTTCGAATTCGTGAATCCCGTATCGCGAACCAGTTCTGCCTGCCACATCGAGTTGCCTTTTGAGGACAGGATGTCAACCACCTTCTGCTGATCCTCTGAAAGCATGGGACTACTATTTTCGCGGATCCTCCTCTCTCGTTCAGGCTTTCTTCTGGGGTCATTGAGCCACATAAGGGAGACACCGATGATAACACCGATGCTAGTCAAGAATAGAGAATAAATCACGTATGAGGCCAGGTATCCTGATGAGTCAGTATCGAATGTGAATGGAGCGGCAATGAGCAGTACGAGCATGAAGCCGCCTAGAGACAGTGTGATTCTGGCGACCCTATCCATAGAGCCTGCGATTTCTCCCCCGGTGGCTTTGCTCATAGACATCCTGAGCTAGGCACAGATGTGAATGTTGGCGCGTCCGTTCAGTTCAGTTAGTTCTGGTCACTCTGTATGGCAATACTGCCTGTCCTCGTACCACGTTCCACCGTTAGCCTCGCAGTCCTCTTGGTTATCGGAGGTCTCCTGCCCTTCGTCGCCTCTGTCATCCTCGCGGTCATCGGTCCATTCGCAGTAGAATACCCCTTCACCGCGATCAGCCGCCTCTGTCCACACTCCCATCCTGGATTCACACATCTCCTGAGTAATCTCTACTTGAGGAGGTGCTGGAATGGGCTGGCCTCGATCCTCGCACCTGTCTAGCATCTTGCAGAAAACGCCTCCGATTCTGTCTCGGAATCCCTTCCTCCTGTCATGATCGCGGTCGCACCTCTGGTCATCTGAGCAGTCACTGTGGTGGTTCTCTCTAGAAGTCATGTGCTCCAGTACAGTCCCTAGAGTCTCTTGATCAGCCGAGCAGTCTTGGCTGGAGATGCAGAAGGATATTGCTTGCTGAGCCGCTCTCAGCTGGATTGACTTCTCTTCGGAAAACTCCATTCTCTTCTCCTCGTCCCAGTCCTTCCTCTCGTCCCAGTCCTTGTATTCATCGGCGAAGGCACAATACTCACCCTTTCGATCGTCGTTAGTCCAAGTTCCGCCCTTTTCCTCGCATTCTTCCTGGGTTCCGTCCTCGAAGTCTTCCTTGTCGACTAAGGAGTCTTCGCCGTCCAGTTTGGCCTGCATCCCATCCACAGCCGAGGATAGTTTGCCGATCATCTCGGAAAGTGATTCGGCATCTGCTGTGCAATCCGCGTTATCTTGACAGAATTGGAAGGCTACGATTAGGTTGGAATCGATCTGTATCCTCTTCTCGAGGTGCTCGGCCCTGTCCTCCATCCTATCGTCCATACGACTCTTCATCGCCTTCCTGATGTGCTTACCAAATGGCTTGTTTTCCGTTTCCTTGGCCTCCCATGTGTCCTCCCCGGTCACATCATCTACTGCTCCCTCGAAAGGGTCCTCCTCCGCGTACACCGGCGCAGCGTAGTCCTCTAGGGTTGCTGAGACTGATGCCCCGGCCAGCAGGGATACCATTGCGAGTGTGATTACTCCAATCGTGGCTCTGCTTCTGTTCTGCTCCATTCTGACACTTCTCTTTGGGTTCATTCTTCTTCACCTTAACAACTCACTAGTTGCAATACCATATCATAATCTGCAGCAAATGCTCGTTATTTCATGCAAAAAGCCGCAAAAGGTGTATACCAAATTCGGCCTGATTGGTTCGATGAGGCATATCCTATTGGTTGTAGTTTTTCTACTCGGAGCTATAGTTCCCGGGTCCCTCGTGGAAGTCTCAACATCCGAAGAGGTCGTGGTAACAGTGGATAGCACGAATCTGAGGTTCTCTCCTTCATCAGTCACCATTACTGAGGGCGACTCTGTGAGGTTTTTCTGGAGTGGCGAGCTACTCGCACATAACGCAGTTGCCGAGGACGGTTTGTTTGATTCGGGTGATACCTCCAGGAACGTGGACTATACATTCACGTTCGAAGCGGGAACAAACGGGACGCACCAGTATGTTTGCGAGCCGCATGAGAGCGTAGGGATGGTAGGGACGGTTATCGTGGAGCCCATGCAAGAGCCGGTTTCTCCAGAGCCAGTCAATGATACGAGCGATCCCGCTCCATCAGAATCAGGGGAGTCATGGATACCCTTCTTCGGGTTGGAGATAGTGGTCCTTGTAATGGTGGCCGCGCTTATCTTCCAGTTGGGTAGGGCACAGGGCATCGGAGACGTTCGTCTATTCAGGGAACTTGAACGGGAAGAGGAATAGAAAGTCTAACTCATTCCATCAAGTTCGTAGGAACCGGCCCATATGCGTTAGCATGTGCGTGTCCGTCCTCGATCATCCAAACTAACCAGAGTATGAATCCAATGCACGGAATGAGGAGTATTAGTAGCATCCAACCGCTCTTACCAGTATCGTGAAGTCTCCTAACGTTGACGGACAGGGTAGGGATCAAGAGTGCGAAAAGACTGGCGAACGCGACCAAGGCAAATAGTAATCCAAGGGTCTCGTTGAGGGTTCCAAGAGCGATTCCACCTACAAATCCAATAATCTGTAAGGCCATAGATATCACAGCAATGCCCAGATATGACCACCAATATTCCGATCTCGATGCCCTCCCTGAAAAAGTAGAATACTTGTCCCTAAATACTGTCTTTAGTGCATCCATGAACCCCATCATCTGTTGTGGTCGAGGGCTGAATTCTGGCGTTCCTAGTAGCTGAGGCACGGGTTGTCCATCTTGTTCCATGCCGGACTTTTGACCTGATGGGAATTAACTCTTGTTACGTCACACCGCGGAAAGACAGTTTTCGAGTTTGGAAAGCGTTCTGTCCACGTCGTCATGGTTTAGGACCATTGGTGGCTTTATCTTGATAACATTGTGAAGGGGGCCATCCGTGCTCAGAAGCACTCCCTGATCTCGCATCGAATCTACTAATGCGGAGGCCTCTGCAGCTGCCGGTTCGAGCGTACTTCTGTTCGTCACCATCTCGACTCCAATGAAGAGTCCCCGACCACGGACGTCGCCAATCAGCTCGTGCTCCTGCATCAGAGAATTCAAACCATCCTTGAAGCGTTCTCCTAGGATACGGGCTCGATTCATCAGGTCCTCTTTCTCAATGACGTCCATCACTGCCATTCCAATAGCACAGGAGACTGGGTTCCCGCCGAACGTGCTGAAGAACTCCATGTCCCCGAACGAAGAGGCGATTTCCGGTGTCGTGAAGACCGCTGCCATGGGGTGCCCATTTCCGATCGGCTTACCCATCACCACGATGTCTGGGATTACACCGCCCTGCTGGAAAGCCCACATGTGCGTCCCCACTCTACCGAACCCTACTTGCACCTCGTCTGCAATCAGCAGCCCCCCTTGGTTCCTGACTGCCGAGGCGACCTCTGAGAAGTAATGCGGAGGTAGGGGTATCTGCCCCGCACAGGATAGCATGGACTCTATCAGAAGACCTGCCAATGGGCCCGCGTGTTTCATTGCCTCCCTTGCCTCTGCCGAGTAGTCAATACCGGGGCGACGGTATGTGTCGGGGATGGGAAGCACATGCACCCATTCCTCTGGCGAGCCTCTGCCCCCAGGCCCTCGAAACTTGTATGGACTCAGATCGATCAACATTCCCGTGTGACCGTGGTAAGCACCCTCAATCACAGCCATGTCGTGATTTCCTGTGAATGATCGTGCCAGCCTGACCGCGAGTTCATTGGCTTCAGAACCTGAGTTTACCAAGAATCCCATGGCCAAGGACTCGGGCAGGGTAGAGGATAGTCGGCCCAAATACTCGGTTAGTTCCTCGTAAACGTACCTGCTGTTTGTGTTCAGAATGGCCATCTGTCTCTGTCCGGCTTCAACAACATGGGGGTTACAGTGACCTACATGGGAGACATTGTTAACGAGATCCAGATACTTGATACCATCCGAGGCGTGTAGGTACTGCATCTCTCCCCTCACTATGTGTAGGGGCTTCCCATGCGCAATTGAGAGGGCTTCGCTGATGTGCCGATTCCTCGCTTCTAGGAGATTTCTCAGTTCCTCCATAACGACACCTGCGACAGTCAACCCACTCCCGTCTCCGTCCATAATGGATGGGTCAGAGACTTCCGGAATCAGGAAAACTGGTTCCGTTCTCCTAATCGTTATCAATGGCTGTGCAGAGGGGGGTTCGTGCCGGGAACGTTTGACAGAACAAGAGGTCGGGCTCTGACCAGAGAAGTCTCTCCAAGTTACGCGGAAGCCGTCTCCAGCTACCTGGGTACTAGAGTACCAGACTATGAGGCTGCCAGACGCGCCCAAGAGGTTTATTTCGCAGCACTTAGGGCACATGGCACCGAGGTCATCACCCTACCTACGTTGGAAGATTACCCAGACTGCTGCTTCGTAGAGGATGCGGCAGTGATTCTGGATGACGTAGCCATGATACCAAATCTTGGCCATCCTAGCAGAGATGGGGAGAAGGAGTCGGTGGCAGAACGTCTTGCAGATGATTTTGAAGTTATCAGGATGCCTGATGGGGCGACTCTAGACGGTGGAGACGTCGTCTTCTACGACGATCGTTTTCTCGTTGGTATTTCTACCAGAACCAACAGGCAGGGCGCCGACTTTCTAGCTAAGTATGCCAAGGGTGCGGGTATTGATGTTCAGTTGTTCGATGTCCCGAAGAGCACTTTGCACCTAACAACGGTCTGCTCAAGTCCGAGGTCAGGCACCATGATTGCTGCGAGGGGGCATCTGAAGGAGAGCGATCTTTCCTTCGCTGAAGAGGTCATCTGGATTCCCGAGGAGGAGGGGTACGCAGCCAACACCATCGCATATGGCGATCGGATAATCATGGCAGAGGGCTACAAAAAAGCGAGGCACTTGTTGATGGATGCGGGCTTCTCAATTACCTCGATTGAAATGACCGAGTTCAGGGAGGTCGATGCGAGTCTGACCTGTCTCTCGGTATTCATCGGATAGTTTGTTAGCAACTACAGCCTCGGTGAGTCATGCACGTCGCAGCGAAAGTGACTCTCGGAATCGGGGTAGGAATGCTCGCGTTGGGAATCCTTCTCGGGGTGCTGGGTGCCAGAGGGGTTGGTTCGGCAACAGATTGGTCGGTTGAAGAAGAAGCGGTCTGGTCCGGAAGCACTGGAGTTCACGACCACACCGATGCACGAGATGGAGTGCTCTACATCTTCGTTAGCGATGAAGTTAGATGCGACGAATTTACCCTTAATGTGAGTGTGATCGAAGGAGATAGTGATGAGAAGGTTTGGTACACTGCAGATTGGTGCACTGAAGACGGAAGACTGCCAATAGGGTATGAAGATGACCCAGATGGTTGGCTGCATATGGGGGCCGTGCGGGGCCTTGAAAGCGGCGGGTCTTACGAGTTTGTTTCAGAGGACAGTCTTATTGCAGTTCCAGAGGGAGTCATCATCGATCTAATTGAGAGTGTAATGGGGGGCATCTTTGGAGCGCTAGGCGGAGGATCGTGTGCTTGCTGCGGACTACTGATACTGCTTCTCGGACTCATCCTGGCATTTACAATGAAGGAGGAGGTTCCAACAAGTTACAAGGTAGACGCGGAGGGTAAGATTATTCTCGACCATTCCGGAACCGGGGGCAGCCCGGAATCCATGCAGAACTTGGATGGTCCTGATGGGCCTGGAGTAGGGTCGTCGGAAGACACGGATGCTTGGTACAAGGAGAACTAGAATGGAGAGAGTTTGGTGTCAATCCTGATACCCCTCACCGAATCCATTAACAATGACTCGTAGAGTCATTGCGCAATGACTGAGCGGCACGCTAAGAGTTCAACCCAATACGGTTGGGGAAGAGCTGCCGTTCTACTATCCGTGATTTTCCTAGTCCAGGCAGTGGCTCCAGCGGCTGTTTCGGAGGACACGTTCGATGAGATGACCCTCTGCCAGCCCTCTCCAGGACTAGACGGGGTTTGTGACAGCAGGTTCGATGCCAATGATGCGACGCAAGACATCACTAGCTGGGTTGAGGGAATGTTTCACTTCAATATGACAAGCCCTACTGAGATTCAATTCCAAGCCTCGTGGGCAATCAGGGAGTGGGATAAGTCAGGGATGGATCTGTTCACATCCAGTTCGATGGTAGCAGCACTTAGTAGTGACAATATCAATGCAAACGATGGTCTGCCCGCAGACGTACTCAGGTCCGCCTTCGACGAAAATACAGACCCGAACGACGTCACATCGCCAACCATACAAGAGTCCCTCCTAGGGGAGATTGATGGATCGATAAGCGCCTTCTTAGCCAACTGGGGCGGCTCTACATCTCCTGAAACCACATGGGAGGATAGGGTGTTCCTACCTGATGACTCCGGGGTGGTTTCTGCGGTCGATTGTACGATTGATCCTGCTTCTGACAGCGATGGCAATGCCTTCGAGCCCCCCATCTGCATTTCCACTAACGTCAACATAACTCTGCCTATTTCCTCGACTTATGGGCTAAACGGGGTATCTGAGTCCAATCTGAATACTGCCCTGGAGGGTTTACTTGTGATGGGGTCAGAAATCACAACGAAGTTCGACGTCAGGGTTGAGCCTGGTCACAAGGGGACCTATTCCATCCAACCACCATCATATGCCACAGTTATCGACGCGACAGGATGGGGAGTCAACGAGGAGGTCTCCGAAGACGGTGGGGCGTACTCTTCTGGTCTTTGGATCGTGGACAACCGTGACGACCCCAATGGACTGTCTCCCAGCAGCCAACCCGCTGACTTGGACATGACTATCGGGATGAGAGACAAGAGTACCACAAGCAAGGTCGAGGTCTCGCCTGATGACAGGAGCCTGGATCTCAGGGTTTCGATCGATCTTTCCGACGAGAGCAATGCCTTCGTGGAGGTAATAGCAGGGATATACCAGATACAATCCAGTAGCCTGAGTAGTTGGGGCGTCCCCGATTTGATGCCTAGAGACAAGGCGACCATCCCGGTAATAACTTCCGACGGGATAAGGATGGCATATCATACTGGGCTTCTGGACCTGAACGATCTCTCCAAGAACATCCCGATCTCAGGGATAGGTCAGGCACTAACCGACTCAGGTGGGGGATCGAGCGTGAAGATGGGCGATTTCCAATGGATCCACGTGTCCGGTGCTCCCCTGGACCAGGGCGGTCTGAACTACACCCATTCTTCCACACAATGCGAAAGGGGAGTGTATTACTGTATGGAGGGATCCGTAGCCATGGATGACACCTACCCCGTATACATGAGGTCGGTAAGTCACACTTTCCCATTTAGCCTCGCTGACCTGCTGGGCGGGAACCTCGGTGACTCTGGCTTCATGAACTCGGTTTCTGGGGACGATCTTAGCAAGCTTCTCAACTCAGGGCTGGAGTTCTCAACGGTCCTAAGCGATGATACCATGGAGACGTTCGTGGGAAGCTTGCTTCCTAGCGGAATCAGCGCGGATTTGACGATGGAGATCGTTCTGCCTACCTGGGCTTCTACTCCACAGGGTGGTGACTCTATCGTGTTGAATTACAGGGCTTCCGGAGACCACAGCGGGGTCATCGACCTTACCGGTTCTGACTCCTTCTTCTGGAACCACGCGATATGCAGGGACACGGTTCCGAGCGCTTGCTTCGATGGGGGAGGGGACACAGTGTGTCCCTCGACCTCGAAGAGTTGCGCATACATGGATGTGGACATGGACGTAGGGGAGGTGTCGTTCGCAAGCCTCCCACTGACCAAGGGCGTGACGGTCGAATTCGCCCTATCAGTTGACATGGTCGTTCACAGGATTGCGGTCCCCGATGAGTTGTTCGATTCACTGAACACCGATTCCACCAGCATGAGTCTGGACGTTCTTCCCTCCGACCTGCTCAGGGCGCTATTGGACATAGGTTCCAGAGGAGACCCTCTCGAGGTGGAGTTCTCGTTGTGCGACAATGGGAAGTCGTACTGCGAGCAGAGCATGCCCATATCGTCCAGCCAGACCTCAGGACTTCCGTGGTACGTAAATGAGTTGGAGAGGGACATAAAGTCCCTGATAGAGGACACTGCCATGGAGTTGACAGAGGAGGATGGGAACGGTGTCGGGGATATCGACATGTCTGGCTTTACCATCGATATAGAGTTCCCTCACGAGATGATCACGGACAATGACGACGTCATCGGCGACGAGAGGGGCATAGTCCTAAGCATCGATATTCCGAAGGTGAGTATGACTGCTGGCATCACCAACTCCTGGGTTGAGTTGATCGGAATTCTCAGGGGCAATGGGCAGAGCCCTGAGTTCGGCCTTGCCACCGAAGACGTCTCAATGAACACTCTAGCTGCCCCTTTCATCACTCCTATGGTTGCAGCGATGGGTAGTTTGACCGGCGCCCTTTCATCTAGCATGGTTGCCCCCTCACCCGAGGGAGTCAGGGTCAACGACGCTAGTGCTGATTTGCCCACTTCGAAGCTGGCCAATATAGGCGATGATTCTCTCGGCCTGAGTTTTGCGGGCACGTACACGATAACGATGCCTCTGGGCATGGAGCTAGAGAATCTTACATCAGAGGAGGGTAGGATCACCTCTGTAATTAACAACGATTCAAAGCGACAAGTCATATCTTACACCATAAGCCAGGGAATGGGGGATGATAGTGTGGGTTTTACCCTTCTTTTGACCCCATTTTGGGTTATCAAGCAAGTCCAGTACTACATCATAGGGCTGTTGGCGTTCATGCTTTGGAGAGTGAGGCGTAGGATGACAAGAAGGAAGCGAAATAAGAGGGCCAGGGCGCTAGAGGCCCTTGAAGAGATGGCCTCCTCGCCGATAGGATACATCACTCCTCAGCCCACCGTCGAGGTTGTACAGGTTACCGACAATGGAATAGTGATCAAGAGAAGGCTGACCGCCACCTAGTGGAGATACCATGAGAGCAGCCCTGATGGTCTTCGTGGTTATGTCCGCGCCGCTAAGCGGATGTATGAGCGGGCAAGGCGGTTCCCTATCCGAAGAAGATCTGGATGTCGGTCCCGGTGAGTTGGTATCCGGGCATTTCCAGACCGTCTCATTGGAATCCGGGCACGACATGTCTGTATACGTGCCTTACCTGGTCAGGGACCCCA
>CEWK01030167.1_pt1 | contig 40013 bp, 43 predicted proteins | sample 531431 | NCBI WGS metagenome assembly CEWK01 (sample SAMEA2623059, study PRJEB7988) | marine metagenome | isolation source: saline water (ENVO:00002010), including
TTTTTATCTACATTTTTAGCAAACGATTCTAAAAATCTTTTACCATATAACTCATAACCTTCATTATGAAATGTTGTTACTACTTTGATATCTACTGTTTCGCCCATTGCTTCATATGCCTCCAACATTCACCTGATCTAATTTCATCTAGTCTCCAATGACTCATTGCTACTCTTCTAAGCCATGATTCTCTATCAAAATCATAATTAGGATTTTCTATGCTTGATAGATTAACATTTGCTACTTCTTTCGCTTGGCTTCTTTCAGGATCCAATAAAAATATAGGAACACCTTCTATAGCAGATACAACTCCAGGACTACTGTTATGACTTATAACACAGTAAGCATCATTTAGTTCTTTAAGCAAACTTACACTAGGAGAACTAAAACGTACCTTGTGTCCTATAGCTTGTAGTTGCATCATGTGTTTTGAAATCTTTTTGTCTCCTGGATGAAACCTCACCATTATTACTCTATCAGTTAAATTTTTAAGTTTCATTAATAATAAGTGTAACCATTCTATGACTGATTGGCCATTCATGCTCCAGCCACCGTCTCTCTGACATGTGATTAAAATATAATCTCCGTGTTTCTTCCAAGGTTTAAGAGATAAGCCTAATATGTCTCTCATTCTAGCCCAACGTTGTGGGTCAACTTTAGAGTCACAGTATTCTCCTGTATTTGGAAATATACCATCATAACTATATCTCAAGTAAGTGTTTTTGTTTCCAGGATCGTAAGCTAAGAATAAATTAGCATCAGCTATGATTGTTCTACCACCTATGGATTTTTGTTTGTCTAGCACATCACGTCTTAAGTTTAGATGAGGAACATGTTTGCTTCCTGGATGTACATAACCTTGTAATACAGCAACATCCGCTGGTTCATGTTGATATGAATTTATTAACATTGACTTGTCACCTGACTTGTTTACTCCTTCTACAAAATATTCAAGCAGTTTTGGTTTTTCTGGATTTTTATTTCCTGGAGGAATAGCTTTCAAGTAAGCACAAACTCTCATTATATCAGTCATACAGCTTAAACTCCTCTATCATTCTAATAGCTAAACCGGACGAAAATTCTTCTAGCGTAAATTGACAATAGGAAAGATAAGCCAATAAGTTTAAAAATTTATTTGGATCTGGATAAACTGGGTTTTCTATTTTTGACAGATCCGTATTGGCAACGCTTTGTACACAACATGGAGCCATTGTAAAAGCTGGTATGCCGTAATGGATTGCTTCTAATGCCGCCATGCTTTGATATGTAACAACACTATGTATTCTTTCTCTGTGGCATTGTGAAGCTACACTTCCATTTTTAATTCTGTCTGGACGCAAACCTTTGTCTCTAATTACAATTGGTCTATCGGTGTGTTTTTTAAGTTCTGCTATTGTATCTCTAACCCAATCGTCTCTCGTAATATTATAAAACGCACAAGGTTTTTCAGATGGAGTAACTAACAATATAGAACCGTTTTGTTGTTTGTTAGATTTTTGCCCCATGTAGTGCATATATGGTGCTATCCTACAAATTTCTTGATATCTATCAATTGGCCATTTAGTTTCTGTACCCATGAACAACGGAACTTTTGTATGCTGAATATTATTTTTTACTACTCTATACCAACGTTTCTTCTTATCTAGGTTACCCATGTAACCGTTATCTATATAATAAAAAGGCCTGCCAGTTTCCCAACATTTCCATATTTCTTTACGTTTAGTCATGCTTCTAAAAGAAACAGGAATGTCTATAGGCCAAGGACTGTCTTTAATTTTACTTGATATTTGTTTTCGGTCAATTACTAACGCATCGGTTCCTTGTCTCCAATGTTTTAGTATTTCATCCTCCCCGTCTATCATTAACATTTTAGGAGGAACAGTATCACTCATCTTTTGCTCCATGCATCATATTGTGTAATTCATTTTTCCATAACTGGTGATAATCACAATATCTGTAATTTTCAAACCAAGGGCCACCTTCCGTGTAGTGTATTAATTTTGGTTTTTCTATATCGTTATACACTCCCATCAAGTAGTTCCAAGTATGATCCAAACTGCCAATTTCTTCATCTTTCAACCAACTAAACCTGTGTAGGTAGGCTCCTGTAATTTCAGGATTGTTTACAAAATCTTTTGTGACTGTCTTGTTACTAGGATGTCCACAGTTCCATAGAACCATGCTTGACCAATTCTTTCTTGGATAGATAGTTTGTTTTTGTCCATCCATCTTTGTGCTTTCTGTTACCTTGTAATCGTGCTGAACACACATTACTGCGTATTGATCATCTGCCTGATCAAACAATTCTTTGATATCAGTTGTAAGGATCATATCACTGTCCATAAACACAGCCCAACCTTCATAATTAGTAAGCTCTGGTATTAAAAATCTTGTAAAAGTAAATTCTGTTGATGCTAGTTTATCAATAGGGCGTGTATACCACCCTGTGTCTCTTAGCTCTTGTTGTTTAAGTGGACGTACATCAATGTCCTTATTCCTAGCAATAATGCTGTGCTTACAAACTTGGTAAGCTATGTCTTCTCTTGTATCGTAACCTACAAATACTTTCATTAGTCCCTTCTTTCTATGTCTTCTTCAACGCATGTACCACGTTGAACTTCAAGCACATGGGCATTGACATCTCCGCTGTTTGTTGCTTTATGCCATACTTCTTTGCCTATTTCATATTGTAAACCGCCTGGCTGTAATTTAACATCAGACCTTCTTTCTTGCCATTCAGTTGTCATATTTACCGTACCTTCTAGCACAGTCCATAATTCAGATCTTTTAAAATGTTTCTGATCGCTTAAAGACTTTCCTGGGTATATTACAAGTTCTTTTACTTTATATCCTTTGGATGGTTTATCATCCAACACTCTCCAATAACCCCAATCTCTTTCAGTTTTTTGCGTTTTCCATTCATCTAGTATCCAACTACTTGAATTGATCTTGTTTTCACCTCCTACTCCATAAACAAATTCTATTTTGTCATCATATATGTTTTCCTCAGGCACAGATCCTTCTTTCCTATCACCGCCATTAGCAAATACAATATCATGTCCACTACCGGTTGTACACATTAATTTAAAAATAGCTTGATTGGCAGTATCGTCAGCATCTTCAAATGACAATACATCATCCACCATTGATAGTGAATCAATAATTTTTAATCTTTCTTTGAAAGGCATAAATGGTCTTCCTTTTTTACGTGTCAACCATTCATCTGAATTAATACCTACAACCAAAACATCTCCAAGCTTCTTTGCCTCAGTAAAGTATTCAATATGGCCCGAATGTAGAGGATCGAAACCTCCAGTTACTAAGACTATCTTCATAACTATACTTATATTTGCTTTTACTTACTGGTTGTTGATTTGATACCTTGGCATTTAGTTATGTAAGGCTTATAACATCTAATCCACGGACAAAGTTGCTTACACATAATAGCGTCATTAGGCCACCAACCTATTTCTTCCTGTAATCTAATTAGTTCCTTTGCCGCATCTGGATAAAGTACATAGGCACTATTACCAGGTAGACCTTGTGGTATGTTTTTGTCAACCAACCAAGGAACTTCGTTAATACCGTTATCTAATTTAGCATCATACTCTTTTGATCCAAAGGTTGCCCCTATAGGATTGTTAATACTGACGGCACCTTCACCAGGCCACCAGTCCAATATCTTCATGTCAAATTTCTTTATAAAGATAGCATCATGTTCTAATATTAATATTGGTTTATCAAGCGTAACACATTTACGCCAAAGCATGTAATGGCTTTGAGCGGCGGCAATTCGTTTGTTGTTGTCGTATGTTTTATAGGCAGAAAGCAATAAGTTTGTTTTTTCACATAAACGTTTTTTACGTAGTGGCCAAGTGTAATTCACTTTCCACATGTTTTCCGGAGTGATAGCAGGAAATTTTATTATATCAAGTTCTGATTCAGTATCGATTATACTTTGTACACATCGGTCAGAAAACTTTTCACTATCCTCATGGCCTTGAATGTATATTACGAATGCTTCCATTTCACTTTTAATATATAACTATCTGGTACTGTCTTACTGCTGAAGTTGTGATGTGTAACTGCGTGTTCAGAAATGACACTTATAAGTTTGTTGTATTTGTCCATTGTGAAGTCGTTTGGATGACTGGTGATCCAATGATGATTTCGATCAACCTTGTCTAGCATCCATACATCTTCTATATAATAACTACCTGTTGGTTTTAAGAATTCAAACAGTCTTTCAAATGTTAGTCTTTGCCCTTCAGGCGTATGTAAACCGTCGTCTATAATAATATCAAACTTTATTCCTTGATTTTTAAAATGATTGTTACAATTTTCTGATGTGCTATCTAGTTGTGCCCATTGTACTCTGTGATCTTCCAAACAAGGCAAATCTTTAGCTTGTACTCTTTCAAATGTATCTATAGTGTAAATTTTTGCCTGTGAAAAATATTCTAACCACGCATTTGTGCTTTCACCTTTGAAAGTACCTATTTCTAATATATTAATTGGATCGTCTTTGTGTTTTGTAAAATCTTCTTGATAAAGTTCCCAATATCTATGTTTGATTCCTTTATCACATTTATGTTTTACAAAAACTTCTTGTAGATTCATAATCTTTTCTCCATGTTATTTAAGCTCTTTAGCAAAACCATGTACACTGGTGTGAATCCCACCATAAGGAGCACTTAACACTTGATACCAACCCCACTCATTAGGCAGTAGCTCACAGTTCTTGTCTAATTGTGTTACTTGTTTTACATCAAAATGTTTTCTATGATGTATTATCAAGCTACTAGGTAAAAAATGAAACCAATCGTTATTAATATCATTTTCGTCTTTTGGTAGTTCTTGTAGTTTACCTGAGCCAAAATTTGGTCCTCTATTATCTCTAACCATAAAGCCAATAGGCCCTTGTTCAAATGCTTTTCTATACCAATGATGTAAATCAACCTGTCTATCTATCTGTGTGTTCCAGTCACATCTAATTATTAAATTGTATTCTTTTGGAATCTTACGTAATAAATCACAATGTTGTAAAATTGGAACTGTGCCAAAATATAACTTGTCCCAACTTAACTTTTGTTCTACATATTTTTTAAACTTTCCGTGTTTACATATATTTGGCACTTCCATAGGATGATAATGCCACTTAGGATAGTGCATCGTAAATAGGTTATCATGTAATTCTTTATCGATCAAATTTGTTTTGTTTGAAAAAGTATGATAAAAATATGTTGCTTCTGGAATTTTTTCTTTTAAGAACTTTACAATACGACTGTTCTTGTTATTAACACCGGATATACAAACTGCTAATCTCATTTTTTAATCTGTCTCTCATTAAAGTTCAGCAACAGCGTAGTAAGAATGATTTAGATCATATCCGTGCGTAACAAAAACTTTTGAAAATTTCTTTGAGTTAAAATAGTCTTCAATGTGTTTTGGCTCAAGTATATGAACATGTTTTCTATTATTCCAAGGCTTCCAATATCTTTGATCTGGGTGTGGAAGATATAAAAAGATTATTCCGCCTTTGTGTAATCTAGTGGACCAGTGGTTGAGTGCTCCAACCCAATCATTTAAATGTTCTAAACAATGTGAAGAAAATATATAATCAAACTTTTCATTAGGTAAATTAAAAGCATCATACTCATCAGGTATTACGAGATCAATCATTCTTGATCCAGGAAACGACCATTCTTCTCTGTTAGGTCCTATGTCTAATCCTTTTCCTGTTAGTATTTGTTTAGCAAACGGAAACGCATATTGTGCCGCATAACCTTTTGATTGTAATTCTAAATATTCTTTTCCGTCATACTTAATAGTATTCATTTATATTAACCCCGTTATCTTTAAACATCTTTAAATGATGTTCCCATTTATCCCATGGTCTGTTAGTATATATGTATATGTCCTCCGGCTTAAAGAAACATTGAGCCAAGTGCATATAACCACTGTCTACACCAATATGTGCCCTAGCTTTACTCATAGCATACCCTGCCATTGGTGCTCTTTGTAATAATGGATGTGAAGCCTGCCCTCCTAGATATATAGGCTTGTATCCTTTTGTAATCCAAAAATTTAAAATGTTATTCATTTGATGCGGTTTCAGCATACGTTTTTTACTACCGGCATCTACTTGAACTGTAACAAATTTTTCTGGTAACAAACTTTTTTCTGCTTCTGGATAAGGACATTCTGGTTTTAAACATGGATACGATTTCATGTATTCGTCAACATAAAAACTTGGCTGAATAACTTTTTGTATCTTACCAGGATACTTTTCGTAATAATGTAAAACTGCGTCTGGATGTTCTTGTTTTACTAAATCAAAAAATCCTTGATCCTGATTAGTATCAGACTTATATCTATACCATTTTAGGTGTACACTATCTTTGGGAAATAAATTTATTACTTCCGTCCATGTTGTAGGCTTATCCCTATTGTACTGATGCCCTGCTATGTGTAATGTTGCTTGTTCGTTAAAGGCTTGTCCGTAATTATATGTTAACAACGTTGAGTGTACAATATCTCCAAATCCAGGACACCCATAAGGAAGATCCTTGATCCTTGTGCTCATATATCTCATTACAACGTGTTTCATTATCTTCTCTCTAACACACAATATCCATAGCTTTTATCATCTAGAATATTGATCTTGAATTTTCCTCTAGCAACACATTCGTCAATGGCTCTCTTTATTTCATGATAATTGCTATCATGGAATACCAAATATTTTGAAACACTATTTTCATATCTACGTATTTCTTTATTAACGTGTTTGTAATGATGCATACTATCAATAAGTGTCATCTCGCATTCATTTACCGGACATACAAGTGAATCACTTTCAACAAACGAAACATTGTATCCGTTGAACACATGTTTATGGTTATTAAGATGTTGGAAACTCCTGTCTATTAACTCTGCTTTTATGTTAGCATTACCTGACAGCACAGCCGCGGCCGATCCACCCTGCATTACTCCTAGCTCTCTATAGCTACTACATTCACCTGCGAGTTTTTGTAAAGTATCGTAGTATCTTAAAAAATCATCTTTATAATGACTACGATAAAATTCTCTTATTTCATTATAAAACTGTTTTAGGTCCTTACAGTGACCAAACTCGTTTACGTTCATTTGATTGCCTCCATTAGTGTTGAAACGTTTTCTCCTCTTTCAGGAAGCAGATCTTTTAGGAAAAAATGTACAAAAAATGCTTCTGATAGTCTGTTGTCTTCTATTCCTTTGTACAGGCCGTTGTATCTCCAATCTAAATTTTTAGTAGGTATATTTTCTTTCTTGACCCACCAATTTAATAGCATTTGATCTGTTGACCATTTTTTATAACCAACGCCGTCTACAAAGTCTTTGAATTCTGATCTTGATAAAAATTCTTTTGGAGTTTGGTTTTTCAAGTATGGCAAAAATTTTTTACTATTGATTACCATTAACCCCATATTGTAAAATTCTGCTCCTAAATGATTCCATTTCCAATTTACATCATCTAAATGTTCGAATGCCGCTTTTGAATACTTTCTTATCTTAGATTTATATTTTTTAGCACAAGGTAATTCTCTTTCTGCTACTGCTCCAAAAGCATACTCTTCCGTAAGTGTATCAAATATATTAGGAGCATCTATCTTAATATAGATATCACTATCTATAATAGCAATTTGATCGTAATTATTTAAATGAGTAAAAGCATTTTCTTTTTCGTATATAGGAAGATATCCTAATCTGTTTACTGCTTCTTTACTTCTACCTGTTCTAGTTTCATCTGGACGTATTTTTAGAATAGGTTCATTTTGTACTATATGCGTAATATTATATTTGTCGCAATATTTTTTTACACTTTCTATACAATGTAGATATAACTTGCTTTGTGATCCAACTGCTACTTGATATATCATTCTATTCATTGTAGATCCTTTGTAAAGCTCATTCCTGATTTAAATGTAACTTTGTTATGTTTATCAAATTTCATATCAACAATACCATCACACAACATCCAATCTGCTGGCATGGCTCCATTAGCAAATACCCAGTCTAGCAGTTTTCTAGCACCAATAGGAGTCAAATGATATGCCCTAGCACCTTCATACCAATTGCCTGGTGCTATAGGTTTTGCTTTATTAAAACCTTCAAACTTATATACATCACAGTCTTGTATCTCTCCCATAGGTCTTTTAAATATAACATCATGTTCGAATATACATAATGGTGTTTGCGATACAAAACATTTTTCCCATAAAAGGTATTGACTGAGAAAACAACCTTGTGTGCCAGGACGTTCTAATAACCTTTGACACTTCTTATTAACCAACGATGGTCTTAAATTATAATCTTCTAATCTAACATTCGTACCATTGACACCTTCGTATAATTGTACATTCCAACCAGTCTTTTTAGCACTCTCCATTGCCCGTGTTGCCATAGAAACACTATCAGGATAGTCTGGCAGATATATAATGTAACCCTGTGTCATCTTGTTTCCAATTCTTCTAAGTTTTTAATTTTCCATTCATTTGTTGTTTTAGGGTCTCCCCATTTTTCTATTTCATCTGCTGTTCTACTACAACCTAAACATAGTCCACTATCAGGATCCATAGTACAAATATTAATACAAGGACTTTCTATTTCTTCAATCATATACTACGGTAAATTTAAAACTTCTTTTTTAATTATCTCTTTCCAATGTTCAGGAAGCCAATTCATTTGAGCCGCCTTGAATCTTCTGTCATTCTTTTTATTACCTTTTCCTGTGGAAAATATATCGTATCTCTTTTGTCCCCAAGCATTCCATTGATAAGGAATGTATTCAAATGTTTCTCCCATGTTAGCCCATTCGGCCATTGTATCTCTTAAAACATCTTGATCAACGAACCAATAAATTTCTTTTGTAAATGCTTCTATCATGTTGTTACTAAACAGTTTTCTAAATCTTATACCTTTATCTCCTAAACCCAAACACAAGGCACTGGCTATGAAGATTCCAGGATCTTTTGGCTTTGGCATCACAGCAACATTTTCTGCTATCTGTCTAAAGTCCTTTTGATGAAAACCGTTTCTTAAAACTGTATCGCAGTCAAGTTGAAATATATGTTGGTCTTCTTTTTGAAAAATTTCATATAATCGCATGAATCTAGCACTTGCTAGATAAGTTCGCCTAGCAATGTAGTCATGATCACCTGTCTTAAATATATCTTGACCTTCTTTCATTCTTTTATGATTTTTCTTTAGATTACTGTATAATTCTTTACTTACATGTTCATATGAATACGTGAAAGGATAATGTAGAGATAATTGATCCAATACTGTTTGATTCATATTACCTTCATTTATTATATGGCAATGAACATGTATCCAACCTATAGTTCTGTTTATACTTTGGGCTAATGCGTATCCGTGTCTATCAAAATAGTCATAATCACAACTAAAAAAAATTATGTCTTTTGCTTTATCAGGAACATTATGTCCGTGTAATTGTGGAAGCTCAAACATCACGACTCATTTCTGGTCGATATGCCAGCACGGCATTCTTTTCGCCTTTACCTAATTTTCTAACCATTCTATATCCTATATCCATAAGTACGCTTCTTATGCTTTCCCTTTCAAAACCATATCTAGCAGGGTGATCTTTTCTTTCGTATAAAATTATTGGTTTACATCTCTTCAAAGTCTCTATTGCTCCTTTAGCAATTAATGGCTCATATCCTTCTGCGTCTATTTTAATAAAGTCTACATTTTGTAAATTAAAAGAATCCAACGTTTTAACTTTATATTTTCCTTTAGTGGCATTAGGATCTATATGCGTACTAAAACTTTTATGTGTTTCAATAATGTCTACATCTTTTTCTGTATCGCCAAGACCAACAGGATGAGTAGTTACATTGATAACTTTTTTCATGTCTAAATTGTATAATAGACTGGGTAACAGTTTTGTGTTTACTTCATAAGCGTGGACATGTTCAAATGATTGGCTCAACCTAAAAGAAGTTATTCCAACGTGAGCTCCTATATCTACTGCTATTCTAAGTTTAGCACAATGAGAAATTGCTGTTTGTAATTCCCAATTTTGATATTCCTCAATTTTTCCATTGCCTTGTTTCTTAGCACTTTTAAGACAAATGTCTTGAGGTATAGTTCTCCAACCATCTAGTTCAACGTAACTCATTAATTAACCTGATACTCAAATGTTAGATCCCATGCTATGCCATTGGTATATTCATCTCTATTGAATTGGCTCCATGCTATGTGTTCTAACATTTCCTTTCTATTAAAATTTGTTTTGTTTTGCCAGTGTTGAACAGCACTTTGTCCTAGTATCTCAATTGGTTTTCCTAAACACAATGCTTCAACAGCCGCCATGCTATGATACGTTATAACCTTTTTTGCGTTTCTCATCATAGGTAAAATTTCTTCATATCTCTTTCTACGCTTACCTTGTTTTTCTCTTACCTTACAAGGCACTTTTAATGATTGATAATGATCCAATGTTTGACGTTTCCAAGTATCATAATCTTCTCCTAAGTATTTAAATATATTGGACTGGTTGGGTAGCACAATCAGGTTGTAATCTCCTTCTAAATTCCAATCATCAGACCAAAGTCTGTCATCAATTTCAAGAAGATGTGTTCTGCTACTAGATACTTTTTTTACTTTAGTGTTTTGTAAAGAGTTATAACTTATTCTATAGTGCCAAGGTGTTTTATGCCTATGGTTACCTATATATCCGTTATCTATATGGAAAAAATTTAGATCTTTGTTTTTAACAATATAGTCAAATATCCAATCATCAAAAGGATGACTAAATGCTAGATATCTGTCTTTTTCTATATCTTCAGGACCACTGATAGTTTTTACATCACAAAGACTGTATAGGTATGTGAAAAGTTGTCCTCTTAATTTTCTGCTATTTTCTGGAACTTGGAACTTATAATGACGCATCTTCCATGCCTGCTACTCTTAACTTAACTACATTGGTGATCTGCCATTGTTTTTGGTCAAGTCCTTTAAGCAAGCCGAGCCATTTATTTCTTAGAAGAGCAAATTCGTTTATGATTTTTTCGTAGTCTACTACGTCAGCTTCTCCATCAACATATTTTTCAACGTCTCTACTGGATAAGGCTCTTTGATAGTTTTCTAAATATTTTTTAAAATATGAGCTACGTAATCTACGCAATTCAATATTTAAGTAGTTTAAAATTGCTTCTATTTCTTGAAGTTGTTGGAATCGATGTTCTACAATACCTGGAAGTTCAGCCGCCGCACGTTCTACGTTGCCTTTGAGCTTTGTTTCAACTCTTGCGGCGCTTAACTCTGTTTCAAAGTGTTGTATAGCATCAGGAATCTTACTAATGTCTCTTGCTACAGTGGAGTAGTAACCCATTTAGTCGTCCCAATTTTCTGGGTCATTTTCGTCATAATCTTCAGGGTCTTCCATATCCAAGTAATATGAAATTGCCGCATCTAAATTATCACAATTTCCCATAGCATCTCTAAAGGCAGTATCATCTGTACCAAAGTCAGCACAAACATCTACATATCTTTCTGCTACTGTTTCAATATGTTTTTTCTCGATACTTTCTTTGAACGTGTTCCAAATATCGACTATCATACTTGATTCCATTGTTGCTCCTATTCTGTTTCAGCTGGTTCTTCGACCTTGGTATTTACCACAGAATCATCTTTGGCGTTTAAATTAGACATAATCATATCTAACATTTCACCTGTCCAGTTCTTGCGATATTCTTTATGCTCTTCGCCTTTTCCATCAATATATTTTAGCCTATTTCCATCTTTGACAAGTAATCCTTGTTTTTCAAACAAGTCAACAAGTCCACTGTAAGGATCCATACCTCTTTCATATGGAATCTTAACCTGTACGCCTTCAAAAGGTTTAGCATATCTTGTTTTCATTACTTTACAAGCCGCTCTAATACCACGGACGTCACTGACTTTATTACCGTCTTCATCTTCTTTTAGTTTTAGTTTTTTCATAGCTACAACTATAGAACTAGCATAGATAAATCCTTGTCCACCTGATATCTTATCATCTGGATCAAACATATCTTGCGAAGCATACGTATGATTTGTTGCTACCAATCCTACATTATGACTACCGAACATGTTAACGCAGTTTCTAACAAGCGATGTAAGTGCCTTAGGCTTTCTACCCATATCACCCTTCATATCACCTTTTTGGAACTGATCAACATCTGTTGGAGTTAACAACATACCTAAAGAATCAATTACAAATAATACTTTAGGACGTTCTTCTTCATTCATAGCTTTGTAGTCTGTCATGAATGTTGAAACTGTCTTTGCTACGTCATCAATCATTGACATATTAAGTTTCAATAGTTTATCTTCGCTAGTTTGTACATCAAGTCTTTCTAACCAGTCTTGATCTAGTGCGTTCTCTGAATCTACCAATACAACGAAGATTCCTTGTTCTTGTGCCGCCTTAATAATGTTACCAGCACAAAAATAAGATTTACCTGAACCGGATTCACCTGCGAATACAGTTACCTTGCCTAGTGGAACGCCTTTGTGGAAATCTCCGCTAACCAAATAGTTTAATGCGTAATTTCCTGTTGAGATCCAATCTGTTGGATCATTAAAACCAGCACTCATGCCTGTTATGCTTTTTGTAAGTGCCGTTCTGAATTTACTTGGATCAAATGCCTTTGCCATAATACCTCCTTAAATAGCCTTGTGGGGGATTAACCCCACAAGTATATATTTTTAGTTTTGTTGTCTTGCTCTGATCATGGAAAGAATGTCTTCTGCCTTTCCACTTGGTTGAGCTGTTGCTTCAACTTTCGGCGCTTCAGCTTTTGGAGCCTCTGCTACGGGAGTCTCTGCTACTGGAGCCGTTGCCTGCTTTGGGCTAGTATCCGCCTTTTGAGCAACAGGGTCACCTGTTCTAGCAGACATACCAGCTGGACGGAAGTATTGTCCAAAGCGATCCATGTCGTATGCTTCACCATCGACACTCGCTTCAAACATTTCTTTCATCACTTTGACTTCTACTTCGGAAGGTTTCTTCGGAAGGAAGTCTGGCAAGTTGAATAAACCATTTGATTCTATGGCTTTCATTTCAGCATCACTTAATGGACGCTCACGTCTTGCCCAACTTGAAGTTGAGTAATCCGCATATCCGCCTTTTGTAGTTTTGTTAAGACGGAAATCACAACCAGCAGTATAATCTGTTGGCAGTTCTTCCATATCAGGATCCATAAGAGCCTGCTTGATGATTTGGAAAATCTGTGGACCAATAATAAAACGTCTAATTGGATTTTCAGGAGTTGTATCATCGCTTAATGCGTTTTCAGTTACAAATCCTTGGAAGATATATGATCTCTTCTTCCAATATTTACGACCCATGTCTTCAAGACTTGGATCTTTAAACCAGCCACGAACTTCGTTAAGAATTTCACAGCTATCACCATACATTTCCATACAAGGAACTTGTACTTGTACTGGACGAGAGTCAGTCTCACCCTTTACACCTGCGAAAGGCAGTTTGATCATCAAACGTTCTTTCCAGAAAAATGTATTTGATTCATCACCATCAGGAAGGAAACGAAGTGTTGAACTTTCGCCTTCTTTCATATTCCAGAATGGAAAAATTGCGTTGTCCCCGCCGGAGCTTTGTGAACCACCTGTGCGTGATTCTTGTTCTTTCAGTTTAGCTCTGATTTCTGCTAATGTTGCCATAATAAGCCTCCTTTAAATTAGCCTTTGTATTGTGCCTAATCGCGTAGCACATAAGTTACATACTACACGATAATATTTATAAAGTCAAGTGTTTTTTTTGACTTTTTCTGGTATTTTGGTTATCTTAGTCCAGCAAGTGCTTGAATTCTTGCCATTTCACTATCTTGACCAGCTAAAAGCTCGTCAATCATCTTACCAGCTTCGGGAACAGCTTTATCTCCATACTTCTTCTGTACAGAAGTTAATACTGCTGTTTCACCTTTTGGAAAAGCATTTTGAGTATAATCATACATGCTTTTCACAAATTCATCTAAAGGTGTTTCTTGTGGACCTTTCAGTTCGTCACCTTGTCCTTTTGGACTTAGATCTACTGTATCCTGATCATCACCTTCTTTTTTTCCACCAAAAAGTTTTTTATATGCCGCTACTCCGCCAAGTGCCAAAGCCGCTACTACTGCCGCAGGCAATGCATATTGTCTTGCTATTGATGCTAGTCCACCTAAGTTAGGTACACCAGGAAGTAGCTTGATTAAATCATCTTTGGTTGGAATCTTGTTACCAATATCACTAACCGCTTTTTTTGCGTTTTGAACTAGTTCGCCGGCATCGTCGATTCCTTTTTTTAATTTTTTAGCACCATCTACTGCTCCTACGACTGCATTTTTGGTATCTATAGGATTTGTCGCGGCCGCTGTGCCGACTGTTGCTTTGACTGGATTTTTCAGTGCCCAACCAACTACAGCTTTACCGCCCTTCATTGCTCCTTGTCTAACCGCTGGATTCATAAGACCCCTCATAGCTACCGACGCCGCCGGAATTAAGAAAGGAAGAAATGCCAATTCGTCAAGCTGTTGTGCTTCGTTGAATCCTCTTTTAGAAAGGAAGTTTTGAATTAATTTTGCTGGATCACCATCAGCCTTTACCATTTCTTTTCCAAATGTTGCTTTGTCCATTTTTAACACTTGGGCTAGGTAATCTGCTCCATGGGTTTTATACATACCGAGATACTTTTTACCTACAGTACCTAATGCGATTGCGTCATCTTCGTTGGTTTGGCTGTCAGCTAATAGTTTTGCCGCTGTTGCTTTATCCATTTTGGTTGGATGTTTCTTTCCTGATCCTTTTGGATATTCAAAGTCTTTTTCGCCTTTAGCCGCCGCATTGGCCGCCGCCATTTTAAAATCTTCAAAAGCTCTTTCATATTCTGTCATTGGTGTTTCTTGATTGAACTTTGCTCCACTTATAATATCGTCTGCGATTGGTTCAAAATCATAGCTTTCTGGTGACATGTAATCCGGATCCATGTAATCTTCGTCATTTACCTTATCCCAAATATCAGCATAACCTCTTCCATATTTTTCAATGAATTCGTCTCTTGACATGTCAGCCGCATCGTCTTCCATGTCCATGACCATACCTTTTACCGCACCTTCGGTTTCAACATCTTCACCATGGGCATATTTGTTGTCTCTATTATTCCATTCTTCTTCAGCATCTTCTTGAGCTGAACGTAGTATTTCTTCTGCGTCTACACCACCATAATTCATAATCATATCTGTATCATTGTCCACGTCATATCCTAATTTACTACTTGGATTATTACCGTATGCGTGTACTTTAATTGACTTTGGATCCACTACTGGCTTACCATCTACAATTTTAGCAGTATAATGGATGTCAGCTCCTTCTTCTTCACCATCATCTCCGGATACTTCAAATCCTTTAATCACACCTTTAAACTCTTGAGGATCAAATCCTTCGCCTATCAAATCTTCTGGACCAAGATCTTTAACCTTGTTTGCTTCACTAACAAGTTTGTAAATGTACGGAAAGACACCTTTGAGCTCTTCATTAAACTGTTTGATTGTTAGTTCGTCAATCCAGCTGTTTGAAACATCTTCTGGAACTTCTTCAAGCACGGTATTATCAAAGTTCTTAAATGCTTCTTGGTATTTTGCTTTTGACTGTAACGCATGTGTCGTTTTCTTTACAGCTTCAATTCTTTCGTTTACAATATCCATATAGCCAGCAAGTCCTTCAGCCATTACACTTGAGCGATTCATGTAAGTTTTGAATTTTCTTAGCTTGGATAGTTCTTCTGAAAGACCGATGATGTGTTTACCAAAGTCATCATATGGTGTTCCACCTTCGGCAACGTGCATGGACATAGCCCTTGCTCCGTTCAAGTGTTTCATAGGATATTTAAATCTTTCTCCCGATTCACTTTCAATGTATATTCCAGCAATGTCTCTTGTTCTACCTGCTGGTTGTTCTCTATTGATCGGCTGTGAATGCTTCACAATCATTTTAGCTGAACCAATGTCTTGAAAACTGGTTCTGCTCGTTCCGTATAGTTTCGATTCGCTCATTTGTTTCTCCGTGCTTAGATATTCATAATCTCTTTTGTCTAAACTGTTTTTTGTAATATCTCTTGTATCAAAGTTTAACATTCTCTTTTTAGCAAACAGTCTAAGTTCTTTTAAAAAACGGAACCAGTTACTTTTTAAACTGGCATCGTTTGAATCAAACAGTTTAGTGCTGTACATTACAGCAATACCATCCTCATCTAAACTTATACTTACCTTTTTTCCTGGCTGGAAATCAAATTCAAAGAATCTGCCTTGTTTTGGCATATTTGTTATTGTTGCGTCATTGTCACCAACAGTAACAGAAGGATATCTTCCTCTAATTTTGTTAAAAAGCTCGTCTGCTATGTATTCAAGGTTTTTCATATTAATATTTATCCTAAACCGCCTGTAACGTATATAGGCATAGGGGGTTCAAATGGCTCTTCACCTTCAGCTTGACTGAAGGAATTGTATATTCTAGGATCCCAATCCTTCAAAACAGCCATCATGCGTAATGCTAACAATGTCGCACTCACTAGATCATCTGTATGTCCTACTTTTGCTTTGAAACTGGTGCCTGTTGCCACGTAATTCTTAAGCTCAGTTATAAGAGCCGCACTATTCAATTGTATTTTATCATTTTCAACCATTGTTTTTAGTCTACTACAAGCTGTAATTTTGGTGCCGTGTGTTGTGTTGAATCCTTTTCTAAACTTACGTACATGACCTTTACGCATTGGTTCACTGATAAAAAGTCCTGGTATATTTTCTTCTCCGTAGTCGTTAATTACTATCAGTGCCGCTTCTCCTATAGCATTATTTTCAACGCTCCAGTAGATATTTGTTCCAGTATTTTTACAATTATCTTTTAGATGTTGACAGATGTCTTTAAGTATTCTAATTTGTGCGGGAATTGGAGTTTCGTTATGTCTCCACTCAGCAACTTGCTTATAGCTTGGAACTTCAAAAACCTGTATGGCCGCAAAGTCACCTCCTGTACCCATGCTAGGATCCAATGCTACTACATAATTTTCGGAAGATTTGATATCTTCATACCAACGTGTTTGGCCCATATTCATTTTAGGAGTAATGGACTCGAGCGTAGAAAGTTTTATGCTGTTGATAAGCGTTTCATCATAAACTAAAAATTCACAGCCATATTCTCGTCTAAATCTTTCTTCGCCTATTCTGCCTATTTCTGCTTCTCGCCATTCATCATCTCTATCAGGGTGTTCGTCCCATTTAGCGGTAAATCCATGGAAACCATTCATACCTACTTCTTGTTCATTACCATTAGCATCAAATTTATTTTGACTTTCTTTCCAAATTACAGCAAATGTGTCTTCATCAGAATTAGGTGTTGATGTAATAATAGCACGACCACCTGTTGCTAGTGTTGGAGATATGGAAGTCCAAAATTCATCAGCAATAGTTGGACTTACGAACGCGAACTCGTCACAATAAAGTAAACTAATAGACATACCCCTACCAGTATTTCCAGTAGTTGTAGCACTAACAATTCTACTACCATTTTCAAACTCCATTGATCCTTTGTTGTAATTGACAACTCCTGCTCTTATAAAGTCAGGACATAGTTCATAACCGTACCTAATCCTCTGCATGATCTCTTGGGCACCTGTGTATTTGTGTGCCGCTATAAGTATAGTTTGATCAGGATGAAACATAGCAAACCACAATAGATATCCGGCGGCAGTTGTAGTCTTACCACTTTGCCTTGGTAACATGTTAATGTTAAATCTATGTTCGTGATAACTGTTTAAAAGTTTTTGTTGATATGTGAATGGTTCGAACAACATCTTACCTGCTACAGGATGTTGAATGTTAAAAAATTTTTGACAAAAATACAGATATCCATTTTTTGGATCAGCACAAGCCTGTAGATCAGCTATCTGCTCTTCTGTAAATGTTTCTCTTGTGTTGGCTTTTTTTGTTAATACGCCATCTAAACTTTTAACCATAGTAAACTATTTACTCAAAAAAATAGGCTCCGGAGAGCCTATTTGATTCGCAAAGTTTTGGGGGAATTATACTATGCCGTCGCCGGTAATTTTATCGCCTAGTGCTCCGCCGGCTATACTACCAACTATACCGCCTATTGGACCGCCTAAAGCTGTTCCTAATGCACTACCGCCTAATCCTCCTGCTATACCTCCAAGCATTCCTGCTTGAAGATCTTTATCACCTTCAACGTCATCTTTTCCTGGAATTTTTGGATCATCTTTTTTGGTAGCTGATAAAGGTTTTGGAGTAAGTCCAGCGTTGGACATTAATTTCATTAGTTCGCCGACTTCGTTACAATCATCTGCTGTCATGTTGATGTTCATTGAAGCGGCTTCATTGACTGGTGTGTCAATTGCGTCCATCTTATTTAAAAGTTCACGCATCTTCATTTTTACATTTTGCCCATGTGTGGATAGTCGCTATCGTCGGCACCGTCTAAAATATCAATAGCATCTTGTGCCTTAGACATACTTTGATTCATACCACCGTCTTTATCATCACCAACGTCCTCAGGTTGAATTCCCCTTAGAGCCTTGAATGCGTTGATATAAACTTTATCACCGGATTTTTTAACCATATCAAACATGCTGTTTAACTCGTCAAGTATGTAATCGTAACTATGTTTTCCGTCTTTGATTTCCTGAGCAAACACAAACATTTGATCACCAATTTCTTGATGTTGTCTGTTAGCGTAACCTTCTTCAGGTACTTGGTATTCTTTGTACAAAGCAGATAGCTCTTCTTTAATCTTATCTGCTAGATTCATAGGATTATCTCCGCCTGCTACCTTTGGATAAGATTTTTTAGATTTGTTAAGATCGTTTCCTGTTTTAATAACGTCTGTGTATGGAGCATAATCCTCGTCTGGTGCGTTAGCATAATCGCCTTCTTTTGTCTCATCGTCAGCCAAAGCCGCTCCACCTATTGCTCCTGCTACTTTTGGCGCAATGGCTTTTGCGATTGGTTTAACAATAGCACTTGATCCAGGTACTACTAAATCAGCAACTGCTCCTGCTCCTGTTGCCGCCATGTCTGATCCTACTCCACCAGTTGCTTTGTCTAAAGCATCTAGTCCTACTGCTCCGCCTGTTGCCGCTAAACCTTTTCCAAGTAAACCTGCTTTAAGATCCATATCTCCTGGCACATCGTCTTTGCCTGGAATTTTTGGATCATCATATTTTGCGTCTACAGCTTGTCTAAATTTATCAATGTCATGTCTCATTGGCATAGGCATATCTCCGCCTACTGGTTTAGGATTCATTCCTGCGTTTTTCATCATTGACATTAGCTGTCCAACTTGTCCAGCATCATCAGCAGTCATAGAAATGTTCATTGATGCCGCTTCATTAATTTGTTGTTTTTTTGATTTTGCTTCAGTTTCGATGTCTGTCATCTGCTGAATCATATCTTTCATATTCATATTACTTACTCCCTATCGGTGATTTAGTTCCAATATTGTCGCTTATGTCTTTGCTCTCTGGTGCTGGTTTGACATCGGCTATTGGACTGTTTTCTGTTTCTTTTCTAGCTGTTTCTAATTCTTTCAAAAGACTCATAACTCTTTCACCACCAACAGTTTCCTGTGCGTTTGGTACAGCTTGTCCCATATCTTCTGTATCAAGTTTTGGTTGATATGGGTCTTCTTCTTTTTGTGATTGGTACTCTAAAGCAGGATCATTCTCGGTACGCACAATAATACTAGCTCTTTCGATATCAGTGCACTGTGGAATGTATTCTGACAATACTTGTGGTGTTGTCGGATATGTTAATGTTGCTTCATAGTATGTGACTTCGCTGTTTGAAAGTTGTGGAAAATCCAGTGGTTTTTCCTGTATAGGAGTTTTCTTACCTGGGCTCATTGACACAACGTTAAAACGTTGTAATGCTGTTTCCATAGAATCAGCAAAACCTTCTGGTAGCTCTCCTGCCACACCAATTGAAAATTTGTACTCTTTTTTTGCTTCTGTTAGGTATTTTTCAAACATATTCCCGTCCTTATAAATTATTTATCCATATTCTTTAGTTTTTCCAGCAAACTATTACGGTCTGTAACTATATAGCCTTCTCCTTGTACTATAGAGTCACCATCAGGTTTGCCATCTTTATCTAGTTTTTCTTTTCTAAGTTGTAATTCTACCATTTTTAGTTTTTTATCTAATTTAGCTACTTTGGAATCTAAATTGGTTTTAAGCATTTGACCAGCTACTTCGAATACTCTACCTGAATATCTTGATTCAACATTCATGCCCAAATCCATTAAATCTTCATATGCTTCCATAGATTTTTCAGCTACTTCATTTAGTTCTTTATCAGCCATCTCTCCAAGGCCTTTTACTTGTGGTAAAGCGGCAGAAATTTTGTCCATTTCCGCTATGTCACGTAAAGTATCGTTCTGTTGCTGAATGACTTCGTGTTTTTCTTTGTCTTTTTCCTGCTTGATTATTTCCTTTGAGTCTGGTAAATCTAGCAGTTCTTCTAATTTTTTACTCATAGCTTGAATCCATTATATGCTACTATTATTTATCACTTACGTTTGCCCTGGTGAAACAATTCCATTTCTGTAATTACACGGAATCTAATGCCTTTTGACTTACAGTATTTACTTGCGGCCTCCCATTTTGCCATATTAAGTACATATGACGCTTGATTCTGTTTGTTATTTCCTATATTTTCACGCATTGCTTGTGAGCTTGGTTTAATTTCTATAAGCTCAACTCTTGCTCTGCCTTTTTTATCTTTATACTGGATAAAAAAGTCTGGTACATATACAGTTGGCTTTCCTGTTAACGGACTTCTAAATGGAATCTTAATAGCTTCACTTGCCCACGATGCTATCGCTGGATTTTCGTCACAGAATTTCATAAAATGAAATTCCCAACTTGATCTATAAGTTGGACTTTTGTTTCCTACATACTTGTCTGGATTTTTAAGTGTGTACTTACCCTGAGCCCAACGCTTCATTGGTTACCCCATGATGTTTCTGGATTCTGTAGGCTTGCGTGTGTCAGTCACTCTATATCCTAGAGTGCTTATTTTTTGTCTGTTAAAATTTAAAACCTGTGTAACGGTATAACTTAATTGTAGTTTGTCCAAACCTTTCAAAGTATCTAATAATTCAAATACTTTGATACCATCAAGTTTTGCTTGTTTTAATAATATTGTTCCTGTACTGAGTGCGGCAGATTTATCAAATCCTTTATTTTCTAAAAAGCCGATTACAGCATCAACATCATTACTTGGAAAAGCAAGTTCTTTTCCGTAGTAGGTATTAAAATATCTTTTTACAACTGTTGAAGAATCTCTTGAATCTGGTTTTCTTGGTAAATTTGTTTCAGTCATAGTATTTCCTATGGTCCTATATAATCAGGATCATCATATCCAGGACCGTTTGTACCACTAGTGTCTGGCATTGCTTTGGATAATGAAGCTCCACTTGATGACATATTATTAAATGCTTTTGCTCCTGCTACTGCCAAGCCAGCAAGTGCTAAAGTTTTTCCTCCGCCAAGACCACCACTGCCGCCTTTTGGAAACGCTACACCCGCAACACCGCTAACATCAATACCTGTTGTTTGTCCGATGGCATCTAATCCTTCACCTATAAGTTCTTGGCCTATACCGGCCTTTGAAAGACTACCTAAATTTTGTACAGAGTTTGCCGCTCTTAGAACTGTTCCAAAACTAACATTGCCGCCTTGTATGTCGGCTAGTACGGAACCTGCTCCCGCTAATACACCACCGGCACCTAACAAACTGCCTGCTCCACCACCTGATAGTGAAATAGGACTTGGACTCTTGTCGTAATGTTCTTCAGCAAAACCTTTTGGACCTGCTTTACCAATCGGTCCTCTACTGTAATGTACTGTTTCATATTCTAAAACCATTTGGTTAGCCACAGGAGTTTGGCCATCACTGTTATCCATTGTGTCATGTGACCAAGATGCTATAATAGGATTTATTAAAGTAAGAGCTGTATATCTTTTTCTAGACAGTTGGTAAATTGTAATATTATTAAAGAAAGGAGCAAAACTATCATTATCTAAGCCATATCGATACATTGTTTTTCCATATATCGCTCCTTTATTGTAAGCACCATGATTATGAAATTCTGGCACTGAAGGATCTGGTGCTCCTGCTGGCATTGTTCTTGAATATTGTCCGTCTCTATAATAATATCTGTAGTATGCCTCCCACAAAGCAGTAGTAACTCCAAAAGCATCGTCATGAAATGTTAAAGTTATAGGTTGGTAGTCAATACGTTTTTGAACAACACGTTTTCTATTATACTGATGTTTCACATCTGTTTGTACATTGAATCTTGGAAGATCAACTGACTTGACAAGCATATTAAGTTCGTTAATATGTTTTGCTCCTAATTGCGGAATTATAGCTGATGCTTCTCTATTGATATCGATTGACACATGATAAAGAAATTTTACTTTAGGAGATAACCTATGACTATCATCTACATAAAGTCTAGCACCATGTTGATAATCAGCAAGAGTTCCTTTTGGGTTCAAAGCCCCTGATACTACGTTGTCTAAAAATCCATTTAAAAAGTTTGCCATACTAATATTTATCCATAGTAATTAAGTACGTATATAATAAGATTAGCAACCTACTCCATGAACTTCGAAATCTAGCGGATTATCTTTTGCCATAGACTTTATTTCAAGTACATTAAAGTTAGGATCTTCTACAAAAAATGTTTCTTGCTGATAATCTGTGCCTTCAAATCTTACATAAGGTGTGTCTAAAAAACCACCATTCGCTTCGACGCTTTCTTTGACTATCTTGAAGTCATCATATGGTAAATGTATACCAAAGTGTGGGACACAAACTTCGCCCATGTCTACGCTGTGTCTTTCTCTTTCAGGACCTTTACCTTGCCTTGGTGTTGTTTCATGTAATGTTAATTCATTACCCCAAAAATCTATGTCCTGCCATTTTCCTTCTTCTGCCATATCTAAAGTACAACCTAAAACCTTTTGATACCAGGGAACGGTTGTTGAAAGGTCGCCACCTTCGACGGCCAAATGAAATCTATTACTCAATGGAATCTCCTTTTTTGCTACTTACAGGTATTTAGTTTTTGGTCATAAAAAAAGGGCCCCGGAAGGCCCTTTTTATGTAATTAGTTTATTAACTATTAACCGTTACCACCGCCTGTAATAGCTGTGTTAATTGTTCTACCAATTGCTGTACCTATACCTGTACCTTGTGGTGTTTGTATAGCATTGTCGTATCTTACTGATAACGTTACAGTTACTGGTGCTGATTCAGCATAGTTTAAAGTATTATAGTTAGCACTCTCAACATAACATCCGTATAACTCAAATGTTTCAAGTACTGTTGGAGCATTAGCACCGTTACCACCATCGAGTATTTCCATTCTAGTAACGAATTTGTAATCGCTTCCTGACGCCGCACTTGACATTTCAAAGAAGTCTAACTGTTTCTGTAATTGTTCACCAACAAATTTTTGTACGTTGTTGCTTACATCTTCACGTAAAGTAATTGTAATAGGTTCCCAAGTATGTTTACCTGCTAGGTATACTCTTGAGTTGTAAATATCAACAGTCATTTGATCGAAACTTACGTTTGGTCTAGTTATGTCCATTACCTGTTTTGTTAGTTCAGTTGTTGGACTTGATACACCAAAATTTTCTAGCGATACCCTAAAACGGTATGCTAATTTTGGCATCAATAACCCTTGGTTAGATGCACTTGCGTTACTATCTAAGGGTACTGTTAACTTTGAAAGTGTTGAAATTGCCATTCTATATGCTCCTATTACTTTTATTTATCCGTTTATAGTCCTGCTATTTCTCCAGTATTTTTAAGTCTCAATGGAATGTATATAAACTCCACAGCTTTTACTGGTTCTATCGCAATATCTACATAAAGTTCATTTCTATCAATTCTAGATGGTGTGTTATTTGATTCATCACACACAACTAAGAAGTCATATAATGCTCTTTGTGAAACAAGCTCTAACATTAAACTATCAACTTGTGCCTTGATTTCATCACGTGTAATCTTATCATTTGGTTCAAAGATGTATGGTTTAGCTAGTTTCTTAAGTTGTGATCTTAAGTAAATTACTAAACGTGCTACGTTGATTCTATCTAAAGCACTTGCGTTTCTTGCTCTAGTTTTTTGACCGAAGTTAACTAATCCTGCTCCTGTAAGGAATGTAATCGGATTAATATTTAAAGAATATAATGTATCTCTTTGACCTTCGTTCAATGCTATTGATTTAAATTCACCCTCAGCGTCTACAAATCCTGCCGCACTAGCATTTGTTATGCCACCACGTCTTGTACCTGCTGGAGCAAACCATGGAAACGATACTTGATCACTTAAAGCAAAAGTTCTCATTATACCATGACTTGGTGGAACAACAACGTTATTTCCGGCATTGTCACTTGTGAATAAGCTAGGATAAAACACACCTAAGTATTCATCTCTTGAAACAAGTCCGTCATCGTTATCTTCAACAGCAAGAGCAGTATTATTACCCCAGTTGTTTAAAGTAGTTCCATCTGATTTTAATCTAAATGGTGAGTCACCAATAATAAACGCTGTTAAGCCTCTATCATTATTAAGTGCTATCATTTCACCTATAAGTTCTGGATAACCTGGTGTAGCCATAACGTTGAATAGTCTTGATTCATCGTCCCTAATCTCTTGGTTACTGTTTACCAATGATTGTAACGCTTGAATTACAACTTTACGCTGTGCTTTTCTTCCAAAGCTACCTTTACCGTTTGGCTGATTAGCAGACTCAGTTACCCATCTGTGTGGATAATAAGTAGCCATGCTCTCATCATTTTTTCTAATGTTTTTAGCTGTTAAGTCTATATAGTTTCTAACGAATTTTTTAACATTAAATCCGCTTCTACGTAAGTTCCATAACAACATACCTTTTGGATAAAGTGCTGGATCTGGAGCATCAAAGTCTAAGAAGTCACTTACTAATAGTTCTTTGATAGTTCCTTTTGGTGCTTCCCCGTTTGTTCCGTTAGTACCACCGGTTGTACCAAATCTAGCATCAGCAAATAAAATACCATCTTCTGTAGTTTGGTCACCTTCATCTACAGCTAACCATTTTTGAAGATCAGCATTGTATTTGTAAACTTCTGGATAGCTTTCTAAGTCAGCTGTTGAAATCCATAAGTCTCCTGTTACTAATGGTGTAGTATCTGATTGTTGTGTTGGCTCTGTGGCACTTACAATTGGTCCTTCTGGATCAGCACTTGAGTATACGTTTCCGTAACCTTTCCATGTTGTTCCGTCGTGTACCAACATATCAACTTCATCAACAATTGAACTGTACCATAATCTGCCGTCTGTTGTTAATGATGTTGGAGCATTTGGTCCAGCATTGTAAGTTAAGATTTTCCAATTTGAAGCATGGAAATCAAAAGCACTATCACCTGTTGGTGCTGTATAAAGATTAGCTGTTCCTAATTTTGTGCTGTAGTTATAAGCACTAAATCCTGCGTTTTGGAAAGCATTGTCTGTATCTTTAATACGCATTTCACCACCATCATTGTGTGAAATAACAAGTCTGTTACTTGCGTCTACACTTGCTTGTATGTTAGTAAATCCATGTGCGTTGATTGCGTTAGCAAACAAGTCAGCATCTGCTGTAGCACCAGTTGCTACGAATGATAAAGCCACACCTGCGTCTAAAGCCGCTTGTCCTACTTTACTTTCTCCAATTGTAAAATTGAATGTGCCTGCCGCAAATGTACTTGCTGTAATAGCATTTGAAGTAATGGTAGTTGATCCTGATACGTTTCTAGCAAAAATTGTAAAATCAAATTCTTCATTCTCTGCTAGTGTTGTATGTGCTTGAATGTATGTAGCACCTACCGCAAGATTAATACCACCGCCGGATTTGTCTAAATTAAATAAAGCCGCTTCGTGTGTTTTGTAAACTGGAGCAGATTGATCTACCCAAAGTTTTGTTGTAGTATTGTATACTTTAACTTTGTAATTAGCACCCAAGTTAGCATCTGTAGTTTTAAACCAAACAGAACCTGAAGGTCTTGTTTTTGTGTCTGCAGTCTTGAACGCTGGAACAGCCGTATGTGGAGCAATTTCTAACGCAGGAGCAAAGTAAGTTCCTGCTGTGATACCTAAGTCAGCTAACAATGTACCAGTTTGTCCAGCCGCAATGGAAATGGCGCCATCGTCGTCTGTTGAACCGTCAGTTGTTGAACTTCCGTCACTGTAGATATAAAGTTTGCCGTCTACACTTTTCGCAGATACACCTGTGATTGCCGCATTAGTAATAGCAGTTACCATGTTAGCAACAGATGTTCCTGAAAGTGACACAGTACTTCCGTTTATAATAATTGTTTGTCCGTTCGTTAAAGTTGGGTTAGCAGTTGATCCTTGTATTGTTGGCCAACTCTTTACCCAATCAGATGAACCAACTTTTACCCAAGCACCGTCAGTATTTTTGTAGTATACTTTATTACTTGTAGTGGTTGTAACAACAGCATAGTCTCCTACCTGTCCTACTGAACCTTTTGGTATTCCTGTATTGGATTCACCTACTAAATTTGTTTTTGATGTAATTACTGTTGGAACTTTGTTAGTGAATGACTGTCCGCCTGTTACAGTAACAGCATTTCCGTTCCATTCAAAAATTCCATATTTTGTTAAAGCAGTATCGAACCAGAATGTTCCGTTTGCTGGAGCCGCCGCCGGAGCAGAAGCACTTGGCGTAATCTCATTTAGGTCTATGTCTGCTCTTGTAACAAAAGCTCTGTTTGCTACACCTAAGAAAGAATAAGCCGCTTGTAAACCATATTCGTTTAATTCGCCGCCGTTTATAGGGTTATTATTGTTATCTGTTTCAAAGACTGGATCTCCGAACTTATCAGATAAGTCTCTTTGTGATGTAATTAGTTGTGGTACACCAGCGTTAGCTTTTGTAGTTCCACTGGCTGTGCCTGTCCCTGCCGCGTTTGTTTTATCTTGTCTAGATGCAACAAACACCATAGGAGTCATTCCCGGTTCAGCTGGGGTGTAAAAACTTTCGTCTATAACACTAACATTTACACCTGGTGATATTAATGATGCCATTTTGTTCTCCTGTATATCAACTGTTGTATGTATTTAGTCATCTTAATAAAAATATACCAAGAAATAACATAATAAAAGGGGGCAAAAAGGGATGGTAAATACAGTATGCGTCCTTTATGTCTATATTGTAATCAAAGACCAGCCGCGGTTAACTACAAGAAGGCTGGTAAAACATATTATAGAAAACAATGTGAGTCCTGTCTACATAATGGTAAAGGACATGGTATACCTACCTGGTACAAAGCAGGATATAGAATGAAGAGTGAATGCGACAAGTGTGGTTTCAAAGGACATGCTGAACAGTTTAATGTTTACCATATTGATGGTAATTTAACTAACACACACTTTAATAATTTAAAAACAATATGTGCTAATTGCCAACGGCTTTTGCAGAAGAAAGGCGTAAAGTGGAAGCAAGGCGACCTCGTACCTGATTTTTAAGATCATCAATAGTACCTTCATTATAAATGTTATGTTCAAAGGCTACTTTTGCCCAACGCCATTCACTTGGATGTACATCTGTTGGCTCTATGTCTAAATCAACGTATTGCCTAAACCATAACGGATCAGGCCCACGTTTAACACACCATACTTTTCCGCCCATAGCTTGTATAATTTCTGCTTCATTGTTAAATCTTACATCAGGAATTACAAAATTTTTATCAGGATTTTCTAATATTTTCTTCCTTACAAAACTTACCCATACACCGTCAAAAAAACCATTACGCATACAATCAGTTCCAAACTCTTGTAACACTAATCTTGGAGTGATTCTACGGCCTGTTTCTTTGGTCCAAAAATCGTCCTCTTGTTCACGCCAGGATCTACTTTCGGGTGTTTCACCTTCTAGCATTTGTCTATCCCAGTCAAACATTGTAGACACGGCGTCTTTCAGCTTGTCAGCAAAACTTATTTTTACAAATTTGTGATCATCTACAAGGATATCAGCGACAGTACCTTTACCACTTCCAATGAGTCCACATAAACCAATTATCATAGTGAGTCCTTACGTAATAGTAGTTATTGTAACGTAAAAGTTTTAGATTGTCAAGTGGAATTTAACCAATTGTAAAGCTATATCCTGCGCCGCCACCTACTTGCGTGGCTACTTCTGCTTCTAGCTTTTCAATTTCTGATTGTGCTTCTGTTTTTAAAGCATCTCCGTTCATGGAAGATCCACCCTGTGGACCAGCAATAGTGGCAAACTTACTACGTGCTTCACCTAGCATATACTTACACTTTGCGAGTGTATAATCTTTTAACCACTGTTGAGCTAGGTAATCTTCCAACAACTCAAAGTCTGGTCTGTAATTATATGCGTAAAGAAGTATTTCTTCGTCTGCTCTCGGACGCTGTAGAAGTGTTAATTTTTTGTTTACAGTATTCCATTTAAATTCTATGAATGATCCAAACATTCTTCCAACCAATTCTTGAAATCCGGCAAACGCATTATATGTTGCTAATCCGCCCATGTTAGAACTTGCTAACAAGTAAGTATTAGTGTATGCTAAATTAAATGGTTCAAACAGAGTACCTCCATCTCCTCCACCTGATCTACTACCTATGCTTCTTCTAAAAACCTGTCTAACTTCCATTACTTCTTGCGGTAATGTGTAATCATTTTGATCTATAACAAGTGGTAAAAACATGTAGGATTCTTCAACTGAATTATCTGATCTTTGTCTAAATTTAGATAGGGCCGCTGTAAGGGCAGTTTCGTAATGATCTGGATCTAATTCAACATCTATCATGCCTCCGCCTAAATTAAGCTCAACATACTTGAATACTTCTTGTTTTTTAGTTTTTAAATTAGTTGCCATATTCGTTCCTTGCTACAGTATTTATGCTCTGATAAATAGTTATGTTATGCCAAGACTCAGTTTATATAAACCCGAAAAGGGAAAAGATTATCAGTTTTTAGACAAAAACATTGAAGAGATGTTTACTATTGGTGGTACAGACGTTTTTGTACACAAGTATCTAGGCCCTAAAAATCCTGCTACAGGAGAAGCTACAGCAGGCACTCCAACATATGATGCTGTAAAAGAAACCAACATACAGGACATGATTTTTCTAGAAAATAGAGACAGAAAATATGATCCAAATGTATACACAATTAGAGGCATTTATAATGTTGCTGATATAGATTTTGATTTATCACAGTTTGGTTTATTTTTATCACAAGATATTGTCTTTATGACAGTTCCTATAAACTATACTGTAAATGCTCTAGGTCGAAAAATTATGTCAGGTGATGTTATAGAATTACCGCATTTAAAAGATCCACATGCTCTAAATGACTTTGATCTAGCACTTAAAAGATTCTATGTAGTAGAAGATGTTAACAGAGCAAGTGAAGGATTTACACAAACTTGGTATCCACATTTATATAGATTAAAATTAAAACAAATAGTTGATTCACAAGAATACAAAGACATACTTGATGCTAAAGCTGAAGAAGGCAGTGACAAGACACTTAGAGATTTACTGTCAACTTATAACAAAGAAAAAGAAATAAATGATGCTGTTGTAAAACAAGCAGAAGCAGACTCAGGGAAATCTGGATATGATACTAGTCATTTATATACACTTCAAGTTGACGATCGAGGTGTTACAGAACTTGTAACAACAGATACAAGTACATTAGATGCCAGTACACAGAATGAATTAGCAGATAGAATACATCAAACACCAGAAAGAGAAGGGTACGAAGGTTATTTGATAGGAGATGGAATAGCACCAAACGGAGAAGCATTTGGTAGCGGAATTGGATTTCCTACTGGGAGCGTAACTGGAGATTATTTTTTAAGAACAGATTTATTTCCGAATAGATTATTTAGATATGATGGCCAAAGGTGGGTAAAAATGGAAGATAATATTAGAGTTAACCTAAGCAATACTGATACTAAACAAACACAAAGAAGTTCATTTGTTAACAATACAGCAACTTCAAGTATAGGCGGCGAAACTGTAAAAGAAAGACAGAGCCTAGCAGATGCTTTAAAAGCTAAACCGGACAACGAATAATGCAACATTTTTATGATGGACAAATTAGAAGATATATTACTCAGCTAATAAGACTGTTCAGTAACTTCAAATACAAAGATGGTGAAGGTAAGGAAGTACAAGTACCTGTGATGTATGGAGATATGACAAGGCAGGTTGCTAACATTATCAGAGATAATAGTGAAAATAAAATACCTTCTGCTCCTAGAATGGCTGTATACATTACTTCCTTGGAACAAGATAGAACTAGAACAGCAGATTCAAGTTATACAAGCAAAGTACATATCAGAGAAAGAGCTTATGATGATAATAATAAAGAATATCTAAACACACAAGGAAAAAATTATACTGTAGAAAGAATAATGCCGTCGCCCTACACGTTAGCTGTGAATGTTGATATTTGGTCTACGAACACAGAAATGAAATTACAAATAATGGAACAACTTCTTATGTTGTTTAATCCAAGTTTAGAAATACAAACTACAGATAACTATGTAGATTGGTCAAGTTTGACTGTTGTAGAACTTACGGGTTTGAACTTTTCAAGTAGAAGTATACCGCAAGGTACGGAAACAGAAATAGATATTGCTAGTTTATCATTTACCACTCCGATCTATATCAACTTGCCTGCTAAAGTTAAGAAACTAGGAGTCATCACAAATGTAATAATGAGTATTTTTGATGAATCCAAAGGTACAATAAACTTAGGTATGTCTATGCCTACCCTTTCAGCTTACTCTGATACTGAAAATAGTCAAGCAAAAACAGATTTACAAACTGGCAGAACAATCAAAGATGGTATCACAGTAGGAAGTAATAACTATAAAGATTATGATATACTCGTAATGGGCAATACAGCACAAATAGTTGATAGGGGTAGGGTAGGAAGTATAGCATGGGATCAAGTAATAGATCCACATCCTGGTGTATACAGAGCAGGACTATCACAATTACAGATTAAAAGAAAACTTTTAACTGGCGAAACTGGTACAATAAGTATCAATGGTGGTATAACAATTAATGAACTAGACAGAACAAAATTACAAATAGTATGGGACGAAGATACAATTCCTACGAATTCTAGTTTAAATAGTCCAAGTGGTAGAAACAATACAGGTAGTGTAGACTATATTATTGACCCACAAAAATATAATCCAAATTCGACAACAAAAGTGGCAGGTCTAAGATTGTTACTTCTTGGAAAAATAAATGATAGTGCTAACGTAGGCGGATTAATGACATTTGGCCAGGATCCAAGTGATGGTAGCAGTAGAGATCCATATGATGGTCCAGATGCTTGGAAAAACGTAGACGGAAGTGATTTTGTGGCAGGACAAAATGATGTTGTAGAGTGGGACGGATCTAAGTGGCACATAGTATTTGACGCTAGTACGGATGATGGTACTACAACCAAATATATCACAAACCTAAATACAGGCGTACAATATAGGTGGACTGGTACAGAATGGATACTCAGCTGGGAGGGTGAGTATCAAAAAGGTACTTGGCGCCTCGCACTTTAAGATAATTATTTACATGAATAGTGAAATCACATGTAGTGGAGCCTTATTCTATGCTTTAAAGACCAAAAGGTTTCTACTACTACATAGAACACAAAGTAAACAAAAAAACGTCTGGGGTTTAGTAGGCGGAACCAATGGAAAAAATGAGTATCCGTGGCCCGCTTTACAAAGAGAAATAACTGAAGAAATTGGACAGATACCAGAAATTTTGAAAACCATACCACTAGAAACATTTGTAAGTAGCGATGAAAAATTTAGTTTCCATACATATTTGTGTGTAACAAAAAATGAATTTATTCCTAATCTAAACGAAGAACATGATGGATATAGTTGGGTAAGTTTTGGCAAATGGCCAAAACCGTTACACATGGGTTTACGTAATACACTACAAAACAAAACTAACCAAACTAAACTAAAAACTGTTTTTGACCTTATAGGATATTTAGAGAATGAGAAAAATTAAAAGCATCACTATCGTTGGCGGTGGATCAGCGGCATGGCTAGCCGCAACTTATATACAAAATAATTTTTGGGACATGCCCTTAACGGTGATTGATAAAGAAGTAGGTAATCCAATAGGAGTTGGTGAAGCAACCGTGTTAACTTTTCCTTCATTCCTACGACAATGTGGAATTAATTTGCCTCAATGGTTCCAAAACGTTGATGCTACATACAAGGCCGGTATTGATTTTCCAAACTGGGTAGAGCCAGGTAAAAAAATTTATCACCCATTCTTTTTAAATAGATCATATTTTGATTTGAAATGTACACAATATGATATCTGGGCACAAAAACAAGATTTAGATTTTAGAGAATATAGTGTTCCTAGTTATCAAAATACTATGATGAACAAGGTCGACATGTTCAATGCTTTTGAAACGTTAGCATATCATATAGATGCTGGCAAACTTGTAACTGAGTTACAAAACATTTGCACTAACACAGTTAACATCATCAAGAGCGATGTAGTCAAAGTAAATAAAGACCTAGATGGCTATATAACCAGCCTTGAACTAAAGAATGGTACAACACACCAGTCAGACTTTTACCTGGACTGTACGGGCTTCTTATCGCTGTTAAAAGACCAGAAAAAGGTGGAGTTACTGGATACAGGTAGACTATTCACCAACGCCGCAGTAGCAGGACATGTGCCATATGAAGATTTTGAAAAAGAGTGTGTGCCATACGTAAGTTGCCCTGCTGTGGACCATGGATGGATTTGGAAAATACCAACACAATCAAGAATTGGTTCTGGTATGGTATTCAATAGTAATATTACTGACCCAGAAGAAGCTAAAAAATATTTTTGTGAACATTGGAACAATAGAATAAAGCCTGAAGATTTGAAATTAATCGATTGGACACCGTACTATAGTGAAAACTTTTGGGAAAAGAATGTTGTATCAATTGGGTTAAGTGGAGGATTTATTGAACCACTAGAGTCAACAGGATTAGCCAGTATGACATATGGTGTACAAGAACTTGCTTTACATATTCCGCAATACGCCTATACAGAAAATTCAATAGACATGTATAACAAAACAATGATGTCATGGTATGGTGATGCTGTTGATTTCGTTGGTAGCCATTATGCTGATAGTAAATGGGACACAAAGTTTTGGAATTACGTTAAACAAAAACACGTAAAATCTCAAAGACATTTATTTTATGAAGATTGGTTAAAAGATCCGCAAAGAACTTTTTATTCTGATGTGTCAAGTAAAACACTCTTTCATCCACAGAATTGGCAATTATGGTTAATACAAATGGGCTATCCAACAAACGTTGACCTAAACAGGTTAAGTCCAATGCAGATAGATTTTGCTATGCAAGAATTTATGGGATCAGAAGAAATAAGAAATAAATTAAGCATCTCACATAAAGATGCTATAGAAACAACCAATATGGGTTATGATTGGTATGTAAGATGTCATAGTACTGGAGACTTTTAATGAAAATAGTTATTGTAGGAGGCGGAACTGCTGGTTGGTTGGCCGCATTGATGATTTCAAAAATACGTCCAGAGCATTCAGTAACTTGTATTGAAAGTAGTAAAATTGGAATTATAGGAGCTGGTGAAGGCAGTACAGGTTCATTAACGAACATAGTTCAAAACGAGATGCATAACTTAGGTTGTGTTGAAAAAGACTTTATAGAAGAATGTGACGCTACAATTAAATTAGGAATAAAACACATAGGTTGGAATCCGGATACAGTAAGCCATTACTATGGTCCTATTGATGGGTCTCCTACAAGTTATGATTCACAGGATTTGGTTTTTTTAAATGCTTTAGGATATCGAGACAAAGAATTACTACACATTTCTACGGAACTAGGTTACAAGATACATCATAATAAAAATAGTTTTCCTGATCATAACGGTAATCACGCTTATCACTTTGACGCACACAAGGTAGGAAAATATTTCAAAAAACTTTGTGATACTGTAAAACATATAGATTCGGAAGTAAACGAAGTAGTATTACATCCTGAAAGTGGTTATATAAAAGAATTAAAGTTAAGCAATGGTCAAACACAACCAGGAGATATGTTTATTGATGCTAGTGGATTTGCTCAAATTTTAATGAAAGCAGTAGGTAGTAAATGGAAAAGTTACAAAGAAAATTTACCTGTAAATAGTGCTTTACCTTTTTTATTACCATATGATGAAGATGAAAAAATTGAACCTGTAACAAATGCTTGGGCACAAAAGAACGGCTGGTGTTGGCAAATTCCTACATTGAACAGAAGAGGTTGCGGTTATGTGTTCTGTGATGATTTCGTTACTCCTGAACAAGCACAAGTCGAACTAGAACAAACCATAGGAAAGAAAGTAGAACCTATTAGATTGCTAAAATTTGAAAGCGGCCGACAAGAAACATTATGGATAAAAAACTGTTTATCAGTTGGATTGTGTGCGGCTTTTGCTGAACCTTTAGAAGCTACAAGTATACATACAACCATATTCCAACTGAAACATTTTGTTTACGGGTGTTTAGGTAATGATGTAGATCAGACATGTAACATAGGACAAGTGGCTGAATACAATAATACAAATGGTCATTTATATGATATACTCAAAGACTTCTTAGTTGCTCATTACACTTGTGGTAGAAAAGATACAGAATTTTGGCGATATATTGACAGTGGTAAAACAATAACACCTTTCGTTAGAGATATACATGAAATGAGTAAACACAGAACACCCAATCAATCAATGTTTCCAAGACAAGAAGGATCAGCAGGATGGCCTTTATGGAGTTATGTACTAGCAGGCACAGGAAAATTATCAGACGAAGTTTGTAGAAAAGAATTATTTTACAACAATGATACGCTGTTATCAGATAAGGCATACGTTCAACACGTAAAAGAATTTGATGCTAAAACTACGTACTTGCCAGATAATTCAGAGTACATTAGGAATCATCAGTGATAATAGTATACGGTGATATCATGTTGGACCGATGGATAGTTGGTAACGCAGATAGGATAAGCCCCGAAGCTCCTGTACCAGTCTTATTAGAAGAATCACAACATTTCAGCATAGGCGGAGCAGGTAATTTGGCTCTTAATATCCAATCTATCAATGGACAGGTAAAGCTGTTTGGTAGTGTTGGACAAGACAAAGAGGGATATAAACTACTTGAACTGTTAGAAGATACAGATTTAGAAGCTAGAGTTGTAAAAGATCATTTGGTTACAACAACCAAAACTAGATTAGTTGGACAAAACGGCCAACACATTGTACGTTGGGACAACGAAGAAGTTTATAAAGGTACAGAAGCGTATGAAAGATTGCTAATTGACGCAACTTCTAACACTTTAATTTGTGTAAGTGATTACAACAAAGGAATTGTTCAAGAGAATACAGTTCAAGAATTAGTTTCAAAAGGTTGTAAGGTTCTAGTAGATCCTAAACAAAGTCCAGAAATCTACGCAGGTGCTTTTTTAGTAAAGCCAAATATGAAAGAATACATATCATGGTTTGGAGAATTTACAATAGAATCTGCTTTAGAGAATATGCGTAAACATAAATGGAACTGGTTGGTCGTTACAGATGGTGCCAATGGTATACATGTGATAAATGAACAAGGACAATATAAAAATTTTATGGAACCTGTAAAAGAAGTTGCTGATGTAACCGGAGCAGGTGATACTGTGTTATCTGTCATTGCCTATGGAATAGAAAGAGGATTGGATATATTCGAATCGTGTAAACTAGCCTGTTTTGCCGCGGCTAGAATAGTTGAAAAACGTGGCGTAGCTGTGATTACTCCAAAAGATTTAAGCACAGGAATAGTTTTTACAAATGGTGTATTTGATATACTACACGTTGGACATTTAAAGTTATTGAAACATGCCAAAACTCTTGGTAATAAATTAGTTGTAGGCATAAACAGTGATACGAGTGTTAAAAGAATTAAAGGCGATACAAGACCTATCAATGATGAATTTACTAGAAAACAAGCCCTTGAGGAACTTGGTTTCATTGACGAAGTAGTAATTTTTGATGAGGATACTCCTTTACAAACTATGGAAAAGGTACAACCAGACATTATTGTAAAAGGCGGTGATTATATTCCAGAGACAGTGGTTGGTAATCATTTGGCTGAAGTGGTTATATTTCCTACAGTAGAAGGACATAGTACAACAAACATAATAGGAAAAATGACACAATGAAAGTATTAGTTACAGGACACAAAGGCTTTATAGGAAGCCATATGTCACAATATCTTTTACATAAAGGACATGAAGTAGAAGGTTATGATTGGGTAGAAAACGTAGTTCCTGCTGTTGAACAGTATGATTGGGTAGTTCACTGTGGAGCTATTTCGGATACCACAGAAAGAGATGTAGATAAAGTTTGGAGACACAACTACGAATTTACCATGAGACTACTACAAATATGTGATCATTATGGAACAAATATACAATTAGCAAGTACAGCGGCAGTATATGGACCATTGAAGAAAGAAATGTTTAGCGAAACAGATCCTGTTTATCCGCAAACACCATATGCTTGGAGCAAATATCTAGTTGATAAGTTTTTACTGGACAATGATATTACACAATTTAAAATGAATGTTCAATCTTTTAGATACTTTAATGTATATGGTCCAGGAGAAGGACATAAGAAAGATCAACAAAGCATGGTAAGCAAGTTTCAAGAACAAGCATCACTGACCGGAAAAATTAAATTATTTAAAGACAGTCATCTATACAAAAGAGATTTAGTGTCAGTATACGATGTAGTGCGTATACACGAAGAAATGATGTCAAAAGATATAAGTGGTATATTCAATTTGGGTACTAGTAAGCCTGTAGATATTGAAACTGTTGCCAAATTAGTTGCTAAATTACAAGATGCTGAAATAGAGTACATAGATATGCCTGATCACCTAAAAGGACAGTATCAGGAATACACTTGTGCTGATAATACTAAGATACATAATACTATACCAATAAGGCATTGGATTACTATAGATGAATATCTAAAGGATATTGTACATGACAAAAAGACTTGAAGGTAGAGTTGAAAAAGGTTGGGGTTATGAACTAATCTGGGCAACTAATGAAAAATACTGCGGTAAAATTATGGTATTTGAAAAGCTCGGAGCAAAGTTTTCAATGCACTTTCACAGAGAAAAAGACGAATCTTGGTTTGTCAATGCTGGTAGATTCTTGTTAAGATGGATTGATACGCAAACTGCTGAACTACACGAACAAGAATTAAAGGCAGGAGATACGTGGAGAAATCCTCCATTACAACCTCATCAATTAGTTTGTATGGAAAGAGGTAGTTCTATAACTGAAGTAAGTACTGCTGATTCTGTAGAAGATAATTACAGAGTGTTTCCAGGTGATAGCCAAAGCGATAAGCCTGAGCCTACGCCTGAGCCTCTCCCCACTTAATAATTAAATTAGCTGTTGTAGCGGCACCAGTTGTTTTATAGATGTTAATTGCTAAAACATCTGGACCATTCGGGAATGTACCTCGACCACCTAGTGTAGTATTTGTTAATTCTTTCAACAGCATTAGATCAAGTGTTGATCTTTCACCTGGTGTAGCAATAAATGAAAATACTGTTTCACCTGGCTGTGCGTAAGGTGGTTGTTGGAAAGTAAAGTTAAACAAGTCTCCTGGCTGAAGTGTTCCGTTAAATGCGTTATTAAATGTTACTCTGTAATATTCAATACCTGATCCACTTTGATCACCAAATAGCAATGGTCCTTCTACGTTTGAAACGTATGTTCCTGCTGGCATTGTAATATCACCTTGGTCTGTCGGAGCACCTCCAGAATCACCAATCTCAGTACCTGACTTGGCTCCTCCTGCGTCCCATGCGTTTTTTAAGAACAATGCTTGTGTACTGTTAACAACATCTCCGCCTTTTTCAAATGTCTGCGTAGCACCGTTAGAACTATTTGAGTTACTATTTTGTGAGAAGTAAACAAGATATCTTCCGTAAATACTTTGGTCAACAACTGTTTGAATTGAAGTTCCTTGTGGGAAATATTCATTGCCGCCACCGTCTGCGTTAACAATATCACCAACTGATAAGTTAGAATTTTCCCAACTGTCTGCTGTAAAGTATGCGTAGCTTCTATTTGTTCTAAATGACCACCATGGCATCAGCTGTGCTGTTGTTGTAACCTTAGCCATAACTGCTACTGTTGAGTAGGTAGCCGTATCACCTGAGTTCCAGTTAACTGAAGCACCTGATGCTACCTGAGCAAAGCTAGGCTGACCACCTTGTGCTAGTCCTGACAATCCAGTCCAACCAATATCATTTGGGTTGAGTGGATAGTTCTGTGGATTTAGAATACCTTCAACAACAATACCACCTGTAATTATGTTGGCATTGTTAGCAGGATCAACACCATCTGATGTTAACTCAAGTCCTTGCATCAATAACTGAGCTCTGTTAAGTAGTTCTCTATCACCCAAGTCACCAACAATAGCGTTGGATACACTTGGTGCTAGTCTTATCAAGAAAGCTGTACCTCTTGTAGTAGTAACATTGATTCCTGGTTCTGTATATGAGAAGATATATCCTCTATCTTCATCAAAGTTACCATCTGTAACAAACGCTGAACCCCAGTGTGATATAAGTGGAGTAATTGTGTTACTAATTAAAATTACACCTGTTCTAGCTGAGTGATCGTCTGCTCCACCTGCTGAATACTGCCTAGTAGCACCTGCTTGGAAATTTTGTAGTGTTGTACCTCTTGTACAGTTTGTCAATGACTTTGTAGTATGATCTATGGTTGTATAACTTATTAATTCGTTGTCGATGAATACTGTTCCTGAACTTGGGAAAAACTTAGATTCAACCAACGGTATCGTTGTAACTGTAGGATTAATATCTGCCGCAAGTGATGTCATAGATCCTTCATTGGTCACTTCATAACGCACAGGTAAGTTACCTGATCTCATAAATGCTTCAGTGTTTACGTTTGAATTACGCATTCTGTGACAGTATACAAAGTTACCATCGGCACCTCTGACCATCCAGTCAATGAAACCAGCACCATACCAACTGTATTGGATACCAATCATCTGCATATATCTTACATCCATGTTATAACCACTACCGCCTGTACCGTCTAGTTTATCTCTATTCCATTCATTTTGTAGCACTCTTTTATCACTTATTAGATTAATTTTACATGCCTGTGAAACGTTTACACCTCTGTAGTCCGGAGTTACTGTGATTTCAGTTTGTGAATTTACATGAGATACAACATGTGTCATTCCTTTTACTACAATTCTGTCACCTGCTTTAAGTTGATCTCTAAATCTTGTGTTGTTACCTGTTATCAAGTTACTATCTGGAGTAACCGAACCAGTACCTGCTATCTGTCTTGTTGAAGTTCTCTGAGCTACACTGACATTGGTTCCATCATATTCCCAATAAATTCCATTCTGATCATCAAAGACTCCTGAACGCACAGTAGCACCATGCCAACCAACAACTGTCATCTGTGCTCCAAATCCAAGCACAGCATTTGTTGATCCTAATCTTCTAGTAGACAAGCAACGTAATGTTCTTTCATCAACAATTTGCGTGATAACATATTCGCCGTTGTATCCTTTTGTTTCAACTCCAATAAGTCTTATTCTACCACCTACCTGAGCACCGTGATCGTTATCATCTGTAATGATTGTCAATGTTGCACCTATGTTTATACTAGAAGCTGTAATGCTTCTGACGTCATAAGATGGAGCAAACAAAGCACCAGTGGTATACATAATACCTTTACCTGATTGATATCTAAT
>CEWK01017678.1_pt1 | contig 39900 bp, 35 predicted proteins | sample 531431 | NCBI WGS metagenome assembly CEWK01 (sample SAMEA2623059, study PRJEB7988) | marine metagenome | isolation source: saline water (ENVO:00002010), including
CTCTCCTTCCTCACTAAGGTGACTCCTTCAATTTCTGCGATCAATCCTTCATGAATGAGCTCTACAACATGCTCTGGATCGTGAGGTCCGCAGGTGAAAACGTCAATTGCTAGCAAACCCTCGTCAGAATAACAATGAGCGGTTACATGACTCTCATCTATCAGTACAACAGCAGCAAATCCAGGCGGGCTCTCGGAGCCATCAAATACCTCTACGTGAGAATGAACTTCCCTGATGCCCGATTCTCTAACACAATCTCTCATGAGGGACAACATCCAACTTCCCTCATCTTTGCTTGGACACGAGTAATTGAGGTAATCCAAGAAGATGTGACTCCCTCGCGACTCACCATCTTGCATAGTCACTCGTACAGATGTGGGATTTCAAGCTCTCTACTGCAGTAACCAGGATCTCAGTCTACTCAATCCCTCATGTATGGCGTCTTCGTTGGTTGCATAAGATACTCTGATGAAGCCCTCTCCGCCTGTTATCAGCGAGGCAGGTATCAACTGCACACCGGCCTTTAGTGCACCATCCGCAAACTCAGTATCAGTCATCCCTGTTCCCGTAATATCAGCGAAGATGTAGAAGGCCCCTTCGGGTTCAACGACCCTTACTCCCGGAAGCTCTGATAGGCCCCTTTTCATTATCTCCCTTCTCTTCTTGTATTCTAAATTGAACTCTTCTACTGAGTCATCGCACCCCAATGCGACTCTAGCCGCTTCCATCATGAACGTGGGCACGTGAGAGGCCGAGTTAGCTTGACTTTTTATTGCCGCCTTTACAGCATTTGGAGGACCCGTCAGGAAGCCCAGCCTCATCCCAGTCATTGCCCATGACTTCGACCATCCATTGACAACAATAGTTCTCTCCATCCCCCCCGGTAAGGACGCTGGAGAAACATGAGGCCAGTCAACCCAGACCATTCGCGAGTAAATTTCGTCAGATACAATCCACAAATCGTTGTCCACCGCGATTTGAAGAATTCCCTGGATCTCATCAGGCGTGAATACCGCCCCCGTCGGGTTGCAAGGAGAATTCAGCAGAATCATTCTTGTTCTGTCTGTTACAGCTTCGCGTATGGCATCCAAATCAGGGTGGAAATTATCCTTCCTAACAGGCACATGCACTGGTTTGGCTCCAATGAACTCCAGCATAGGCTCGTAAGATGCCCAGGAAGGTGCGAGCAGTATCACTTCATCCCCCGGCATGGTAGTAACCAGGAAAGAGTATAGCATCGCTTGCTTAGCTCCAGGCGTAACCACTATGTCCTCAGCCGAGACATTAATCTCATGGTGCTTCGATAGATAATCTGCAACTCCCTGACAAAGCTCCATTGATCCAGCCCCCCTGGTATACTTTGTATTTCCAGCCTCAAGTTCTCCAATAGCTACGTCTAGAATTTCCTTGGGCGTGGCAAATCCCGGTTCTCCAACCGTCCATCTTACTATCTCAGGCCCCGGTGGCTGGAGATAAGGGGCGAAGCCAACTCCAAGTCCCTCGAACCTTGCAGAGATGTCTGGCATGTATCTCCGACGTGTAGGACGACCATGAAGGTATGCCGAATCTCGGATAGCCTTCAAGAGAGGAGGGGAGGTCCCGAGCACACGGCACGGATGGCAGAGTAGCTATGCAAGGGATTGCAGATCCCTGGACCCGGGTGCAAATCCCGGTCCGTGCTCCAATCAATTACTACATCATTACGTTAGCAGTGAAAACCAAACCAACGATCAATGTCACGGTAATGACAAAGATATTGAATGCGTTTGGAGTCATTTCCTCAATCCCAGCTCCATAGCCAGTCATACCATCTTCAACTCCTTCATCTCTCATTCTGTAGTAAGCAAACAATACCAACAGCATCGCGACCGGGCCTGCAACGCCGTCGATAACCGATTGATCAGAGACAGGCCTTGCTATCTCGCCAACATTGTCTAACAGCGCCATGTAAGTTGACACTGTTGCTGTGATTAGGAAGAAAATTCCAGGATGTAATACGGGCCACTTTCCTTTGGGCCCATCCAATACCACCATAGCGGTCCACATTGTATAAACCAAGAATAGAGAGCCACTGACGGCTACTGTTACCTCCGATGGCGCTCCCAAACCAGCATCAAGCATTTCCTGACTCGCCTCCCCTAGGCCGAACGCCTCTATTCTATCTCCTGGCATGACGACAGACATGAAGCTGTACCAAATCCCCATAACAACCACTAGAACCATAGCTACGAGCGATGGCTTGTCCTCTATATTCAAACCCATCTTGAACTCACTTAGCCCATCGTCTACTTCATCCTCAGCTTTCAATAGGAAGTAAGCAGCTATGTAGATCACAGTTGTAATCGGGACAATGTATTTTGGGGTCTCGGATGAGTCTAAGTCCCCCCAGTATGCCCAAACAGTGGCGCTCATCACCACGAATCCCAAGATCACAGGGATCATTATCTTCCACATACCCTTGGCCCCCTCGTTCAGAATAAGCATTGTAGACATGAAAATACCGAACATTAGTACCCCGTTGAAGGCTGTCTCAGGACCCCCATTTCCATACGAAAGCATTTCAGCAGTGGTTTCATTGGTAAATCCAAGAGTGAAGCAACCTTCCCCTCCGGTCACATAACAGTCGGCAAACAGCATGAAGTTCACTGAGTAAACAATTGTTACAAGGGCGCTCACCATTAGGCATATTTTTGCAGGAGTTGATTTAATCCTATCAAACATTATATATTACGACAATCCGAAGGCTAATAATCATAATGATTGTTCAGATTTTATAGAAAATGTTGTGATTATTTCCATTCCATATCGTAATGCAACCCTATTCCTTCAATCTCAAAAACGTCAGATACTTCGACAAAACCACATCTTTTGTACATGGGGACTGCTCTAATTCTAGCATTACACCAAATCCCAGTTCCCTGCTCAGAAGCATATTTCTGGAGATTCTTTACGATTCGTGAACCGATCCCTCTGTTTCTGAAATCAGGGCTAACTGCCATTCCCCTTATTCTGAATCTACACCCCTCTCTTTCGTCTGTCTGCAATGTCGAGCAACCAACAAGCCTACCCCCTTCATACGCGCAAAGGAACCTAGTCCGCGCATCTTCGTCTATGCCGGGGTAATGCTCCGAACCCCTCGGAAGCCCTTCTCGGAGCACCTCGAATCTGAGATCCAGATGCGCTTGATCCACCGACTCCTCCCAAACAAGCCCGTCCTTCACGTCCGTTGCAGGTGGCAATCGTGTAATACACTTGTTAGTCGAATTCAAGGGCAGGACCCTCTTCGATTCTTCGTGGATGGAGACGACTCGCCCAATTGGAAAACTCACGCCATACTCGGCTCTATCATCCTGCTAAATGTCATCACTCTGAAGCTTTCGACCCCCGGGCCTTGGAAATCTGAGTCCTTCACCCTGGGGTTATTGGGTTCTGTATCCTTGGTATTTCTATACGTCGCGTGGTACAGAATAACCTTCAAGCGAAGGGGACTCATTCCGTGGGTTGATCTGTGGGTCGAGCCGAGAAAATCTGCATACATCGTTTTGGCATCCTCAATAGGCGTTCTTTCACTGGCATGGTATACTGGAAACCACATGCAGGGAATTCTACCTACGCCGACCGGGTTAGTAATGTCTCTAATCGGCTTCCTGATGCTCACTCAGTCCGTTTATGTCCTGCTAAGTGCAGGCCCTCTCGCTGAAGATTAGCGTTTAGACCATAATCTGAGCCATTCTGATATGTTCTCTTGAACATCCTCCTCCGTTACTTTCCCATCAGATACCCTGCCATTTTCAAGTGCCTTGATCCTACATCCACATGCATTTGCATGCCCCCCTCCATCGGGATCGAAATGAGTAGCTAATCCCGTCAAGTCATAAATTCCCCCTTCCCTGTGGAGAAACGAATTCGTGTAAAACGACGCTGAGACAGGGTATCCAGTTTCATCACCAAACGATGCCCCTATGTCGCCATGTATGACTATGCAAGCGTCGCAAGAGTCACCGGCGAATGCGGTGACGTGATAGCCGTTTGACCGCATTCCTAATCCATCCAGCCTTGCTATGGCGATTCTATCTACCACCACAGTCCTCTCGGCTATTATCTCCGTCAACTTCTCCCGCTCACACTTTCTCTCCTGAAGCTTCCTGGAAATGAGTGGCATTTCCAGAATCTCATCAATTCTATCTCCTCTCTGCAGCCCCTCCAGCACCGCCATCGCAGTCCCCTCACTCACATCGATGACTCTTCCCAACCAAACCGCGGGATCATCTGAGAGATACTCATCTCTGGTCACCCCCCCGCCGTCCAGTTTATCCACCCAGACCAAAAGATCGTCTAGATCTGACAAATCAATCCTATTCTTCAACAGATCATGAGCGATCCTAGCCGCCGATGGAGTCGCCCTCCAAACAGATACCACACCATCCTCATCTCCAACTGGCTTGTTTGACTGATGATGATCAATGCTCAGTCCACATTTTGGATGCCTGGGCAAGTCACAAACCGCTGTCCTCCTATCCATTAGATGATCCATCAATCCCGCACGCAACTCTCCAGGATGTCCAAAAATCACCTCTGAATCAGGCCACCATCTTCTGAGTATCGATCCTGTCACCACACCATCCAAGTCACTATCAGTTACTATCCTGCGTATATCCAACGACAATGGATCTGCCTCCATGAAAATCTGTGGGAAACTATCTACTCAAAGGTGCTTTTGGTCATATCAATGAGTAATTTTTTGACCCAGATGCCCATACTATGCACATGGCCTCCTCGGATTCCAAGTTTATGGAGACCTCCTGCGGACTTGTTCTGATTAACTACGACGCTATCCTCCTTCTCCAATATCCACAAGGACATTGGAGCTTTCCCAAAGGGCATGTCGAAGACGGGGATGACGACCACCACGTGACTGCATCAAGAGAATTATTGGAGGAAACAGGAATCAGTACCCTGGAGATAGATTCTAATTGGGAGTACAGAACACACTACACCTTCAGGAAGAGAGGCAAGAAAACCACAAAACAGGTCTTTTGGTATATTGCAACTACCGATGAAATCGATGTAGAGCTCTCCGAAGAGCATACTAGCTATATCTGGCTAAACTACGAGGAAGCAGAGTCCATGATCACATTCGATCAGGAAAAGGAGCTAATCAGGTCTGCGATAATTCACATGAAAAAATCAGGTATCGTAACTTGACTCTAAACCCTCTTTCCCAGAGGGGTCCACAGGGCTTCTCCTTCTTCTCCAGTAAGCCAGCGGGAGAGGACGAAACAGTGATCTGAGAGCCTGTTTAGGTAGCTTATGACCTCTTTTCTGACTTCTTCGCGAAGTCCACAAGCCTCCCTCTCAGCCCTACGGACAATGGTACGTGCCATATGCAGATGAGCTACTACAGGATTTCCGGTTGGGAGAACAAAAGACGAAAGCGGGTCTAAATCCTCTAACATGTAATCCATCTCGTCTACCAATCTATTACCAGCACCCTCTCCTATTATTGACATCTGCTCTGGAACCCCCCCCGGAGGACAGGCACATTCTGCACCGACATCAAATAATTCCTGTTGGATTATTCCCAGCATCCGATCGGCCTCAGCCAGACGACGACCATCGCCCACAGGTCTGTGGTTTATCTCCGAACGCACTATTCCGATTGCTGAATTAGCTTCGTCTATTGTGCCATAAATAGCGACTCGGGGATGCTCCTTACCCACTCGCGACCCATCTACAAGGGAGGTTTCCCCCCCATCTCCGCCACCAGTATGAACCTTCGTTATCCGAACCATTGAGCGGTGCGGACAGGCGCGAGAATATCAAAGTCCCTAAATCACAGCTGTGAAAGCCCGTCCCGGATAGCGCCCGTCCAAGACTCATCTACAGAATCCCAACCCCCGAGTTTCTCAAGCTCTAAATCATGATACTCCTCGCTTTCAGTATCCCCCATTTGTCTGTGGATTAACACTAGGGCCGCATGACTCATTGCAGTTAGCCACTGATCTTCTGAATCCCATGACTTCTCAAAATGAGAAATGGCGCCTCTCGGGCCTTCCAGCAAACCCCTCCGTACCTGCCTCAGGCCAGATTTAGACCATGAGATCCCCTGGACACCTATTACTAGCCCTCTGAATGACAAATATATCTCAAGGGTTACGAGAACCGAAGCCAGAGCGAAAGAAATCAGTTGCTCAGTCTGATCATAATCGCTCCATCTTTCCGAAAGTAGGCTTATCGAGCCTACACAAAGTAGTACTCCCCCAAACGGAGCCACGACCACATCTTTGTGAGTGGTTGTCATGTGTCTGACTCCAAAAACCACCCCGAGACCACCTATCACGGCGGCCACAATCGCTGGAACTTCTTCTGATGTTGATCTGGGTGCCGTGCTGGACAACCATAAAAGGATAGATATCGTCAACAACAATGCTGAGAATCTTCCGCTAATTTCTGGGAATGGTTGATGTCTGCTATACCAGAGGCATGCTAAACCCACTATCGCGAAAGCAAAAATCCAGAACCACACATCCATCACTCCGTTTCGAACCCGCCTTTCCATCCGGGCTCCCAGAACTTTTCATTGTCTAGCCAATCAATCCACTCTTCGCCACTAGCCCTCAGTAGTCTGAAGGCCCTCCTGTCTAGTCCCTGCAATAGCATATCATCTAGATCCCCTCTTCTGTTTGCATCGGTCCACTCTACTTGCATTTCTCTAACTAGAGACTGTCCTGCAGAAGGACTCTGATAGTTTCTCTCGCAGACCGATCTGAGTTCCTGGAGCCACATTCTGGTACCCTTTACATGTGGCGAATCACCGACTACAGCCCTGTTACGCTTACCAAAGGGCCACCATCCCATAAATCTCGATATAACCAAGGGGTCCCCTCTATTCATCATTACGAATGTCCAAAGTCCTCCTTACGTACCATCAAACCATGGGACGCGTCACTGTACATCTCCATGGCCGACCAAGGGGACTTGGTACCAAGGATCTGATAGAGAGTTATGGAAAGAGGATCTCATCATCTGGAATAGACATTGAGATTCATTCAGACAAGGTATCTAACTTGGATTACCAAGACAGGATAGAAACCAAGAGTGGTAAACTAATCCTCTTAGACGAGTCAGGCGATCAATTCACCAGCTTGGAAATTGCGAGTCTTTTATCGGATGTAGCTATCTCTGGAGAGAACCTAAACTTCGCTATCGGTCCTGTTGAAGGGTTCGATGAGGGATTCAAGTCCAGACATAGGATGATTTCGATATCAAGAATGACTCTCACCCATGAAATGGCTTCGGCCATTCTGTTGGAGCAACTGTACAGGGCCTCTGAGATAAACAGGGGCTCATCATATCACAGAGTATGAGTTAGTCGATTCCCCTCATCTACATGCACCACTCTAGGAGAGTGTCCATCAATCTGACTCCCATCAATACCCGAGTAAGCCAAGATGATTACTAAGTCACCCGGACTGACCAGATGAGCAGCAGCACCATTTATACAGATTTCTCCAGATCCCCTCTTTCCTTCGATAACATATGTCTCTAAGCGATTCCCGTTCGTTATATCCAGAACATGGACTCCCTCCCACTCGACTAAGCCCGCAGCTTCCATAAGATCCCTGTCAATAGTTATCGAACCAACATAATCCAGATTGGCCGCTGTCACTGTGGCTCTATGGATCTTCGAAGTAAGCATCCAACGCATGCTTGTCATGATGGTCCGAAGACACCGGTAGATTTCAACCCAAGGTTGTCACGACTGATACTCCGAGCCCTCATTGATACTCTATTTCAGAATCAGGGGTATCTCTTCATAAGTCAAACAGCTCCTACTTAGTCACCGGTGTTAGCATGTCTGTTGGGAGAGATTTAGGAAAGTTTAGTGGAGACTATCGAAAAGCACTCACTGCAGTAATGTTGGTGGGCATAATGCTCTTCAGTACGCAAATGTACTCTTTCAAGGATTTTGAAACGTACGATGAGAAGTCTTCAGTAGTGGGCGATGCTCAAGATAGGGAGCCATTCCAACAGAGCGGTCAAGCGGAGTGGCCGCCGAGTGATATATCACAGCCTACGGGAGTCCAACAGCACTTTTTCAATCATCCAGCATTTACGGACCCGTCTTTCCATGATCAGATGTCCTACTATGGCAAGGTTTCAGATCCTTCCGCACTGATGATGCAACCAGAATACGCATTCTTCCTGGAGGAGACCGATGCGGACGATCACGATAATGATGGAATAGGGGACCTCAGCGACCTAGACGATGACAACGATGGAATAAACGACCTGATAGAGATGTTCGACGGTTGTTTTGGAACCCACCCATTCGACCATGATAATGACGGACAATTGGACGAATTCGACTTTGATGACGACAATGATGGAATTCTAGAGGGACCAATTGACTACAGTCAAGGGGCAGACCCAAGAAACGTCTCCATGGACAGATATGTTGAACCAACAACAGTACACCCCTGGACTGGAACTCCCGTTGGAGTAGGCTACAGAGTAGATCAGAACCCGATGGATCACGATAACGATGGAATCACCGATGACGATACAGACGGCTCTGGGCCGGACTCCTTCGACGAGGACGATGACAACGATGGCAGGATTGACCAGTTCGTCTGGCCGTGTGATTTCGACTCAGACGGAGATCAAGACTACTTCGACTCCGATGATGACGATGATGGAGTGGAGGATCTCTGGGACTCCCATCCATGGGACCCCACAATTACCACCAACATCACTGATACTGCACCTTCATGGAATTCAGCTTACGAGTGGCAGGCCTCTGAGACTGTTACAATCTCAATTGGCGAGCAGTCTGTAACCCCCGATAGACTGACTATTGAGATTCTGGACACAGTAGTTTGGACCAACGATGATGTTCAACCTCATAATGTAACAGCTGATGATGGCTCCTTCGATAGCGGATCGATAAGCCCCGGAGATACATTCACATTCACATTTCTATCTGAGGGGACTTGGACCTTTACCGACCCCTCCACAGGAAATCCCCAGTATGAAGGGAGGATTACAGTAGGACCGGAGACGAGTCCTTCGTTGCCAGATGCTTTCAACATGGATCCAAACATCTACGGATACAGCAAGTACAATTTTGCCACCAAAGAGAGGACTGTCTGGCATCCCAGAGATCCAGCCTTCACCGCGATGATTGACGGTGATCTCGATGGAGATGGGATTCCCAATTTCGTGGATCCGGACAATGACAACGATGGCACTCCGGATTCAGCGGATACTGATGATGACAATGACGGACTACTAGATATGTGGGATGTCGATGACGACAATGATGGCATACCCGACTCTTGTATGCAGGTGGACACAAACTCTGATGGAGTGGGCGACCTCCCTAATTCCCAACCAATAGGAATTCCGGGAATTGACTGTGAGTTGGACTATGATAGAGACCTAGATGATGATCTTTACATGCCAATAGACCAAGATTACGACTTGGTTTGGGATTGGATGGATACAGATGTAGGTGGTGCTTGGCCAGCGGACAATCTTCTCGGGAACCCTGGAGACGACCCAAACGACTTCCCGTATGACTTGGATAATGATGGGATTGTTAACGAGCTTGATCCTTTCATGAATGCCACCAGTGATCAGGTCGCGTCTTGGGACTGTCCGAGCTTAGAAAATCCAAATCCAGTCAATCCCGACCCTAGGTGTACGACAGAAAGAAAATCCTACACAGGAAACAATGACTGGGACGGGGATGGATTCAATAATTGGGAAGATGTTGATGATGATAATGATGGAGTCCTCGACTGGTTAGATTTGGATGAAAATTGCGACCTAGATGACGATGCAGATCTGCACAACCTAAACGGGTCTATGTTCAGGGATGACGGAGCTAACGACATAGACACAGACATAGACGGTGACGGACTTTCCAATGATATTGACTGGGATGACGACAACGATGGAATATCAGACCTGTATGATCCAGATGATGGCAACTGTGGAGTGGTCGATAGTGATTCAACGGATCAGTTTGATAATTCCTACCCTCATCAAGATGGGGACGTAATTGATGGAAGTGAGGACAACTCAAGGTACACATTCCTGTACCAATTCAGATGGGATCAATTCCTACCAACTAGCCCATTTTTCGCTGAAAATCACGGTTTTATCCTTCCCTACAACGGGTATCAACAAACAACAGATAATGCTACTGGTCAGACCGTTATGAATTCTAACGGCAGAGTCCCAGAGATGTATTGGGACGTTTTCATGAAGTGGAGCCCGTGGACAGGCCTAAACTACTTTGACATTGATATAGATGGAGACTCACTAATCAATGGAATCGACGTTGATATCGACTCGGATGGAATGCCCGACTGGTGGGATCAAGATGAGGGTTCAGACGGCAAGCTTGATGTCAATGATCCAGCATATGGCGGAACTATGGATGATGGTGAGTGCGACCTTTCAATGTTCTATTTCTTCTTCCAGATAGGGAACCAGCCAATAGCATGTGGGATACAACTCGCCTGGCTTTATGGATGGCCCGTGTTGCCCCCCACATCCGGAAGCATCAATCAAATGAACATCTACACCCTTCCATACTCAACAAGGCCCGATCCGCAGTGGGATCAGGGACCCTACAATGGTAGTAACTCCAACGGCCAATGGACCTGCAACAAAAACTGCTTCTGGTTTGATTTCAATGGTAATCAAGACGTCGGCCCGAGCTCAGCCGTTTCCTATGTTGACATCAAAGATAACAGAGATCTCTGGATCGCATATGTAGGAGTTAACAGGGGGCTCTTCCAGTGGGGGGCTGATTCCAATGCAAACATGTTCCCTGATGAGATAGCCGATTTACTGAATAACGACGTTGATCCAGATGATGATTGCGGTGCTCCTGTGGCAGGAAATATGGAACCACAGTGCATGTTCAATGATACAGCAGATTTGGATGATGACTTCGATGGTATCTATGATCATTGGGATGTAGACGATGACAATGATGGAGTATGGGACTTCCTAGAAGTAGATTCCAACGATGACCTAGATGATGATGCCAACACTGAGCCACCAGGCTCTTTCTTCACTGGGACCAATTGTGAGGACGGAGATGATGATGGTACAGACACCGATCCTGATGATGACGGCTGGTATCAGGCCGTTTGGGACAAGGGGTTACTTGGGCAGGGACTCCTCTCTCCCCGGTATTATGACGTAGACAACGACAACGATGGTGTCCCGGACGGGGAGGATCCAGATGATGATAACAACGGAGTTTCAGACACAGTTCAAGAAACCCTACCAGGCTGCTTCACAGGCGAAGAGCAGAGTCCATGGGATCACGACAACGATGGTATACCAAACTGGGCAGATAACGACTGGGATGGCGATGGAATTGTCAATGTCATCGAACAGTCAGGGGCCACACCTTTCATCACTCCATGGGATCACGACAACGATGGCCTAAGGGACGATATCGACGATGACGATGACGCTGATGGAATGAAGGACGAAGACGAAGTAATGCTTTGGCCAACCCGTTTTGATTCAGAGTCCACCAATCCTTGGGATCATGATGACTTTGGCAATGGAACTGGAATAGCTAACCCCACAGACCCCAGTACAGGGCCCGATGCTATCGATAATGATGACGATGCGGATGATAGAACAGACGTTGACTGGGATCATCTGGAAGAAGACTGGAATGGCTCTTCCGACTGGGACCAGGACAACGATGGTATACCCGACGAAGATGATAAGATACCAACTAGAATCACACTCTACACCCAGCAGGTTCTGTGGCTGGATGCGTTCTTCCCCGCTAAGTTCAATGGTAGTGTGGATTGGCTAGACCCAGAGCAGGGAGTCTTCACCAGAGCTCCAAGCATACCGGTCCAAGTAATAATCGAGTGGGCCTCGAACGGTACTGTAGCCATGGAGACCATTGATGTTCTAACCGATGAAAATGGGGAGTTCGAGGTGGGCCAATATCTATTCCCTGAGGATCTAGAGGTCGGACCGTCTTCCACATACAACATATATGCCGAAGTCACAGAGATGTTTGTCCATGACGGGGCTAATACAGAGCCCGTGCCCGTAGAAGTCAGGGCTAACACCACTGTGGACTACGTAGCATGGACATACTTCAGAAGTGACGAGCAACCCCTCTTCGTTGACTACAAGGTTCACTATGCGGCAGACTGGGATAGGGGTATCTTCGACAATAGGCTACCATATGCTCCGGTATCATTCAATGTTTCAGGTGGCCCATTTGGTAACACGACCAACCCTACTGTTTTCGATGGTTATGGTTATGGATACAGGGCCGACGAGGGAGGATGGATTTCCCTGACATTCGTCCAAGAATCTGGTAGTCAGGGAATCTGGAAGCAGGTTCAGTGGAATTCAACGATGGATAACGGCCCCGGGGCTATTCCTGGAGGATACGAGGAGATAGTATGGGACGATTTCTCAAAAACGCACAATGTTATTGGTAGGTATAACTACACCTCGACCAGCTTACCAATAGGCGATTATACCTTTACTGCATACTCTAGACCCGATCTTGGCTCTGAGCTACCATGGCCCTATCTTGAAGGGGATGAGTCCGACTCTTTCAATATCAGGTCAATGCACAGAATGTATGTCGAGGCAGACATAATCACTCCTTCAATACGTCCGGTGTATTTCTGGGACGCTACCCAATTTACCGGCTCCACATTTGGAGCTTGGAGGGCACTATTCCACTCGCCATCACTGGCGAATGCCAATCTGGACTACCAAGACGTTAGCCTTGGGAAGCCATATCCCATACTATGGGATGGTAATCCCCAGTCTCTCGCAGGTGAGGCTTCTAGATTAAGGCCATTCCTTTCTTCTAATGGAACTCATTGGTTCATAGCCATGCAGAACGGAGGGGATTTCAACGTACCTCCCTGTGGGCCAGTCGATCCACTAGACCCAGATAGTGATGTCAGATGTGAAATAGTTCCAGAGATGTTTACAGGCGAGTCTCTTAGGGTAGTTGGCTCTGTATGGAACCGTACGATGGTCCCATGGCCCCATGATCCAATGGCACTACAGGTAGATGTTGATGGAAACGGCGTATTTGCTGGCTCAACTGAGACGGGCTTCGCTAGGGTTCCCAGTATGATTGACGGTGTTGCACAGTTCGATTACAACTGGACTTGGTATTCCCAATACTCCGCAGGCGTTTTCGGAATAAGGGCTGACTTTACCAATTCAAACTACTACTTCACAGGAAATCAGACATCCGTACTCGCTCCAACTGGCGCATATGTGAACGTCTCAGTTATCGGTACTACCGACTTCCAGTTCAGCTCTATACCTCGACTATATCGTGGTCAGAATGTAACTCTCGAAGCCCGACTAATTGACAACGCGTTCCAACCAGTGAGGGACGCTCCGGTTAATTACACGTGGTCAGCAGACAACTCTGCAGGTGTCGCAATTACCGACAACAACGGAGTACTAAAGGTCAACTTAACCATTGACGAGTTCCATGAGCTGGGTAACTTCACCCTGGGAGTAACATACCCTGGCGATCCATTCAGACAAGGAAGCTCCTCCGACACTAGCTTATGGGTTGTCTCTAGAACATACCTGAGCATACAAAGTACAACTCCAAATTTACTCCAAGCGGGAGATATATGGGAATTTTCAGGGCAAGTAACAGACGATAACAGAACCGCGGTGGAGAAAGACCTTGGTGAGGCACTAGATGGATGCTTAGAGAACGGTGGAGAGGTACTGCTGATAATGGAAGGTACTGATTTCGAAGACAGAACCCACCGGCAGATTATCGAAACTCTTTGTCCGAACGCAGGGTCGATCTACCATAACCTACTACTGAACCCGCAGCTACTCAAGGACGACCCCAACTCATTCCTTCCCGATGGTTTTGGTCCCGTAAATGTGATACTCAGGTTCGCTGAAAACCTCCCCCATGAGGGTTGTGAACCCCTGGACGCTGACGCTCTGGAGACGTCCGGGGCTTGGGACCCTTGCGCGCTAGTGGTCAATAGTGATCACTACCGGAAGGTAATGCAGTTCCAAGTAGATGGGTTTAGCCTGATAGGTAGGACTCAGCTATCTGTGGATGACCAGATAGTATACACCTCTGAAATCGATCCTACCACCGGCCAGGCTATAGAAAAGCCGATGATCGTTACAGGCCAGCTAACCGATGAACTGGGATCGAACTTGTCTAACAGGGCAATCAGGATTACCTATGAGATGGTAGATGATTCTCTGGGCGTTATTTCATGTATCCCAGGAACTACCGATGCTAACGGCTTCTTCGAAATTGTTTGTCCATTATCTGGAGTTACTGCTGGCCAAGCAAGAGTCAATATCCAATTCAACTCATACGAGAACAATGATAGATACCGATACAGTAACTCTTCGTCGACAAGGATCTTCCCCGTTTTCTCCAATTCGACAATGCAGATTATGGAAGTCGGTCCATTCAGATCCGATGTAGACACATACACATTCCAGAACGGCTCAGAGTTCCCTGTCGTGTACTTGAAGGAGTCATTCCACGTTGAGGCCCTCTTGACACAGGTTAACGGCAATCCAATTGGAGGAAAGTGCCTGAATATTTACATCAACCCGGAGACCAATACACGACCTATCGGGACCATGATCACCGAAGATGGAACAGGCTTGGTTAAGTGGTTCTCAGGCGATCCTGACGACAATCCGAGCAGAAGAGGTATAGAGCCAGACGGGGAATCCCTGGAGGGCTTCAGGACATTGAGAGTGGCATATGAGCCTGACAGGGAGCTCCCAGGCGGGTGTAGAGCTGAGACTACTCCAGTCGTAAACAGCTCATTCATGGATATTGAGGTTCTTGTAAGGAGTAGAGTGGATATCCTTCTGAAAAACCACTGGTCCGACCCGGTCGGATACAAGCCCGGAGATGATATCACAGGCTCAGTGGCCATTCTTAGGGACAGACTTGATGTAGCAGTCGCCGGAGAAACAGTCATCTTCAAGATACAATACTACAATGGCACTGGATGGGTCAACATCCCACCTCAGTACGACGTCACAAATGAGCAGGGGGAGGCAGAGTTCAACTTCACATACCTAGGGGAGGATGTACCATTCGCAGGCGAGTGTGGCCAGATGGATACTTTCGGGAATCCATGGCCGTGTGCCGTGGACGGTAAATGGCAGGTTACCGTTCACTTCCAAGAATCCGCTTTCTATCAAGGAGAGGATTTGGAAAACACACCCCTGATTCGTTTGGACACGACACAACCAGAGGGACAAACGAGCTTCTTCACCGCGCAGGTCACCGTAGTACTACTCATCGCGCTCTCATTCGCATTACTAATCGGGGCGATAATGTACAGGAACTACGCAGAGCGCAGAAGAATAGAGATTATTCGAGGTATTCTAACCGATTCCTTGATGTCTCTGAAGGCATCAAATGACTTCATTCAAACCATATTCAACTGCTACAAGGATCTAGTCAGGTTCTTCAGGAAGAGAGGAGCAATGAAGAAGGTGTACGAGACGACCAGAGAGTTCGAGGACGCGCTAAACTCCATGCTTGGAGGAATAGCCCCTCCAGAAGACCTCGACGAGTTCTTCGCTATATTCGAAGAGGCCAGGTACTCCAATCACGAAATCGGTGCTGAACAGAGAGACCGTGCAATATCGACGTTACAGTCAATAATCAATCACATGACAGTCTCCCTAGGGGACAGTGTACTGATGAGAACCTCAGAAAACGAGTCATCAATGTACGGGTCCGTCACACGTGCAGGGGAATTCGTCGACTCAGAAGGACAAGTTAGGCTAGCAGGGGTAGACGAGGACGATCCCAACTCAGGGTTCAGGATTTAATTGCTAAAGATTCTCTTTGAGGGGCAAATAGCCCCTCTCATAGAGCCCGTAGCATTCATAACAAGGCCTCAGGTGGCCCGCCTACCCAAGTAACGTCGAGGGAGTCATATGAGTAAGAAGAACAGAAAGACCAACCAATCCCTTATCGCCCTAATTGGCGATTTGAAGGAGCAGAGCAGGTCCACCGGTTCGGCACTATGGCGAGACGTGGCGCTACGACTCGAAGCGAGTCGCAGCAATTGGGCAGAACCGAACCTGAGCCGCCTGTCAAGGCATGCTTCCACCGAGGACATGGTCCTCGTTCCCGGAAAGCTCCTTGGAAGTGGAGAGGTAGAGGGAAAGCCCAGCGTCGCAGCCTACAGTGTCAGCTCCGGAGCTAGGATCAAGATCGAAGGCGCAGGAGGGCGTGTCCTTACCATCAGGGAACTGATGAAGGAAAACCCTGAAGGAAAGGGGGTGAGAATCCTTGGATGAACAACACACACTAGTCTACGATGCTAGCGATAAAATCCTCGGAAGACTCGCCAGCCACGTCGCTTCCCAGATGCTAACCGCCAGAAAGAGCGGAAAGCAACAGAGGGTAATCATCCTAAACGCAGAGAATGCAATAGTCTCAGGACCCAAGAAGAGGGTCTTCGGAAAGTACAGGGCAAAGTATGAGCTTAACCACGCTCGCAAGGGACCATTCTACCCAAGAATGCCAGATCAGATCTTCAAGAGAACGGTCAGAGGAATGCTCCCATACCAGAAGAATAGCAGTGGAAGGAACTCTCTGAGAGACCTCAGAGTAATGATCGGAACCCCTTCCAACCTAAGTGGGGAAGAGTTGCCCGACGGTCATCAGTGGGGAGACACATCAACTATAGACAAGCCCCTACCGCTAAAGTTCGTTAGACTCGGAGATATTAGCGAGTCCCTGGGAATCGACTCAACAAGATGGAGTGCTGAATAGTATGGCTAGGAAGAAGAGCAAGAAAATTTCAGTCAACACCAGTGGAAAGAGAAAAACGGCCGTTGCCAGAGCAACCGTCAGAAAGGGACAGGGGAGAGTCAGAGTCAACGGCGAGCCCATTCACATCATGGGCCCTAGTTTAGCACAGAGAAAGGCCCTTGAGCCCGTTCAAATTGCTGAGGCAATGAACAGACTAGGAGATGTGGATGTATATGTCGATGTAGAAGGCGGTGGCCAAATGGGCCAAGTGGATGCCATTCGTACTGCAATAGCCCGCGGACTGGTAAAATGGAACGGTGGAGCAGAGGGAGATGACGAGGAACTCAGAGATGAATACCTGAGGTTCGATAGAAGCCTTCTAGTGAATGATCCAAGACGCAAGGAACCCAAGCACCAAATGGGACGCGGTGCTAGGAAGAAATGGCAGAAGTCTTACAGGTAGGTGAAAAGAGTGATTATTCCAGTCAGATGTTGGAGCTGTGGTAAGGTTATTGCCCACGCATATGCAGATTACAAGAAGGCAGTCGAATCGGGTGAAGACCCTCAGAAGGCTATGGATGACGCGGGCCTCGAGAGATACTGTTGCAGAAGGATGTTCCTCTCACACGTCGAACTCATAGACGAGGTCGCACCGTTCAGTGTTGCTCGAGAAGAATTGATATAGCGACAGGGCTTTCAAATGAGGCTCTCACGCCTCAATCCCAAAAGGGGCCTGTAGGTTAGCTTGGCCTATACTTCGCGGCTGGGGGTCGCGCGACCCAGGTTCAAATCCTGGCAGGCCCACCACCAAAAAATGAAGTGTGCATTTAAGACATGTTTTTGTACAACTAAGACGTAACTTGAAGGGACCCTCCCCCTCTCGTTAATCATGGTAGAAGACGCCAACGATGAGAGGGCAAAACTCCTCAAAATCAATGATCTTGCTGACCTTCTCTCGTACCACTCGAACAAGTATTACAACGAGGCATCCCCCGAGATTACAGATTCCGAATTCGACTCCCTAAGGGACGAGCTAGAGTCCTTGGACCCGAACCATCCACAACTTTCGAGAGTGGGTGCTGATCCTCCTCCTGGTTCGGTAAAGGTAGTGCACGAGTTCCCTATGAGGAGCTTAGATAAGGCCAATACCGAGGAACAAGTCCTCCATTTCGTATCTCAGACTACAGCAAAGGGAAGGAGGTTCGTGTGTCAGCCTAAGTTAGACGGGTCTGCTCTTTCACTAGAGTACAGAAGAGGAAGACTCGTGAGAGCTGCCACCAGAGGCAATGGAAGCAGGGGCGAAGACGTTACAGCAAACGTAAGGAGAATTCCAAATGTCCCAGATAAGATAGCTTGGGACGGAGATTGTCATATCAGAGGGGAAGTGGTCATGCCACTCGATATATTCGAGCAAAAATATTCTGACATAGCTCCCAATCCGAGAAACCTAGCCGCTGGATCGCTCAGGCAGAAGAGTATCGATGCTGGAAAGGGGCGAGCTGAGGACTTGTCCTTCTTCGCGTATGGAGTAGAATTTCCTTCAGGCGTCTCCAAACATCCCGATAGTCCCAGTCCTTTAGAATTCAAATACGATTCAGAAGCTATCTCATGGCTATCTTCGATGGGAATACAGGTTGCTGGGAATGAGATTGTCTCGGGCTATGAAGATCACGATACATCGAATAAGATTATTGAAATCACTAATAGATGGACTGAGAGTAGATATTCAGAGCCATGGGAGATCGACGGTGTCGTAATCAAACTAGACCGTCTGGACAAGAGAGAACTTCTAGGAATGACTGCACACCATCCCAGGTGGGCCCTAGCATGGAAGTTCCCCCCTCAGGAAGCGATTTCTGTACTCATGGGAGTTGATTGGCAGACCGGGAGAACAGGAAACGTGACCCCAGTCTCCAGGATAGCCCCGGTAATAGTATCCGGAGTTACGGTCGAGAATACCACTCTACATAACAAGGGCGAAGTAGAGAGACTGGGAATGTCCATCGGAGACAAGGTCAGAGTAGTAAGGAGAGGAGATGTAATCCCCAAAATCATAGAAGTCTTGGGAAGGGCCACGTTGAATGATCTCGAAGGAAGGACCCATTCAGACGGATCCCCATTCAATCAGGAACTGCCTGAGGCCTCTGAAATAATAGTCCCAACCAAATGCCCTCGTTGTGAAACAAGACTGGTCGTGGACGGAGCATTCCTAAAGTGCAATAACTTGGACTGTCCTTCCAGATTAGAGCGTACCATTCTATATTGGTGCAGGAAACTTGAATTGGACGGAATCGGAGAGAAACTTGCCGAGCAGCTATGCTCTTCTGGACTAGTCTCTAACCTAGCAGATCTCTACAGGCTTGATGAAAGGAAGAGAGAGCTACTTTCTTTGGATAGGATGGCCGAGAAGTCGGCAAACAATTTACTCAAAGAGCTAGAGAATAGCAAATCGATGACGCTGAGTATGTTCATTTCTGCATTGGGGTTACCCAGAATCGGTCCAGAGATAGCGACGCTGATATGCTCTGAGGTAGAGACTTTGGACGAATTGATCGATATGCTATCGCACAGAGAGGAAGCAGTTGAAAGACTAGTCAAAATAGATAGAATTGGAGAAGTAGTGGCCAATCTACTACTGGATGGTATTTCGAATAGAAAGGCATCGATAATTGATCTTCATTCAAAGATAGTAATAGTTGAGGAAAGAAAGACAGTTTCGCAAGGGACGTTGAACGGGGAGACTTTCTGCATAACAGGAACCCTGAGTAGGCCTAGGAAAGAAATAGCACTCTCCATAAAAGCACAAGGGGGGAAAGTAGTATCATCGGTGTCAGGCAATCTCGATTTCCTAGTTTCTGGGGACTCATCAGGATCAAAGATGGATAAGGCAACAAGACTGGGGGTGAAGATAATCGGCGAGGACCAGCTTGATGATCTATTGGGAGGAGGAATTCTAACAGATATTCCCACACCGCGCCAATCAACTCTAGGTGAGTTCTGATTAACCGTACATAGTACTAGGGGCACTGACCACATCAGATTCAGAGTTTAGGTGCAAGGCCATCATCTCCCTTATTTGCCCCTCAATCCTCTGTGCTTCCTCCAACAGCGGTTCTGGGTCAAGCTTCACCGCTGGAAGTAGGCCATCTAGACACTCGATAATACGAGCCGCGGCCCGCGCATCTGGGATTCCACCTCCGCTGAACTCTCCTCCCGACTCTGCAATTACAGCCAGGGAATCCATCTTCCTTCTCCGACTCTCACCAAGCATTACCCCAGTCATTCCCCCAACAACACCTTGCTTTAGAAGGGTAGCACCAATTTCTTTCAGCATCTCTCTGGACTTCTCATTTGAACCGATACCTACAACAGTATCTGGACTTTTATCCTCATCGAATATTGAATGCTTTTGTCCCTCTCCATGTGCGTAGGAATCAATCATTATTGACATTCCGGCACCAGATTCTGACATCCAGTCCAGAATCTCACTTGCAATCGGTAACTTCAAGTCAGGAGATATTTGAATCTCTGAGGCGATTAGCACAACCTTATCGCACTTATCCACGTTACAAACGGGGACTCCGCTGTAGAGCCTAATGGGAGGAAGAGGACTACCTTCCTGAACCAGACAAACAGGGGGTAGTCCGGAGTGGCGAATCCCTCCTACAAGCTCTAATCCAAGCTTGTCCACAAGAAAATGTGCTACAATACTACTCACAAAACCCTCTGATGGAAAACAACTGATAACCAAGGCTTCATCAAACTCAGAACCATCTTCGATATCTATCACGGGTACCTCACTCATGGCTCCCGATTAATGCAAGTGCTTCTAACAGTTAGCCCGTACGGTATCATAGGTGAAACACATGGGGGCATGACATGGATGAAGGATTTGTAGCCCACCAATTGTCGCCATCCTCCTGGAGTAGGTACGAGGATTGCCCCCGGAAATACTGGCTTTCCAAACAGAAGCTCCCTCGAAAGGCCAGTATGCCAGCTTCTATGGGAACCGCAGTTCACAATTCCGTGGAGGACCTATGTAATCTGGATATCAATGACAGGGACCCAGATGAAGTCAAATGGCTCCCTCCCACTGCAAAAGCGATTCTAGATAGGCACTGGCAGATCGAAAAAGAAATTTTCATGGAGACCCCGAGACATCCCCGGTGGAAAGACGAGATGATTACGAAAGCTCATGACGGACTCGTCGGCGCATTGAATATACTGTTCTCAAAATCAGGAATAGAGAAGGTCGCTCTTTCCGAGGTGACAATAAGAATGTGGAAACAAGTACAGTCAATCGTCCTGGCTAACGAAGGCACCCTGGTATCAGAGTGTGGCAGGTTGATGGGTAGATTGGATCTACTAGTTGCAGATATTGACGAAAATGGCGAATCCAAAGGATGGATTGTCGCCGATCTGAAAACCGGAAGACCTCCAAAAGTCAGCTTGAATGAGAAAGTTAGCAGGCAGCTCCGCTTCTACAGGGATTTACTGAAGGAGAACAATCCTGATCATCCGCCCCTTCATGCGGAAGGATGGTATTCCTCTAATCAGACAATCCACAGGGCAGAGGGGCCATCGGTGCTGGAAGACGCCTTCGCAGCATGGGAAGGGATGAGGCACAGTGAGACGCCATTCGAGGGAACTCCCGACTCAACCGCATGCGGATTCTGTGAATGGAAAGCATGGTGTCCAACTTGGTGGGTGGCCCGTAGGGACGGAACACTCCCTCCAGGGGGTATTTTTAGGGACGAAGTAGTGAATATTATTCGATTCGACAGCGACTCAGGAGCTACCCTCTTCGAGAGAGCCCCGCCGGTGGGCGATACTGGAGATGTGGGTAGATCAGAGAACAAGTTTGGTGCACTACTGCGGGATCAAGCCCTCTCTCAGATGAGAGAGCTGGTAGACTCGGGATATCAGGGTCCCGTTTATCTCGGAAGTGCAAAGGCAGACGGCAAGATTATGCATCTCGGGGACTGGTCGGAGATACTACCTTGGTCTCCCCTGACCAAATCTCTAATCTAAAGGCTCGATAAGGTCCTGAATAGGTCCTTTGAAGCTATCAGGATACTCTTTCATCAGATTCCAAAGAAGAAGTAGCGAGGCACTGGCATCAGCATCGGCCCTGTGAGCTCGTTTCAGATCAATCCCATATCTATCACACAGGTCACCCAGGCGATGCCTACCGGGAACTCTGAGCCTTCTCGCTATTTTCAGAGTATCAACGAAACCCCTTATCCGAGGAGGCTCTATCCCCGCCCTAAGACACTCCATCTTGATGAATCCCCAGTCGAATCCTATGACATTGTGGCCAACAATGACTGCATCCTCCATCATTTCCGAAATCTTCTCTGAGTGATCGGAGAAGTTACCCAGCCCCTTCACGTCTGAGTTTGTGATTCCATGGACACTGCTCGCCTGCTCGGGGATTTTCTGTTCAGGGTCTACTAGCGAGCACAGACTGATATGCTTACCATTGGAATCGCTACCCACCATAGCGTACTCCACGATTCTCTCGGATCTACAATCAAAGCCAGTTGTTTCCAAGTCAAAACCAATGACCTTCATACCATCAAACGGCCTACGCATGAATGACCCTGGACGGCGATGTCCATGAACTATCGCAATCAACAGAAGTGAGTTCACCAATCCAACAGCCATATATTGTGAAACGTTGCATGAGTATCATGATAGGTAATACCAAGTATCCGACATTAATCATTGTAGCATCACTAGTGATGGTTTCCTTCTCAGGTTGCACGGGTCTCGGTAGTAATGTTCCCAATGCAAAAATATCAGCGGATCAGACCGAGATAAATCTGGGCGAGACAGTCAATTTCGATGCTAGGGAGTCCACCACGCCTAGTCCAACCATAATTGATGAGTTCCAATGGGACTTCGGAGACGGGGGCTCAAAAACCACTAAACAGGGAATTACCAGCTACACATTTGTGAGCTCAGGCTATCATGATGTGGAGGTGACCGTACTGAACGATGATGGAGAGATCGATAGAGACTCCATTTCTATATTCGTCAACGCACCACCTACGATAGTCATAGAAATGCCCACATTCATCAAATCCGGCGAGACGGCCACTTTGGATGCCAGTCAATCATTTGACCCAGAAGGAGCAGGAATTGAAGTCATATGGGATTACAACATATTCTCCGACTCTAACAATGACGGCGATCCTTCTAATGATGCAGACTCAACACTCAAAATCGCCGAACTGAAGATAGATCAAGCGGGAAATAGAACTGGGTCAGTTACAGTGGTTGATGACAAGGGGGCACTATCAACAACAATTTGGAACCTGATGGTAGTATCGAGAGTCTTCAACATCGTTTGGGAGGAACAGATAGTCGAAGCAAACTGGAACGGATACTTAGAGCAAGGCGAGTCAGTAGTACTCGAGCATGAGCCCGGCTTGGGGGGAAGGGTAATCCAACTAAACTCAACTCTCACACTTTCCCGAGAACTGATACCTATCATGCTCCCAGAGGACAACTTCACGTTTTCCCTCGATATGGAGTCTGGATGGAGCACCTTCGCGTCCACATCACAGGACAACATAACCGAGAACTCCAGCGCTTCCATAGACAGAGGGGAGATGAACTCCTACCCAGATAGTGGTTACACTCTCTCCGCTGATTCCAAGGAATCCCTCGAAGAACAGTTATTGAATCAAGCTGGAGAGAGGTTCGGTCAGGGAACATGGACATGGATAATAACGGCAGATCAATGCGATCCGGACCTGCCTGTAGATGGAGTGGATCCGGACCAGGGCAATGATTGGGAGCTTACAGTAACAGTAGTAGTGATGGTTCTAAGAATCAGTGAAGTAGGTCCCTGAGGCTACAATCCATGTGCGAAGTGCTTTGAACTCTTCTCGCCTGCGTTAGGCATGGTCAAGTCGATGGAGATAACCAAGCTATCCGTCAGAGAGAAGCTTGTGGTCGATGTCAGCGTCTGGATGAACAATCCCGAGGACTACGACTTCTCCCCTCGGGCATCTCTGGTTGGGTCCACAATTAGCCTGTTCAATGGCAATGAGGAGACGCCCTCAGCCACCGTAGATCTGGATGACGAGCAAGCTATGGTGGCAGAGAGAGACAGGATGGTGGAGTTGAGGGTTAAGTTCTCCGTTGAGGGAATGCACGGGGTCCTAACTAACAAGACCAAGAACGTTAGAGACGGGCCAAATGCGAAGAAGCTAGCAGAACCAAGGTGGAAGACCATTTTACCACTTTAGTGCCTCCTGTTGTTATATCCGGAGGAATTCAAGACAAGTGCAGAATCGAATGAGGCTGTACTAAACCGTCGGGATTAAACACGGGTCACGGGTCGAAAACGCGCTGGACCCATAGTGTAGCCTGGATATCACATGAGCTTGCGGAGCTTGTAACCCGTGTTCGAATCGCGGTGGGTCCGCCATTCACTCGCTCATCTTGTCTAATTCTTGTGCATACAGAATTAGTGTTGGCGCCCAAAGTCCAACGAAAATCCCAAGCATGGGATCACCGCCATCGTGGGAGAAATAAATGTAAATCGATGCAATAATCGAAATAGCACTCGCCGCCAAACCCATCTTCGTCATTTGTCCAGTCATATTCTACCTCCGGGGGATGCTAATCCCTACGGTAAATTACATTTGTTACCCCCGCACCCGATTTCATCATGACATTCACATCTTCCCGTCGTGTCGACTTCCCAATGGTCGACATGGCGAAAATCGTTTACTACCCTAGATTTTGGGATTTGGCCCATAGGTTCTATGAGGAGTCGTGGGAGTACTCTTGCGGGCGCCACTACAATGAAATCCTGACTGAGGATGGAATCGGCTTCCCACTCGTGCACAGCGAGGCCCAGTTTTACCATCCACTTTCATACGGAGATACGGTAAAATGCAAGATTTCAGTTATTGACATAGGCTCATCATCCATAACATGGGCATACGAGTTCAGAAACCAGGAGGATACGGTTTGCTGGACTTCCAAACAGGTAACAGTCTGTGTTAGAATGAAGGAGATAAAGAGCAAAATTCCAGTGCCTGAATGGATGCGTGAAGGGCTTTCAAAGCTAATGGATGAATAATCACTCGTCTTCTCTTGGCCATTTCTTAGTGAGTGCCTTCCTCAGGTCGTCATTCATCTTGGCATCCCACCAGTTAGCATTCCTCCAGATGGCATATCTGCCCCTGATTCCACGTAAATCGGCTCCATCGAGTTTAGATCCTTGGAAATTAGACAGGTTCATTTTTGCTTTAAGGAACACAGCATCGCGCATGTCGGCTTCATCAAAGGCTGCCTTCATGAGATTAGCTCCCTTGAATGACGCTTTTCTCATATCGGCTCCAGATAGGTCAGCCCCTTCCAAATCTGCCCTATCGAAGACCGCTCTCCTGAGATCAGCACCAGAAAGATCCACACCACGCAGGTCCTTGCCAATGTGAGAAGTGTATGACCAATCTTTTGGATCTTCAGCCATACTACTCACCAATTGACAAGTCCTCTAGATAATCAAGACCAGCTTCAGTCAGGATTACGAAACGATTCTTCTCGGGAGCCCCAGAAGGAAAACTAAGCAAGGGCCCACGACCTCTCCCAGCGGTTCCCCCCTCTATCATTCTGTTAATGTAAAGGGAAAGATTCCACTTCTCCACTTCCTCCTCTGTCCATCTTCCAGTCTGAGAAATCAAACGACGAATTTCTCGTGGTGGGGTATTGGCCTCCCTTTCTACAGACCTAAGGTAGTGAATCGAGGCCAGGATAATATCACCTGTCTTGTCAATCCCACAGGTATTCAGGAGGTGACCGAAGGAAGTACCCCTTTCAGGTATTTTAGCCTCCAGGGCAGATCTCGTTGCGTTTTCAATGGCCGAATCTCTCGATTTTCTAATCTTTGATAGTGCTGACTGCCAGGTATCCGTCTTCAATATCCTGGTCAAAGAGGCCTCTACCTCGGAATCACTGCCTGTTAGATCAATTTCTTCAGACCCTACTCTGATGAAGACACGTCCAATCGGACCCGAAACTTCATCGCTCACGTCCTACCCTACAAAGGGACTTATATGAAGTTATTATTTCTACAAATTCCTTAACAATGTCGTACAGTAGATAATATCTGTGTAACCTATGAACGAGATATTGAAATGTACGTAGCTCGAGCGACAATCATGGCAGAGGAGAGCAATGCTGCTTATCCACTAGTTTTGCATTCAGAGGCAGACCCCTCAAGCCTAGGTGGAATTGCCGTATGTGGGTTTTCAACTGTTGGCTCAGTGGGCGTAATTGCAGCTACCCATCTAATCAGATCACTGAAGCTCTCTCCCATGGGCACAGTAATGCATCCAAAATTCCCTGCGATAGCACTCATTCATGACTCGGTACCGAAGCATCCCGTCAGGGTATATCAGGGAGATGGAGTCGGAGTCTTTACTGCCGAAATCCAATTCCCTCCTGAGAACGATGCGTACTTCGGTGAGACAGTACTGGAGTGGTTCACCAAAGGAGGCTTCGAAACACTATACGTGGTAGATGGAGTGATAAGCAACGATCTAGGGATAAAGGAGGATAGCGATCTGTGGGGAGTCTCATCTAAACCCAGCGGGCGTGATAGTTTGGACAATGCAGGCATCAAGAGAATCCAAAATGGAATAGTTTCGGGAATCGCCGGGTATCTAATTGCTGAGGGAGAGAGGAGGGGGCTGGATATCACTGCCCTCCTCGCAGAGTGTAACCCAATGTACCCGGACGCAAGAGCCGCTTTGATCGCCATAGATGGCCTAAGCGAGCTAATGGATCTAGAAATTCCTGTTCAGGACCTTCTGGAGGATGCCAAAAACATTGAGGAGAAGGTCAGGGAGGCCTTTGAGAGAGCACGGTCAACAGCTCTTCCCGCACCAGATCCCGACGATGAAGAAGACGACCCTATGATTCTGTAATCAGTAAAAGGGATTCTCTCCTGCCTCGTGATCTGTGGCATCAATTACTTCTGTTATCGACGGAACGTTGTCTTTGATCATGGTCTCAACTCCCTGCTTTAGAGTCACATCAGCCATTCCACATCCTTGGCAACCCCCCCCGAATACTATCACAGCCTTTCCATCTTCTACTCCCATCAACTCAACATGCCCACCATGAGAGGCCACTGCGGGATTCACTTCGCTCTCGATAATCTCAGCAACAGCTTTTGAGATATCATCCATCCACAGGGGATTGGGGTTCTCGAAGCTGAATCCGCCTCCCATCAGTGTCTCTTGGTAGTCAAGAGTCGTCCCATCGATGTACTTCGCACTCTTTGGATCTATGAAAACACACATTCCATCAACATCTATCTCAATATCTCCATCTCTGGAATCCTTTCTCTCGATGAACTGCAAGTCATACTCGAAGCCGTTTCTACCCCTTCCAGTAATCTCAACCCTCAGGCAGACCTCGTCAATCTCTTCAGCGGCCTCAGCAAACTGGTCTAGCATTTCCTTAGCCTTAGAACTGAAACTCAGCATGCTTCTCATGCCTCGTAGCATTAGGTCATTCTTCAAGGCTTGCTCAGGTACCACTATCACCGAGGCACCTCTGCATGGACTGTGAGCGAGCCCGGAATCTTCGATGCTTTAGGGAGACCGATGCGGGATCTCAGGATTTCAGTGACCGACAGGTGTAACTTCAGATGCACATATTGCATGCCTAAGGAGATATTTGGCAAGGAATTCCCATTTATGCCCAAAGACAGCATAATGACATTCGAGGAGATAGACAGAATCGCAGGGATTTTCATTTCTCTAGGGGTGAAGAAGATCAGACTCACGGGAGGAGAGCCACTTTTACGGAGAAATCTCCACGATTTGGTATCTATGCTCTCCATGAGGGACGCAGAGATAGCGATGACGACAAACGGGGTCCTACTTCCCAGATACGCACCAGCTCTCTCAGCGGCAGGCCTCGATAGGGTTACTGTGAGCCTGGACGCCATCGATGAAGCAACGTTCGCCGCTATAACAGATTCAGGCCACACGGTTGCTTCAGTGATCGCTGGTATTGAGGCAGCAGAATCAGTGGGCCTAGGCCCTGTGAAAATCAATACAGTTGTCAAGAGAAATTCAAACGAGAATGAAATCCTAGATATCATTGAGAGATTTTCTAGTAGGGACATTGCTGTCCGGTTCATCGAGTACATGGATGTAGGTACGACCAACGGATGGAATTTGGATGATGTTGTTAGCGCTTCTGAAATACGAGATATGATTGGAGACATTGAGAGAATCATACCCGAAAATAATAGCGATGTGGCCAAGAGGTACAAGCTACCCAACGGTGGCGAAGTAGGAATCATCTCCAGTGTCACTGAACCGTTCTGTGGTGACTGTACCAGAGCTAGGATTTCTTCAGATGGGAGGCTCTTCACATGTCTTTTTTCGAATAATGGGCTTGATCTCCTCTCACCAATCAGAGCTGGACATACCGACTCCCACATCACGGACTTAATTCGTGAACATTGGAATAAGAGGCAGGACAGATACTCCGAGGAACGCTCACTGAACAGCTCCAAGACATCTGAAAGAGTGGAAATGTCCTATATTGGCGGCTGAAGACTCAAGGCCACTTCAACGATATCATCCCAACTCGCCCCTGTCCTAAATGATGGCTTTCCGTAATGAGTCAACGAGGCATTGCAACCCATCTCGTTCAGTTTCTTTACCATCATAGTGGGACTTGGTGGAGAGCCAATACCCAGCCAGCTTGATAGGTCATCAACGAGAATATGGTGCGCTGAGCCAATTACAGCTCCCTCCTGCTCTATATTTCTGACCGACCTGACAACTCTCCTCCTCTCCATCTCGAAGTCCCTCTCAGACCACCCAGCCAAATCCCCATCTGCAAACTCCGGGGCACACAGCCTCATAGCCTTCTCTTCTGTCATAGAACACATTGCACTCTGATCGCCAATACTTCCAATCCAGAGAGGCCCGGATATCCGGGGGTCCTTTCTTTCCACAGGATTGGATAGTGGAAGGAGACAAGTCATTGGCAGGCTATCCAAAGAACAGTTCGGATGCAATCCTGCCTCTATTGAAGCCAAAACCTCTTCATAAGAAGGCGAATGAACTCTCCACCCGATCTCATCTTCGAAAATATTAGCACCACTCCTGCTCTTTCGTACTCTTGCTGAGACTCTTAGGTGGTGCGAGTCCCATATGGATAGTAACGGCTCTACACAGCGATCATGTCTAGCTGCAGTACTTGCAAGGTTAGCCAGCATCACCCTAAGTGCAGAGTCGTGAGCGAGACCATCGGTTCTTACTCTAGCACCATATCTCCTCAGCATCGCTCCGCGGGATGAGCCAGTCAGAGCAGCAGTGTCGGTTGCGCTGACTTCTATCACCCCACTTCTTGCTAGAGACTGAACTGCCGTGTCAAGAAAAGGTAATGGAGATCCAAAGGGATCTATATCCACCCAATGTCTTCCATGAGAAAGAACCAGCTTTCGAAGGTCACCAACGCAGCTTGAGAGCTGTCCCTTTCCGTGGAGAGGGGGGAAATCTCGATGATTGCCAATTGCCCAATCAATAGCCTCTCCGTCTAAATCAGAGATAGTGACATCTAGTCTCTTGGCATTGTCCTCAGAGATTTCATTCAGCCATCTCCTTGCCCGTATACCTCCTGCAGCCAGTCCGTCCAAGGCATATACCGTCCCTTCTCCTAGAATCCCGCTTTCTATCGCATGATCAAACAGAAGAACGCTTCTCGTCCTACTTCCAGACATGGCTGGATTCAAGAATACACCTCCGCCCCTTCTGGAAACAGGACCTGTCATCTGTGAATTAGGCCTCTCGGATACCCTGACTAATGTACGCCCTTCTCTGTGAATTACACCGGGCCACCCTTTCGGTTCCTCCCAGTCCATGGTGACCGGAAGTGCCCACGGCACAAGGTATTGACTATGATGCTCAATCAATAACTATCGAACCTTACAGCAGGATCACTATGGGTGACGATTCGTCCATTGTCAGTAACTGAACCTACTATACTGGCTCCTGGTAGCCTTTCTGAAATCCATTCCAATACGGAATCAGAACGGCCCTTGGACACTGCAATAACCATTCCCATACCCATGTTGAAAGTTCTGTGCATCTCCTTGGAATCGACGGACCCACTTTTGGCAAGCCACTCGAACTCGGGATGAGGAGGGAGCGGATTTTCAATATGCCACCCCAAGATATCATGAAGCCGAAGAAGATTGGAAAGGCCACCCCCAGTAATATGTGCTATTGCCTTGATATCAGATAAGTCGCAAGGACCACTCCCTAGCCTGCACTCTAGAATTAAATCAACCACGGGATCAACATAGATTCTAGTTGGATTCAGTAAAACCTCCCCAAGACTAATTTCTCCTTCCGAATCTGGAAAGCGCTCTATCTCTCTTCCCGGGTGAGATGTATCAAAAGGAGCATCCTCAATAAGAGAATGCCCACTCCTCTCGACAATCGCTCTGACTAGGGTGTAACCGTTTGAATGAATACCACTACTTGGCAAACCGATTAGAATGTCTCCACACTCTAGACGCTCTCCCGTAATTGCCTCTCCCTTGGGAAACCACCCCAAAGCAGTACCTGACATGTCCAGCTCTCTCACAATTCCAGGAAGCGTCGCCGTCTCACCTCCTGCCAGTGTAACTCTAGATCTGGAGCAACCCTCCGAAAGAGACTCTCCCAATATCGAATGGACCGAGCTATCAGTCTTCGGCGTTGCAATATAGTCGACAAAGGCCACAGGCTCTGCACCTACACATATCAAATCATTCACATTCATGGCTATACAATCTATACCGACTCCCTCTAATCTACCCAAGTGATTTGCAATTTGCAATTTTGAACCAACTCCGTCGGTAGCCAAGGCCAATCTATAGTCCCCAAACTCAATTATTCCTCCAAACCCCCCAGGTAGAGGAACTGGAGCTCCGATTTCCCCTTTCTTCCTCACAGAATTGGCAAGTGATCCAATCAGACTTGAGACCGCCTGGGCCTCTAAATCTATGTCTACCCCACTACTTGCATAGTCCATCGGCGCACCACTCATATCTCTTCGCACGAGTTACCGCTCATGATACTCTCGCTTCCCGTACTCTGAGATTTGATAGAAAAAAAATAAGATTAAGAGCCGTTTTTCTAAAAAACGCCCTTTTTCGACTTTTTTTTGAGAATCTCTATAACATATATACGTCGTCGTGCGGGCACTGGAACGTGAGTTTCTAATGAAGAACAACAAGATGATTGCAATGATGCTTACCATGAGCATGCTGGCGGCAGCTTTCGCCGGATGCCTTGGTGGGGATGATGAAGACGACACACCTGACTGGTCCATTTCGATGGCTAGTGACGTTAGTGCCGACTTCGTGGAGTCCGCATGGGACCCCATCATTCCCAACCTGAATGCCGGCGATATGTGTGACGCTATCATATCGGCGATGACGAAGACTGACGAGCGAGAGCAAGTTGTCGACTTCACCAGGGCCTACTACACAAGTAGCCAGGGTGTAATCGGCGGATCTGGCGCCGCTTCCATCAGTGCCGTCGCAGACCTGAACGCAGAAGGAACCACCATAGGCGTACAATCGGGGACCACCTCGGATCTGTATGCTCAGAACAACCTAGGTGCAGCTACGATCAGTGCTTACGACGACTTCCCTTCGGTAATCGCCGCTTTGAACAATGGCGATGTACACTATGCAATGGGTGACGCCCCAGTTCTGTCCCTGGAAGGTACCTTGATGGTCACCTTCTCGGATGAGAACTTCGGTATGGCTGTGCAGGGGGATTCCTCTGGAGAGCTACTTGGCGCTCTGAACATGGCAATTGGTGCCTTGGTCGACTCAGGTGAGTACGACCTGATCTATGGTGCCAGTTTCGATGGCGCAGTAACCCTAGCCGATGACACCACAATGGATACAGCTACTTCCTACCCAGTACCAACTGAGGGAAGCGACCTGACCGCAGTTCTGGAGTCCGGAAGCCTAAGGCTTTGCACAGACCCGTTCTACCCTCCATTCGAGAGCTATGCTGACGATGGATCAGTAGTCGGATTCGATGCTGACATCGCTCATGCCGTAGCAGACGAGATAGCTGCTCACTACATGGGGGCAGCAAACCCAATGTTCGTTCCACCTGTCGTGGAAGAGCCAGCCGTGACAATCAAGCTTGGTTTCTTGAATGACGCAACAGGGCCAATAGCTCAGTTCGCAGCTCCATTCACCTTCGCGTGGGGAGCCGCAATGGATGACCTAAACGCAATGGGTGACGACTATGTCTTCGAGGTAATCGAGGCAGACTCCGGATGCGACGGCCAGATGGCCGGTACAGCAGCTCAGTCCCTCGTGGACGCTGGAGTTGTCGCAGTGGCTGGAGCCGCTTGCTCCGGAGCATCAATGGGTGCTAACGCAGTCCTTTCGGCTGCTGGAATCCCCATGATATCCTACGCCAGCACATCCCCAGCTCTGAGCGACGCAACCGCGTACCCTCACTTCTACAGGATCGTTCCAAGCGACGCTCTGCAAGGACAGGCAGCAGCTGACATGATCATGGCAAGCGGGGTTTCCAACACCGCTGTCGTACACATGACCAACGCTTACGGTGCAGGTCTAGCAGACGCAGTAGTGCTCAACCTGGGCGAGGACAACGTCTGCCTGCAGGCAGGATACGAGGAGACAGCAACTGATTTCCAGGGCGCCGTTCAGGCAGTCATGGACGCAGGCTGTGACTCGGTCTTCCTAGGGTCCTACTCCGCTGACGGAGCTATGATCGTCGAGACCATGGCAGTCATGGGTGCAACAATACCGATTTTCAGCGCTGACGGAATGGCCGGAGAGGCTGCTCTAGCAGACTACACCAACCCAGCAGCCGCAAATGGAATCGAGGTAACAAGGCCTAGAGCCGCAGCAGCAGGCGCTGGAGTTTTCGCAGCTGCATGTGCTGACGACTCTGTCTGCTCCACTGGAATCTTCACTTCTGAGGCGTACGATGCAGTAATGATGATCGGTCACGCAGCAATGATGGAGGACGGAGAGAACATGGGTACGCATGTACCCATGGTAGGCGACGCATATGCTGGAGACAGCGGTACTCACACCTTCTTGGACAACGGAGACGTTGGAGGATCAGGCTACGATGTCTGTACCTTCGCTCACGTACCAACCTTTGGAGAGTACTTCAACTGCGACAGGATGTGGGAAGCCGGAGGAGCCGGAGTAACTGCAGCGCCATTCATGGGCGCTACAATCAAGATCGGATTCCTGAACGACGCCACCGGGCCCATCGCCGTGTATGCAAACGGATTCGTTGCGGCATCACAGATCGCTCTAGGTCTAGCCAACACAATCGGATACAGTAACAATGTCCAGTTCGAGATAGTCTACGCAGACTCTGGTTGCGACAGCACCATGGGTGGCTCAGCCGCCCAGACACTGGTAGACGCTGGAGTATGGGGAGTCGTTGGAGCAGCCTGCTCCGGCGCATCCATGGGAGCCAACGCGGTGCTATCCGCAGCTGGAATCCCACAGGTATCCTATGCCAGCACAAGCCCAGCACTGTCTGACGCTACTGCATACCCATCCTTCTACCGTGTCGTACCAAGCGACGCGTTCCAAGGATCGGTAGTCGCTGAAGTCATGACCGCTGATGCGCAGGACAACGTCGCAGTCATTCACATGACCAACGCGTACGGATCAGGACTGGCAGACGCCTTTGTCGCCAACATGGACTCGGCAAGCATTTGCACACAGATTGGATACGAGGAGACAGCTACTGACTTCTCCACAATCGTGAGCACGGTCGTCAATGACGGATGTACCTCAGTAATGATGGTCTCATACGCCGCTGATGGAGCTATGCTAATCGAGGAGATGTCCCTGCAGGGATTCACCGGAGCCATCTATGGCGCTGATGGAATTGCCGAGGTAGGACTAGCAGCCGATATGGCTGACAAGTCCTTGGTCGATGGCGTAATCGCCACAAAGCCTGCAGCCGCAGGTGGAATGACCACTGTAGGAATGGTCTTCGCCGCACAGTGCATGGCAAACCCTGACTGTGCTGGAGGAATCTACACTGCAGAGGCGTTCGACGCTGTCTACATCGTGGCTTTCGCCGCCTTCACAGCCCTAGCCACCCCTGGCATCACGCCAGACATGGCAATCGCTGGGACCGGTAACGGTCTGGAAGGAGCCAGTGGAGGAATCACCTTCATGGCAAACGGAGACGTTCCAGCAGCTGGTTTCTGTATCGGAGAGTTCTCTCACGATGCAACCACAGACACAGTCTCATACGACTGTGCCAGGAACTGGGACCCAGTCAACGGAATCGTTTGATTGGTAACGTAAAGCAGTGCGGCGGGGCTCCCCGCCGCACTGCCCCAACAATTTTATTCAAATCATGAAGGTACGTGTAGTAGATGCTGCATGAGGCTCGGCACAAGTACTCGGATCTCTCTAGGGGAACACGAAGGATACTAATTGCAACAATACTTTTTCTAGATGCCAACTTACTCGGAACCTCAAACGGGATAGGATTACTCAACATTGTCGATACAATTCTTGGCGGGGGGGTCCCTGACGATATGGTATGGCTCCTCCAGGTTGTAGAGTCTCTAACAGCCGGATTCATAATCATCAAGGTATTTTTTGATGATGTTCCTCAAGGTAATTTCAGAACCATAGCCTTACTCACATCCCCGTTATTCATGATCCTGGTCACTTTCTTGACTCTCGACATCCTTCTCAGTGGGCTTGGAGAGGGAGCATCCTTCACTCTGGATCTAGTTTCAGTAGCTACAGGCACTCTGACTTGGTCCTCGACTTATCTGGCAATTGCCATAGGACTCACTCTAACTTACAAGGTCCAGAGGTATGGGAACTTCGCCCAATCTGAATTATTCATGATTGGGATGTATCTCTCAATGATAATGATCTGGAGTGACTACTTCTTCCCTCTTTCCAGTTTAAGCACCACTAAAGACGGTGTTCTAACTTGGTCAGTCCTAATCTTCACACTCATCGCCGCATTCGTTCTTACGGGTCTAGCTGGAGTAATCATTGACAGATTGGTCTACAGGGGATTCCGAAGGACAAAGACCACTCCCCAGGTCATGATGATCGCTTCTCTGGGTGTCGCCCTAATACTGAGGGCCATCACCTACCTAAGATTTGGCTCTGGAAGAAATATGTTCGAGCCAGAAGGAGACTGGAGGATGCCAAATCTTAGGTGGGAGATACCAACCACCAAGCTCAGACTCAATCTCGGAGATAGGTCGATAGACGAGGGCAGGACCTATACTCAGTGGACATGCGAGCAGACAGGTGTAGACGAAACAACCGGAGAGCCTATACTGTCTAGAATAGTGACTGAAGCGTCAAAACCAGCATATGAACTGTATGATACTACTGCAGACTGCGTAACACAGGCTACCACCAACTACGCGTATTACAAGGGGGCAGTACCATTCGTAATCTTCTCATCGGTACTCCTGCTGATGCTCCTACTCAACAAGACAAGGCTTGGCAGAAGAATGAGGGCGGTTGCTGATAATCCAGAGCTTGCCGCCAGTAGCGGAATCAACGTTGAGAGGGTACACCTTTCGAGTGCTTTCCTGTCCGCTGGAATATCTGGGATGGGTGGTGCGATATTCGCAATGACGCTCAGATTCAGTCCAGAGACTGCTTTCACCCTACTCCTCCCTTCATTCGCAATCATTGTACTAGGTACAATTGGTTCCATTCCAGGGGCCATTGTGGGCTCCATCATCGTAGGGTTCGTACGAGCACTCTCATCTCCTGTACTGATTGGCATAGGATCACCACTCGGACGATCTAACTACTCTGCTTTGGACGGTGTCATGCCCTATATTTTCCTAGTTGCAATCCTAATGATAATGCCCGAGGGGATTGGAGACGCATATGAGAAGTGGAAGATTGACAGACTCCGCAATAAGAAGGAGACCAATACGGAAAGGGATGTCAAGATTGCCACTGGCTTAGCACTCCTCCCCACTGGAATCTTCGGATTGCATCACTGGTGGAGGGGCAGAACACACAGGATGCAAACATTCTCTGTGATCGCCATTGCCTCATACGTATTCCACAGATTCAGCAATTTTGTTGAAAGGAACTCCTTCGCCGACGGCTCTTGTGCTGACTCCTGCCAGGAAAGCGAGTTTGCTGAAACCAATTTGGCAATACTGACCGGAAGGAACGACGGAGAGCTAAAACTGGAGGATAGCCCTCTGACGGAGACCCATCTGTTGGATCAGACTAGCGCCCCCAGTGGAATGACTCCTTTCGAAACCGAACAATGGATCCCAGACGCCCTGGCCGATATGCGACAGTCCTGGCTCAATCAAATGAAATTTGAGATCGATCTTGTCAACTTTATTGCTGACGCAGGAGATTTGATTTGGCCACTAGCATTACTGGTACTCTGGGCATTCTCTGTGTATGAAGGAATCAGGATAATGAATGGCAAGGAGAATGAGAAAATATCATTCCCACTATTCTCCAAATGGAAATCCATCTTCGACTCAACTACCTCTCCAATATCAGATACTAGGCAAAAATTATCAGAGCTGGACAGGAATCATGAAAGAATAGTTAAACAACTGAGGGAGAAATTGAGTAATTATCTCAAAACCGGAGAGTTGAAGTCCCACGCCATAGATTTCTCACTCAGATTCACTGAACCAGTAATGAAGGCACTCAAAATTCCAGAGAGTCGTAAGACAGAACTAAAGTTGTACGGAAGACAGAGTCCAATAGGGTCTTGGATATCATTCTTCATCCTCGTAACGATCTTAGTGATGTTTCTTGTTTGGCTTCCAATAGCCGAATCGGACAATTTTGAATTTAAGAAAGTCCTCCAGGTATCGAATGTATTACTCACACTCTCTATCTTCATTTTGATGGCCTTTTCTCTAAACTTACATACCGGGTATACTGGAATGGTAAATTTCGGAATCATCTTCTTCGTCTCTATTGGAGCGATAACAGTCTCAATATTAACCGCTCCAGAAAGAGTGTTCGGATATAATTGGGGGATTTTAGAGGCCACAATAGTAGCTATGATACTATCCGCCGCCATCGGTTGGCTACTCGCCTATCCTACCGCCAGATTGAGGACAGACTACTTTGCCATAGTGACCATATCGCTTGGAGAAATCGTAAGAGTTCTCTTAGCAGGAGAACCACTTTTGAGAGCGGGGCCGGTTGCTTCTGCAATTGGGATATCAGGATACCCACTACCATTGGAAGACTGGTGGTTCTGTGGCTCGGAGAAGTCCGGTCCAGATACACAGTGGGCCAGTCCCGATGCCTGCAGAGATGACATATTGTTAGACAGCACCCCGGCGTACTACATAGGTGAGCTACTGAATCTTGGCGAACCGGCTCCCTATATGATGATGCTAATGCTATTATCAGTGGCTTCAGTCATAGTCGTGTGGGCACTACTATCCAGACTACTCTCATCACCATGGGGGAGGGTACTCAAGGCCATCAGAGAAGACGAGGAAGTCGCCCAGCACCATGGCCACGACATCTTGACTCACAAGGCGGCAAGCCTCGCTCTGGGGGCTGCAATAGCTGCACTTGCTGGAGCACTTTGGGCTTGGAAGCTAACTGGTTTCGACGCGAGTTTCATGTCTCCTGCGCGCTCTACATTTTTAGTATGGGCCGCCTTCATTATTGGAGGTACATCCAATAACAGGGGCATGATTGTCGGGGCCTTCATCATAGTTCTTATGGAATTCGTATTCAACGTCCTAGTAGCGGCACAGGGTTCTTCAGATCTGCCACTACATGTTACCGCTAACAGAATAGACACTCTATTCGAGTGGATAATAACAAATCAATGGGATGTAGCCACTATATTCGCTATTACGGCTCTTGTGGGTTACATTACCAGATCAGAGAGGGTTTTCGATATTGGTTTTTCAGGAGCAACAATATTCCTCTTCGCCGCACTTGCTCTTGGTGAGAGATCCATCAATGAGTCGTTCTTCGCAGGGGTTGTTAGTGCGGATATGGTTTATGTCAAGCTCATGCTGATTGGGTGCCTAATGCTGTTCTCACTCAAATTCAATTCCAAGGGCCTATTGCCAGAAGTCCCGATCAGACCTAGTAGACCAGACGGAGGCGAATAAAGTGACTGAACCAGTTCTGAAAGTACAGAGTCTTCGAAAGGAGTTCGGGGGGCTGGTCGCAGTAAAAGACGTCTCCTTCGAGGTTGGTGAAGGCGAGTTCGTTGGGTTGATTGGTCCAAACGGATGTGGCAAGTCGACCACATTCAACTGTATTAGCGGGCTACTGGAACAGACTTCCGGCAGGATCGAGATGTTTGGTGAGGATATCTCTGAACTTAGGCCAGATCAGATTCAGAACAGAGGAATGACCAGAACATTCCAGCACACAAACCTCTGGAGGGAGATGACTGTGATAGAGAACCTAATGGTTCCTCCTAGGAAGCAGTTTGGAACAAATGGGAAAGAATTCCTAAAAGCGATCTTGTCTCGAAAAAATCCATCCGAGCGAGAAAGGCTCATGGATGCATATGATGCACTCGATCAACTAGAAGTCCCTCACATGGCACATAACCTAGCTGGTGAGTTGTCAGGAGGGCAGTCAAAGCTGGTTGATATTGGGAGGTCAATGATGGGGAGTCCCAAGCTACTACTCCTAGATGAGCCTGTAGCAGGGGTAGCTGGGCCTCTAGCAATGAAGATTTTCAATAATCTCAGAAACATAGTAAGCGAAACCGGAATCTCGATTCTTATCATCGAGCACAATATGGACTTCATACTGAGACAGGGAGTCGACAGAATCGTCGTGATGAACGAAGGAGAGGTGCTTATGCAAGGAACACCAGACGAGGTGAGAGCCAATCAAAAGGTAATCGAGGCATACCTTGGCGCTGCTGGAAATACGGAGGAGGAATAGAATGACCAGGGTACTGGAAGTGAGAAACCTAGAAGGCGGATATGGGGCCGTTCAGATTCTTTACGGAATTGATCTCTATGTCGAGGAAGGGGAGTTCGTCACTATCATTGGGCCAAACGGATGCGGAAAATCAACACTGATAAAGACGATTTTTGGAATCGCCACATATTACTCAGGCGAGGTCTTCTATAACGGTACTGAGGTATCTGGTTGGAGAACAGATCAATTGGTCAACCAAGGAATAGCATACGTACCCCAAGTGGACAATGTTTTCCCCTCGCTTTCTGTTATGGAGAACCTCCAGATGGGGGGCAACAGCCTCTCAAGTCCCCTATTGAGTGAGAGAATAGAAAGAGCACTAGATATGTTCCCAGATCTTAGGAACCGAGTCCATGATTTGGCCGCCTCTCTATCAGGAGGGGAGAGACAAATGCTCGCTATCTCCAGAGCGCTGATCTCGGACCCGAAATTCCTGCTCCTCGATGAGCCAACCGCCGCGCTGTCACCGCTCTATCAACAGCAAATCATAGAAAGAATAGACTCACTAAGGGAACAGGGCATAACAGTCCTAATTGTAGAGCAGAATGCTCGCCTATCACTAGCCAGATCAGATAGAGGATACATCGTATCAAACGGTAAGATAGTCCATACCGGAGTCGCAAAGGAGATTCTCACAGACCCAGAAATAGGAGAATACTTCCTAGGCTCAACGGGACATTAAATCAGATGCCAGGCTCTCTAATTTTGGAAGGCACTTCTTCATCCTATGTCCATCATCGATTACGACGAGCTCTACCATTTCTGAGATACCGGATACAGTCTCCGAGACAGATAACGAGACGACATCGTCCTTCGAACCATGAACAATAGTAGTATGATGAGCCACTTCAGGCCATGACATACTCTCAGCGGCTTCCATAAAACTCCAATCAAGATCAATCTCCAGTTCGAACCCCCTGTAAGTCCTGAAACCAGAATTCTTCCAGTCTGCAAGCTCATCTTCAGATAGACCCTCCCAACTGTCACAAAGGCCGAACGCAGGAGCAATCAGTAGCAATCGAAAATCAGAATCTCTCCGCATCGATGAGGCATTGGCAGCCGCTAA
>CEWK01035287.1_pt1 | contig 39023 bp, 46 predicted proteins | sample 531431 | NCBI WGS metagenome assembly CEWK01 (sample SAMEA2623059, study PRJEB7988) | marine metagenome | isolation source: saline water (ENVO:00002010), including
CATGACTGATGATAAAATCCGAGCGATATGGCCAATTACAGTACCTTGGCGATTCCAATTACAATCGTTGGTATGATTTGCGTAGTCATAACGGCCCTACTAGGTTTCTTCTACGCACCTTTGGTAGATCCGAACTCTTGGAATGCCCCCGAAGCCTATAGAATTCTGTACTGGCATGTTCCATTTGCTTGGACCTCTTTCCTATCCTTTTGTCTCCTCTTCATAGGGGCCTCGTCTTGGTATGTTAGGAGGTCCGAGAGTGGTTGGACAATGCTGGTCATAGGATCGCAACTAGGGCTTCTCTTCGGGCTTGGGGTGATTATTTCTGGGCCCATCTGGGGTTCTGCCGAATGGGGAGTTCCATGGGATTGGGGAGACGTGAGGCTGAACTCTTACGCCCTTCTTACGTCAGTCGCGCTATTCCTAGTTATGTCGATTAGAAGCCAGCCAGACGGCGAGGAAACAAGAGACACCCTCGCCGCAATAGGTTTGTTCGGATTCGTTCTTGTCCCCGTCACAGCCGTCGCGACCACTCTATGGAGGAATCGACACCCTGGGGTGATTCTAAGGGAATCTGAAGAGACAGGGGTTGATTTGGAAATTAAGCAACTAATGGGCTTTGGAGCATTCTCTTTCTTGGTACTGTTCATCGGGCTAGTATTGCTGAACTACTCGATATACTCGCTGAGAAGGGAATTGGAGGAGCAGAACAAGCAAATCGACAGGGAAGTGCTCTCATGAATGGAGAGGTCGAGGCAATTGTGACCTATTCGATCCTGGCCGCTATGCTCTTCTCCTACACGTTCAGTAGGATTTCGTCTCTGTCAAAACTGAAGAGAGAGATAGCAGGAAAGCCAACAGAAGATTCCGAAGAATAGCCTCAAACTGGTGGCAAGCCTTCTAACGGGTAGGTTGAGCGGAGAACTGGGAGTAGCATGTCAGGAGGGTCGTTCTGTATCACTTGCGGCGCAGATCCGCCGCTTTCCTCGGATAGGCTGTGTGAGGGATGCCTGAGGAAGCGTACCACTCTGTCAAAGATGCCAGAGACAATCCAGCAGAAGAGATGTGCAAAGTGTGAGGCCTTCGAGATACGAGGAGGGTGGTCCTCAATGAATGCCCATAGCGTTGCAGATCTCAGAATCAGAGAGAACCTGATATTAGAGGAGAGAGCCAAGGGCGTCAAGGTCTCATTCTCTGTCCAAGAGATAGATCAGAGAACAAACAGACTCCATGTGGACGTTTCGGGTTTGATAGAAGGTTACGAATTCCAAGACTCCCATGCTCCATTGTTACAGACTAGCAACGCGGTTTGCACGCCATGCACCAGGAAGGATGGCGACTACTTCGAGGCCACGGTACAACTGAGATCAGCAGGAAGGAAGCTAGACGAAGATGAATTATCTCGAATCCGTTCAACTTTGGACGATTTACTGACCTCAATGGAACCAAACCCCATGTTCTTCATATCGAAGGAAGGGCCAGTTCCAGGGGGATGGGACCTCCAACTCGGTTCCAAGAGCCTTGCTAGGAATTGGGGCAGGAGGCTCACAAAGTTGTTTGGCGGTTCGGTGAAGGAGAGCTCGACTGTAGTAGGAGTAAATGACGGAGTGGAAGTGACTAGGCTGACCCTAAGCTACAGGAAGCCAGCATATTCCGTAGGCGACGTGGTCCGGCTCAGGAAGGCGCTGTGGATAGTCGACAGCTGGCAGAAGGAGGGCCCGATTCTGAGAAGGCTGGACAGGTTTGAGAGGACAGGGGCAACATGGCGAGATATGGAGTCCTCCTCCGTGGTTTGCTCCTTTTCCGACCAGTGCGTCGTGCAGATTCTGAACAGGGACACTTCCGGTGCTGAATTCATGGATCCCGGCGACTACAAGGTGTCGACGGTGGCACTTCCATACGACGATGACGGGTCCTCGGAAGAGTTACGAGTTGGTTTCATAGATGGGGAGTGGCTAGCATTGCCAGTCTCAGGTAGAGGTGAGTGAAGATGGACGAGCCCGATTTTGAGTCACTTCTCTCCGAATTTGACTTGCGTGATATGGCAGGTTTCACCAGGAACTTCGTTGAGGATCTGAGATCGGCTTTGACCATCGAATTGGACCTGGAAGAAGAAAAGGACTGGAGTGGTGTGCTATGCCTGGGTATGGGAGGGTCCGGAGCAGGCGGCTTGTTCCTGAAGGCCCTTTCCGATGACTCCGGAGGTCTTCCATTTGTTGTTTGGACCGACTACGGAGTGCCCAGCTGGTGGGGGCCCGAGTGGCTTGTTATCGCCACTTCCTATTCGGGCAATACCGAGGAGACCCTCGATGGCGTCAGGGAGGTGATCTATGCCGGTGGAACCGTCGTAGGCATTTGCTCAGGAGGGGAGTTGGAGGGCATCATCTCTCAATCTGAAGGATCGGCGTGCCTCAATGTGCCTCCGGGCCAAATGCCCCGCTCTGCCTTTGGGCACATCTTCGGGACTCAATTATCGGCCTGTTGGGCATTGGGAATTCTTCCAAAACCCAGCTCCGTTGAGATAGAAGGAATGCTTGACAGACTGGCTACGGCGTCTTCAGAATCAGACCTTTCTACTAACTCCGGGATGGCTGCAACACTCTCCAGAACACTGGTTGGGAGGGAGATCGGGATAGTCTCACCAACATGCCTTGGGGGAGCAGCATACCGTTTCACATGTCAGTTGAACGAGAACTCTGCTAAGTTTGCAGGTGCTACCGATATCCCTGAGATGAACCACAACGAGATAGTTGCATGGGCTAGCAAATCCGCTCACGACCGGGCATTACTGGTTCTCTCTAGCAAGGACATCCACCCTAGAACGAACTCAAGGATTGAGTGGATGCTGGAAGAAATCGAAGCCATGCCGACATGGGTGATAGAATGCGAAGGGGAGAGCCTGCTTGAGAGACTGCTTTACGCAGCCCATGTTACAGATTGGGTTTCAATCGGACTGGCATTACTGACGGGAGAGGATCCTTCGGATATGCATGCGATAGAGTCCCTGAAGTCTCACCTCTCATCTCTTCAGTAGAGTGGTCCAAGAACTAATCTGGGATCTGGATAGTCTCTGAGAGCCTGCTCTCTTTCTAGGGGGGAAACAACACCTGGCAGGTCGTGCGTAGTCGGCTCAACCAAAGATAGTTGGAAGTGCAAGTGAGGCTCCCATCCACCATTCTCGTGATAATCCCCGAACCATGCAATTACCTCTCCACGAGAAATCTTCTTGCCTACTCTCATTCTTTCTATTGACTCATCGCTCAGGTGTCCGTATAGGGCCCACAGACTCACTCCGCCCAAATCGTGTTTGGAAATTATTACATTCCCGTAATCTCCTGGTTCTGGATTGTATCCGAAGTGTGATATCTCCCCTTCCATGAAAGACATACAAGGGGTGCCCACAGGTCCGCAAATATCGATACCTACGTGGAGGAAGCGCTCTCCAGCAAATATCTCAGTGTTATACATGCCAGGTCTGAGCTCATCGTACTTCCCCACGCTGAACTCCGTCTCAGGAGCTACCCAATGGCCCTTAGATAGATCGAGAACAGTATATTCGCCAACGATATTGACGACTTCATTGAATTTGTGCTTCTCCCAATCTATCATGGTCTTCCGAAGAAGACTCAGGCAATGACTCCTCCTCTTCCGCCCTCTCCGCTAGACTTCTCAAGCCACTCTTTTCGCGCAAGTCCTTCTTAGTCTTGGATCCTAGCTCCTTGAGCATCTCAGTCTGCCTTATGACGTTCCCCGAACCCGAGCTAAGTTGCTCCAGCGCCTTTTCATACGCATCTGTAGCCTGTCCTAGTTCGTACCCCAAGGCTGTAAACGTCTCCAAGAATAGAACAACCTTGTCATGGAGCCTGCCTCCTCTTTCCACTATCTCTTTCTGGTTACTACTTTGTTTCTCTCTTTTCCATAATTCCTGAATGAGCATTAGAGTTAGCATCAGACTCGAACCACTAACAACCTTCACCCTCCTGTCTACGAGCAAATCCTCGTAGAGATTCTGATCCGCTCTCATTGCATCGATGAAAGCTCCTTCCAGGGGGACCACCATTAGGACGAAATCGGGAGTGTTATACCCCTCCATGTCCTCATAGTTCTTAGTAGCTAATTTCTTTGAATGTTCTCTGATAGACCTACAATGCGCTTTCATTGCCAAATCAGAGGTTGCATCATCTTCCGCATTTACGAATTCTGTATAAGCAGTCAGGGAGACCTTTGAATCGATTACCACTTGACGGTTTTCAGGTAGTTTCAGTATGAAATCCGCTCTCTTACCCTTCTCCCCATTCTTTCCTTTATCCCACTCTTGCTTGATGTAGTCCCTTCCTTCAACAAAACCCATACTCTGCAACAGGTTCTCAACTACTACTTCCCCCCAGGCTCCCTGTGTCTGCGAATCACCTCTCAGAGCCAAGGTAAGCTCTCTTGTTTCCTGGGCGAGGCTTGTCCCCAGAGCACTCACATTGTCGACCTTGGCACCCAATGTGGCAGCTCTGGCAATGTCTTTCTCCTTAGCGTCTTGAATTGCTTCGATATATCCTCCAAGGTCCTGTCTAAGATCTTCTGTAGCCTTTTTGAATGAGGACTCTTTTTGCTTGTCAGCAGTCTCTACAGCTTTAGAGAAGGCCTCTCCAGCTGCTATTCTGAATCCATCCAGCATCTGCTGATGTGTCTTTACTTCCGATTTGCTTCCAACTTCCAGAAGTGCCTTCGCCCTAATCAGTTCCTCTTCTACTATACTTGCTTCCGACATGGTCCTTGACCTAGCCAGTGCCCATCCTAAGGATGCACCAGCTAGCATCCCCAATGCCACATAGGCCAGTCCCATTGCTTCCATAATGGGAGTAAATAATCGAGAGTATTTGAACTATGCATTCGAACTAGCGTTTGGATTAATTCAAACACCTCGGCGTTATGTCGAATCATGCGCCTACGCTCGTTGGCAATCAAACTCTCAAAGTTGGAGGGAATATCGGACCCCGATTTGAATCTTGAGCAATACCAGACAGAGGGAGAAATTGCAGCAAGATGGCTTTTCGATATTCAATCGTTCAATGATCTAAAGCCCGGTTGTAGAGTAGTGGATTTGGGGTGTGGAAATGGGATTCTGGGGATTGGAGCAGTTCTATTAGGGGCGGGGTCAGCAATACTGGTGGATTCAGACCAAGAATCTTGTGAAGTTTCCACTAGAAATGCCCAGTATCTAGGAATTAGTGATTTTGTTAGAATTATCAATTCTAAAGTCGGTGAGAAGGATATTGAAATCCATGAAGCTGATCTTGTAGTATCCAATCCTCCGTGGGGAACTCAGAAGAAAGCCTCTGATAGGCCATTTTTAGAGGAAATCATCTCAATCGGCACCATTGCACATTTGATGCATAGCTCAAGAGCGACTCACATCAGGAATTTCTTCGAGGAATTTGACTGGTCTTCTCATAAATACGGAGATCTAGAATTCGCTCTTCCCGCAACTTATGGGCATCATTCAAGAATTAGAGGAAGAACTAGAGCCTCGCTTTGGCGTATTTTTCCCAAGTGATTTCCCTTCTTTTACTGCCGTACCGTTCATAGGGGGTCTTCGATTCGGCGGGCCGATGGCAGCTTCAGTCGGTGACCAAGTCACTCCGGGAAATCTCATTGAGATTGGATCAGGGGAGGAGTTGGGGGTCGGAATCAACTTGACAGACAGAGGTCCCGTCGCAGTTCTCTCTGGAAGTGTTGTGAAAGATTCAGTGGTGATATCTGTGGATTCTTCCGCTCCACCAATCAACTCTCCAAAAATGGGGGATGTAATCATAGGGGAGGTCAATAGGCTCAATGAGAAGACTGCCGAATTGAGAGTCCTTCACATAGAGACCAATGAAGGGGGGCACAGGTCTGTTCCAGCATTGAAACTCTTCGCAGATATCTATGTCTCGGAGATAGTCGACCGTTTCATCCCATCCGCAGGAGACGGCATGAGGAAGCGGGACATAGTCCGTGCAAGAGTAATCAACGTGGAGCCTATGCTGAAAGCCTCCACCAAGGGAGACCCGAAACTAGGCGTCCTGTACGCTTCCTGCCCCGTATGCGGGGTAGATCTTCTGGCTAGTGACAGAAAGCCAGACTTCAATGTGGAATGCCCTCGATGTGAATACAGCGGATTCAGAGCCCTCTCAAACGGATTCGGGCATGGTTTCGACATACCCTCTGACTCCGATATCCAAAGTCTAAACCGTCCAGGTGAGCGTTGGTCCAAGGAGGCAGAGTCGATGCTGGGGCACGACGGCGCTAGGCCATACCTTTCACCTGCCGCGGATCATAGGAGGGGTTGGACTCATGAGATTCCCGAATCTGCAAAGAGGGCGCCTTCTCCAAGAGGCAGAGGAGGTAGACCTCAGAGGGAGATGTTCCCCGCAACTTGCACTCTTTGTGGCATTGATACCAAGGTGCCTTTCAAACCCACTCCAGGTAAGCCTTTGAGGTGTCGAGACTGCATGGAGAAGGTCGAGTCGGGCAAGGCAACCAAGGAAGAGCTTGCCAAGGAGAGGGAGGTCATGAAGAGAGCGAGATCAAAGGCACAGAAGGAGCACGGAGTCAAATTATTCGTGGGAGGCGTGTCCTACGATGCCTCTGAGGACGACCTGAGAGAAGCCTTCTCAGTCCATGGAAAGTTGAAGGACGTCCACATGGCATTGGATAGGGAGACGAAGAAGCCTCGCGGCTTTGCCTTCATTACATTCGCAGACAAGAAAGAGGCAAAGGCCGCCATAAAGGCGATGAATAAGTCAGAGTTCAAGGGTAGGAAGATTTCCGTAGAGGAATCCTCCTCTGGTGGCAGAAGCAAGAGCAAGAGAAGAACCAGAAAATAGGCCCTTCAAACGTAGAAGTCAGAGGAAGCCTCGTTCTCGTCCATCCTCAGGTAATCATCGATGGAACCCTCCTCTCCTATTCTCTCCATCAGCCTGGCAGCTGTCTCCTTCGTGGTGTCCAGATCCAGATCCAGAGTAACATCGAAGGCCTGCTCTATCCACCTCGACATTCTCTCAGCGGCTAAAATGTCGGAACTCGTCCCGACAGTCTCTGCGATCACCCCTATCGCAGGGACGCCCTTGGTCGGGGCCAAGGAAAGAACCATCCCAGCCACTCCGATCATTCCTGCCTTCGGTTGGTCTTTGCTGACCTCAATGTCATCCGCCTCGAGAGCCTTGCGGACCTCCTTGTCCGAGCAGACTGCGAAAATCGAACGCTGTTCAGGCTCAGAGGCAAGGCCGGCTAGAACGAGCAAACGACTCGCCCCCGATTCATCAGCAAGGTCCAGAACGGCCTCCGCCACTTCGAACTGACCTGATGCTGTCATTGGTTGCATTACTCCGGTTATTGTCACCAGTTCTTCCCCGTCCGGGAGGACTATCTTGCTGATGTCCAATCTTGGAGGGCCAATCAAACCCGTCTCCGATAAGGTGGCATGAGGGGGGAAGTCGGGATGCAGTATCCAGCCAATCGTCCTCGAAGGATGCTTTTCTAACACTGCGTCAATCAGGATCTTGCCGACATTGCCCACTCCGGGCACCGCCTCCAGAATCATGGCGTCCTCTGGAAGCCCTGCCCCTTCAAGCCAGTGAATCTTGGCCCTGTTCAAGCAGCATCATCCTTCCTGGGGGTGGGTAGTGATTTGACCCACTTTTCACTTCCAGCATCCTGCCTCTTTCTCCGTCTGGACCCCTGGGGGTCCTCGGGAGAGAACTTCAGTGAAGCAGCAGACTCCATCTTCCCCCCGCAGGTCTTGCACTTTTCCCCAAGGCCGAATTCTCTGCATTCGATGCATCTCTGGAGTCTGGTTCTAGCCATGATTGAGACTAGGCCTATCGATTCGGTTCATGAATTATATTCCTTCAGAAACGCGTTCAAAGCCTTTCTATGGATATGGAACCCTCGACTGACCCTATTCGTTTTGAAGCAGCCTCCTGAGCAGCTTCCCATACCGACTCTGCAGATGGGTAATCTGGGGCCTTGATGTCTACTCTGTAATTTGGAGCCCCGTCATAGTGACAGGTGAGGGTGACCTCCTCCTCGCTCTTAGCGCAATCCTCTGCAGCCTGCAGGGCGCTACTGATGGCATTGACTCCCTCTGGGCCCCAAACCTTGATTTCGAACATTCCTCTTATTTCCACAAATGGGGGGATGATATTCTCTATTGCCAGCTCAGTGACCGTTGCTATCCAATCCCCTTCGAAACCCGATTCCTCCAGTGCACTCTCGTTTATGGCACACTCCTCCAAGGCCCCGTAAAGTGATCCGAAGGCCTCTTTCATTTCCTCGGAGACTTCCTCAGTCTTGTTCTCTTTCCAACCAATTCTCTCTGCAGCCACCCTCATGATCTGGGAAGCACGCTGCTCGTTCTTCCACGACTGCAAGGCATCTCTTCTTCTCTCTTCGGAAACTGATTTTATTGAGAGAGTGATGCTGTCTCTGTCCTTTTTCACTCCGATTACTTTGGCAACCAACCTCTGCCCCTCTCTAACATGAGCTCTGATGTTCCGGACCCATCCAGTAGCTATCTCACCTATGAAAACGAAGCCTTCCCTTTCGGGATATGTGTCCAGGGACAAGTAGGCTCCGTTTTCCTTCACGCTTTTCACGGAGCAGACTACCAACTCCCCTTCCTCGGGCCAGTCATTGGATTGATCCGCCAAGATTCTGCCTCTCTAGTTCAGAACCTCGACAACAGTGCATCCTGTAAGTTCTGCCAGACCGCCTGCTGGCACTGCAAGAGTTGACCCACAAATTGCACATGCAATTGTTGTTGCGGGCCTATCAAAAATTATGGCCTCGCTACCACAATCCTTGCAAGTAACTCTCAGAAATCTTCCCGCCATTTTCTCTCCTCAATTATCTACAAGTTCGAATTTTCTCGCTCTCTTTCCCTTCGGAGAGTGGGCTTTCCCTGTCTCTGTGCATCTGTAAACCAAGTTTACCCTCTTCGTAGGCTTCTCACCAGAAGGCTTTGGACGAGGGAAACCTCTGTACCCAGCAGTCACTCTTCTGAACCTTCTTTGACCCCACTTTAGTTCGCTAGCCCTCCTCTTCTTGACTCTCTCAACTGTGTGTTCAGTATGCTTTCCAGCAGAGGGGCTGTATCTCATAACCTTCCTTGGCATCTTTACCATTTGTCACCCTCCTAACTGCTTGTGCGCCGCGAGCCACCGATGACCCGTATATGAATCTAGTCGAGCGATTAGGTGATGTGCTCCCTCAGCTGCAAGAAAAACACAAGAATATCTCTTACATCCGGAGTCCATGGTTGTTGATGAGGCCATCCTCTGGTCCTCCCTAGTTTTGCTAGCTGTAGGGTTCAGCCTACATAGAATGGGGCCATCTTTCCAAAGGAGAAGGTTCGGTTCTCCCTTAGCTCTCCTTGGATTAGTATCCTTCGTTCTGTTACCTGAAAAATTGGACGACCCGGAAAGTGAAGTGTATGACTCAATTATCGATCTGATAAAATGGGGTGCCCCATTAGTCCTGGGTGCGATTCTTGTTCTAAGAAGCTCTTCGACATATGGCGAGTCATCCTCTTCTGGACTACTTCTGGGATGGGTAGTAATTGTCGTCTCATGGATAATTGGCTATCTCGAACACGTCTCAGTTTCTTCCATGGAAGTAATTGGGGCCTCATCCTCTCTCCTGGGAATCTTATTTGGATTCGCCCTAGTCTACATCGGCGCTTCTATTTCTGAGAGGTCGATTAGTTTGGCACCCTATTCCGATCCCCTTTCAGAAGAGGAGGGGACACTGGTTCGGGCAATTCTACTAAGACGACTTGGAGGGGATGGCAATGGAGATTGACTTCTCAGAGTTCATGCTTATGTTTGCAGGGGGTGTCGCCCTATCTGCCTCTTTCTGCTTCATTCATTTCGCCTCAACGTTAAACAGATTCAACAGATCGCTCGCACTCTTCGTTCCAATCCTTCTTGTCGGCGCTTCTATATACATGACAATGATGCTTTCCGACACAGGACCAGCTTCTTCTTTTAGGGACTCAATCGCTTCATCAATAGTGGCCTTAGTCAGCCTTTTTCCCATATTTGCTGCTATACTGACAATCGCCTTGTTCAGGATAACCCTCTTAACAAATCGGTCGGTGGGCGCGTCGTCTCAGTGAGGTTGTAGTGTATGTCAAAGGGAACTCCGAGTATGGGGAAGAGGCAGAAGTCCACCCATATCCGCTGTCGTAGATGTGGGCGCCATTCTTATCACAAGCAGAAGGGGTATTGCGCAAGTTGTGGTTACGGAGTTACGGCCAGAATGAGGAAGTATAGGTGGAATAAGCGCAACAGAACCATGTGGCAGAAGAAGTAATACAAGCCGGAAATGCCTAAGTCTTGTTCTCTTACCGGATGATGATACCGATGTGCGGGATCATCGGAATAGTTGGCTCTCCTAGCACCCAGGTAGCTACGTCTGTGTATGATGGTCTAATCGTTCTTCAGCACAGAGGGCAGGATGCTGCTGGAATTGTTACCAGTGATTCTGAGAATATTTTCCATAGGAGGGCGAACGGCCTAGTCCGCGATGTTTTCCTAGAAAGGCACATGAAGAGGCTAAAAGGATCAATGGGAATTGGGCATGTCAGATATCCAACGGCGGGCTCTAGCTCTTCTGATGAGGCACAACCGTTCTACACCAATACCCCGTTCGGAGTCAGCTTGGCTCATAATGGGAATCTTAACAACACCCCCGATATAATATCAGGACTCCTAGAGTATGATCATCGGAGGATTAACACGAGTTCAGACTCAGAGGCCCTACTCAATCTATTCGCCGCAGAGATTCAGAGATCTGTAAATGGGAGGCCAGGAGGTATGGCGGCACTGAACGAGGACGACATCTTCAGAGCCGTAGAAAGGACTCATTTGAGAGCAGAAGGAAGCTACAGTGTGGTATGCCTAATTACTGGTTGGGGCGTAGTAGCCTTCAGGGACCCACATGGGATAAGGCCCCTATTTCTCGGAAAGAGGAAGGTCGACGGATTCACAGAGAGACTAGTATCCTCAGAAAGCGTAGTTTGCCAGTCCATAGGTTTCGAGAACGACAGAGATATATCTCCCGGAGAAGCAGTAATAGTGAGGATGGATGGTGAGATTCATGCAAAGAATTGCCACTCTGATATTAATCACACGCCATGTGTTTTCGAGCATGTGTACTTTGCAAGGCCAGACTCAGTAATCGATGGAATTTCAGTGCACCAGGCTAGATTGAGGATGGGAGAGGCTCTGGCTAGTAGGATCGAGTCGTTAATCCCAGACCATGGGATAGATGCCGTTATTCCGGTCCCGGACAGTGGAAGGATTGCCGCTCTAGGATTATCAAGCGCACTTGGAGTTCCATACAGGGAGGGATTCGTAAAGAATCGATACATTGGTAGGACGTTCATCATGCCAGGACAGAAAATTCGCAAGGACTCCGTCAGGAAGAAACTGAATACGATATCCGAGGAATTCAATGGCAAGACTGTGTTGATCGTTGATGATAGCATAGTCAGGGGTAATACTTCCAGGAGGATAGTTCAGATGGCCAGGGATGCGGGGGCATCTCGAGTCTTGTTTGCTTCCTCTTCTCCCCCTATTGTACATCCTAATGTGTATGGGATAGACATGCCCGCTAGGGAAGAGTATGTGGCATATGCTAAGACCAACGACGAAATCCGACAGGCAATTGGGGCTGATTGGCTGATATACCAAGATCTCGGTGACTTGGTCGATGCCTGCACAGGAACGAGCGGCAGCCAAATCGCAGAATTCGATTGCTCTTGCTTCAATGGGGTTTACGTCACAGGCGGGATTACTGAGGAGTACCTGAATAGGATAAGTAGAACTCGCTCCGACTCGAGCAAAGAGCAGGCATCAGTCTGACATGATCGCAGACAAGTGCTCTTTCAGAGCGGGAATAGAATCTTCCCAAGTGGCAACAATACCGTAATCGGCCACTCCGAAGATAGGGGCCTCCGGGTCCTTGTTTATCGCTAGAATGTATTTGCTGGACCTCATACCAGCTAGATGCTGTATGGCGCCGCTGATTCCTACTGCAATGTACAGGCTGGGGGTCACGGTCTTCCCTGTCTGGCCTACCTGCATGCTATGGGGTATATCCTCCCATGTGTCAACAGCGGCCCTGCTAGCTCCAACTGCGGCTCCTATCTCTTCTGCAACGTCATAAAGATGCGAGAAGTTTGACGGATCACCCATCCCCCTTCCACCAGAGATAACAATATTCGCCTCTGCCACGTCTAGCCTCTCTCCTGCTTTGGCCAGGGCCTCTTTTACTGCGACGGAAACTTCCTGACTCACATTGACCGTCGATATCTCCGCGTTTCCTCCCCCCTCTGCAGGCTGGAAAGTGTTGGCACGGAGGCTCAATGCGCACGGTAACGACACTTCCACTTCCTCAATTACCTTGCCTGAGAAAATTGATCTTGACACTGAGATTCCATCATTCAGGCTTGTGATGTCTTGAACCACAGGCAATCTCTTGTTCGCTGCAATGGCCGATGACATTTCCCTTCCGATTGCTGAGGAAGATGTCAGCACAAGATCCCCATCGATGAAGGGTACAATTGCATGGGACCATGCCATACAGTCGTAGCTGTCGAAGCAATCCCCTTCAACGGAGATGACTTTGGTAACTCCGGTAATCTCAGCGGCTTCTTGTGAACCAACCCCTCCCGGGCAAATCACGCTAATTTGCCCACCGAGAGAGGAAGCCGCCCCGACCATCTGCGCAGTCACAGGGTGTAGAGACCCGTTGCTAGCTTCAGAAATTATCACGATATTCATTTTCACGCCTCTAAATTACGTTGGCCTCATTTCTCAACTTGCCCACGACTATTTCGATTGAATTGGCTCCCTCGAACTTCTGGCCCGGGGGCTTCTCCGGAGGAGATGAGTGGGATTGTAAGGATGCTTTAGGGCTGCCAATTTCTATCCCCAGTTCTTCTATCCCGATGCTTTCTATTGGCTTCTTCTTTGCCATCATTATGCCTCTGACGTTAGGCCTCCTCAACTCAACTTCGCCTTTATCGAATGTGAACAGGCAGGGGCCGCTGACCTCAATCCTTTCCAATCCCGAAGCCCCAAGCCTGGTTGCGGAGAGTTTCCCCCCATCCATGGCGACCTCGGTCACAGAACCCACGCACGAGTAACCAAGAAGGCTAGCTACTCCTGGGCCTGTAGAACCGCTGTTCGTATCAGCAGCCTGTTTACCACAAAGCACAATATCGCACTCTGATCTTTCGATTGCAGAGGACAGTATCAACTGAACAGTGCAACTATCCATGAAATCCGCATCTGTCAAAATGTGAATCAGCCTATCCGCACCAACAGCTGCCGCTTCAGTAAGGCATTTCGAGGCCCTCTGGGGCCCACAAGTTATCGCTACCAACTCTTCAGAACCCGATTCTTTCAGCGCTATCGCGCTTTCCAGAGCATACTCGTCATAGGGGCTAATCGACCACTTGGTAATGGCGGACTCATCCACCCTCGAGCCCGAGACGCTGATCTTCGCGGTCGTGTCTGGGACTTGTTTGAGAAGAACAGCAACTCGCATCAGTATCCCTGTCCCTTGGGCAGGTTCTGGACCTTTCAATATTGGTACGCATTCTCTAGACAATTCACGGCTCTCTGGTGAAGGACTGAATTCCAGTGATGTGCCTTCCCAAAATCAGATTGTGGATATCATGAGTCCCCTCATATGTCTTTACAGATTCTAGATTTGCCATGTGCCTCATGACGGGGTATTCATCGAGAATCCCATTCGCTCCGTGAATTTCTCTCGACATTCTGGCTATTTCAAGCGCCATATCCACATTGTTCATCTTTGCAAGAGAAATCTGTTCTGGAATCCAAGTTCCATCGTCCTTTTTCTTACCAAGGTGATATGCAAGCAATTGCCCCTTCGTTATTTCTCTTAGCATCCAAGACAACTTGTTCTGGACCAGTTGGAATGACGCAATTGGATGCCCGAATTGAATCCTACTCAATGCATACTCCTTAGATGAATTGAAACACGACTGAGCAGCCCCTACTGCACCCCAAGAGATCCCGAACCTAGCATTATTGAGACAACTAAATGGCCCTCTAAGGCCCCTTACATTTGGTAGAATTCTATCCTTGGGGATTTTACAATCTTGGAATACCAGCTCACTTGTAATGCTGGCCTTTAGCGAGTGCTTGCCCTTCATCTCCGGGGCCGTGAAGCCCTCATCCTCCTTCTCTACAATGAATCCCCTGATTACGCCGTCAAGCTTGGCCCAGACGACCGCTAAGTCCGCAATAGTTCCGTTTGTAATCCACATCTTGGCGCCGTTAAGTAGGAAGTAGTCGCCCTTATCCTCTGCCTTGGTAAGCATATCACCGGGATTTGAACCGTAGTCTGGCTCAGTCAGACCGAAGCACCCGACCAACTCTCCACTGGCCATTCTTGGCAGGTATTTCTCCTTCTGTTCTTCGCTACCAAAGTCCCAGATTGGGTACATCACAAGAGATCCTTGAACGCTAGCGAACGAGCGTACGCCGCTATCTCCCCTTTCCAACTCCTGACATATCAGGCCATAAGCGGTGTATGACAGTCCCGGGCACCCATATCCCTTCAGAGGGGCCCCGAGAATTCCCATTTCTCCGATCTCAGCCCTCCATTCATCAGGAAAAATACCTTCTCGGCATGCCTCCTCGATGTTTGGTAGTATTCTTTCCTCCACCCAGTCCCGTACAACATCCCTAATCATTCTCTCTTCATCGGTCAGTAGTGAATCGATATCGTAGAAGTCCAGCGCCTCGTATGCCATGTTATTGAACCGGCGCAAACAAGTTTGCAAATGAATCTATGCTCGTCCTTTTTTCCTTGTCTGGACCCTTTCCTTTCTCAGGACATCCCTGCGCTCTTCCTCGCTACCAATCATTTTCGTCAACCAATTGCTCAGTTTCGGCGAGGAACTCACCATCAGAGATGCCACCAGCAATGTGGCCCCGCCAAGGATAATTATCCCTATCCAAATTTCTAGCATTGAATCGCCCTCGTTCTGATCGACGGGTCCGAAAGACACTAAGGTGCCCCTATCGGTAATTAGCCACCCCTCGAAGAATCCAGATCCCCATGTGCCGACGATTCTCTGATCCGAGATTTCTACGTCAAATTCTACAGCGTCGATATTATCGAGCCAGTGGAATGACTTCCCAGCTTCTTTATCGTGCTCAATTAATCCGAATGGAGCCAATGAAATAAGGGAAATTCCGTCAGATTGTTCTTCTATCCCTGTCATTGCACCTACGAAACCTTGGAGTTGAACTATGTCGTTGTCAAAGACTCTGGTTTCCGAGGGCTCTGAAACGACTACAACAATACTTGCGATGGTCAAGTCGCTAGATATTGCGACGCATTCAGGCACTTCTGAAGAGTGACAGACAACGTCCACCCATGGAGTCCCGAAACCGCCTATCCAGTGCAAACCATGTTCCTGATCGATAATCCCTATGCCTCCTAGAGTAGAGGTTATCGCACAGATATTGTGTCCTCTCAGACAAGAGATGCCCGAGATGACCCTGTCTCCTCGATTTTCCAGAACTACAGCCTCTATTCCTCCATCAGAGGTGCCTCTGAACCTCCAAATCCATCCATCCTCCCCCCCGATATAGGCCCAACTTCCATCCCCATTCCAAGATACAGAAGTTAGCAGGGTATCTCCGAAGGTGGAAGGGCCACCGGCCTGCTCGATACTTGAGTTCGCCAAGGTCATTCTCAAGACATTCCCACCTTCCCCAACCATGATGGCAGTTTTTCCTCCGGGGTGGAATGACGAGTCTAGAAGCGAATAGTCACCACTCCATTCGATGTGTGAATTGTTTTCGGGAGAATTGGAATCGATGAGGAAAATCCCCGAGTTTGCACCATGAGCCAGGATTAAATCCTGATTTTCAGAAACAGAAATCCCTTCAATGCCCATATCGCCCTCTGCCATACTGATTGAACCCCCTAGCTCCACTGTAGATTGTGCCAGTGACGATGGTACAAGAAGGATGATTGATAAACCAGCTAAAGCCGTCAAAACACCTCTGCGCATACGGCTCCGAAAGGTGGCGACCGTTTAGGTATTCTACTGATTTCCCAACCTCTGTGGTCGGCAGTATTGAAGTGATAATGTCGTTTCGAGGGCATATGGAGCGATTCGACGTACGAAGAGGAATTATCAAAGAAGTAGGAGAAAATGGAGGGCTTTCAGAACTCGCGAAGGAGTTCTTCGAAAAGGTGGAAAGGACTTCTGCAGAATCCTTTGAAGGATCTCACGGGGTCATGACCTCGATTGTTGGAAGATTTGAGAATAGTGCTTTGATTGTTGATGTGACTAACGTCGCTCCCGATTTCGATAATCCAGAATCGATGAAATCGGCGATGGAGGACCGGAAGCGATGGACTACGTTCCTAGACAAGGCTACAGGGTACAATTCCAAACAGAGGGGGGACAAGGCGAAGGAATGGGCCAAGAAGGCTGCAAAGGCCAAATCGGCCGTTTCATCAGCACGACATTTCATGGAGATGTCTGATAGTATTCCCGCCGACAAGATAGAGAAAGCAGAATCGTTGATTGAGGAGATTGAGTCCCTACTGAAAGAAAATGAGAATACCAAGGCCAAAGGGAAATCAGAGAAGCTCAATAAACTGTTCAATTAGGTGAAGCAATGGTAGAAGACTCGACTCTTCCAGAGGTATCTGCCGAATTCAAGGCTCGTATTGATAGGATGTTCTTTGGATGCCAGGAAGTAATTGGCGTGGAACATCTCGAGTCCGTATTTCGAGGTGGTCCAAGTCATTCCGGAGATGGTCAACTTTCTGCGTACATTGGCTTAGAACCCAGTGGGAAGGCCCATCTTGGATGGATTATCCTGGGAGATACAATCAGGAATTTATTGGATGAGGGAGTCAATGTCATCATACTTTTGGCAGATTGGCACGCTTGGGTGAACGACAAGTTCGGAAGAGACATGGAGAAGATTTCCACAGCCGCAGAATACATGTCCGAGATGTTTAGGGCAATTTTGGAGAATCCTGGAGAGGGGACCGGACCAGGTGAAATCCAATTTATTCGCGCATCTGATGTTATGGACTCCGGGAAGTACTGGGAACGGGTCCTGAGATGCTCGAAGAACATGAGCCTTTCAAGAGTGAGGAGAACCTTCAGCATAATGGGTAGGGACGAGGACTCTTCCGATCACGACTTGGCTGCATTCTACTATCCTGCTCTGCAGGCTGCGGATATTTTCGAACTTGAGGTGGACATAGCTTTCGGAGGCATGGACCAGAGAAAGGCGCACATGTACATGCGCGAAGTTGCGGAGAAGAATCAATGGACAAAGCCGACATGCATCCACACTCCTATGCTCTCTGGCCTAAAGGGACCAGCAGGGAGGATGGACTCCTTTGACCATAAAATGTCCAAGTCAGATCCGGGGAATGCGATCCTCTTGGACGACGATTTGAAATCAATCCGAACTAAGATTAAAAAATCCTTCCTAGAAGTGGGTAACGATAAATCCCCAATATTCGAGATTTCTCAAAATGTGATAATGCCTAAACTTGGGAGGGTAGTAGTATCTCCAGATCCTAAGTACGGCAAACCATCGGAATGGACCGATCAACAGCAATTTGTAGATGCAGTATCTAATGGGAATATACACCCGCTGGATGCAAAGATGGCAGTAGCCGATGCTCTATTCGAGGTACTAGAGCCCATCTCTCAGCATTTCTCGGACAAACAAGATCTAATCGAGTCAATAAACAGTATTTCCGGCGAATTGTAGAATCGTTATAATTGATGTTCGGGGGATTGGTCCCATAGTAATCATAATGTAGGCCTATTCCCCGTGACATTGGTAGTATGTCAGTCGTTGGCATTGATGACATCGCCCTCCATTTCCCAAGACTATATTTCGCAATGCAAGATTTTGCGGAGTTCAGAGGTGCCGACTATGGCAAACTAAGCAAAGGCCTCGGACTAGAGGCAATGGCGATACCCGATGTGCACGAAGACACTGCAACAATGGGTGCAAATGCTGTTTCCAGACTTATTGACAGAAATTCACTGGACCCTTCTTCGATAGGTAGGATTTACCTAGGCACCGAATCGGCCTTGGACGGCGCTAAGCCAACTGCTACTTACATCATGGACATGCTCGAGCAGCGCTATTCAGAGAAATTCGGTGACAACTCCTTCAGGAATTGCGATGTAGTGGATATGACATTCGCCTGCATTGGTGCAGTAGATGCGATGCACAATACCCTAGATTGGGTGGCTAGGGGGGGCCAGGAAAGAAACAGGATAGGAATAGTGGTTTTCGCTGACAACGCGAAATATGACCTCGGATCTTCTGGAGAGTATACTCAGGGAGCTGGCGGAGGGGCGATACTAATTCGCCATAATCCAAGATTACTTGCAATTCCCGATATCTGGGGCGTTTCCACAATGCCAGTTCATGACTTCTTCAAGCCGCGGAGGGAGATCGAGACGCGAACCGTAGTCGAGAATGTTCTGGAATTGGCAGAGGAATCCGGTGCAAGGTTCACATCCAATCTAGCAGAGAGGATACTCAAATTACTCCCTAGATCTAAGAAAAAGAACCAGACAATCTTCGAGAATGAAAAAATAATGATTCACAAGGATACTCCTGTTTTCGACGGACAGTTCTCCAATCGATGTTATTCTGAATCTGTCAAACAGGCCTTCATAGACTTCCGTCGGAAGGCCATTGAGGAGGGCAGGTATAATCCAGAGGATGATGAAATTCTGACCAACCAATGGAGCAGGATAATTGTCCATCTACCATATGCATTTCAGGGGAAGAGGATGTTCCCCGATGTCTTCCGCCATGATCGTAGGAACCTACCTATGTGGGAGGGCATTGTTGAGGAGATTGGTCCCGAGCCTTTACCTTCAGAATTCCCTGATACTCCAGAAGGGATAGAAGAATTCGAAGCCGCGAATGACTCCTACAGGAGGCTCATTTCCAAGACTCCGGAGTTCAAGACCTTCGTAGAACAGAGGATCGAGAAGACACAAAGAGCTTCTAGTCTAATCGGAAACCAATATACAGGATCGATTTTCCTTGCAATGATGTCAGCAATGGAGTCCGATTACATTGAGAATGTAGAGATGGAGGGAAGCCACATTGGTCTTTGCGGTTACGGCTCTGGGGCCAAGGCCAAGGTTTTCGAGGGAATCGTCCAACCAGGTTGGAGGGAGATAGCCTCTAGATTCCACCTATTTGAGAGACTATCAACTCGTCATGCCATCAATAAGACGGTCTACGAGGCTTTGCATATGGGCAAAAGAAAGCGTTCGGTGGTAAAGCCCAGTACTGAGTTCGCCTTGGTAAGTGTCGGTTTAGAAGGAGATCTGGAAGGGCAAAGAAGATACCAATGGGTGGAGTAGCGCTACTCCAAGATTTCTCTTATAGAATCCAAGAAGAAGTCTACTTCCTCCATCGAGTTGTAGTGTAGTAATCCCACTCTCAGAACCCCTTCCGGCTCAAGTCCCAATGCCTCGGTTAACTCCAGTGCGTAGAAATTGCCTGCCCAGACAAATATCCCCCTCTCAGCGAGCAAGGAACCAATCTCGCTAGCTGCCATCTTAGGATGAGTGAAAGATACGGTGGGGGATCTCTCCGTAATTCTCTCTGGATCGGTTATTCCCCAGATTTTCAAACCGTCAATATCCGTCAGGCCATGGATCATTCTTAGACACAATTCTCGCTCGTGATCTTCGATAGCAGTGTATGCTACTTTCAAGGCCTCTCTTCTCTCTAATCCTTCGTTTCCTGAGACTTCTCTCCCAATCCAGGCAATATGATCGATAGCAGCCTTGGTTCCTGCCATTCCTTCATGGCTCTGAGTGCCCGTCATCCATCTGAATGGGACCTCCTCTGTCGACACTCGAAGCTTTGCAACAGGAAGCTCCTCCATTCTACTCCTCTTTCCCCAAAGAATCCCCTGGTGGGGGCCGAAGAACTTGTACGGGGAACATAGCAGGAAATCACACCCTATGTCTTCCACATCTATCAGGGAATGAGGTGCAAAATGAACCGCATCAACAACAACCTCTGCTCCGAAACCATGTGCAATTTCTATCAGTTCTCTGACGTTATTTATCGTCCCAGAAAGATTCGAAGCAGCCCCAATTGCTACGAGCACGGTATTTTCGGAAATCGATTCAGCCACCGACTCCATGTCCAAAGTACAGTCATCTGGATTTACATCAATTTTCTTTAAGGAAGCCCCGGACCATTCTGCCGCTAGTGACCAAGGCCTGACGTTCCCATCGTGGTCTAGTCTGGTTACTACTACCTCGTCTCCCGGACTCCATGTCTTACTAAGAGCGCTGGCTAGTTGGATATTCAGACTGGTCATGTTCTGGCCAAATGCAATCTCATTAGGGTCGGAGCACCCCAAGAATTCGGCACAAGCACCCAGAGTTTCGGTGATTATTTCGTCCGTTTCTATAGAAGTGGCAAAACTCATTCCAGTATTTGCATTGTGGTTCAACAAGTAATTACTGACTGTGTCTGCTACGGATTGTGGGACCTGGCTACCGCCGGGACCATCGAAGTACACTGCTTCCCTTCCATCGATTTTTCTGCCGAGGGACGGGAAAGAGCCCCTGATCTTCTCAAGTGGGTACATCCTGAACGACCTGTTAAGGAGAAATTGACCTATTTATCACGATTCTCTGTACTTCTTGGGTGCCTTCGTAGATTTGAGTAATCTTGGCATCCCTGAAGAACCTCTCAACTGGGAAGTCCGTAGTATACCCATAACCTCCCAGTACTTGCACTGCTCTTTCGGAAACCCACATCGCAGTGTCGCCCGCGAAGAGTTTTGCCATACTGGCATCCATCGTGTGCCTCGGCGCACCTTCCTCATAGTGGAGCTGCTTCGAGAGAGATGCTTTGTAAACCATCAATCTGGCTGCCTCGGTTCTAGTTGCCATATCCGCTAGGTAATTTCCTACACTTTGATGGTGAGCTATAGGCTTCCCGAATGCGACTCGCTCATGAGCATAATTTAGAGCAGCCTCAAATGATCCTTGGGCTATTCCGAGTGCCTGTGCGGCTATCCCAATCCTTGAATTATCCAATGCATTCATTGCTATTGGAAAACCCTCTCCTACTCCCTTTAGCACATTCTCAATAGGCACTCTGCAATCCTTCAGAATCAACGAGCATGTGTCACTGGAGCGTATTCCAAGCTTATCCTCCTTCTTCCCTACTGTGAATCCATGGAACGACTTCTCGACAATGAATGCCGTAGTTCCACCATGCTTCTTGTCTCCAAATTCAGGGTGATCTACGTCCTTGGCGAAAAGGACGTAAATGTCAGCGCTGGCCCCGTTCGTCACCCACATCTTCTCCCCGTTGAGGATGTAGTGGCTACCGTCTTCACTGATCTTTGCCTTACACCCCATGGCCGCAGCATCTGTACCAGAGCCCGCCTCTGAAAGGGAATAAGCACCGATCTCATTTCCTGCAAGTCTTGGAAGGTACTGTTTTTTCTGCTCCTCATTCCCATGCAGAGCGATCGTCATTGAACAAAGTCCGACGTGGACGCAGTACATTACTGAGAACGAGGGATCAACTCTGGCCAGCTCCTCCACGATTATTGACTCAGACACTGAGTCCACATGGTTTCCGCCGTATTCGTCTGGAATTGTCACTCCCTGGAGTCCGGTGGCGTTGCAGAATTCCAACCACTCCTCCAGAGGTGCTCGCTGCTCTCGGTCACGTTCCAGGCACGTGGGTGCCAATGTTTCCTCGGCGAACCCCCTTACCATCTCTCGAATCATGCTTTGCTCTTCTGTCTCTATGAAGTCCATGCTCTCAGTGACTCGGAGAAAGAGGATATTGTTAATCTCTCTGAGAAGAGGAATTCTCTATCAATCGAATAGTTCAAATTAGGAACTGCCGCGCCGCCGGACGATATAGATGAGTAGCGGCGATTATTTTGAGTTCAGCATTGCCCATGACAGGAAGTATACTTTGGACCATTTATGGGTCCAAGTTCTCGATGATGATGAGGACGATATGACAGTCAAGCTAGGGATTAGCGAGTTCATTAGGGCCGAATACGGAGATATTTTGCGTGTTGTTCTCTCAAAACCAGAGGACGATAGTGAATTTCAAGTTGATACGGACGAGGGGGATTCGCACAATGATGATGACGCCCCTGCTGCACCTATTTCCAGGGGGGACGAACTAGATACAGATGATTTGATGATCACAATCAGAACCATAGAGGACAGAGTCCTGATAAATGCTCCATTTCCTTGCAAGATAGTGGAACTTAACGGGGATGTTGAGGATAATTCCGATCTTGTCAACGAGGATGCTTACCAAGACGGATGGTGCATGATAGTTCGACCTCACGAATGGGACGAAGATATGTATCTCGACGAATCGGAGTATATAGAGTACCTGAACGAGATTTGACTAAGGCCAGGAAAGTCCTTGCCACTCTTCAAAGTCAGAATTTTTCCAATCAAACCCCGCCAAAAGTTCGATTACTTCCTCTTTGCTAGCCAAATCCCTTTCAACCTGAATTCTGTGCAAATAGTCCTTCAGTCTGCCGAGCCTTTTTCCGCCCTTTAGTCCGGTTATCTCTGAAATTTGAGATCCATCAACAAGAGGCCCAGAACCTGCCTTTAGATCGGAATTTTGTTCTAATTCAGACTCGAAATCCTCCGTATCAGCACCCAATCCCCGCATGTAGTCAAGAATCTGAGATTTCTGTGTATCGGACATGGTGGCTGAGAATCTTCTAACACTCTCTACCGAGGGGTCTAGGTCTACCTTTCTGCATTCATGTAGGCTCGACAAAGCAAAACTCTCTTTCCTTGACAGCCTCAAAAGAGATGCAATTCTATCTGACATCTCGGCTCCATCGGACACTTCATCTCTGCAGATTAGTGCTAAATTTACGATATAATCGTTCGACGAATTGGTATTCGTGTTTATCGAGATTCCCGGAAGAATCTCCTCGAATATTCCATGTTCTACCATGGACTCAACTATTCGCATCGAATTAGAACAGGAAAGGATTCTTTGAAGCTCATTCCAAACCCTTTCTCTAGATACCTTGCTCAGCATCGGAATATTGGAAGATATTGCGATACTCAGTTCCGGATCAAACTCTCTAAGACCTCCTTCTCCTAGGTCCAAGAACCTGAATGCTCTAACCATCCTCAAACCATCTTCCCCGATTCTCTCTTTCGCTTGGCCCACAGTCCTGAGGAGTCCGGATTCAAGGTCCTTTACTCCCCTGCCATCCAGGTCAATCAGTTTTCCAGATGGAGATTCTTCACCCACTAGTCCATTCATCGGCTCTATCGCCATCGCATTGATTGTGAAATCCCTCCTTGCAAGGTCTTCCGCTATGTCGTTCCCGAAGGTTACGTTATCCGGCCTCCTCCCGTCAGTGTAACCTCCATCCTTCCTTAGCGTGGTCACCTCGCACTGGAAATCCCTCCCTTTTGAGTCCTCCACACGCACCATGACAGTGCCAAACTCCTCTCCCACCATGATTGCCTTTGGAAACGCACCCTTAACCTCTGAAGGAATTAAGTTGGTTGCCAAATCCAAGTCTTCACTAGCTTTCCCAGCTATCAGATCTCTAACCCAACCGCCAACTATCCAAACGTCCCCCTCCTCTCCAAGTCTGTCGAGGACTATTCTTGCCCCCTCGCTAAGGTCACCTAGGTCAACATCCAAGCTCTACGCCCCGGTTCTCCCAGTAGGAGCAGATATATTGAATCACGGCTCGTGGCGAAGTCATGCAGGTCGATTTGGTCCCCATGGAAATACTCCTTCCCCATGAACTGACAAAACCCAAGAAGGTCGATGAATTAGAAAAAATGACACATCGCTGGAAGGCCTACGTCCTGCCGTTAGTCGTCGACAAGAATACGGGCGTAATCCTTGATGGCCACCATCGTCACCAGGTGGCATTGCGAATAGGCCTGAAATGCCTTCCATGCGTTTTGGTCGACTATCAAGGGGATGACTCAATCGAGTTAGACGTGTGGCCAAATTGTGGCAGGGATTCATTAACGAAGGAAGAGGTTGTTCAAGCAGGACTTAGTGCGGAGCTCTTCCATCCAAAGACTAGCCGACATAGACTACCTGACCACCTCCCGCCAATCTCAGTTTCTCTTGATAGGCTTCTTCTACCAGCGGTAGAAGAGTAGAATCCCACATTAGGGTATCAGATCCTCATGACCGCCTGCGAAATCGAGGGGCTCTTCGGGAGAACCTGGACTGGCAAGGTCTATTGAAAGAAACTCACTGAATAATGGCCACAATGGCCCCAACCACTCAATTTCCGACATCAGGAGGTCTACTACTGGGTGTTCCATTACCTCCTCTTCAGAAGACTCCTCGTCGATATATGGCACATCCGGTGGCATCTCCCGTAATGCCAGAATGAGATTCCTAACTCTAGCGCAAGTGCTTTCTTCAATCTCGATCATCCCGCCCACCAGATCAAATGCATCCTCGATGTGATTGGCTAAGGAAATCGGATCAAGAGGACTTGTTTCAGACTCTCCAACATCCATCGGTCCGAAAACTACCCCTCCTAGATCGGTATCAAACCAGTCACCGCCCTGCTTCTCCCTCTTCAATAGCCTCTGGTGCACGGGTCCGCCAAAAGGACCTAGTACGAAACCGCCATCTATGACTAACTCTCCGATAGGATTCGGAATCTCTCTTACTGAGCCAGTAATAAGGACCCTTTCGAAGCCTCCAGAACGATGCTCTATTTCACCGACGTCATTTGGTCGCAGAACCCTGATCATTCCAGAGCATTGGTGACTCGCTAGCCTATCTTCGGTGTGTAACCTGACCTCTTCGTGAGGCTCAACGATGGTAACTGTTCCTTCCTCTCCAACCATCCTATCTATTATTGCAGCAAGGTATCCTCCTTTAGAACCAATTAGCATGATGTCTTGTCCCTCATTGATCTCAAGATGATGGAGTAGAGTCGCTATCATATGGGGTGCTGAGATGGTTCTAGTTGCTCCAAAACCCGTGAATAGGAAGGGTATCGGCCTGTCATGCCAGAAAACCTCCAAATCATAATCTGTGAAATGTCCTGGATCGATATCAATCATGGCAGATTTAGCCAAATCGTCTATTGGTATTCCTGCAGCCTCGAGTCTTTCAACCAAATCGGACATCGACATTCAGAACCCTCCTCAATTAGGTATAACCACCATAGAGGATTTGAATGCATTGCTCTTCGGACCTCCCGGGGTCCGTGGTCTAGGGGTTATGACGTCGCTCTTACAAAGCGAAGATCGCAGGTTCAATTCCTGCCGGACCCACCAAATAATTATCCATAGGAGGGGCGTTCTACGTCCCCAAATTTACAGAAAAAGGTCAATAGTGTGTGCAGGGACAGAATTACGTGGTCGAAGAGGCTGCTGCCCTTGCTTCTAGGTTAAAGCACCGTCTAATCAAGAAGGACTGGACAATTTCCACAGCAGAATCTTGCACTGGTGGAATGATATCATCACTGCTTACCGATATTTCCGGGGCTAGTACCTGGTTCAAGCAAGGTTGGATTGTGTACTCCAACGAGTCAAAAATGAGGGAACTGGGCGTGGAAAGCTCCGCCTTTGATGAGGGGGGTTATGGGGCAGTCTCTCACAAGGTTGCTGTTCAAATGGCCCGGGGGGCACGATATAAGTCTGGATCAAACATCTCTATTGCAGTGACAGGAATCGCTGGTCCTAGCGGGTCTTCAGAAGATAAGGAAGTCGGAAGGGTTCACGTTGCAGTAATTGCCGAGGACTACTTCTTGGTCAGAAGAATGGATTTCGGAGATAACGATCGTCTCGATAACAAGCGCTCATTCGCCTCGTTCGCTCTGAGATTGGCCTTGGAGGCTATTGATAGGCTAGATGATGGATTAAAGAAGGAGACCTCACTAAGTAGCGATCCCGCTGGAGTCATAACGGGAGAAGACCCAGACAGACAGTCATTGTTGGGTACGGACGAATGGGAAGGGGGGATTTCATGGGGCTCTGAGAAGAAAACTGTCTCTCAATCCCTGAAGAAGATAGATCTTGCATCACTAATCGATTGGGACGAGTAATTCATCTGGAAGAATCTCATAGACAGATACCATCAAGGGCGTTCACATATGACGGTCTTCGTATGCGCTCGCCGAGTTGGGAAGATATGCACAACCAACTTTCCTCTGCGGGATTGATTGTTCAGACTAGTGCGGTAGAGAAGCTGGAAAAACTACAGAATGTCCTCCCCCTCATAGAAGCGGCTAATTCATCAGGTGTAAGGCTTCTAAATGGAGCAACAGTAGATGAGTTACTGGCCATCTCTTCATATCCAACTGAGTCCCCAGATGAAACTCAAAAATCCCCCTCTCAATCGACTTTACCCAGGCCCGAGCAAGATACTCCCTACGGCAGGGTCCTTGCCCCAATCCTCCCTGCCCCCGACAAAGCGATCCCCAGGCCCAGATCGTCTTCAGGATTCAACAGCTCCGACTTCCCACTGGAAGCAAGAGAAGTTGATTCGGAGATCGAGATTCATTTCGATATAACCGGGCAATCTTCTACCGAGGGGAGAATTTCAGATATGCAATCCTGCTTCAAGAGTAGACTTGCGCAGATTAGAAGCATGATGATTTCTCATGGAGTTCTTCCAAGAAGGCCGATTAGCAACTCTGAAGCGTGGAGGAATCGCCGAAGGCTAACAAACAAGGAATCAGAATTCACAATCATTGGACTATCTAGTGATGTAAGGTGGACTAAGAATGGTTGGATGAGCTTCGTTTTGGAGGATGAAAGCACTCAGATCAGGTGCATGATCAAGCCACCTTCTGATGCCTCTCCCTTGCATCCATCTCTAGACGGACTGATGGATGACGAGATAGTCGGAGTTAGTGGCAATTTCTCTTCCGGTGAGAGAGAACCCATATTATGGGTTCAGAACATACACAAACCTCCCTTAGGACAGCATTCCAAATCCCAAGCAGGGGAGGATTCGGCCGTTTCCGCAGCATTCCTGTCCGACGTACATCTGGGAAGCAAGACTTTCCTCGCACCTCAGTGGGAGAAGATGGTTCAATGGTTCAAGAACGACCCACTGGCTAAGACCGTCAAATACTTCGTTCTCACAGGTGATGGGGTAGATGGGGTGGGAATTTATCCCGGTCAGGAGAGGCATCTAGCAATCACCGACTTATTCAATCAATACGGGGAGCTGGCAAGGATGCTAGAAGATATACCCGATTGGGTCGATGTGGTGATGCTCCCCGGAAATCATGACGCCGTTCGACCAGCAGAGCCCCAGCCAGCCCTAGATCCAGAGGTACAACAGGACTATTCGAATACCACATTTGTTGGAAATCCCTGCGACTTCAGCCTTCATGGCATCAGAATACTTTCGTACCACGGAAAGAGCATAGACGATTTCGTAGCCACGCTTCGGTCAGTCACCTATTCCAAACCGGAGATGGCCATGCGTGCCATGCTTGAGAGGAGGCACCTCGCTCCCTCATGGGGTGGCAAAACGCCGCTTTCTCCTGAGCCAGAGGATAGGATGGTAATTCCAGTCGTTCCAGATATTTTCGTGACTGGGCACGTGCATGGGCATTTTGTCGGGGACCACAAGGGCACACTCATGGTACACAGCTCCACTTGGCAGGATCAGACAGATTTCCAGAGAATGTTGGGATTCCAGCCAAAGCCATGTATTCTCACTGTGGTTAATCTACATACTTTCGCGACGGAATCAATCGATTTCATCTAGCTAAGGGATTTCCTCACCAGGGAAAATTAACGGCCATATCAGGCTCAAATTCTTCTCTTTAACTACAGGGACACCTGCTTCCATGAAAGCCTCCAGTGCCCTCTCTCTTCTTGGATTGAATCCGATGAATTTGGACCCCTGGATCTTCATTGACAAGTCTGTGCTGGAATCTCCCACAGAAACTATCTGTGATGGCTCGAACCCGTTTATTTTTGCTAATTTTTCGACCATAATCCCCTTATCATGTGTTAGAACCCTGGTTGGGAGGCCACCCAATAGCCACCCTTCATCATCCCATTCGAAACCATTTGCAACCCAGTCGTCTACCTTCAGCATGTTTGCTATAGCACCTACGAAGATGTCTACTCCAGAGGAAACAATTGCTACAAAAACTCCTCTTCTCTTCAGATTCTCGACTACCTTTCTGGCACCCTCAATTAGCCCTACCCCGCTGTAGCAACGCATTATGTCATCCCTATGGATCTCTGGACGAACCTCCCTCCATAGTTTGATATCGTGAGTAACAAATTCCTCCTCCGAGATTTTACCATCCAAGAACATCTCTAGAGCCTCCTGATGTTCTCCCCCGTCATCTTCCCCAGTTCCGAAGCTTCTGTGAATCATTTGCCAAGAGGAGCCATTGTCAGATAGCACCCCGTCACAATCGAAAACTACCGCTTTAATCACTAATTTGCGGCTATCCGGAGACGGCTAATAATTGGGTAGGTGAGTTGATTTGCTCGGAACCCTTCCCCGAAATATGGAAGATGCCAAGAACTATGACAGAGCGATCAAGGTAACTATGCTCATGTTCGGGCCATTGGCGGAGAAAATGGGGACTAGAGAGATAGAAGTCAATATGCCAGATGGGACAACTCTAATCCAATTGGCAGAGCGTTTTGAATTAGAGGGAATGCTGGATTCCGGAATGAGAGTGGCAATCGATGGAATTGTAGAGCCGAATACATCCCGGGAGCTCCATGACTCGGCTGAAGTTGCCTTCCTCCCTCCAGTTTCAGGCGGTTGAAGGTCGACGATGCCAAAACATTTGAACAAAGCCCTTCACACCGTGTCCTGTTAGCATGGCAATAGGGTCTACAGAAATCGTCATCCTGGTAGTGTTCGGGATACTAATTTTCGGGGCAAACAAGATACCGCAATTGGCTAGAGGGGTTGGAAGGGCCAAGGGCGAATTCCAGATGGGGATGAAGGAAGCGTCCGAGATGGCAGCCATAGGGGACATGGATAGAGGGGGGATGACCGAAGACATCGCCTCCGAGCAAGAGTGACTAAATCTTCCTAAGCCTCAATTCTGATCCGCAGTCCTCGCACTCTCCAGGACTCTCTCTGGCGAACCTCGTTCTCCCTCTCCCAGAATTAACTCTCCCACATCCTCTGCATTTCAGCTCCCAATCCCAGGCCTCTGAGATTCCAACCGTCCCCACGGGAGACCACTTAATCCCGGACGAACTGCATACATTCTGTATCCTGTAATCATCAGTGTACAAGTGCCCCTTGATATCGATAACTAGTGCGAGAAGTGACAGGTCAGTTTCTGAGAGGCCGTCCAAGTCACCTGTGTCGAGGGAAATCTTAGTTGCCTGATTTATGGATTCTATTGTTGGGCTCTTCCACATGAGATTCGCAGCTTCAAGAGACAACATCCGTTCGGGAGAAACCCTACTGACCTCCAACCTCTGATTTTCCACGACATACCCCCCATCAAGTAACTCGATTGGCCAATTGATTAGGGCGGCCGTGTCCAGAACATTTGGTACACCCATGGTCATGCGTCGTAAATCTCCAATTAGAGTTGTATTATATCATTTCAGTCTGCAGTCTAAAGTAATGGTTATGCAGAAGTCCTGTGGCGAACAAACGTGCTAGAACAGATAACGTCGTCTGTGATCGATTGGGGGAGTAACTTCGGATTGGTTGGGCTTGCTCTGGTTTCTTTCACAGAATCCATAATCCAACCAGTTCCTCCAGATTTACTAATCATACCAATGTCTCTAGAGGCGGCTAGTACGCTAGAACTCCTCGCGATATTCCTTGTCGCCACCATTTCCAGTGTTCTAGGCTCATTGGGAGGATATGGGATTGGACTTTATGCAGGAAGGCCGATTATTGGTAGATTTGCCAGACCTTCATTGTCCAGGAGACTGGATGAGATATTGGTCAGATACGGGGATGCAGGAGTGTTTGTTGCGGCTATATCCCCAATTCCTTACAAACTTCTTGCATGGACTGCAGGTGCAGGAAGGATGGATATCAGACCATTCGTATTGGCTGGAATATTTGGCAGAGGCATACGGTTCGGCCTACAGGTTCTACTCATTGGTGTGTGGGGAGATGAATTCATGAATCACCTGGACAATCCACTCTTCTGGATACTAGTATGCGTGTTTTCGTTTGCAGCATTCATTCCTCTTAACAAATGGTGGAGGGGTCTGGACAACAATTCGGTCACTAATCTGCAACAGAACTGATTATGAGAAAGTAGCAACTCGGAAATATGCCGCTCCTGTGGTGTAGTACGGTCCATCATTCCGGGTTTTCATCCCGGCGACCCGGGTTCAAATCCCGGCAGGAGCACCAAGACAGACTCTAGAATGGCCCATTTGGTTATACACGAATTCAAAACTCATAACCTTCTGGCAGGGTTAGTTGATGACATGGGAATGGATGTAGGATTGATTAGGAAAGATTTCCCGATTCTTGATAGGAAACTGCCAAATGGTAAGCAGTTAGTCTATTTCGACAATGCAGCTACGTCTCAGAAACCACAGTGCGTAATAGATGCGATGTCTGAGTACTACTCGGAATACAACTCGAATGCCCACAGGGCCAATCATACTCTGGCTGATGAGGCAACTACCGCTCTTGAGGGGGCTAGGAAGTCTATTTCCTCCTTTTTTGGGACCTCTCCCGAACAGATGGTCTACACAAGCGGAGCCACCGAGGCCATCAATCTGGTCTCTTTTGCATGGGCCAGAGAGAACCTCTCCTCCGGAGATGTGATAGTTCTCACTGAAATGGAGCATCATGCTGACATAGTCCCCTGGCAGCAACTGTCCAAGGAGAAAGGTGTAGAAGTTCGTTACGTCCCAATCGACACAGACTCTTTCACTCTTGACATGGATGCATTCGAGGTAGCCGTTTCCGGAGCATCGCTCGTCTGCGTGGTGCATACCAGCAATGTTCTAGGAATCAGGAACCCCATAGAGAGGATCGTGGAACTCTCCCATTCCCAAGGTGCAAGAGTTCTGTTGGACTGTGCACAGGGAGCCCCCCATGAGAGAATTAGTTTCGATCAATCCGGGGTAGACTTCGTGGCGATATCTGCTCATAAGATGGGGGGGCCAACTGGAATAGGGTGCCTTTTGGTTAAGCGAGACGCAATGGAGCAGATGGCTCCATTTATGACTGGGGGATCAATGATCAAGACGGTTAGTGTCGAAGGATCCACCTTCCAGGAGGGACACGCAATGCTGGAAACTGGAACCCCCAGGATCGCAGAAGCAATAGGCTGGGGGGCTGCTGTTGAATGGCTGGACAGGCATGACATGAAAGAGATACATTCGCACATAAACAGAATCGCATCTTGGACCGCTGAACAAATATCCGAGATAGATGGCATAACCGTCTATGGAGACCCAACCAGAGGGGACAGTAGCGGGGCAGTCTCTTTCCTCCACGAATCAATACAGTCACAGGATCTCGCCCTATTGTTGGACGAGGGAGGATTCGCAGTGAGGACGGGCCATCACTGTGCGCAGCCTCTAATGGACGCGTTAGGGGTCCCATCTACCAACAGGGCCTCTTTCTGGCTTTACAACACCATGGACGAGGCAGAAGCGTTCGTGGAGCATCTGAGATATGTTGTCGATAGGTTTTCGGACAAGTAATGAGCAATTTCAAGTCCAATGGTCCAGAGGCGATGTCGTGGATGATGGAAGGAGTTGGCCAGAGCAGTTGGACTCCATTGTCGAGGAGTTCTCATCCTGCTTCGACTCCATGGAGAGGTACGAGCTCCTTTTCCAATACGCAAAGAGGAACCCCTCTCCTTTGCCCGTCGAAGAGTGGGATGATGGAAACCAAGTACATGGTTGCCAATCACGTGCACATGTCTCTTGCGACCTTGACGAAGAGGGGCAATTCGTCCTGAGGGGCGGGGCCGATGCGCAGATTGTGCAGGGTCTGATTGCGGTAACTGCGATTGCTGTGAACGGAATGAGTCCTTCCTATGTCGCGGCAATGTCTCCAGAATTCGCGGACTCGATGGGCATAAGGTCATCACTAACGCCAAGCAGAGCGAACGGTTTTCTGAATATGTTCAAGAGGGTCCAAGAAGAGGCTTCTTCGCTATCGGGGAGGACTTAGGTTGGTCACAGAATCAGAGGTGATGGAATCTCTGTCAAATGTCGAGGATCCAGAACTAAATCTGAAGGTTACCGATTTGGGACTGATTTACTCCGTGGTCATCAGCTCAAACCATGTAGAGGTTGAGATGACCCTTACTAGTCCCGGTTGTCCCGTCGCTCCAGAGTTGATGGCGGCTGTGCATAGGGCAGCTTTAGCTACAGAGGGAATCGAAAGCGCTCACGTGAATCTGACTTTCTCCCCTCCCTGGGACCCTAGGGTCCACTCTTCCGAGGACGCGAAGTTCGAGATGGGAATTTTCGACTAAACCAGTTGCATCTCTGTGGCCCTGAGCGTATTTTCCATCAACATGGCTATTGTCATTGGCCCTACTCCTCCTGGGACGGGTGTGATCCAACCTGCAACCTCCGAAACTTCGGGAGAAACATCTCCTGCCAACCCGCCTTCTACACGAGAAATACCAACATCAACGACGAAAGCGCCCTGCTTAACCCATTCCTTCCTGACCATATGGGGTCTACCAACTGCAGCAATCAGTATGTCTGCCTGATTGCATATTGAGGAAATGCCCTCAGTCTTAGAGTGAACTATGGTGACCGAAGCATCACAACCAGGCTGTGCTAGCATTAGTGCCATGGGCATCCCAACTATCCTTGAGCGACCCAGAACCACAACCCTAGCTCCTCGAGTTTTCACTCCGCTAGACTTTAGGATCCTCATTACTCCGTATGGAGTACATGGCATTAGTCCGCCAGCTTGACCCTGTACCAGTTTTCCAAGATTGACAGGATGGAATCCGTCAACATCCTTTTGCGGAAGTATGGACGATGCAATTGCCAGTTCGTCGACTCCATCCGGTGCCGGACTTTGAACTAGTATTCCGTGGATATTTGGGTCCGAGTTAAGAGAGCTAACTACTTCTATGATTTCTTCTAGATTCGAACTTCCCGGCATGTCAATCCGAGTGCTAATTATTCCACACCTCTCACACGCTCGTTCTTTGTTCCTTACATACACATGGCTAGCAGGGTCGTCTCCCGCTATCACTACAGCAAGGTGAGGAACAACCCCTTGTCCCTTCAGTGAAGAAACTCTCTCCGATACCTCTTCTTGGATTTTTATCCCAAGAGCCTTGCCATCAACAATCCGTGCGCTCACGCTAACACGAACGTATCTTGACATTTGACAATTGGCTCATATCGGGGTCCAGAATCCCAAAGCTCTAGCCACGCACCAACCTGACCAACCTTCGAAGATAGCAAATGACCCCCCTCCAATCAGAGAGGCAGGGACCAGCCACATTGCGCCCACATCAATTCCCTGAACATAGAGGAAAGAAGCTGCGACAATTCCGACCAGGACTCCGAACGATCCCGAAATCAAGCGAAGGAATTTTCCCCTAGAGCCTATGTTGCACTCCAGTTTCACAAGGGAAATACTGTTGTTGTTATTTATAAAATACTGTTTTTCAGTATCAATAGTAGTATCTCTCCCTTCCATCTTTGGAGCCCCAGGAGGGATTCGAACCCCCGGCCGTCTGATTACAAATCAGATGCTCTACCAGGCTGAGCTACTGAGGCTTGCACTACGCTAAGACATCCTCCACTTGAACCCTCCACATTGGGAGATGTGGCAAGTTCTCATATCTCGTCATTCTGTCGAACACCCATGGGCTCGAAACCCCGAGTCTCTAATCGCCAATTGAATACGATCATTTCTGCCTGGCTGTGCATCGCTATCGGCTCCGGGCTCACCCTAAGCGACGGGTCTGCATTCTCCATCGGACTTTCAGCCCCTCTTTCAATCGGTGGGGTGATACTATTGATTGTGGGAATCGCCATGGGAAATGATGCCGATAATTCTCCCATACACAAGGAGTGGGAACCCTCGGCCATAGAGTTACGCGACGCAGGTAGGCCCATGTTCAGAATTGACACTACCTTGGACAAGCCAATTAGAACATCGATACTATGTGGCAGATGTGCTGAGATAACCTGGATAGAGGGCAGGAAGCCCAAGACCTTCACATGCCCATCTTGCGGGGTCGATCTGTGGAATTCAGAAGAAGAGTGAGCTAGGGAAGCCAATTATCGGCAACCGTCAAGTGTTAATGACTTCTGGAGCGAACGGAGACGTAGATATGGATCTCGGAAACAATGAGCGTAGGATGCTACGGGCGATGCTAACCGACTCTACAAGGGAGTGGACTTTGGAACAACTTCTCTCAGAAACTGGCTGGGAAGACCAGGTCCACGTCGCCGGAGCAGGGAAGAAACTTGAGGAGCAGGGGTTGCTTGTATTGAGTGAGTCCTCATCTAGGATGGTTTCTCTGGGTGATGAAGGCCAAAGAGCCTCTGAGAATGGTCTCCTGGAATCAAGACTATGGGACTGGATGTCGGAGTTAGAAGGTGAAAAAAGGACGATGAAGTCTCTGATGTCATCGGATTTCGAAAGAGCGGAAACTGGACCGGGGATAGGGATTCTGAAGGGTCTTGGTATCGATATAGAATCAGGCATTTTCATCATATCAGACGACTCGAAGATATCAAAAGAAATCGATAGAAGGTCTGAATTCATACTGTCTCTTTCAGAGGGCGAAGTTGAATCCTCTAACCTGGATTCAGAGATGCTATCTCACTTCTCATCTAGAAGTGGATTGCTCGATTTCGAGGACGTAACCATAAGAACTTGGAAACTCACTAAATCCGGCTCTTCTTTGGACTCCTCCTCGTTGAAGGAGACCAAACTGATAGGCGAGGTGACGCCAGAAATGCTGCAGACCGAGTCATGGATAGGGGCGGAATTCAAGCCATTCGACGTAGAGGCACCTGCTCCCATGCCAACAGGGGGCAGGAGGCACCCAATGCAGTCGCTTATCGAGCGGATCCGTTCGGTCTTCCTCGAGATGGGCTTCTCAGAGATAGAAGGAGACTACGTTCAATCAGCTGGCTGGAACATGGATTCGTTATTCATCCCCCAGTCTCACCCAGCAAGAACCATGCAAGACACATTCTATCTGAATCAGCCTAGAAATGTAGAAGTTGATCAGGAATACCTCGATCTATGGGCCAAGGTGCATGAGCACGGCCATGACACGGGTAGCAAGGGATGGGGGGGCTCCTTCGACAAAGAAGAGTCTCAGAGGGCCTTGCTAAGGACTCACACCACGGTTAACACCGTCAGGCACATCGCTGACAACCCCCACACTCCGTCCCGAGTTTTCGGAATCGGGAGGGTGTTCAGGCAGGAGACCATAGACAGAACTCATATGCCGGAGTTCCATCAAATAGAGGGAATAATCCACGAGCCCGATGCCAGCCTACCAATGCTAATTTCGACCTTGAAGACCTTCTACTCAAAGATGGGATATCCAGATGTCAGAGTCAGACCTGCGTACTTCCCTTACACTGAACCAAGCGCAGAGGTCGACATACTCTGGAAGGGAGAGTGGCTCGAGCTCGGAGGGTCCGGAATCTTCAGGCCGGAAGTTACAGAACCATTGGGTACCGAGTGGCCGGTATGCGCCTGGGGAATGGGCCTCGAGAGACTGGCGATGCTGGTCCTTGGTCTGGACGACATTAGGCAGCTGTATCAGCCAGACCTAGAGAGGCTGAGGAAGATGCCTCTGCTCTGACAAAGATACTGAATCACTCTTCTGCTAGTGCCTTGACATCATGAAGGAAATCCCCGACATCCCAGTGGATGCCAGAGTATGCAACCCTCTTCCTCTGCTCCTTGTCAATGATGAAAGTGACAGTCGAGTGCCCAATCTCGTATTCTCCCAGACTCTCTTCATGGGGGTCTGTGAGATTTCCATCATTCACTTCTGGGTTTCCTTCTGGAACACAAGACATCCAGTCTTCGGAACCTCTGTCCCATCCGTCATCGCACATGCAATGTGCGCTTGCTCCAGTCCCCATGACCCATCCCCTGCCATTGCAATCAACACCTGGGGGCATCATGCTCAAATTTGCATTACTCGCTATCCATGCTAAGTGCGTATCGAATCTAATGTCAATTTCAGAGATGCTAGCATCAGTGGGTTCCCATGTTTCGTCTGAGTCATTCCAAACATGGAGTAGCCACTTCCACGAGCCATCCTCGGTCCAATTTCCAATCGTCCCATTACTCATGTCGTAGTCCATTTCGGCATTCACTGTTAGCGCGTATTCAGCGAGTTCTCCACCATTGCCGTAGCAGGATACGTTGTATGAGTCTATACATGGGTTGTCAGTCACTACCGTGGAGTTGTCAGGACCCATAACTGCGAATCTCAGTACTGCCTCTTCCGGCGGAAGGCTGTTCGCAATGTGATTGGCATCCACAACGACCTTCCATTCGTCCCACACTGCTTGCATAACAGAGCCCCTGTCGTGGGTAAGGTGGTTCCATTCGTACTCTCTCGCAGTGGTCCACTCCAAGAGCCTCTGAGTGGTATCCCTAGCAGGATCAATGGTTATTGAGATGAACTCGACGAATTCTGATTCGCTTCCCAGGTTCTGGCTCACGTAGTCGATGTTAGAGGATATGATCAGACAAACATCTGGACAGGCAGTGTAGATGAATGCAACAACTACCACCTTCCCATCAAAATCGGATAGAGAAACATCCTCCCCAAACTGGTTTTTCAGAGTAAAGTCCGGCGCATCGGGCGGATTCCTGTATTCCGTCCCCAGTATCTCCGTCCCCTCAGGGCCAATGCAACCTGCAAGAAGGAAGGAGAGGGCCAAAATCGCCGCTCTGACTCCCACAGACATAGTCCTGCTTCCTAGTAGGGGATTATTTCATTCTTCTTCTACTAGGCTCAGTATGTCTTCTAGAACGAGCTCAGGGTTCCAGTCCGTGTCTCCCCACCATACCCTTTGCCTCATTTGCTTGTCAACTATGATCGTGCCTGTTGTGTGATCCACCCAGTAGTCAAGTGGGTGGTGGTTAGTCACCACGTCACCCTGTGGCTGCTGGGTCTCCTTTCCACACCCGTTGCTATCGACTTCTTCCCCTTCTGGTGTGTCGGGGCAACTATCGAATCCATCGGCGACTCCGTCGTTGTCCACATCAGTGTCATACGTTGTCAGGCCCACGTCGAAGTTCATCCAAACAGGCTCCAAGTCCTCGACTGCACCCGTCAGATGCGGCCATCCGAGCTCCCTAGTGGAGGCATAATTGTTCAGGACACTAGCATTGTCCGTCCACGGGTCGACTGTAACAGTCAGGATCTGAACAGAAGAGCCATGCAGGTCGCCGAGCTCCTGCTCGACGAATGCCAGATTTGCACTGACCACCGGGCAGATGTCCGGGCATCTAGTGAATAGGAAGGCCACCACAACCACCTTCCCTTCGAAATCAGACATAGAGACAGTATCACCATTTTCATCAATTAGAACGAAATCATCCACTGAAATGGGCGGGGATATATCCTCCCCGTAGAATTCATCAACCTCGCCAGAGAGGCATCCGGAAGAGGAAATTATCAACAACGCGAGGAAAACAGAGAACATCCTGGCCATCTTCATTCATCCACTCCTTTGCCTAGTTACTACGACTAAGAAAACCAAGATAAGCATGACTGACATAGCTAGACGGCCATCATTTGTCCAACTTGAATCATCATCCACAGAATTCTCCGAGTTGAATGAGTACCCATTAGGGGGACCTGCCTCCTCGTGGTTATCGTGAATCACAGTTAGGTTTAGCGTGTTCCAGATGGTCCCATTATCGAATACGTCGAGGTAGTAATTTCCCGCTGGCCACCTGTCCCAGTCAAGTATGAACGAGCACTCATCCCTCACGGACGAGGAGTTACTAGGCTCCGTCTCGCACCTCTGGTCGTATTCGCCATCCCCATCCAGGTCCACTCTGATCGTCCTATTGGCGTCAGCCACGTTGTAGAACGTGACGGAGTCATTCTGCATCACTTCGGCTACTCCTGGCTGAATGCTAGACCCCCTCATGATAATCGAGAAGTCATTCGCACCGTGTGCAGAAACCATTGGAATTACCAAGGAGGACAATAGAAGTGCTACGACTAGTACCCTACTCATTTCAATCATCATCTTCAATGGTCCAAAGCGCAGGATAGTTGTATCTCGGGTCGAAGTCCTCATCGAACTGGACCACGTAGATCCCACTGACCATCTCGGAGATGAATAGGAATCCACGCGGGTCGTATTGCAGCCCCCAATCGAATGGAATCATGCAAGAGGCCCAGCAGTCAGCCATGTCATACCCCAATGTGGCAGTGGGGTCTTCTATCCAGTATGGCCCAGACGGCAAGTAATATCCGATTGTGTGAGTGGGGGCTAGCTCTTCTATCGCCTGGAAACCCCTGTCTGGCTCGGCCACTCCGTTCTCCCATACCAGCTCCTCCCATATTCTTCCGTGATCAGTGACCCAGTTCCCCGCATGGTAGTGGGTCCAGTAGACATGACCATTTACGCCAGTATCCCCATTGTGGGGGCTGTAGATATATCCTCCAGGGATGTAGTGCTGCGGGTGCTTAGATCCATTTGCCAACGTCCCCTCGCCCGGTAGTCTCCATTTGGAGACAAGGAAGGGTTTGGTTGGGTCAGTCGTGTCTATAGTCCAGAGGAAGCCAGTGTGCCCGGCATTGCTGCCATACTCGGGTGCGATGATGGTGTAGTGGCGCCAGTTAACTCCGTAAGTCGCATCACTGGGGCCCGAGCCACATTCCGATGGCCACTCTGCCTGAGGTACGTACTCGCTAATCCCATTGCACACCAGGTGGTCGTAGGGAACCGCGTAGTGGATGTTGTCATTCCCTTGCTC
>CEWK01011157.1_pt1 | contig 38622 bp, 27 predicted proteins | sample 531431 | NCBI WGS metagenome assembly CEWK01 (sample SAMEA2623059, study PRJEB7988) | marine metagenome | isolation source: saline water (ENVO:00002010), including
TGAAGAACCAGTGAGACTCACTCTAATTTTAACCGGTCCAGTAGAGCTCTCCAAGTGGGCGAACGAGATCTGGGACGCTCCTTGCCCCATTACCAGAGGGACTGGTGTCGAGGAAATTGACTCCCAACCAATATCGTTCCTTATCTCCAGGGTTGCTTCAAGTTCCGTGGCGTCGCTGGATCCAAGATTGTCAACTCTGGCAGTAATTAGAAACTGCTCATTTGGCCTAGGCACCGGAGGCTCGGTCCTTATTGCCCCCTCCCTGAAAGCTAGGTCGACACCTTGGGGCCTCTGCAAAACGGGGAACTCCACCGTCTGCTCATTATCCTCTTCATTTATTTCTTCTATTTCATCAGATGGATCTAGTGAGATGGATAATGTCCTATCTCCTAGCGTCAGGGGATTCCAGTATAGAACAACGTCCACTATATCCCCACTGCCAATACTGGGAATTATGAGCTCATCCTTCCTAGCTCCATTTTCCTTAAGGTAGACAGTGACCTCAGTAGCATCTAAATCACCGTCATTTCTGACCTCACAACTTACCTCCAGGAATGTATTGACGAAGGTTTCAGATACAGGTAATCCATACTCACTTACGCTAATGCCACTCCTAAATATCAAGTCGGGAGCAGGTGGATCATTGTCTACCTCCACCGTTCTCCGAACTTCATCAGAGAAGATGCCATCGCCACTCACCACTCTGACTGAGATTCGATAAAATCCATCATTGACTGCCGTCGTATCCCAATTTACCGACCAATCTCCCGAGTCACTGCCGGTTCCACCAAACTGCTGTGCCGTTTCCCAATTTTCAGTTCCTAATCTCCATTGAATACTAGCTCCGTTAACCGATTCCCAACCCCCGAAAATATTTGTATTTCCAGACACTGGTGACTGTCCACTGGGCCCTCCTAATGTTACTTCTAACAAACCGACAGGATGCTCACTCTGCTCCATCTCGCTCCAGACATTGAACTCATTTCTGGCCTTAGCTTTGATTATTATTTCCTCTACGTCTATCTCATCCTCTGTAAATCTCGGAATTGAGAATGGGGTGGACCAATTGAGGGTACCCTGCACTACATGCCAATCAACTAGAATCTCGGTCTGCCTTGGTCCCTCGTCTGGCTTGTACCTGTATGAAATACTCACGTTGACTTCTTCTATTGTTCCGTTGGTATCTGCATCCTCGTCGATGTGTCCTCTGACGCTGTAAGTTTCACCTTCAACGAGCCATGAGTCTTCCTCAGGAGTCTCTATTATCACCCACTCCTCAGTTCCCGTTGGAGGAGGCTCAGTACTATTTCCACCACTATCCCCTCCGCCACTATCGCCTAATATTGCCTGCATGACCATCTCACCATCTATTATGCCAAAGCCATATTGATCGTTCCATCTTTCAGTAACGTCGGGAGCCGATGCTCCTCCCCTGGTCTCCGAATTGTTCCTGAGTATATCTTTCACTTCCTGGGGAGTCAGATCTTCATCCATCTGAAGCATTACTGCGATAAAACCAGCTACTGCTGGAGTGGACATGCTAGTCCCTGACTTCTGGACATAGTTATCACTAGCTAGTGGCTTTGCGGAGCCTGGTAACTGTGAGCTAGATGCGGCATGTTGTGCTGACATAATATTGGAGCCAGGTCCGACGACATCTGGTTTCAGCTCATCCCATTGATTGTCATCTCCATCGTCCTCTCTAGGGCCAGAGTTAGAATACGAAGCAATAGAGTCATCGCCTCTCTCTATGCTGGCCTTATCATCAATCGCACCCACTGTTATGGCTGAGTCAGCCGCCCCTACTGATGTAACCCTTCGATAACCGTCATTCCCGATCGCAGCCACACAAACGATGCCTGCTTCAGACGCGGCGTTGACTGCTAGAGAGTCTTGACTGGTCCCATTATCTCCTGGATCCTCTCCGGCTGGACTCGAGCCGCTCCCAAATGACATCGATAGGATATCAATGCCCCTACTCGAGTCATTATTACCCCAATCAGTATCTACATTCTGTACTGCCCAATTAATTCCTGCAACGGTGTACCCAGAGTTAGATGCGCCTGCGTCAGTCATGACCTTAATATCAACAAGATAAGCACCAGGTGCATATCCTTGATTCTCCCGTTCACTGTCTCCAGTTCCGAGTGCAATTCCAGCAACATGGGTGCCATGCCCATCTCCATCATCGGGGTCATCGCCCCCGTCATCGCAATCTTGTTGATTCCAAGAGGTTGAATCACATCCAGCCACCCACTTTGGATCAGGTAACTCATCAGGCTCAGCTTCATTATCGGAATTTTCATCAGAGAAGTCATCTAGCGAGAAATGCTCATTGTCAACACCTGTATCTGCAATCGCTATCACTACGCCGGAACCATCGTATCCGTAGTCCATCATAGTTTCACTGAAAACATCCGATGTCCTGACTTTAGATCCCTTGGTCGCAGTATTGAGATATGGGACTAGAACATCCTGCTGTTCAACGAGTACGACTCCATCGAGCATCAAGATTTCAATCAAAGCACTTACAGGGACATGCTCGACAATCAAAGTATCGAGAATATCTACCGCTCTGAAGTAAGTCCCATACTCATCCCATCCATACTTTGAAAGAACCTCCTTCAGATCTGATATATCGTCATCCCCGGGATGCCAAGAGTAGCAAACGAAAATAGCCACGGTCATCCTGCCATCATCTCCCATGATGGCACTCGTGGATACAGACTCTCGATCTCCAGAAATTATCCATTGTAATCTATCGTCCATCCCATTGGCATCTTTATCATTCCAGAAGTTAAACCACCAACCAGGTTCTTGAACTGGCCAATCGACTCCATTTGGTGGAAGATGAGGGGTCCGGTCTTTGAGCGGGCACTCGCCCGACTCGCACATGAGGGGGGGAATATCTGGGATTGCCTCCAATTCCACATTTTCCTTCGACCCATCAGAATTATTAATTTCCCATTCAGAGCCACTGACTCCTACAGAAACATCAAGCATCAAAACCATCAAGGCCACAATGATTGGAGTCGCTGAAGATGCTCTCTTTCCCATGGCTCTCATAGAGAGCCAAATGTTGACCCTGTATAATCCCAACCTGTCCAAGACCACTTTTTTTGCCCTATGGCCACGTTAGGTGACTCTCTGACACTCCGCACTTTATCCAGGTTCGGCCTCCTTTGGTCTCCGCAAGAATCTCTCCTCCGCACACCGGACAGATTGTGTGTTCGGAAAGCTCTTCAAGCCACGCCCTTCTAGTTTCTAATTCGTCTCCTTCTTCAATGAGTTTTCCTAATACCCTCAAGGCTCTTCCTTCAAGCGGGGATCCGGAAGCCTCCCAGGGATTTTCCTTGAGACTCGGCATATTCCTAGTTGCTTCAGGAATCCCATCAATTGCATCTCTTTCCAGAGGCTGAGGCCCTCCTACAGTTACTCTCCTTGCTAATGAGTAGGATAGAAAGAAGCCCCCTAAATGGGCCATATGCGCAATATTACCATCTCCTGAAGTTCCTAACTGAATCGAATAAACTTGCCAAACTTCTATCCCCAATCTGATGAACACAATCAACCAAATTGGCCATGCCCTGATTAGGAACAGTAAGGGAAACTCAACTTCATCGCTGGGCCAGCATGCCATGTAAGCCCCCAGTATCCCGAAAGCAGCACCACTCGCCCCTACTGTTGGAATCATCGAATCAGGATGTGTGAAGACCCAAGCAATATTCCCTCCCAAAAGCCCGAGTATGTAGACAGTCATCCACCTCCTGCCACCCATCCTTTGCTCCAGCGGAATACCCACAAGTCCAATCACCAAAATATTCCCAAGTACATGTACCCATCCAGCGTGAATCCATGCACTTGTGATGAATCTGTATGACTCCAAGGGCGAGGTAGCAATCGATGGCCTGATTCCAAAAACAGAAACTATCCACCCCATCTCGACGGGGACCCCTTGGATAACAGAAATGGCAAATTGTACGAAAGATGCCAACATAAGTGAAAGAATGGTCGCGAGGGCAATACTCGTGTTCCCCCTATATGCGGAAATATAGGGATAAATACAACAAATGAATAGCACTAAGACAAAAATCTGCTCGAAATTTCCAAGCTCGCCTAATGCACTCACGCCCCTGACAGAGGGGGCTCGCAAATAGTGATTTTCAGAATGGAACGACTCAAACGACTGATACTACTCCGGGGTGCATGGCGCAGTCCCCAGTACTCAAGGCTAGAGACCTTAGCGTTACTCGGGGGACACGAACCGTAATCCAAAAATTGGACCTAGAAATATTCCGAGGAGATATCGTATGCCTCGTGGGGGAAAATGGCTCTGGAAAGACTACTCTGATCGAATCACTCGTGGGGATCATTCCCCTTACTAAAGGTCAGGTTGAGTGGTTTTCAGAGAAGGATGAGCCACTCATAATCAGGAATTACTCAGGAACAAGAAAAAAGCCTCAACCATTCGGCCTGACTCTACAATCGGATGGTGTTTGTGGAGAGGAGAAAGTCACTGAGAGACTCATAACCGCACTAAATGTGTCGGGAATAGATTGTAGTCAATTAGAGGCAAAACAGATCCTGGAAGAGTGGGGTATGTCTCACAGGGGAGAGGACAGGGTTTCACAACTTTCAGCTGGACTGCGGAGACGTCTGGCAGTTATTTCTGGAATGGCCCCTGCAATGATGTGCGAGGCTCCGAGATTAGTTTTCCTGGATGAGCCATCCGAAGGCTTGGATTCATTCTCCAAAGGAGTATTGAAGAAGTGGATAGGTGAGCTGTCACAATATGGAAATGCCATAGTAATGGCTTCACATGATGAAGAAATAATCGCATGCTCAAGCAGAATCTTGACAATTGAATCAGGTGAGATTTCCGAGTCAAAGAACAATATCGAAGAAGAGGTTTACATGGAGAGGCAATTCCTCAGCGAAAGAGAAACTAAGACTATCTCATCACTGTTCACATGGAGTTACTCAATTGAGAGGAGAAATCCAGTAGACACCATTGGAAAAGCAACTCCTGCCATATTGGCCCTACTCTTGTCCTACTCAGTATTGACAGGAATGGATACGTCGCAGGCCACCCTTTCAAACACCAATATAGGTAACCATCTGACCGCGGCTCTAATTCTCACTCCAGCATTCATCTCCGCGGTTATTTCCCCTGCCATGATTCGTAGACTCTCAGAGGAGGAATGCGGGAAATGGTGGTCAGCAGTTTGTGGTCCACAATTCCGTCCGGCAACATCCATAATTGCATCATCGATGCTTCTACCGCTTCCTCTAACATATCTCTCATGGTTTGTATTGGAGGGCTCTTTGCCAGTTGGTAGCTCTGAGGAGATATTGAGGTGGCTCTGGCTTCCATCACTGGTAATAATTGACATTTCTTGTGCCGCCACTGCACTGCACCTTCTGGTTTCAGACCTGAGAAGGTCAGGTGCGGCAGCGTCATCACTTCTTCTGATAGTATTAATTTGGCCATTCATGGAATTGGTAGATGCATTGTCTGTAATCATGGAAGTCGGCATGTCCTCAGAGATCTCCATAGGTAGCCCGCTGGCATCGATAATTATTGCCAGTATTATTTCTGCTATGGTCTGGGCAGTGGCTGTTATTATTCCTGATGCATAGGGAATAGCATTCTTCACTAGGGAGCTTCTCGACGGGTCGTGCCTGACACCAATCCTCCCTCATCGGTGAGAATAGGGATCGGCCTCACGGCTCTAGGTATTTCGGGCGCAGTCGTCACGGCTTTGATGGGGGTATACTACGCGCCCGTGGTGGACTCAACAGCATTCAACGCTCCCGAGGCTTACAGAATATTGTACTGGCACGTGCCCTTCGCATGGTCTTCATTCCTAGCATTCTGCATGTTGTTCATAGGGGCAGTGGCATGGTATAAAGATAGGTCTGATTGGGGATGGAGGTGGTTCTCAACCGGCTCAGATCTTGGATTGCTTTTCGGTCTCGGGGTAATCACCTCAGGACCGATTTGGGGATCCGCAGAGTGGGGTGTCCCTTGGGATTGGGGAGATCTTCGTCTCAATACTTTCGCCCTACTGACGGGTGTTGCACTATTCCTAGTCTTATCCAGAAGGTCTCAACCCGATGGCCAGGAAACCAGGGACACTCTCGCCGCAGTGGGACTATTTGGATTTGCACTAGTCCCAATTACTGCACTGGCAACGACATGGTACCAGAAGAGACACCCTGGGATAGTCTTAGTTAGTGGAGAGGAGACAGGCTTAGATCCTGCTATCAGGACAGTGCTAATGATGGGTTTCGTCTCATTCCTGTTCCTATTTGTTGGACTGGCAATGCTAAGTAATGAAGTTATCAGAATGGAAGATAGATTAGAACAGAGTAAGTCGGAATTAGATGGGGGGCCATGAATATGACAGGAACTTCTGAAATGATAGTCGCCTACACAATACTGTCTTTCATTCTCGCGTACTATGTCAACCACTTAAGGTCAAGAATAGTGGATTTAAGTTTACAACTGGAGATTTTTTCATCTGATTCCGAAGAATGATGACTAATTAGGCGTCTTCAGTCATTGGGAACCCTTCTAACTGTGAGTATGGGCGCATTTGATGGGAGAGACATGTCTGACGGCGAATTCTGCATAGTCTGTGGCGCATCTCCGCCCTTGACCACAGATAGAATGTGCGAATCTTGTCTGAGAGATAGAACTAGCCTATCTGTCATGCCTGAGAGGATCCAACAAGATAGATGTTCCAAATGTGGTTTTCATGAGATTCGTGGACGATGGTCGATAATTGACTCAAATGATTTGGCAGATTTGAGGATCAGGGCTAGCCTAGGCGTCGAGGATAGGGCAAAGCAAGTTTCGGTAGAGTTTGCAGTCGAGGAAATAGACGACAGAACCAGTAGGCTTCATGTGGATGTCTCTGGCATAATCGAAGGATATGAATTCTCAGATAACCATGAGGTACTTCTACAGACCAGTAATGCAGTTTGCCCTACATGTACACGCAAGGCAGGTTCATATTTCGAGGCGGTAATGCAACTAAGATCAGCCGGTAGGAGGCTGTCCGAAACGGAACTCAAGTCATTACGAGAAACTCTCGATGAGATGCTTTCTGAGATGGAGGCGGACCCTATGTTCTTCATCTCAGAAGAGGGGGCCGTCACGGGAGGATGGGATCTGAAATTAGGGTCTAAGGCTATGGCTAGGAGATGGTCCAGAAACCTAGTCAAGAAGTTTGGAGGTACAGTCAAGGAAACCTCTACAGTAGTCGGTGCTAACGACGGGATCGAAGTTTCGAGACTGACACTCAGCTACAGGAAACCTGCATATGGGCTGGGAGATGTGATCAGATTCAGAAAGAATCTGTGGATAGTTGAAAGTTGGCAGAAGGACGGACCCATTCTTAAGAAGATGGACAGGTTCGAAAGAACAGGCGCAACATGGAGAGATATGGAAGGCTCTGTTGTAGTCTGTCCGAGAAGTGAACAGTTTGTTGTTGACATATTGAACAGAGACAGTTCAGCAGTGGAGGTCCTTGACCCTACAGAGTACAAGGTAGTTACTGTAGCTTTACCGTATGATGATGACCCCGAATCGAAGTCAGTACGCATTGGTTTCATACAGGGAGTATGGCTGGCGGTTCCCTCAGGGAGGAAATAAGTCAATGTCCGGCCAAAGAATCGAGGAGCTAGCAGAGTCTCTGGATACTGAAGATATGTGTGGCCTCACTAGGGGTTTCGTGGATGATTTAGAGAGGGCAATTTCCTTGGAGACAGGACTGGAATCAGACCTAGACTGGACAGGAGTGATATTCCTTGGAATGGGTGGTTCAGGCTCAGCTGGAAGGTTCCTTAAGACCATCTCAGACCAAGAAGGAGGGCTGCCATTTGTGGTCTGGGGAGACTATGGTCTACCTCAGTGGTGGGGACCAGACTGGCTCGTTGTCGCCACCTCATACTCTGGAGACACTGAGGAGACCATTGATGGGGTAATTAAGGCCATAGATTCTGGTGGAACCGTGGTGGGGATATCCTCAGGAGGGGAGCTGACCAGAATCTTGGATGGTCATGAAGAGTCTGTTTCCATTCCAATTCCTAAGGGGCAAATGCCTCGATCTGCGTTCGGCCATATATTAGGGGCCCAATTGGCAGTCTGCTGGTCGATGGGAATACTGGCTCGTCCAGAGGATGAAGAGGTTAAATTGATGATTGATAGAATCCGAGACTCTTCAAGAAAGCTAGATATCATCTCCGGAGATGGAATGTCGGAGGCCTTGGCCAGAAATCTTGTGGATTCTCAGATAGGTATAATTTGCCCAAGGGAACTTAATGCTGCCGCTTACAGACTGACTTGTCAGATTAATGAGAATTCTGAAGCGTTCGCCAAATACTCTGAGGTGCCCGAGATGAATCATAATGAGATAGTAGCATGGTTCTCTGAGTCTCCCGGTAATAGAGCGCTCCTAATTATGAGCTCCGAGGGCATTCATGAGAGGACTGAATCAAGGATTAGCTGGATCGAGGAGAATCTGAATACTAAGAATGTCTGGAGAATAGAGTGCAAGGGGGAATCCCTGCTAGAGAGATTGATTTATGCCGCCCATATTTCTGACTGGATTTCCATAGCACTAGCCCTCTTGAGAGGAGTAAATCCTACTTCCATGGAGCCAATCCCTCAACTAAAGGAATACTTATCGGACATTCAGTAGATTGGACCCAGTACCCACCTTGGATCGGGGTATTCCCTCAGCGCTTCGTCCCGTCTATCTGGAGCCACTACCCCCGGCATATCATGAGTCTCAGGCTCTTTAAGCGATAATTGGAAGTGAAGATGTGGTTCCCAACCTCCATTCTCTTGTTTATCTCCTATCCAACAAATTACTTCTCCCCTACGTATCCTTTGTCCAATTTCTTTCCCTTCTATAGAGCTACTACTAAGGTGTCCATAAAGTGCCCAAACTGGAGTTCCTCCCACAAAATGTTTTGTCACTATTACATTTCCATAATCTCCTTCTTCTGGATTATAACCAAAATGTGAGATTTCTCCATCATCAAAAGCCATACACGCAGTTCCTATTGGTGCTCCAATATCGATACCTACGTGAAGAAACCTGCCATCAGAGAATAGATCGGTCGAGTACATTCCAGGGCGTAATTCATCGTATCTACCAATGTCATATTCATATTCCGAGGGGGAGTAGTTACCTGTTGTAAGGTCTCTAACTTCGTACTCATCAGGAAGATGAATAACAGGGTGGTACCTGCCTGTCTGCCACTTAATCATGCCCGACCCAATAGGAAGGGGGTCATCAGTCCTCCTCTACCTTTCCCGGCCTTGCCTCAATCTCTTTGGGTTCGGGAAGGCCCCCTAGAAGAGTTTCCGAAACCCGTAGCTCGTCAAGCCTTCGTCCCTGAGGAAGGACTCTTCTCTCATATGAGTTCATGGCCTCATTGTATGATCTTCCAGCCTTGTCAAGATGGTTGCCCACCTTCATGAAATGATCAATTAATGTATTGATTCTCTTATACATCTCTCTTGAGACGTCATAGATTTCTCTGGCTCCCTCTGCTAGCGCGTGTTGTTGCCAATAAAGCGCGACAGTTCTTAGTAGTCCCAACATAGTTACTGGAGTAGCAATTAGAACTGACTTACTCATTGCGTAATCAAGTAATTCAGGATCTTTAGTAAATGCCGCAGCAGCCATCGCCTCGCTGGGAATGAACATTATCACATGATCAAAATCACCCTCTATTGAGCCCTGATAATCTTTGGCCCCCAGCTCCTTAATACGATTCTTCATCGCCTTAGAATGTTCGATTAGTAGGGCATCCTGATCCGATCCTGGTTCAAGCTCTACTGCCTTTAAGAAATTAGCACCAGTCGCCTTTGAATCAATCGGAATGACTCCCTCTTGAGGTAGACGAACGATGTAATCTGGCCTTCCCCCGCCTTGAATTGTTTCCTGCTCAAAAAAGTCAACCTGTTCAGACATTCCTGCCATTTCAAACAACCTTCGCAATTTTACTTCGCCCCAATTCCCCCTGGCCTGACCGGATGTGGTCAGAGCAGTTGACAGGGCGGTCGTCCTAACCCCCAGAGATTCGGTTTTATCCCCCAGGTCCTTAATTTGGCGTTTGATAGCCTGATAAGCGCCAGCTCGCTCCTTCTCAATCTGCTGGTTTGCCTCGGACATCTTCTCCATCTCGACACGCAGGGGCTTGATTAGATTCTCAACTTCCAGTTTTCTGGTCTCCAGAGCGTTCTCAGCTTCACTCATTTCCGAGGAAAATCTCTGTTCAGCTAGTTTGAGAAATTGAGCAGTGTTTCTCTCGCCAACCTTCATGACCATATTCTCTATCTCCGCCTTCATTCTTTTTTCATTGGTCTCAAATGCCCCCTCATGCGCATTGATTCTTTCCTCAAAGCGGATTATTTCACTCCCCATTCTTAGCTTGGTAATGAGCCAACCAATCATTACTCCAATGACGAGTCCTAATGTCACATAGGCCAAACCAAGCGCTTCCATGATATTCCTATCAGCGCGGGAGTACTTTAACTATTCATCATCATCCAAACACTTCTTCATAGGCTGTCGCTCCTTGCATAAGCTATGAGCACACTGGGGAGAGTTAGGTGTGCTGTCCTAGGTTCTAGGGGGCTTGTGGCTCAGAGATTACTTCAGAGACTCTCAAATCACCATTGGTTAGCTCCAGTATGTGTGGTTGGATCGTCGGAGTCAGAGGGCATGAAAGTAAGCGAAATTCCATGGAGTTTTAGTGAAACAAAACCATCATTACCGGATTTACGAATAATCGGCATAGGACAAAATGGGGAACTTGCATCGCACCTTATCTCGGAAGGGGTGAGAATAGTTTTCTCTGCTCTACCCGACTCTCCTGCATCTTACATAGAGGAAGAACTTGCCAAGGCCGGACTTGTTGTAATCAGCCATTCGACAGTCCATAGGCACTCAGAAGTGATACCACTAGTGGTCCCAGGAGTGAATAATGATCACCTCGGACTTATCGACTTGCAGAGTGGTTTCGGTAAGGGAATGCTCGTATCATGCCCAAATTGTATGGTCGTCCCACTGGGAATTTCCATCGCGCCACTAATTCGCTCCCTCCCAGTAAGAAAAATTACTATTACCACAGAGCAATCACTCTCAGGCGGAGGAAGAAGGATGCTCGAAAAATCAAGGCAAGGACAATTTCCAAGTCAACATATAGCCGGGGAGTCAATGAGTGTAGAAAGAGAGTTGGAGAGAATTCTAGGAAAGTTCGACGGAAGTCATGTGACGCCAATTGAAATCGATATCAAAGCAGAATGTGCCCGGGTGAATAGAGAGTTTGCCCACTCTGCCTCGGTCACCGTCGAATTTGAGCGTAACTTAAGCGCTCATGAGGTAATAGAAGCATGGTCCAATTTCTATTCCAAAGAACTGCATATGGATACGTTCTCCGATCATAAAACCCCCTTGGATTTTGTCAACGACATAGATAACGCAATATCCTTAATTAATCTCCACGAAACCTCTAATTCTGATAAATTCCATCAGAAATCTATGAGTGTCTTTGTGGGTAGCGTGGAGGTATCTAGGAATACCCTGATTTTCAATGTAGCATCTGATAATACGGTCAGAGGAGCTGCTGGAAATAGCATAATGTTGGCGGAGCTCATGTTGTCGCAGGGAATAATACACGACTCGAAAATCAGAGTGGATCAGAGTAGGAACATCCGGCAAGCATAACTGACTCCTCGGACTCCCACCAGTACAATGAGGCTCAGAAATCTCAGTATGTCCCTGTCCAGACTGGAGATAAGTGAACAATTGGAGGTCTCCTTGGAGCAGTATGTAACCCCCGGTGATCTTGCTTCTAGATGGCTTTTTGACATTCAGTCTTTCGGAGATTTGTCCATCGGATGCAGAGTTGCTGACTTAGGAGCTGGTAATGGAATACTAGGAATCGGAGCCGCGATGATGGGGGCCGGTTTCGTAAAATTAGTGGAGGCGGATCAAAAATTATGCAAACTAGCGGATGCTAATGCAGAAAGTATGCAATTGACAGGCAAATATGAAGTCTGCAATCAGGTAATAGGCGAGCACAATTTAGATTTGGAAGGATATGATTTGATTATCTCCAATCCTCCTTGGGGCAGGCAGAGGGAAGGAGCTGATTCTGCTTTTTTTGAATATATTCTAGCTTCTGAGACCATTGCGCACATCATGCACAGTGCTGGCGCTAAACATCTGCGAAAAAGATTCGAAGATATGAATTGGAGCGTCGAGATGTATGGCGAAGCAGATTTCCCTCTTCCTGCCTCATATTCTCACCATAAGATGTCTAGAGGGGTAACGAGAGCAGGATTCTGGAGGCTAGCCCCTCCCTAGTTCCTCCGTACCGTTGATAGGGGAATGGCCGGTCGCCCGGTCAATGTCTGCCGTAGTTGGTGACCAAGTTACGCCCGGTTCCACAGTGACAATTCCTCCCGGATCCTCGGCAGGAGAGGGTATCTTCGAGAGAAATGGAAGGTGTGTAGCTACTCTCCCTGGGATTCTCGTGGAGAAGGCGGGAAACATCTCCATAGAGTCATCCAGACTACCGATTAATTCCCCCAAGGTCGATGATGTGGTGATTGGCCAGGTCACTAGACTGAATGAGAACGTCGCTGAGATTAGAATTCTGCATATCGAGAGTAAGCAGGGAGGTCACAGGGATCTTCCCGCGCTCGAGTTATTCGCTGACATTCACGTCTCCGAGGTCGTGGATAGATTCATCCCATCCCCTGGAGATGCAATGAGGATGCGAGATATCGTGAGAGCTAGGATAGTCAAGGACGATCCGATCCTCAAAGCTTCGACAAAGGGGCACGCATCACTCGGGGTGCTATCCGCATCTTGTCCGACATGTGGAGTGATTCTGGATGTATCCGACAAGAAAATTGATTTCAATGTGGACTGTTCTAGATGCGACTACACGGCCTACAGGGTACTATCCGACGGTTTCGGTCACGGTCATGAGACTGGATTCGGCCTGAACAAACTCAACAGATCTGGAGAAAGATGGTCTCCGGAGGCCGAAGCGAAACTAGGTCATGATGGAGCGAGGCCTTACCTATCCCCAATGGCAGATTTCCGAAGGGGTGCAAATCACGAGATGCCGGCCAGGGTTGCTTCAATGAGATCCTCCTCTCGTGGCGGTGGAAGAGGCGGTCAGAGTAGGCCAAGGAGGGAGATGCATGATACAGTCTGTACGATGTGTGGAGTTAGCACAAAGGTCCCGTTCAAGCCTACTCCGGGTAAGCCAATCAGGTGCAGAGATTGTATGGACAAAGTTAAGCAAGGAAAGGCCACCAAGGAAGAGCTTTCCAAGGAGAGGGAGAGAATATCTGCAATGAGGGAAGAACTCGAAGATAAAATGGGAGTAAAGCTGTTCGTTGGAAGACTTCCATTCGAAATATCTGAGGAAGAGCTTTCCAGAGCATTCTCGGAGCATGGAAAAATTGACTCTATCCATATCGCCAAGGATAGGGAATCTGGAAAGTCAAAAGGATTCGCATTCGTCACATTCCCCTCGAAGGAGGAAGCAAAGGCGGCAATCAAAGCTATGAACGGCTCTGAGATTAAAGGTCGTAGGATAGTAGTCGAAGAGTCCTCGTCCGGGGGCTCCAGCAGGAATAGAGGCGGACGTAGGAAACAGTCGAAGCGGTGAATACCGAATACCCTGACCGCAGGAACATGGAGAAACTCGACGGGTGGCTCGTGCTCGATGGGTACGAAGACGAACCCGCGGCTTTTGGCGTTCCTAACTATGTTGGATTTCACATCAGATACATCTGTGGAGTTCTAGAGGAGAGGGGCATAGAATATACGTATATGACAGTAGATCAATGGAGGAGTTTATTCAAATCAGAACTTTCAACCCATGAAGGGCGCAAAAATGTAAGAGAGCAAATGCGTGAATTGGATGGTGCGATTCTTCTTGCCGGGGCTGTAGTACCTGGAAAGTACATCAGGGGAACTCCGATAAGCAGAGGTGAGACGGACTCTTTCCTGTCATCGATCCCGAGTAGAATACCAGTTATTTGCGGGGGCTGGGCAATTAGACACTGGAGGCAATCTGGATGGGTTTCTCCCAGATCCAATCTATTCTGCAGTTTGAAGGATACAGACGCAACCCTCAATCATTTCCTTTCAACTGGCAAAATGTCCCATAAGAAAAGGAGTCCAGATGAATGGTCAAGATGGGCCATGAAGGGGGCTTCATCAAAGGCAGTAGTGGAACACCCCGATCTACTGTCTCCAAATGGATCTCATGGCCCACTCACTTACGAAGTTGAACTGTATCAGGGTTGCGTCCGTTTCAAGAGAGGATGTAAATTCTGTATTGAGCCTAAGAAGGGCCTCCCTCTTTGGAGGGAAGAAGACGATGTTATCCGGGAAATTAATGCTGCAGTGGAATCTGGAGCCGTCAATATCAGAATAGGCGGTGCCACAGATATCTACACCTACAGGGCAGAGGGTGTCGAGGAAATGGAATACCCAGTTCCCAACCCAGAGCCAATATCCAAGGTATTGCAAGGGGCAAGAAGCAATGAAAATCTGCAAATCCTGCATGTGGACAATGCCAATCCTTCGATAGTCGCTCAGAATATTGAGCCGTCCACGGAGATAACTAAATCTCTGGTAGAGAATTTATCTGATGGAGCCGTACTTTCTTTCGGCTTGGAGTCAGCGGATCCGAGGGTGCATGAGTCAAACTGGCTAAATTGCGACTCAAATCAGCTGAAGATAGCCGTCAGGCACATCAATGAATACGGCAGAGAAAGGGGCCCAAGAGGATTACCAAGTCTACTTCCTGGTCTGAACTTTATAGCAGGATTAAATGGCGAGACAGAGAGAACGTATGCAATGAATCTCGAGCTTCTCAAAGAATTGAAATCAGAGGGACTGTGGTTAAGAAGAATAAATATTAGACAAGTCGAGGGAAAGGGGTTTCAAGAAATTCCTGAAAATGATTTCAGGAAATTCAAAACCGCGGTCAGAGAAGAAATCGATCGTCCGATGCTCGAGGAGATATTTCCTCTGGGGACTATATTGAAGGATCTGTGGTGGGAATCTAGGGGCGGTAGAATAAGGCTCCCTGAGCATTTATCGGAAGAAAAATACAGAGACCCCTCCAAACACGGAGAGCCAGGAATCACATTTGGAAGACAGATAGGGGCCTACCCAATCCTAGTAGGGGTCCCGTATGCTATCCCTCTAGAATCAGGGTCGGATATCGTGGTTACTGGACATGGGATGAGAAGTATTTCCGGAATAGAGTACGGCCTTGACATCAACCATGCCACCAAGAGCCAACTTCAGGCACTACCTGGAATTGGCGACAAGTCCTCTTGGAAAATCATCAGCAACAGGGCTAGAAGAGCGAACAAGAACCAGGGAAACTTCACATCTGTGGAGGAGGCATTCTCCGAAGCCGGAGTTACAATGCCTCCGCTGGCCCCAGAGGTATTCGTAACGACGTACTAAAGCTCGTGTGGTAGGAATAGTCATATTGCCAATAGAAGCGCTATGCTCTTTGTTACAGAGGCCATCGGACTAGTCCGACAAGGCTCTTTTGTGTAGCCAGAACAGGAATTGACGACTTATGGTGGGGGAGAGTGGGATGAAAACTAGAGTAATAATCGTGGGAACCTTTCTGATGCTTTTGCTGATGGCCGTACCAGAGACAGCGTTCGCGAACAGCTCAGGAAGGACCGGGTCTACCGATGGATGTGGAGATGGATTTTGCCATTCTTCTACCTCTCCAGCAGTTATACCCGCACTTTCAGGAACTCCGTCATCAGGATATGTCCCAGGTACAACATATTCCCTCTCAATAAGCGCTTCTGGAGGTCCAAGCGGTACCAGCGGGGGATTCAACCTAGATTCTAATCAGGGCGTATTCTCCAATCCAGGCCAGAATGCTCGTCTATCAGCAGGAGAGGTAACTCACTCAAATTCCAATTCTAGGGTATGGTCAGTTGATTGGACGGCCCCTACGGCAGGTTCCGGGGATGTAATATTCTACTTGGCTGTAAACTTAGTCAATGGAAATGGCGGCACTTCCGGAGACTCGTGGGGTGCAGACTCATGGACAGTCAGTGAAGCATCATCGTCACCATCCCCCGTTCAGGTAAACAATCTTGGTTTCAATCAACCAGGAACAGATAGGGGATCAGTCTTCAGTCACTCAGTTTTAGATTTGGATACTGGATCCCCCACCCTTGTCCTATCCAATGGAAGCACAGTAATTTTCAACAGTACTGGAGATCCAGAACTTGTCAACGATGAAGTGATTTCAATCGCGGGTGACTGTGCGATTCTTTACAATAGGACTCTTAGGTGTAGCGGGGCAAACAATTACGGCCAACTTGGAATCGGCTCTAATTCCCTAAGCAATGGAACTGTGGACTTCGGAACCCGAACCCCGGTGGCCGTTTCAAACGGAAATTATCATAATTGCGCTATTCTGGATGATGCATCACTAAACTGCTGGGGAAGGAATAATCATGGACAGCTAGGAGATAGCTCAAACATCAACAGAAATTCCCCCGTTGTGGTCGACTTAGGCACTAACAGAACTGCTATTTCCGTATCCGCTGGAAATGATTTCACCTGTGCAATTCTAGATAATGGAGAAATCAAGTGCTGGGGATTCAATGGTTTTGGAAATCTTGGGGATGGCACTACTACGAGTAGAAACACGCCGGTTCTAGCTAATCACTCTACAGGATTGAGGGCTTCCTCCTTGGTAACTCCTGGGTACAGTGTATGTGCTATTTTCGATAATGGCTCAATCAGTTGCTGGGGCAAGTCATACACGGTCTCTACCCAAGATGGACCAGTGACAGGAACATCATCAGACATTCAGTTGCCCAGTGGTAGGACAGCACACGATATTGATGGGACCTACTGGCATACTTGTGCATTGCTGGACAATGGGTCGATTAGTTGCTGGGGAGTCAATACACACGGGCAGTGGGGCGATGGAACCTGCAGCTCCAGCTCCAGTAGCTGTTCCGGTACTGATGGGAATATCCCCTCTTATGCTCTCATGGCGTCTCCAGCAATTGCATTAGCAACTGGCGCTGAATCGACTTGTGCAATTAACCAGAGCTATTCCTTGTTTTGTTGGGGAGGGCAATCTGGGGAATTCGATGGGACTTCCGATGATATTCTTGTTCCATACATTATGAGTTTCAACAACTCTACTCTTGGAGAATCAGTAGGGTACTCCGAGCAGGATCTCGATGGAGACGGAATACGAAACGTTCTGGATTTGGGAATCAGTGACGATAGTGATGGGGATGGGTTCAATTCATCAGTGGATGATTATCCAGAAAACCCTGCTAGATGGTTAAGATGTCCAGACGGGCAGTGGGGCCGACTGTCATGTCAGAACTCCTCCGCAGGCCACTTTTCCCTCCAAGGATCACTATTCCACGAGAGTTGCACAATAGGGAACTATCAGCCTGAGGAAGGACAAACTCTTTGTTATGAGTCATCAAGTGGTTATTTCGTCAATCAAGAAGCGTCTCCTGATCAGCAACATTGCGATGCTGGATTCTACCAGAATGACTTAGCGCAGTCCTCATGTATCCCATCTCCCGCTGGGAATTACACTAACAACCAATATGGAGATGCGGATGACACTTTGCCCACTCCACTTCAGTCTAGGAGTGCCACCTATGGCGGACAAATAGGAAACTACTCTTGGTCCAATGACTCTGGGGATTTGTTCTCGATATACGTCCCGAGAGATTCTGCTGTCTCAGTAGACCTGACAAGCTCAAATTCCAATGGAGACTTTAGCCTTAGCTTGTACTACTATAACTCTTCGATGGCAATGTCACTGATTTCTACCTCTGACAACTCTACATCGGGCGGACAAACGGCAAGTGTGACCACAATCGGGACTTCGTTTTCTAATTCTTCGACATTACTGATTTCAGTGACCCCCAATAATACAAGCTCCGGAAATTATAGCTTTACGCTAACACTGTTATCAACCATCGATGGCTCCGCTGTTGGTAATCAATCAGAGACCATTGACGCGGAGATACAAGTCGGCTTCTTCCAGTGCCGACCGGGAACTTATCAGGGTAAAACCGGCAGTGGTTCTTGTGATTCGGCTTCTCCTGGAAGGTACGTCTCCTCCACTGGAGCAACTTCCGAGGATACATGCTCACCTGGATCTTACCAACCACTATCTGGACAAATCTCGTGTATCCAAGCCAGCCAGGGTTACTATGTTTCTCAGACAGGCTCTTCCTCACAGACTCCAGCTTCGCCTGGAAACTTCGTTCCCCAATCTGGAGCGACCTCCCAAACACAATGCAGTCCAGGAAGCTATCAGCCCTCGTTCGCACAGGCAAATTGCACCGTCGCTTCTGCCGGGAACTATGTTGTGACATCAGGCTCCTCCAATCAAACTGCTTGCTCCCCAGGCACATACCAGCCCTCAAACGGCTCGACCTTTTGCATTGACGCTGATCCAGGACATTATGTTTCTAACTACAGTTCGATATCCCAAGTGCCTTGCAATCCGGGATACTACCAGCCATTATCGGCCCAACAATCCTGTTTATCCTCCTCTCCGGGCTACTACGTGCCAGGAATTGCAAGTATTTCACAGACAGCTTGTGATCCGGGCTTTTACCAGCCATCCGCGAATCAGACATTTTGTCTACAGGCAACTCCCGGCAACTACGTTCCAACTAACGCCTCTTCTTCGCAGACCCCATGTCAGCCAGGCACATTTCAGCCCTTATTTATGGCAACAGAATGTATAGACGCATTCCCGGGATATTACGTGGGCCAATCCGGCTCTACCGTACAAACCCCCTGCCCCTCTGGAACGTATAATCCATCGGAGTCTGCCAATAGCTCAAACTCCTGTTTAGATGCCGATCCAGGGCATGCAGTGCCTGACAATGGATCCTCCTATCAGACTCCTTGTACCCCTGGATACTACCAATCTATGTTCGGGCAGACCAACTGCGACCCCGCACCACCAGGTCATTACGTAGACTCAGAAGGAGCTACAAACTATTCTCACTGCCTTCCAGGATTTTGGGCTAATCAAGCGGGACTAACTGAATGCCTAGTGACCAGTCCCGGATACTACACAGAAAGTAATGCATCAACCACACAGATACCGTGCCCTCTTGGGAAGTATAACCCAGTATCTGGTGCAAATAGCCTTGCCATGTGTCTAGATGCCGATCCTGGGAACTTCTCGGCAATACTTGGTGCATTATCCCAAATCCCTTGTCCGGCAGGGGAATATCAGCCTTACAGTGGGCAAGTGTCATGCTTGCAGGCCGATCCTGGGAACTTTGTCCAGTCGCAAGGAGAGGAAAGCCAAGAGGAATGTCAGCCAGGAGGGTATCAGCCTTACTCAGGCCAGCAAAATTGTATCGATGCTGATCCTGGATACTTCGTAGATTTCGCAATGGCCACCACTCAGACGCCTTGCCCATCGGGAACATATAATCCCAATTTCTCTGCAATAAGCCAGTCATCTTGTTTGGAATCAGAAGAGGGATACTATGTCGCCACTGAGGGTTCCGCCGTACAGGATAAATGTGCCCCGGGGACATATCAGCCGTCTCCTGGCCAGTCCACCTGCCTGCAGGCCGATCCGGGATTCTTCACCTCCTCTGAGGCATCCTCCTCACAAGAAGAGTGTGCCCCGGGGACATATCAGCCGTCTCCTGGCCAGTCCAACTGCCTGGAGGCCGATCCGGGATTCTTCGTCTCTGAAGCGGGCCAGTCTCAACAGACCCCCGCACCATTCGATCAGTTTGTTTCATCAGCAAGGAGCATAGTCGCCGAATCTTGCCCAGAAAATACGATAACTCTCCAAGAATCTTCTACGTCAGAGGATGAATGCCTCACTGACTCAGATGGAGACAGGCTCCATGACGAAGTTGACCAAGACGATGATGGGGACGGTATCGACGATATAATCGATAAATGCCCATTGGGCCTAGGAGGGTGGTCCAGCACAGTAGATTTGGATAACGACTCAGACGGCTGTAAGGACATAGAAGAGGATGAGGATGACGATAATGACGGATTCCCAGATTTGCAAGATGCGCTCCCTCTCGATTCGACCGAATGGAATGACAACGACATGGATGGAATTGGGGATAACTCAGATACAGATGACGACAATGACGGTTCGTCAGACGTAGAGGAAGACGAGAGGAATACCAGTGCTACGGACCCAGATTCAGACGATGATGGATTCATGGACGGCGTTGACGACTTCCCTCTGGATCCATTTGAGTGGGAGGACTCCGATCTTGACGGAGTGGGAGATAATGGAGACGCATTCCCCAATGACCCCGACAGGCAAGAAGCCGAGGAATCAACAACCATGCTAATATTCGTTGCAGTAGTCTCATTAGTGGTAATTTGCGCACTCGGAGGATTATTGATTATTAGGAGAAGGGGACAAAATGATGAGTCATTGTTCGCCCTTTCGGTAGATTCCGAAATGGAAAATAATGAGCCTAAAATTTACTCAAATGTATCAGTACCAGAATCAACATCTGTCGCTTCAGAGGGGATTGGAACCGATCCAATAAGTCCCCCCAGTGATGCTAAGATGAACGAAAATGGACAACTTGTCTGGGTTGATGAATCAGGAAATGTGTACTGTCAGAATCCAGATGGAACAATCCTATCCTTCAACCATAATACCGGTTCTTGGGGGCCTCTAAACTAGAATTGAATCAGATTAGCTCCCCATGCCAAGCCACCACCAAACGCAACTGTGACGACCAAGTCCCCTTCTGTTATCCTGTTTTCTTCAAAGGCCTCGTGAATGGCGATTGGAACACTGGCACCAGCTGTATTTCCATACTTGTGGAGATTGGTGAAAGTCTTCCCCATCGGCAATCCTAGTTTCTCCATTCCCTTCTCGATGATGTTTATATTAGCTTGATGCGGAATAATGAGATCGACTTCATCTATGGTTTTGCCACATCGTTCTAGTACCGATAATACTGCTTGAGGAAAGGCTTCGATTGCAAAGTCCCAAACGGCCCTTCCATCCATGTGGAAATATTGCATTCCCTCTTTGAATCCTTCACTTGGAATAGGAATTCTGGTCCCTCCTGCAGGAATCTCAATAACACTAGATCCAGAACCGTCGCTCATCATCCAAGATCCGATAATTCCCTTCCCCTCTGAAACCCTGGAAAGCACTACCGCCCCCGCGCCGTCTCCGAATAATACACAAGTCGAACGATCTCCCCAATTTAGTATCCTAGAGTAGACCTCAGATCCAACAACAAGGACATTTTCATATCCTTCCGTTCCCGCAAATCTAGATCCTATGTCAAGTGCATGCACCCAACCAGCACAAACCGCGTTGATGTCAAAGGCAACGCAATCGGTGCATCCCAACTTATCTTGAACTATCCCAGCTGTTGAGGACATAGGGACATCGGGCGAGGATGTTGCTAGGATAATCAGATCGATATCAGATACTTCCAGTCCGGAATTTTCCAATGCGACCTTACAGGCCTCTACAGCCAAGTCGGATGTACACACATCTGAGTCGGCAATTCTCCTTTTTTTCATCCCGGTCTTGGTAGTTATCCATTCGTCACTAGTGTCCACTATTTCTGCCCAATCATCATTACTCATTTCATGAGGTGGGACGTACGAACCAACTCCGATGATTCCAATATGCGCCATTCTAATCGACACCCCGACCGCATGCCTGTCTTACAGTGTTGCGCATCAATTATGCCTGATGCATACATTAAGAGGCTCTGAGAAGAATCCCAGGCTCCACTTCCCTCCTTCTCTACCAACTCCACTATCCTTCACCCCTCCAAAAGGCACACGAAGATCCCTGTGTAGCCATGTATTGACCCAAACCATGCCAGAATGGATATTCTCGGCTACTCTCTTTCCCTTTTCCAAGTCCGATGTCCAAATACTACCAGCCAAACCGTATCTTGTATTATTTGCAATTTCTATGGCCTCATTCTCTGAATTGAATCTATGTACAGTTACAAAGGGGCCAAATACCTCCTCAGTCGAGCATCTTGATTCAGTTTCAAGACCTGTTATTACCGTGGGGGACATCCAATTGCCACCTTCCAACTCTTTCGGCAAGCATGGCTTCCCCCCAGTTACCACCTGCCCACCCTCCTCCAGAGCTAGTGACACGTAACTCTCGACCTTTTGCAGGTGTTGCTTGGAAATCAACGCCCCTAGTTCTGTATTATCATCCATCGGGTCACCAATGGCCATAGACTCAACGGACTCTACGAATAACTCCATGAACCTATCATAAATCGAGTCCTCAACTAGTATCCTAGAGCCACACAAACAGACCTGACCCTGGTTGAGAAATGCCGCCCTTGTCACTCCTTTCACGGTTTCTTCGAGATCACAATCTGAGAATACTATGCTCGCATTCTTACCACCCAGCTCCAAACTCAATTTCTTGAATTGAGGGGATGCAGACTGCGCAACCTTCGCGCCTGTCGATGTCCCTCCAGTGAATGAGACAAGATCTACACCGGGACTTCCAGTGAGCATTGAACCTGAATTTCCATCCCCATGAACGAGGTTCACCACTCCTGAAGGCAGTCCGACCTCATCAATGACCCTCATCAGAAGATCTGCAGTAAGTGGGGTCAGCTCACTCGGTTTACAAACCACGGTATTTCCCATTCCAATAGCCGGAGCAACCTTCCAAGATAGCAGGTAGAGGGGAAGGTTCCATGGAGTGATAAGTGCACCAACTCCAACGGCCCTGAGAGTCACTATGTTGGTAGCATCCTCCATCTCGTAGGTTTCATCTTCCATATCTCTAATCATTTTTGAGAAGAACCTGAAATTTGAGACCGACCTGGTCGCATCAACTGAGCGAGCCAGGGATATAGGCTTGCCAGTATCCAAGCTCTCTAGGTAAGCAATCTCCTCAAATTTTTCCTCCAAGCAGTCGGCAATCCTGTCAAGCCACTCGGCTCTATCTGAAGGATTCATGCCACTCCATTCGGGAAGCGCTTCCCTCGCAGCGCCTACAGCCAATTTCACATCACTATCTCCCGATAGAGGGACACTTCCGATAACTTCACCAGTGGAAGGCGAAAGATTATCTATCCATTCTGCGGATTTCGGCTCCTCGAATCTACCTTTAATGTAATTCAGTAATTTCATCAGGATCCCTCATTAGCAAAGGGATTTTCTCGAGTAACACCCTCGGAATAATCCCTCCAGTCCATGGAGAATCTGTCTCTATCGGGATCCCATTCGTCCCAGGTGACAACCTCCTCGAGGGCCTCACGCATGCTTTCGGGAACTATTCCCGGAACGATAAACGCCTTTTGACGATGTAGAGGATAGGGGTTCCTCAGTTCAACTCCCAATACTCCCAGGACAGCTCTGGCAACGTACCAAGTAGCCTGACTGTTCCACCCATGAGCTATTTTGATCACTATCCCTAGTCCGTTCGGCCAGTCTGGATGATCTACGGAAAGGCCTAGTAGCCCATCTGCGCCTTCCTTAGCTAGGATTTTCCCTTCTCCTGCCTTGAGGCAGGTAGAATCCAGTCTATTGAAGCCTCCAACCAGATCTGGATGTTTTGTCATTGCATCCCATATCCAGTCATCATCCTTCTCTGAAGCGAGTCCAGCCATCATTACTGCCAACTCATCCACAGTATTGGAAACTGTGGGGAGTCCGCACCCGTCTTTTGCAACCCTCATTGGCTCCCAATCAGGCTTTCCCATCATTCTTCTAAGTACATCCAGATACAAAGGAAACCAACCTGAGCTTGGGAGGGTGTAACCTGCTCTACTAATTCCCATCAGCCTCATTCCTTTGAGCATCGCGGCGTGTTCACCGGAGCAAGTATGGAACCATCTGCGGGGCCTCCTAACCTGTCTTCCGAACTGTATTAACGGAACATCCAGCGGGCATTGCATCAGTCCCCATTCAGATTCGCTAAGCAGGGATTGAGCCGTCGCAACATGCTCTGTATCGCCATTGTGAGATGAGCACGAAATTGCCATCTGTTCCGAAGTTAGACCTGCCTTGGATAGGGCTTCACTGAATATTTTCATCGTAAACGGCTTCATCATAGACCTACCGTAAACCAGAACATTGCCGCCGAAGGAGTGTATGATTTCATTTCCATGAGCCCAAGCTATAGCGCCATGTATCGTGTTCTCTGAGATATCCATTCTTCGAAAATCTACCAAAGGCTCCCACTCAACATCTCTTCCCGTAGCTATCCCGTCATGCCTATCTCCCAATGGATTAGAAGGATAAAGGGATGACCCCGGTCTTCCGGGAGATACCGATGAAGGAACGTTTTCTCTGCTCTCCATCTATTCACCTCCGTTAATCAGGGGGACTACCTTGGTCATGAATGCAGTCATATTCCTCATTACCCTTTCACTATCATGGTTGAAGAAATCAAACCAGCACATCAAACGGTCATTAGGATTGAACCTTTCAATAATTTGTTGTGCGACTTCCTCGGCATTTCCTATAACGGCATTATCTACAGCCTTGTCAACTTTTGATGGATCAATTGTTCCCTCCAGAGCGCTCCAGTATGTCGAAAGAGCTGATTTTGCCTCTCTCTTAGCCTCAGAGCTTCTTTCTTCGGAACTCAAAGAACCCTCTTCGTTGATGAAAACCATGACTGTTCTTGGCATCATAGATCTGTTCCAACCGCCACCGTCCCTATGGTAAGACTCCTCCATCCTCTGATGGGTCTCCTCAATTATCCTAGGGGGGGTAATCGAGAGATTGAATACCTGAACAGGAAGCCATTTGTTTACTTCCTTCTGTAATATCGGGTCGTGACTACCGAGGACCAAATTCAGAAGACTTCGATTCCAATCCTGAGGAATTATTTTTATCTCCTCGAAATCATATCTATTTCTTATTTCTATAGAATCGGGTAAATCAGTCAAACCTCGATAAGAAACCGCCTTTTCTTGAACTTTGGACCAATCCTCGTCGCTCCTGAAGCTTGACCTAGTCAAGATGGTCTTTCCAATCATATCACTTGATACCACGTCTCCTCTAAGTAGTCGGAGGAATATCTCCGACGCCTCTGCAAAAATCCTACCTCTGAGTGCTGGCCATGCGACTTCTTCAACAGGATCTCTTGGAACAATTCCATATGGCCTCGCCATGAACTCAAATCTGCCCGCACTGAATCCTATATGCATCCTCCTTCTTTCATTAGATTCAAGTCCATGTAAGGATAAGAATGATCCCACTCTCTCTGCTTGGGCTATGGGGCCACCAGAGGCTAAGATACTCATCACGGCACTACCTACCTCCATTCTTTCAGTTCTAGAAAGAACCTTTTGAGCAATCTGGAAGAAGTCTGTACAAAGTCCGACCTCTCCTGGGTAGTGTGGAACTACTGGATTATTATTCCTCTTCTGTATCTCAGTGGATAGATGGGCCTGGGCTATCCAACCAATTCCAAATCCAAGCTTATCGGCATGCTCGGCCTGATTTAGGAAGTTGGAAAACATCTCTCTCTCACTGGGAACAAAACCAGAGCTATCCGGGGTCTGAGAAATGGAGAAGAAAATATCGAACTCCATATTATCCCTCATATGGAACGCATTCTGCCACCATCCACGGCAAGACTTACTCCTCGCACAGCGCCGCTGGAAGGTAGACAAAGCCACGCGACTGCAATTGCCGTCTCAAGAGGATCGATCAGCCTCTGAATCGGAACGCTATTAATCCAGTTTTCCTGAACTTCTTCCACCCTCTTACCTGTCTTAGATGAAATAGAACTGGCAAGGGAGCCTAGCCTATCGGTATCGGTGAATCCGGGGAGGATATTGTTGATCGTGATACAAGCTGGTAATTCTCTAGACAGAGACTTAGACCACGATGCCATAGCTCCCCTCAAAGTGTTTGAGAGTCCTATATTGTCAATGGGCTCCCTAACTGATGTGGAAATGATATTTACAATCCTGCCACTTCCAGACTTCTCCATCCCTGGTACGAGCTCCCTAGTCAGGATATGGGAAGCATGTAGGTGCCTGGCGAACGGCCCCTCAAAATCCTCTATCGAATTATCTAGTAATGGCCCCCCGGGAGGGCCACCGGAATTATTAATCAATATATCCACAGAATCCAAATCTGAAACTGAAGAAGAAATTCCCTCCAAACTCTCCATATCCAATACTAGTTTTTCATGACCGAATCCATGCATTTCTTCGATAAGAGACTCGAGTTCCTCGACAGATCTCGCGCATGCTATGACTCTACATCCAGCCCTTGCTAGGACCAATGCCGTAGCTCTCCCAATTCCTTTGGAGGCCCCACATACCAAAGCTGTCTTTCCATCGAGGATACCATCGGCAAAGGGGAAATCACGTCCCAAGAGATTTTTTTCCATTTTATCACCTAATCAATGTAGTGTTTATATTGCTGTTTACTGAGTTTTTCTCTGACCACTTCGAGCACTTCCTCCGGAGCGTTCCTAAATGTTGGGAAGTCGCTAGCTCCCTGTGGACGGCGCATCTCTGTCCACTCTCCCTTGTCATATGCAATTAGTGCCTCCTTCATCAACACTCCTGAAAGAACTAGTGTCCCATAGCAAAGGTCCTCATACGTCATACCACGCTTCACGGGGAACTCTCTCCTCAGTAGAATTTCCCCAGTATCAATTCCATTATCACAGAAGTGACATGTTGACCCTACTCGAATGTCATGATAAACAGACCATGCCGGAGATGCAGATCCCCTACATTCTGGAAGAAGTCCAGGGTGTGAATTGACAACTCCATCATTCGGGAAATCAAGTATCTCTCCTCTGATTATCCTGGTTCCTCCAAATACAACTAGATCAAGATCCATTCCTTCGATGTGTGGCATGACCTCGGAGGAATTATGAATCGGAACCGTAACTACTGGAATTCCGTTTCCAACCGATAACTCATCGATAGTAGGAGCTATTTCATTACCCTGAATCCTCTTTAGAAACTTCTCCCTCTCTTCATCAGCCACTGGAGAGTCCTCCTCAATGATCATCTCAGGAGAATAGCCCGCTGAGAGTATCTGCTGAAGCATCTCACGACCGTACGGATGCTCCTTCAATAGTAGAAATACAAACCTCGGCTTGGCCATGTCTCTCATGTTCCGCAGGGGCCATACATACCCCTTATTTTCGGTCCTAAGATGAGTGAAAAAAATGACCTCGGGCCAGATTATTCATGCCATCCACTGGTAAAATCAGTCATTTTTTCTATTTCACGATCAATTTTAGCATATGATAGTCTGTAAATTCCCGGGGTTCTATGATACCCATCAAGTCCCGAGATAGTTACTCCTCCAAGACTACTCAGGTCAACATATCCGTCCTCTCCCATGTCTCCTGACTCTAACTCGAACCAATTGACCGCACAGGTCATGAACCTACACCCATTAACCAGCTCTGTGTCATCCACAAGGGTCAGCCCCATCCTTACCTTAGCCTCTTCCACACAAGGGGCCGGCCAATTCTCGATTCTTCTAGGGGTCAAGCCTACTTCATCAAACTCGCTACTGCCTCTGGGATATCTCGCACTGGTCTGATGTGCCTTCTCAATTATGTTCTCATTGACATGACTAAATGTACAGATTCCCGTGGATTTGATATTTTTGTAAGTATGTGCATCTTCTCCCGGAGGCCTTAGCACGAATCCCATCAACGGAGGAGTGGATCCTAGGTGCACAACGGAGGATACAATTGATAGATTATCTCCAAATTCAGGATGGTAGGATCCTATCAGAGTAGCACTTTTGAATCCGCTCAGACTGTTTACAAACCTGGCTCTTTTCCTACCTTCCCAATCCATAATTTCTTCGGATTTAATGAATTTGTATTCCATTGAATCACCAATCAGGGGGTAACTCTACTTCTATCCCTGGGGAACAGTACTACTTCCCTGACATTTCCTGCTCCGGTAAGGACCATCAATAACCTAGCAACGCCCAAACCCCATCCTGCATGAGGAGGAGCCCCATAGCGAAATCCATCCGTGTAGAATGAAAAGTCCTTAGGATCTAATCCCATATTATTCAGATTCTGCTCCAAAATATCAACTCTGTGCTCCCTAGCCCCTCCACTGGTCATCTCATCCCTTCCATAGTTTAGATCGAACCCCCTACTTAGTTGTCCACCAGAGGCCCCCTCTTCTCCTTCCTTGTGGTGGATGTAAAATGGCTTCATGGCCATCGGCCATCTGGGTATAAAGTGAAATCCTGGGAACTCGGCTGCTATCAAATCACAATGATGACTCTCAATATCGTCTCCCCATTCTATTTCACCGCCACCCTCTTTAACGATTTCAATAGCTTCACAATAGGGAATTCTGGGAAACGGTAAGGTCGGAACCTCCACGACTACAGCCTCTTTACCCTGAGAAATTCTATATTCATTTACTGCATTGATTAGGTGCTGATCATTCTTCTTGACCTCGGACCAGATATGGAAAATCATCCTCTCTTGAACGCCCATTACGTCTTCATCATCCATCCATGCCCCTTCGATATCGAATGAAATGAACTCGTTGAGGTGCCTGTAAGTATCATGCTTCTCAGCCCTGAAGGCTGGACCTATCTCGAAAACTCTCTCAAGACCACCTAGAATTGCCAACTGTTTGTACAACTGCGGGCTTTGAGACAAGTATGCATCTGTGTCGAAGTATTTCATAGGAAATAGATTCGTACCCCCCTCGGCCGCTGCGGCTATTATCTTAGGACTATTGATTTCTTGGAAACCCTCCGATATTAGATGTTCTCTGCCATACTGGAGGACCCTTGACCTAAGCTGGAACATGGCATTGACGTGATCTCTCCTGAGGTCTAGATGTCTGTTGTCTAATCTAATGTCCAATCCTACTTGGACATCATCGATAACCCCAACAGGAAGGGGGGTGGATGCTTGTGCAAGGACCTCTCCTGACGAGACGTTCACCTCATATTCAGGAGGGGGAGTTGGCGCGCCTTCCTTAACCTTAGGAGGCCTCTTCTGGGCCACTATTCCAGATACTCGTATGGTGGATTCTCTTGATGCGGACTGAATTGAGTTAAACAGGCTTTCATCCATATTGTCCTTCTTTAGAAATGCCTGAATCTTACCGGTGCCGTCTCTGAGCATCAGAAAGCATATCGCACCCCTTCCTCTTACAGTCTCAGCATATCCACAAATAGTTACTTCAGTACCTACCAGAGAGTTGCCAAGTTCGATGACCTGACCAATTGTATGGCTTCTGTAAGAAGTCGGCCTCCACTCTTTGCTGTCACGCATGTTTAGTCGGAAAGGGTCCGAGTTATCAACGGTGCTACTCCTCTTCAATCTCTGCTACCTTGGCAGCAATGATTAGAAATGCAGTATGCCCGATGGGAGTGTTGCCTGGCCTGACCCCCCCTCTGCTAGCCTTTACCCATCTTCTCTCAATCATCTCTCCCGCCCATTCGACTATCAAGCCGTTGCTCTCGGCGACTGCCCAGCACTTCTCCAATTGAATTGTTGTAGGGCAGTAACATGCTAACCTTCCCCCTGCCCTGAGTAGAGGTTCTATCTCAGAAATCACTTCCCACGGCTCCGCAATATCGATGATAGCCGAATCAAGCCAGCCACACTTATCGACTACCGTATCGCCAATATTCGATATATTTCCTTCAATAAGGTGCCAATCAGGAAATTCGGGTAGGACTTCAGACAGTCTCTCCATGTTCTTCCTTCCGACCTCCGCATGCTCGGCCCTGGACTCCACAGAAATCAAAGTTCCACTAGATCCCATTACATTGGCCAAGTGCATTGCTAGTCCTGCAGAACCATGTCCTCCCTCAAGTACCTTGGAACCGACTCCAATTCCCATCCAAGAGATTAGAAATCCTGAGTCCTTAGCCCCTATAACTTGGGCCCGCCTAGCCATATTCCTCCTCGCTTCAGGAAGCGAGGGCTTGACAATTGTCAGTGACTTCTGCCCTACTGTTATCCTGTCGCCTTCCGAATATCCCTTTAGTAGCTCATACGCATCAAACCTGCCAAGTCCCTTCACCTTGACTTCGCCCGGAGCCCTTTGTAGGAGGTAGGCCCTGCCGTCATCTTCTCTGAGTGCCAGCCATTCAGCCTCTACACTATTCTTCACACGTCCCGGAATGCAACTTAACCTATCAAGTAAACCACAGCTTGAGAACAGTATTATGCACCGTTAAGGAACATGATTATACCACGATTCACTTTGTAAAACACAATGAGGAATACTACGCCCTATGCTATAGTTTCTTCTTTAACCTTGGTTTCCCTGATGATTTTGTCTTGTTTCGTATCTTTCTGTATCGTGGAAGATGGTACGCAAGATAGGCAAGAACTAGATCAGATCGAAGCAAAGATGTTCGCGACGAGCCCAGGGCATCCCGTTTTCGGGGAATACGTGGGCGCTCACTGGTGTGGCCCGTGCATGAGCAGCGCATCCCCCTCTCTAGATAATCTCAAAACTTCAAATCCGGAAGATTTTACCTTTGTTTCGTTTTTCCAGTCCAGCTCTGGTGGCTATCCGGATGATAGTCCAATCAACCGCCGAAGCCATGTCTCAGCAGCCGCTTCCGGAATTCCTGTATTTTCCTTTGCTGACAAGCAAACTGGAACGTGTTACAAAGTTGGAGCAGGGGGTTCGAACTACTATGATTCAGATTATTCAAACGGCGGTTGCATGGATTCTGACACATCAAACTACGCAATGCAGCTAGAGACCCAGTACGACCAGTCTTCGCAGGAAGTAACTGTTACTGTGAACTCGATGTATACGGGCTCTCTGAGCTCGGTATCTGTCTTCCTGTATGCCGCGATCACTGAGAAGGTCAGTCCGGATTCATATGATAACGGCGTAAAGCCTCACCACAGTTTCAGAGAATGGATGCTTGCTAGTCACAACAATGGTTTCGAACAACTCACATTGACGCCCAACACCCCAGTTGAGAGCTCATGGCAAGTTCCACTAAGTGCTGTAAGGGCCGGTGGTGGATACAGCCAGTTCGAGAATTTCTGGCCTGTTTTCGCCTTGATGGATGGACCTCACACCACCTACAACAACTTCCTTTCTGCTGTAGATTTGGACATGATCCCTTTAGTTGACATAGGAGTGGACGAAATAACCATTTCAAACAGAAACGGCAACTTAGGTTTTGTTGCAGGAGACGTCCTAGATATCTCTTGCAGGGTTTCCAACAACGGAGTTGAGGAATATGATGGAGGGGGGCAACTATCGATCAGTTGGATGGACGGTCTTTCAGAGATTGAGATATCTAGCTTCAATGTTGGAGACTTCCCAGTAGGCGGTTCCCAGACATATAGCGCTTTCCTGGATACCACAGGGATAGATATCACCGCGCTCGGCTCTACTACAATCAGAGCGAAGATTTCTGGAAATTCTGGAGACCGTGCACCTTCCAATGATTTGTCAGACGCGGCGGCCCTTCATGACATGCCACCAACTGCCAGTCAGCCTTCTTCAAGTGGCTCAACTTCAGTTGACAGGGGCTCAGCGGTTAGCTTCGAGGTCTCAGCAATCTCCAATGATCTAGTTGATGATATCAGTACAATGCAACCTACTCTGGAGTATTCTCCCTCTTCATCTTCAGCATGGAGCAATGATTGGGTTACCAACCACGCTATAGTTGGATTGGGGGATAATGCTAGGCATTCTTTCGATATAGACACTCCTTTGGATGCTACGATGGGGCACTATGACCTGAGGGTCAAGTGGACTGACTCATCTGGGCAGACAAGCGACTGGCTAACCTCAGAGAACGCCTTCTATCTGCAGAATTCTCTTCCAAGAGTACTCGGAAATAGCGATATGACTTATGCAGGGGTTCCCACTGTTAAGGTCCAGACCACTGAGATGGTACCGGTTGTTGGGCTAATTTCCGATGCCGAAACCTCACTTTTCAATTTAGATATCTCGAGCTCCGAGCCAGAGTTCTTGTCATGGAATCCTTCTTCATTAGAGATAGAGGTAAGATTCGACAATCTATTGCTCGATAGCCAAGGCTCACCAATCCCCCAGGGAATACAAGTTACCGTTCACGATGGAGATGAGGCTAATACGGGAATGATGATGTTCAATGTAGTGGAGAACGGTGCTCCAAGATGGTCATCTGTACCTATCCAGGCCTTCCATGAAGGCGGGTCTGCCAGCCTGGGCCTCACTGACTATCTCTCAGATACCAACAACAACGGCCAAGTGGTCCCTGTTTCAGGGGTGACAGTGGAGATATTATCGGTGTCCGATGAAAATCTAGTGGAGGCCAGTATTTTCGGTCAAACTATCAATGTCAACTCGCTGGACGACGACTCAAATGGTCTCGTTGAGATCTCTCTTAGGGCTAGTGACGGTGAGAAGTCCTCTGACACAACTGTAACTTTCCATGTCCTAAACGTCAATGACGCACCCACTATCGATATTTCGGGTATCGATGATGTCACACTCAAGCTAGGAGTCCTTACAGAAATAGACCTAATCAGCAGAATCACAGACATTGATGATCCAGATGAAGAGATTTGGATTACCGCGACTAGCTATTATCCGGGCGCGGTGTATTACGACCCCCTGTCCGGGATAATGTCTGCTGACTGGCCCGAGGAAGGCTCAGATAGCATAAAAATTACCGCTGAGGATCGCCACGGGGCGTCTACTACTGTCTCATTGACCTACACAATCGTGGACGACATACCACTTGACTGGCAAGAAAATTTCGTGGTAGAGGTAGATACATTCGACATCGGCTCTACACCCACTGTGGTTATCTCAAACATAGGTGAAGAGCAACTGAGCGATGTGAGGGTCACGTGGACTGTTTGTAACAGGATAACTGGGGTTTGCCACAGTGCTGGCTCCTCATTCAGTTTGGGCCCATTCATCATTCTTCCAGTCACAGGGAGTGGCCTAAGCACCGGGGATTACTTCACACTCAGTATCCAAGGGGTCGACAAAAACGGTTTCGACAGAAGGACACCGGAGCAGATGAAGTATGATGCTGTGTCCTCGCAAGAAGATGATCAGAGCCAATCTCCCGGTGACCAGTCCAGTGTAGACGAGGGCTCTTCTGGCGCCATGTTACTCGCGGGAGCTTCCATAGTCGCTCTGATTTCTCTAGTTGCCGTGGTCATTGGTATCAACTCTGTCTTTAGGAGGGGCCCCAAGGGAAACTCCATCCTAAATCAGGAACCCCAAAATGTAGCCGTTAGATCTCCACCTACTCCTTTAGATAAAATGCCCGTCAAGAGCATGTCACCCCCTCCTCCGCCACCAATGATTGCCCCCCTTCCCCCAGGGGGACTTCCTCCGGGGTGGACCATGGAACAGTGGCATTACTACGGGGAGGAGTATCTGGAAAAATTCTATGGTGGCGCCAATTCTGGAGATAGATAACGCTCTTTTTTTTATCAGCGCGATTAACGCACCTTCAAGAAGGTCCTATCGTCAGCGACCTATGAGGAATGTCCATGGGAGATGAGAATCAGTCCGACTCAGGCGCCGAGCCAGATGTCGATGATAATCTCGCTACTTGGGAAGAAGGCCCTGCATTCGGGGTCGGGGAGGACAAGGACCCCATATGCGATATTCCCGTCGAAGAGTGGGTTTTAGATCTAAAAGTGTCCTCTACGGAAGAGGTCCCAATACCGGAAAAACTCGTCGATCAAGTAATCGGCCAGGAGGCGGCTTCCATAGTGGTAAGAAAGGCCGCAGAGCAAAGAAGACACATGATAATGGTTGGTGAACCAGGTACTGGTAAATCGATGCTAGCTAGGTCAATGACAGAGTTTCTCCCCAAGGAAAACATGGAAGATGTTCTAGTATACAGAAATACCGAAGATGAGAACGAACCTAGAGTACGCACAGTTCCCGCTGGCAGAGGTTCTGCCATCATATCCGAGAGAAAGGCTCAGATCAGAATTCAGAGGGAGAGGACCAACAGAACCCTCCTGTTTGTGGTTATGGTAATCGGCGCTGCACTTCTTCTCGCAGTCTTACAGACAGGTGACATCATGACACTAATTTTCGGAGCCTTCCTGCTAATTTTTGGATACTTCTTCCTCAGGACCAGACTCACAGCAGGAGATGAGTCCAACATACCAAAACTACTCATCAAGAGAGCCAGAAATGATGATCCACCCTTCATCGACGCCACTGGGACTCTTGCAGGAGCTCTTCTTGGAGATGTCAGACACGATCCGTTCCAGTCAGGTGCTGACCTAGCCACACCTGCTCATGAGAGAGTCGAGCCAGGAGCTGTCCACAGGGCAAACAAGGGAGTACTCTACATAGACGAGATTAGGATGTTAAGGATGGAAGAGCAACAGGCACTACTGGTGGCAATGCAAGAAGGAGAACTATCCATCAGCGGTCGCTCTGAGAGGTCCTCGGGAGCACTCACAAAATCAGAGCCAGTCCCAACTAACTTCATTCTTGTAGCCGCAGGAAACCTCGACAGCATCCAGCAGATGCATCCGGCCCTCAGGAGTAGGATCAGGGGATACGGCTACGAGGTGTATGTGAATACAGACATGAGGGACACCGAGAGGAATAGAAGGAGACTAGTGAGATTCATCGCTCAGGAGGTCAAGAATGAGAAAGGGAAGGAGTCTGGCAGACCAATACCTCATTTCAATAGGGAGTCGATAGGGCTCATTCTAAAAGAAGCTCAGAGAAGGAGCGGCAGAAGGGGCAGGCTTTCTCTGAGGCTAAGGGAGCTTGGCGGATTAGTCAGGATCGCTGGTGATTTAGCGTCCGAGGAAGGCGCCGAGTTAGTGAGGGCCGAACACATATCTAGAGCTAGGGCAATTGCAAAACCACTTGAACAGCAAATAGCTGACAGGTACCTTGAGAGGCAGTCAGAGTACGCGATGCTTGTGAACCGTGGAACCAGAGTTGGTAGGGTGAACGGACTAGCGGTACTAGGTGCCGATAGTGGCCTTTCGGACTTCTCAGGAGTAGTGCTTCCCGTAGAGGCCATGGTCACGCCTTCTCAAGGAAGGTCCGGACAAGTAATAGCGACTGGAGGACTTTCAGATTTGGCCAAGGAGAGCGTTACTAACATCAGCGCAGTGGTGAAGAAGCTCACTGGCAAAGACATCAAGGATTTCGATTTACATGTACAATTCCCTGGTACTCACAATGTTGATGGCGACAGCGCCTCAATAACAATGGCCACTGCCATCATCAGCGCATTCGAAGGAGTACCCATCGAGCAGAATCTTGCCATGACCGGTTCACTCTCTGTCAGAGGCGAGGTCTTACCTATAGGGGGGGTTACTGCTAAGATTGAAGCCGCCGCCAAGGCAGGTATTGAGACAATTATCATTCCAAGGTCAAATCTTCAGGACGTCTTAATAGATGAGAAGTATGAGTCGATGGTAACCATACGACCAGTCGACTCCCTGGATGAAGTACTGCAGTATGCTTTGGTCGGTGCAGATGAAAAGGTAAGCCTAGTAGAGAGGCTCGCGAATGTGATCGATACCTTCTCCTCCCAGCATGACAAGCAACCCTCTGCATGACCGTTCTAACTAAGTCCCTCCTCCGTCACGAAGTGCGGGGCAGACAATGGGTAAGATGGCAGTCATCGCACATGGGGGAGCTGGATCAGGTCCCGAAAGACAAGAAAATCTGCAGAGGGCAGTAGACGTAGCCACAGAACTACTTCTAACAGGGGCTTCCGCAGTAGAGGTAGCAGTCGAAGCCTGTGTTGTTTTGGAGGACGATCCGGTTTTCAACGCTGGAACGGGCGGGGTATTCAGGAATGATGGCTCAGTCCTACTCGACGCGTCTATACAGACCAGTGATGGCAGGATAGGTTTTGTAATAGCGATGCCAAATACACCAAATCCGATACGAGTTGCCGCCGACCTTCTGGACGAGCCTATCAACGGCCTCACTGGCATAGGAGCAAGAAAATGGGCCGACAATAGGGGGCATGCCAATAGGCCTGTCGAGGGCAGGGAGCCAATAGAGGGAGATGGGGATACCGTAGGGGTCATTGTCAGAGACTCATCAGGGGCGATGGCCTGTGCGACCAGCACTGGCGGTTGCAGTCATAGGCCACCTGGGAGAGTAGGTGATGTCCCTCTGCCCGGGTCAGGATTCTGGGTAGACGAAACCAGATCAGTAGCTGCGACGGGAGAGGGAGAGGACATTACGAGGGCCCTACTGAGTTACAGGGTTAGTAGAAGGGCAGAATCTCCTCAATGCGACTCACTAATGGATGCGATGCAATGGGGGCTGAACGAGCTAATATCAGACGGTTCGTCTGTGGGCTTGATAGCACTGGGCAAAGAGGGAGCAGGAGTCGGCTTGTCGAATACCGTGATGCCTTGGGCTTCATGGACAGAGGACTAACCCTAGGGGGATGCGCTTAAGATGGGCCCTTTGCTCGAGGAGCTGGTGGTAACTTGTCAGACGTCGAGACCAGGATTCAGCAGATAGCTCAAGTATTGGGTCAGTTAGACGATACTCAGGTGCCCAGAAATATCAGGGCCTCTGCCAAGGAGGCAGTAGAACAATGGCTCCTCAATAAGGGCAAAGATATGGACGTGAGGCTGGGGATGACAGCTTCGAAGCTCGATGACATATTCAATGATGCAAATTTACCAATACACTACGGTCCGCTCTGTCTACAGATTCAGACTGCCCTGGAGACGCTAATGGCGGAACACAAGAGGAACAAGTAGACTAGGTCTTCCTTCTCTCAGCTGCCTTCTGCCTGAAGTTCTTGTAGCCACACTTCCTACATGACCGGGGGGCTTTCGTTCCCCTATGAGTCGCAGAGCACTTCATGCATACCCACTTCTTCAGTAGACGTGCCTCAGCTACCGCGTGCCTCTGTGCCATCAACCCGCCGACCTACCAACCCTACATAACCACTTCGTGATAAATTTCAGCGTCTTCACCGCCCTATCGCTTCCAAAGCATTCAAACACCCCCTGCATTGGACCACGTCCGGTGCCCGCCAGCGTAGTACTCGGAGCCCAGTGGGGGGATGAGGGCAAGGGCAAGGCCATAGACCAACTCGCCGCCGACTCAACATGGGCTGTCAGGTTCCAGGGAGGAAACAACGCAGGCCACACAATCGTACTCGGAGATACGACGCTAAAGCTTCATCAGATACCCTCCGGGGTAACCTCTCCCAACTGCAACCTTGTACTCGGAGATGGGATGGTCGTCGATCCTTGGGTATTGGAGGAAGAGCTCGAAAGGTGGTACGCCCTAACTAAAGAGAGGCCAGAGGGAGAGAGGCTGTTCATCAGCGAGAGAGCGTCAGTTATACTCCCGTTCCATACGATGTACGATAGCGCTGACAAGATAGTGGGCACAACTGGAAGGGGGATAGGGCCAGCCTACAGGGACCGTATCGAGAGAGTGGGGATCAGATTCGTAGATATTCCCTACTTCCTCGATGACGATGAAAAGGTGGAAGAAACCGTCTCCAGAATGAATAAGCAGCTAGATTCAGTAGGCGTATCAGATAGAGTGGAGAAAGAAGCCCTTGTATCTCATTTGAGATGGATAATAGAGAGGTACGGAGATGCCATCAGGCAGACTGGGAGGATGGTTCACATGGCCTTGGAGAACGGTGAGAAAGTACTTCTGGAAGGTGCACAGGGAGCGATGCTAGACATCGATCAAGGAACTTATCCATTCGTGACCTCCTCAGTGACTAGTAGGGCCAACGCTACCCACGGAGCTGGAATACACCCTGGACATGTCGAAAACTGCTTCGGGATCTCCAAGGCTTACACCACCCGGGTAGGAAACGGCCCATTCCCCACAGAGCTCCCCTACGAGGAAGGCCCAGGCAATCACATGGCAATGGTCGGACATGAGTTCGGCACTACCACTGGAAGGCCAAGAAGGACAGGTTGGATGGATATGGTTTCCCTCTCGGAAAGCCATAGGGTGAATGGATACACAGGTATCGTACTTACCAAACTGGATGTGCTAGGTGGTCTTGATGAGCTGAAGATATGCACCAGTTACGAGCTAGACGGACAGGCTTTAGGCCACATGCCGACCAGTTGCGAGGAACTAGCCAGATGCAAACCAGTCTACGAGGTTCATCCTGGATTCCCCGCTCTCTCCGAAGAGGATTGGATAGCGATGGCCGAACTTTCCAGAAGCGAGGGCCGAGGGTACGAGGTTCTCCCGGAAGCGGCGCTGTCTTATGTCAGGAGAATAGAGGAACTGTCCGGCATTCCTATCGTAAGCATAGGGGTGGGGCCAGACAGAAAGGCGTCAATCGCCAGCAGAGGAGGCCCTTTCGATACCGAGCCCGAAGTGGCAACCTTCTAATCGGCCCACTCAGACGCGGGTCTATGGGGTTCAAGTCCAATGCCCGCAAGAAGAGGCAACAATCCGGTAGCGATGGCATAGCAAAGAAGTCCACGATTGAGTTTGTCGGGCAGGTGAAGTGCGATGTTTCCGGATGCAATGACTGGGCTGACAAGAAAGTCGGAGGCAGAAAGCTAGCATTCGATAGAGCTGCTGATGTGTGGGGGGAATCCGGCCTA
>CEWK01026264.1_pt1 | contig 36651 bp, 37 predicted proteins | sample 531431 | NCBI WGS metagenome assembly CEWK01 (sample SAMEA2623059, study PRJEB7988) | marine metagenome | isolation source: saline water (ENVO:00002010), including
ATCTTTGTGTGTGTTTGGATCCATTTGTAAATCTTGTATTGCTTTTTTCTTAGCCATGTAATCTTCTTTGTCTTTGATATCACCTTCTTCAACAAATGACTCATCTTCACCAAATGGTGCAACTGCTTCTTCTAGTTCTGCTTCTGGATTAGGAACAACATCTTCTGCTTTTGGCAATGCTTCTGGTTCTGGTTTAACTGTTTTCATTTGTAAACCTTTTACGATCGCCGCCGCTGTTGCTTTTTCCCAATCTTGAATTTTATAAATTTCTGGTTCTCTGTTAATTTTCATTTGGATGTTTGGATCAGTTGCGTATTGTGTATACTTGTCTGAAAGTCTTGCAAGGAACACACTCATTTCATCATCTTTAATTTTTGCCGCTAAATCTGAAAGTCTGTAGGCAATCTTTGCATCTTTGTTTGTAAAGCTACCCACTTTTTCTGGATCATATTCTTGTTGTGTAGCATTTGGTTGATGCATATCAATTTCATCACCTGCTTTAATCTTTGCCATGATTCTTTGTGCAATTGCTTTTGATGAATTATCTTGTTCTTGTTTTGCTTCATCCATGATTGATTGTAATAATGGAAGTACTTCACCAATTTTTTCTTCAAATTTTGTAACTGTAAATTTACCTTTTAACTCTTCTAATGCTTCGATTGAAGGTTCCACAGTTTCTGTTGCTTTGTAATTTTCTTTAAATTCTGAGTAACCACTTGCAGTTGTTAGTTTATGAATTGATTTTTTAATGTCTGCAATTTTATTATCCACTAATGGTAATACATCTGCCGCTTGTTCCTGTACTTGTGAAAAACGTCTCGCAAATTTTGTTACTTCTTTTAATTTTGCTAATTGATCTGATAAATTAATAATTGCTTCACCTAACTCGTCATGTGGTTTACCACCAGCATGTACGTGTCTTGCCATTGCTCTAGCACCGTTAAGGTGTATATGAGGATACTTAAATCTTTCACCTTCTGATGTTTCAACAAAAATGCCTTGAATATTTCTTGATCTAGCGCCTCTGCTTGTTTCATCAATTGGTTTGCTGTGTCTTACGATCACTTTAACACCTTCAAGTTTCTGTTCACTTGTTTTTGTTGATCCTTGTAGTGGTGTATAACCTTCTGTTTGTATATCCGTCATTGTATCTTCCTTACCTTGATCAATTTTAAATGCATAATTTTTTGGCTTTAGTTCTTTACCAAAAATTCTATGATCAAAATCTAACATATAACTTTTAGAAATATGCTTTATGTTATTTATAATTCCTTTGATATTTTCGTCAGTTTTTTCAGAACCCTGATGTAGCTTGATTTCGCTATTATCTGGATCTAAATGTACCATGTAATTTGGCATTTTTACATAAAAATAGCGAGATTCTTCAGGATTCACTGTTTCGTTACCTGTTGCTGAATCAAACATCTGTACATCATGCCCAGATCCCTTGATAATCTTGAATATTTTGTTTGCTACTGTGTCAAAATTTACTGCCATACTATTATTTATCCTACACTACCAATATATCCTACCCATGTGACTTACCCTATTAAAGCTCTCTTCCTGTTTAGGTACTGAATGATAGCTTCTATCTGTATTAATATAAGCAAAAAATACTCCTGGTAAACATGGTAATTGTTTAGTTTTTGGTCGCCAATTACTTTTGTCTTCGGTTAAATCATGCATCCATAATCCTGTGTGCTTAAAGTCAGCTGTGTCTGGCAAATATAATTGATAAGTTATACACATAGTATAATTTTCATTATTATCATCATTTATATTTTTTAAACAATGCATATCAGTGTGCGGTGGTAAACTTGCACCTTTTGTATGCCAAGTATTTGTTTGATTTACCAAATATTTTCTAGGTAGCTCATAACCTAGTTTCTTAGATAATGTTTTACAAAAATCATCACTAGAAAAATGCTCAAAATTTTCATTATCATTAGATATCCTTACACACCCTTTCATGTCTGGATGATTATCATAATGCCAACTAAACTTATTTTGAATTTGTTTGCTTAATTCTATCGCTTGATTTACTTCCAAATAATTTTCAACAACAATACATTGCCATGGCTCAGTAATAACTGTAGATTTTTTTATTTTTTCTAAGTCAAACATTTAATTCTATATAATTATTGGCATTGGCTCTTGATGCTCATCATCGTCATCTAACCTTGCTCCTAAAGATTCTTCCATTGTAGCATCATATTTGGTTAAAAAGTCTGTCATACGTACTACTAATAACAAAGCTGACACTAAATCATCATGTTCACCTGATTTAGCTTCGAATGAATTTCCTTTTGCAACAAAAACTTTAAGTTCTCTAATTAAAGGTTTTGAAAAAAGCGTAATTTTATCAGATTCGACCCATGCTTTTAATTTTGAACAAGCAGTGACCTTTGATTTATTTGTTGTATTATAACCTTTACGTACCACTCTACGTTGTTGTCCACCTTTACGTGGTTCATGCAAGAAATATCCTGGGAATTTATCTTCTCCCATTTCGTCAACAGTTACAATTGCGGCTTCACCGAGTGTATTATTTTCAATAGTCCAATAAATTTCTGGATTTGGTGTGCCCATTGATCGTAACTGCTGATCTATCTCTTTGAGTATGCTGTGCATGACTCTAACTTGCCCCTGGATTGGCGTTTTGTTGTGTTGCCATTCAGCAACCTGTTTAAAATCTGGTAAACTAAACACTTGTATGGCCGCAAAATCTCCACCTGTACCTAAACAAGGATCTAATGATACAACATAACTGTTTCCTTTTTGTACTTTTTGATACCAACGTACTTGTCCGTGTTTGACCAAAGGTTGTGTACCTTGTAACGTAATTAATTTTATACCATCAATCAATGTTTCGTCAAATGCAATAAATTCACACTCGTGTTCTCTTCTAAATCTTTCTTCACCAATACGTTGTCTTTCTTCTTTTGCCCATGATTCATCTCTTTCTGGGTGCTGACTCCAGTGTACAAACTTTGGTCTGAAACCATTTAGTCCTACTTCTGCTGGATTTCCATATTCATCTTGTAATTTATTAGCACCTCTCCATATTTGTGCAAATAAATCATCATCATTGTTTGGTGTAGATGTAATAATACATTTACCACCTGTTGATAAAGTTGGTGATAAAGAAGTCCAAAATTCTCTTGCTTTATTTTGTGGCTCAACGAATGCAAACTCATCCATGTATATCATTGAAATGGACATACCACGTCCTGTTGTTTCTGTTGTTGTTTGTGCCATTATTCTTGATCCATTGTCAAAATCCATAGAACCTTTATTGTATGACGTTACTCCACATCTGATATAATCTGGACATTCTTCATATGCAAATCTCACACGTTGCATAATATCCTGTGCACCTTGGTATTTGTGTGCCGCAATTAGTATTAATACGTCTGGATTAAACATAGCATACCATAATAAGTACCCAGCCGCACAGGTTGTTTTACCTGTTTGTCTTGCACACATGGCAATTGCAAATCTATAACCGTTATATGTTTCTAATAATTCTTGTTGGAAAGGATATGGATCAAATTTCATACGTCCTTTGGTAGGATGTTGAATCCACATGTGTGTTTTCATAAAATGTAAGTAACCTGTTTCTAAATCTGCACACTTTTTTAAATCTTGTAACTGTTGTTCTGTGTATTTAGATTTTGAATATGCTCTTTTGACTAGATTACCTTCTAAAACTTTACTACGTGCCATACTTGTATTTATGCTAATTAAATGCGTACTTAATGAATATTGAAAATATCGTCAATAGGATTGAATTCTACTTGTTTTAAATGTCCAGCATATGATAGATAAATGTCTTTGATACGTGCATCAATGTTATCGTTCCAATAATTTAAAAATTCATGTGCTTTTGGAAACTGTGGAGGTATGTCATCAAATTGCCACATGAATAGTTGTAGAATGCTTTCATAGTCTGGCATCCAATAATATACTTTTATTGTTGTTATTCTTGTATCTTTGATTATTTGGTCTCTGATACGCATACAATTATTTATGGTATGCTAGGTGATATATAAAATAATAAGATAATACGTTAAGTAGTGCAAACCTTGATCAATTGATGACAAAAACCAATATGCTTTTTCCGGAGACTTAATATTAAATTTTTTTTGCGTTCTACTTTTTAAATGATCAATGTGCCAATGTGCTACATAATCAAATAGCCCGACTGCTATTGCTAAATGCCAAGGTATAAAAAATAATAAAACAAACATAGTACCGAGACCATGTTGCCAATAGTGTATTTGTGCCGATAAAGATGTGTAAGTTGATTTCTTTTGCTTGTAAGTTAGTAAACTTTGAACCCAAAGGTCAATAATACAATGCTTTACAAGTAGCAGAAAAAATATACTGCTTACTGTTAGAGCCACTGTAATTATTCTTCAAGTTTAAAGTTTTGATATTCCTGTGCTAAACGTGATTCTTTTTCTTCTAAAGATTCATCAGTTGCAATTGGATTATCACCTGATCTTGCAGGAACAAATTTTAACTTACGTTGTGCTTTCTTGTATGGTGTTAATGCATCAATGTCAATTTCTTGCTCATCTGGTTCATTAGTACCAGCAACTTCAACTTCTTCTTCTGCAACATCATCAGCTTTAGGTGTTACAACAAGAACAGTTGGCTGAATACCAGCAAGTGTAAGTAATCTTGACAATGCATCGTTTTCATTAATTTTGTCTGACATTACTTTTTCCCTTTCGCAATATAGCTTGTAACTTTTGATTCTTGTAAACCAGTTACTACTTCGACATTGCCGCCTTCTTTTTTCTGAGCTTTAGCAAGTCCTTTTAGGAAATCTTGTTTTGATTTTTCATCGTGTACAATACCGGCTGTATCAGCTGACTCATCTTTTTTATAATCTTGACCCATAACAGGCTCATAAGCGTCATCTGATTTTTCAGCATTTAATTTATCTTGTTCAGCTTGTAAAGGATCACCTTCGTGACAAACAACAACTGACTCATATGGTAATCCCATATGATCTGACAAATGTCTTGATAATGTTTGATATGAAATTGGCATAGCAGTTGTAACTTCAATGATTGTTACTTCTGTGTTAGTAACATTTGCTGGAAAATCCAAAGGATGTTCCTGCATGATAGTTTTTTTAGGGCTACCAATTTTTACTACATTGTACGGAGACAATGCTAATTCCATTGCATCTAAATGTGAGTCTTCAAGTATACCAGCAATCTTCACTTTAAAAGTGTACTCTTTTACTGCTTCAGTTAGATATTCTTTAAATGTTTTCATCGTTAATTTCCTATAATTTTATTTATCTTTTTTATCGTTATCTACTCTATCTAAGATTTGCTTTAGTAATTCATTGCGATCGCCCACAACATACCCTTCTCCTTCAACAATATCAGCTGAATTATCGCTTGTTTTGTTCATTTGGTCCACTCTTTGTTTCTTTAATTGTAATTCAACCATGCGTAATTTTTTTTCTAATTTAGCATTTTTGGCTTCAACTGCATTTTTAAGCATTGTAGACGCAACTTCAAACAGCTTTCCTGAATGCCTTACTTCAACATTCATTCCTAAATTCATCAAATCTTGGTATGATTTCATTGCTTCTGTGGCGTATGTGTCCATATCTTTGTCTTCAGCATCTAATCCAGTAACTTGTGGTAATGCTCTATCAATTTTTTCAGCAGTTGATATTGCTTTTAAGATTGGTGTTGTATCGGTGTTCTTGATGCTTTCTTCTTTAATTTGCTTACTACTTTCCTCTTGAACTTCTTCACTGCTGTCTTGGCGTTTCGTATCTTCTGTTTCCCCGACATTCTCTTGCTCATCTAAACCCTCCTTGGCTTGATCGATAATATCTTCCATTGGTATTTTGTTTTCTTCTGTCATAATTAGTACCTATTAACTACGTATATAATTATTTATCTCTTTAATTTGTATATTGAATCTTCATTAAGTATTCTAAACATGATGCCTTTGCGTTTGCACCATTCTCCTGCCGCTTTCCATTTTGCTCTGTTAAGTGCAATAGTGGCTCTGTCTTTAGTATTTTTTGCCGCCTCTTGTAAAGTTTGTGCTCTTGGTTTTACTTCTATCATTTCAGCACGTGGTCTTCCATTTTTGGCCAAATATTGTATTAAGAAATCTGGAACATACACAGTATACTTACCAGTGAACGGATTACGATATGGTATTTTAACAGGCTCACTTGACCACGCAACTATTTTTGGATTGGTATCACAAAACTGCATAAAAGCCGCTTCCCAACTTGATCTGTATATTGGTACACGTTGTCCAACATACTTACGTGGATTTTTAAGTTCATACTGTCCTTGTTTAAAATAAGCCATCAATAGTATTTAACACTATTAATATGCAATCATTCTTTTTATATGATTAGGTGTTTGCGAAACTGTTATAACTGTTCCAATTTGACTGGTTATTGGACGATAATGATTAATAAGTGTTAATCCTAAATCTGAAAATGCAATTGGATCTGTTGTTGATTGAAATAAATCATCAAAATTAATATTTAAAGTTTTTACAGAATCAATACAAAGTAATGCATAAGCCTTTGCAATCTGTTCATTCATACCTGAAGCTGTAAAAATACCAAGTATGTAATCATACTTTGCAGGTGACAGTTGTGATTGTATACCACCATATTGATTTAGAATTAATGTTGTAACGTCCTGTGCAGATAAATTAGGTTGAGAGTTTTGAATAGCATTAAAAACATTACCAAATAGTGCAACTATTTGACTTTCACCACCTACTCTTGCTGTTATACTTGTACTTTGATTTGACATAATTTATCCTATTCGTAATCGTCAACGTATTCACTTTCTTTATACGTTCCGCCTCTTACTGCATTTCCATTTCCATCTTTTATAATTTTACCTGAGCCATCTTTAACATATCCTACATTTTTATGCTTTTTAAAATTTTTCGAATCTGCATTATATCTTCCATCTCCTGGTCCAAGGTTTTTAAATTTTTCACCAAGTCCGCCTGCAAAATTAGTAAAACTATTTCCACCTGATTTACCACCTGAACTAAAACTTGACACTGCTGATTTAGTTGTACTGTATACCGTTGACGATATTTCGTTTATAGCATCACTAAAAGGCGTTGAACTTATGTTTCTAAGGTTTCCGTTAAATGCCGCACCAGCTGAATTTATTTGATGATTAAAATTTCCAGGTAAACTTAATATTGATCCTGAACCTGATGATCGTGCAGTTTGCTCATCTGGTATTGCTGTTGTTAATTTAGTCCAATCATATTCTGGATTTTCACTTGTACCATCACTTCCTTCTGTTACAGCTTGAGCTGTTGCAGGAGTTTCTGGCATCTTTAAACTGTTTTCAAATATTTCATCAAAGTCTACAGCAACATCATGTGATGATGCTGACATATCATAGTTTAATGTTTCATATATAACTGTTTCATACGCAAATTGTAAACCAAGTTCGACTGGTGCACTTGATTCGTATGATAAAACATCATGATCCATCGCAATAACTTTTGGATGTATGAATCTAATTAAATTATATTTTCCGCCATGCACAATAAACAAGTCTAAACTTTTAATTGGATATGTACTATTTGACACACTTGATTCTAAACCAAAATTATGTTCAGATATAAATTCATCTTCTCTTACAAGTGGATTAGGTTGATATACTCCTTTATTATTAGTTCTATCTCCACCGTATTTTGGATTTCTATTTCTTCCATCTCTTAAATTTAATTCGTATAAGTATCTCCAAAATTTCAATGCTGTATTACTCATTGTGTCATAAAAACGTACACTAACTGGATCATAGTCAACACGTCTATAAACATTTCTTTTTCTATTGTATTGATTTAATGTATCGTATTGAAAATTAACTTTTGGTCCATCAATTTGTTTTACGTTAAAAACTAATGCACGTCTAATTGTTTCCATAACTTGTTGACGTTTACTTTTTAAGTCATGGTGTTGTTTTTTTAAATTATTTTTTGCTATTGCATCTATACCGCCGCCGCCAGCAAAATTATTTGCTGTTTGTCCAGCTGTTCTAATTTCTTGATCTAAATCTTCAATATCAGCATCACTAAAAATTGTTTCAAATTGTCTGTCAGATGCTAATCTAAATGTTGCAAGGTATTCAAACTTTTGCCTTGGTACACCTGTCATTTGTACCATAGGTGCTTGTCTTAATGTAAAATTATCTTGTGCTCTTGTGGGCCCCTGTAAAACAGGATCACCTGTATCAGAAGCTGATCTTGAAAAAGGTTCTTGAGTGTTTGCTTTTGCTTCAGAGTCTGATTTTGTTTTTAAGGCGGCAATAGCGTCAGCATTTTGCTGTGCCATTACATCAGCAAGTGCTTGGTCACCACCATCTCTAACTGCGTTGATCTCTGATTCAGTAAACACCGAAGCAGTAGTATCTGTCGACGAAAAATACTTTTTCTGCTCCGGTGTTAATTTTTTTGCCGGTGTATCGTTAAACCCAGGTTCTGGCATCGTAAAAACTCCTTATATCAAATATTAAGATATACTAGTTCCAGTACCAAATGTTAATGGGAATTGTGGGAATATTTCTCCGCCGCCTGCACCAAAGTGTGTAGCATTATCATATCTCATTGTCATGATAACTTGTACTGGTTCTGATACTGCGTAATCACCATCTGAGTAATCTACGTTTTGTAAGAAACAACCTTCTAGATTCCATTGCTCTAATTCAGCATCATTTGTACCATCTAAAATTTCAATTTTAGTTGTAAATTTGTACTGACCGCCACTGATTGGACCAGTCTGTTCAAAGTGGTTCATCTGCTTCTGAACTTGTTGACCTGTTAATCTAGAGATACTGTTGTTAATGTCATCACGTAAAGTAAGTGTGATTGGTTCCCAAGTGTGTTTACCCATCAAATATGCTACTGAGTTGTAAACGTGTACAGGTACTTCTTCGTGTGTAACTTTTGGTCTAGTCACATTCATAACTTGTTGTGTTAAGTCAATCGGACTTGCACCAATGTTACCAAAACCTGTAAAACGTACTCTAAAACGATATTTAAGTTTAGGCTGTAAAATACCGCCTCTACCTGTAGCACCGTCTATTGGTACGCCGAATTTGTTTAATGTAGCCATTGTAATCTCTCCTTACAAATTAATTTGTATTAATAGTATTTAGCAAAATATAGGAAAATTTGGAAAAAAATTTGAAGTTAAAGGGTAAAAAAAAGGCTACTGTATCTCTACAGTAGCCCTTTTTGGTGTATTTTATCTATTAACTATAGCTCATATTCTCACCAGTGTTCTTTATTCTGACCGGAATGTATATAAATTCTGCCGCTTTTGCTGGCTGAATCGCTACATCGATCCACATCTGGTTTGCATCAATACGTGTTGCTGTGTTGTTTGTTTCATCACAAACTACTAAGAAATCGTATAATGCTCTTTTTGAAGCCAAGTCTGCTAAAAATCTTTCAAAAGTATCTGATACTTGATCTCTTGTCATTCTGTCGTTTAATTCAAACAAGAATGGTTTTGCAAGTTGATCAAATTGATATCTTAAGTAACAAATCAATCTACCTACATTAATTCTATCAAGTGCTGATGCTGTTGAATGTAAAGATTTTTGCCCAAATACTACTAAACCTCTGTTTGGCATAAAAGCAATTGGATTAACTTTTTTAGAGTATAGTGTGTCTCTTGAACCTTCACTTAATACAACTGGATTATATTCGCCTGATGTTGGGTCAATATAACCAACTGATGAAGCATTTGATACCAAGCCTCTTTGGAAACCTGCTGGAGCAAACCATTGGAATGCCGCATTATCGCTTGAAGCAATAGTTCTTAATGCTACGTGTGAAGCAGGAACAACAACGTTGTTACCACTTAAATCAGTTGTTAATGCTGATGGATAGTATACAGCTGAATATGTATGGCTTGATACTAATCCGTCTTCACCGTTAGTTGTTGCATTTGCGTTATTTGACATCCAGCTAGATACTTCTGAAGGAGTTTTTAATCTAAATGGTGCGTCAAGTATAATATACGCAACTTCTTTTTTCGCAGTGTTAAGTGCAATCATTTCATCATATGTTTCTGGATAACCAGGACAAGCAATTAAATTAAAGAATCTTGATTCAGCTCTAATTTCATCGTTGCCAGTGAATGCCGCCTGCATGGCAGTTACTACAACTTGTCTCTGTGCTTTTCTACCCATGTACGGTGAACCATCTGGTTTGTTACCAGCCGCATTAATCCAAATCGGACCAATGTCACTACCGTTTACTATGTATGATGTTTTGTATTCTTTAACATTGTAACCAGATACTCTTGTGTTGAATAACATTGTACCTACTGCGTAATTAGCCGGACTAGGTGCATCTGTACTGAACGAAGCGTATGCTGAACCCCAACCTTGATCTGCTGTTGTTGTACCAGCTGGGTTACCTACTGCATCACCAAACACAATGCCTGAAGCTGATGATTGATCAGTATTATCAATTAATACCCATTTGCTTGTACTTGTATTATATTTGTAAATTTTTGGATATGCTTCTAACTCATTTGAGTCAATCCAAATGTCACCGTTTTCTAGTGCTGTACCATCTGACTGTTTAGTTGGTTCTGATGATACCATTTGTAAGTCTCTTAAGCCTGACGCTTCACCGTTTGGTCCTGTGTTAACTGAACCTGCTGTGAATGTATCTTTTGAGTTAGCGTATGCAAACCATTTCATTGTACCACTGTCATTTTCAGCAATATACATATCTGCTGTTAAATTAGTGTCATACCATAAAGTACCATCTACAGGTGAACTTGTAGGTGCATTTGCTGATGCTTCGTATGATAAGTTACTCCAAATTGACGCCATGTACCATGAGTCAGAACCTGAAGCCATATTATCTGTAAAGCCTAAGTTTGCTGTTGTTACACCAATTGTATTACCTGCTGTTGTTGTATCTTCGATCCAAATGTTTTTACCATTTGTTCTTTCAAGTTTTAAATATTCTTTTGAACCTGAACTTGCTTCAATTGAAGCTACAACTTTTTTAGCTGTTAATGCCGCATCATTGTTGATACCTGCAACTATTTCTGCAAGTGTTACATTTGATCCTGCACCGCCTGCCGCTGTTACTGTTACATCAACGTTACAGATGTTTACTTTTAATCCATCTTGTGAACCTGTTAAGTTAATACCTGTACCTGAAAGATCAGCTGTCCCAGTAGCTGTTGTTGTAGTAGCTGAACCTCTCAATTTGATTTCGTATTGTACTTCTGGTGTTGTGTTGTTTGCTGTTTGTTTGTATGTTGCATTGTCAATTCTATCATTGTTCCATGCCGCATCATTGTCATCGTCAAACATTGTGTATAATGAGTTTGCCGCTGGTGTTAAGGCTGTAACAGCATTGTCATCATCAGCATACATTGGTGCTGATACAGATGACCATGATGATGTTGATGTTGAATAGTATTTTACTACTACATTAGCACCACCGCCTACTGTTGTTGTTTTAACCCAAATTGAACCTGCCACTGAAGCACTTGGAGCCGAACCTGAACCTGGTTGCATGTAAACAACTGGAGTACCTGTTTTTGCAGTTACCCAAGTGTCAGCACCTACCTGGTACCATTGTCCTGAAACTTTTTCCCAAAGTTTTGCCGGAGTTGCTGAAGCAACTACAACAAAATCACCGTTTGCACCGTAAGTGTTTTTTGGTGATTTTTCAGTGTCATTATTAACGTTTGATGTTGCTGATGAACTAGGTGTATCAGTTAACACAGCCGGAGTAATTTTGCTCCAAGCTGATGCTGATGCTTGATATACACCCCAATCAGTTGATGCTGTATCTAACCAGTATGTACCATTTGCTGGTGCACTAGTTGGAACAGATGTTGAACCTGTAAGTTCTGCTAAATCTACGTCAGCACGAACCACGTATGCTCTATTTGAAATTCCTAAGTATGAATAAGCGGCTAATAAACCGTATTCATTTCTTTCATCACCTGGTAACATTGTTGAACCAGCTGAATAAAATGTTGGTGTACCGAATGTTGATAACAGTTCTCTCTGTGAACCAATCAAATACGCTTTACCCACGTTAGCACTTGTAGTACCTACTGCTGTATAGCCTGTTTGACTTGGATCAGCTTTATCTTGTGCTGATGCCACAACAAATAGTGGTACTGTACCTTGTGCCGCGCCGGCGTAAAACGATTCATCAGTTACTGTAACTGAAACACCCGGTGAAACTAAATCTGGCATTGTAATCTCTCCTTCATAAATTATGACAACTAACTGTTGTCATGTTATACATTATTTATTTAAAGTAGGGTAAAAGAGGGTGGTTTAAGCACCTATATTTTCCCCTTTAAAAGGGTAGTAAATACAGTTATGACAGATAATAGACCATTATGCGTTAAATGTAAGTCTAGACCAGCCGCCTTTAATTATAAAAAAGGTGATAAAACATATTATCGTAAAATGTGCGATAAATGTATTCGCATAAGCAAAGGTAAAGGTGTTAGTTCTACAGCTTCTTGGCAACAAACAGGCTATAAGAAAAAAGCCATATGTGAAAAATGTGGCTTTAAAGCTAAACACTATGCACAGCTAGACGTTTATCATATTGATGGTGATTTACGTAACAGTGCTTGGAATAACCTAAAAACTATATGTGCAAACTGCCAACGTATTATGACTATGGAAGAATTTAAATGGCGTCAAGGTGATTTGATGCCTGATAATTAAAATGAAGTTTCTGCTCTTTTTTTATCTTTGACATTAGATAAAACTTTAACTACAGAGTTAATTTTATCATGCAACTGTTCTAAAGAACCATTGTTTTCAATTATAAAATCTACTAGCACACCAGTATGATCCCATTCACTTGCATGTATACCAATATCAGCTAATTGTTGTTCAGCAAACGAATCACCATCTTGTGCTTCTTTAGCCAAACCTGTCCAATGTGGATCACTACCTCGTTTTACTCTAATTGTAAATCCACCCATTTGTTTTACAAATGCAAGTTCATTTCTAAAACGGCAATCAGTAATAACAGTTGGTTTTTGACCTCCTGCGATGTATCTATGCTCTAAGCTGTCTAACCAAATTTTATGATGGAAGTGCTCTCTAAATAATTCTGTACCAACAATTTGTAATGCTAATCTTGGAGTAAAATTTTTAATGTTTAATTTAGATGCCCAATACGGGTCAACACATTCTCTAAAATGTCTACTATGATCAGTATCGCCTTCTAATGTTTTTCTCGGCCAATTAAATATGTTTGCTGTTGCATCTTTTAATGGTGCCGCAAATGAATCTTTTTTGTATCCGTGCTGATGTTCGAATACTTCTGCTACAGTATTTTTACCACTGCCAATCCAACCTACTAGTCCAATAATCAATTTACCACCTCAATTTTAATTGCGTTGCAATATCTTCGCTATCAACTTTTACAGTTAATTCATCACAACCAGCATCTTCCCAATGCCAGTCTTTTTCATATTTGTATCCAAGCATACCCATATAATTTGCTACTCTGGCAACTGCATCAACTTCTCTATAATTGGCATTTAGGGCTCCGCCTTCAACACTAGTTCCTGTTGACTGTCCTATGTACTCGTCTCTTTTGGAAATTTTATCTATGTCTAAAGTAACTTCAATCATAGTTACTATAGTATAACATTATTGATATCTTGTCAAATGAAATTATCCAATTATTATACCAAGTGGATCACCACCATCTGTATAATTCCTAATTTCTTCTTCTAATCTATCCATTGATGATTGTGCTTCTGCTTTTAGATCAGCACCATTTAATGTTACTCCGCCTTGGGCACCTGGTAATTGGCCAAATTTTGATCTTGCTTCACCCAACATCATTTTACATTGTGCAAGTGCATATTCTCTTATCCATGACTTTGCGTATGGATCATCTAATAAAGTTTCATCTGTTCTGACCATATAAACTTGAAGTAATAGTGTTTCATCATTTCTTGGTCTTCTAATAATTGTAAATTTTTTTGTTACTGTATCCCAAGTAAAATTAATTTTATTACCAAATAATCTACCAATTGTTTCTTGGTATTGACTGAACGCTTCCCAAGTCGTTAATCCACCAATTCTACCTGCTTGTAAAAAATATAAGTTAGTATATGCAATTTCAAATGGATCAACATCAATTCCTGATTGTTGGTCTGAACCTAAAGCACGTCTAAATGTTTCACGTACTTCAATAACTTCTTTTGGCAATGTGTATTCATTTGTGTCTTTTTGCATCTGCAAAAATAATGTTGCTTCTTCGTTAGCATTTGATGATCTTTGTCTAAATCTATCAAAAGCTAAATCCAATCCTTGATTATAATGTTTAGGATCAAGTTCAACATCAACCATACCATCACCAAGTAGGTTACGTATATCTTCAATAATTTTATCTCTATTTGATTTCTCTTTGGCCATTTTAATATCCTATACTTGTATTTATTTTATTATTGGAAAATACGGACTAGTACAGTTTCCTTATTTAGGCGTCCGTTAAGTTTAGTTTCAGTAGTACTTAATGCGTTAAAGGTGTTCTTAATCGCTTGTAAACCCCCCGTATTTAGCTTTTCCAGGACTTCTTGGGGTTTACGTACTGTTTTCTGTAAAGCGGTGCTTAAATCGTAATTTAACAGGGTTGTGCCTTTAAGTGTTAATCCATGATGTTTATGTGTAGCTTCATATATGCCCAATTTCCTGTTTTTAGTATTGAATACTACAACTGCCGAACATCCTGGCAAATTGATTGGTAATTCTGATACTAATTTTAAATCTTTATCTTCTGTTTTGTATTTTACTTTTGCCGCCATTTTTTCTTTTGATGGTGGCTTATATTTACGAGGTTTACGTTGTTTCTTTTTATTTGCTTCCCATAAGTCACAATCTTTATATACACGTTCCCACCAGGCAATATGCTGTTTCATTTGTACTTTTGAATACGATTCAAAACTTTCTACGTAATCTTGTTGCTCATCTGTACGTTGACTTGGCTTTATATCCCTGTATTCTAAACCTTTTTTCTGCTCATCAATATACACATCCACATGTGATTTAACTATTTTCATAAAAGCACCAGGTATATCATTAGCAAGAAAATAATGATATGCTTTAAACTTCTTTGGATCCTCATCTCTTGCCCAAACATTTTCAAAAGCGTCATCAATATCACCTATAATAAACATTGATCTTCTACGCATACGATCTTGTATTGAAGGCTTTTTGGGCTTTTCTTCAACTGGTTCTGCTTCTACAACTGGTTGCACTTCTGCCGGCTGTTCAGCTACTTCTGGTGCATTTGTACTGCGATCTTCGTCTAAACGCCTTAAAAAATCTGGTATATCCAGTAAATTATTATCTTTCACTTTTTTATCATCCATACTGCTATATATACTTCATTATACATAATTCACTAGTTTTGTCAATCTTTAGTTGAATAAATACTTACATAAAAGGATATTGATATGCCACGACTCAGCTTATGGAAACCACAAAAAGGTAATGATTACAAAATGATCGACCGTGTGATCCGCGAACATTTTAATGTTGGCGGCACTGGTGTATTCATACACAAATACCTTGGTCCACATGCTCAAGCAAACAGCACAGATGGCACACAACCTGACAATTCTGTGGTGCGTCCTAACAACATACAAGACTTATTATTTTTAGAAAATAGAGATCGAAAGTATGACGCTGACGTATATGATATGCGTGGTGTATATCAGGTACAAGATTCAGATTTTGATTTAACACAATTTGGTGCTTTTTTATCTAACGATACTATCTATATGACATTTCATTTAAATGATATGATTGACATATTAGGTAGAAAACTAATGAGTGGTGATGTATTAGAATTACCACATCAACGTGACGACACTATGTTAGATATGGCACGTTTAGAGTTTACCACAAAGCCAGCAAAAAAATTTAGAAAAGGCGAAACCATTACAGGTGCAACAAGTGGTACAACTGGTACTGTGGTAAATTATAATCACAACGCAAAAGTTTTAAGAATGGTTACTGATGGTGACTTCACAGTTGGTGAAACTATTACTGGTACATCAAGTACAGCAACAGGTGATGTTTCAGCTTATTACCCAGAAGGACCACAAGCAATTAATAGATATTATGTTATTGAAGATGCCGCAAGAGGTAGTGAAGGTTACTCTCCTACTTGGTATCCACACATTTGGAGAGTTAAATGCACTCCATTAGTAGACTCACCAGAGTTTTCAGATATACTTGGTACCGGTGAACAAAAAGATGATCTAAAGAATTTGATTTCAACATATCAATCAGAAATTGATATAGGTGATGCTATAGTTAATCAAGCACAAAATGAAGTTCCTAAAAAAGGATACGAAACTGCACATCTATATGTAAACAAAGCTGACCAATTTATTCCTGGTAGCTTGTATGGACATTGGCAAACAAATGTTGCGTCATTTAAATTATACAAGTCAACAGATACAAATTGGGAAACTTTTGATTACTTTGTAAGTTCAACGGCACCAACTGCTAATTATAAAAACGGTGACTATTGGTTAGACACAACTAACACCAACTGGGGACTTTATGTTGGTAATGGTTCTGTATGGAACAGCCAAGCTGTATCAGTAGTTGACTCAGCAAACATTGACGGTGGTACTAAAACACCAATATCATCATATGTACCCTCAACTGATTATGCTGTAGTAGTTTCAGATAGAAACGTTGGTGCAACGTATTTCAAAAAAGTTACAAATGGTTCGTGGGTAAAAATTGCAACTGATTCAACTACAGTAGCTTTACTTGGTGTTGATGTTGCTATTGGTACAACAGCACCTACAACTAACAATAATGGAAAAATTTGGTGGAGAACTGAAACAACCAATGGACTAAACGTTTCATTTAAAAAATATTCATCAACAACAGATAGTTGGATTACTGAAGATATTAAATTACATTCAAGTCAAGATTCGGCTAATAATGCATTTGGCTTTAGTAATAAAGTTGGCGTACATGCCGGATCGGCAACACCACCAAATGGTATTGCTATAGCACATACTGGTGCAAGTTTTCCTGCTTCATTAAACGATGGAGATTATATATTACGTACAGATTACGAACCAAATAGATTATTTAAAAAGGTCGGTAATAGATTTATTAGAATATCAGATGATCATAGAGGTACATTCTCAGCGGCTAACAGAATATTAAATACGTTTGTAGAAAATACAACTAGCAATGCACAAACACCTGATGGCAAACAGCAACAAGGGTTAAGTAAAGCAGTTAAACCTAGGACGGATGTATAATGGCACAATTTTGGTACGATCAACAAATAAGAAGATACTTACTACAATTTGTACGTATCTTTAACGGCTTTCAAGTACAAAGCGGTCAAAAAGATGCAGGTGGTACTGCTTCACAAGTTTATAGAACTGTGCCAATGCGTTACGCAGATATGTCAAGAATGGTTGCACATGTACTACGTGGTAATACAGAAAATGCATTAAATTCTACACCGTTTATGACCTGTCATGTTGCTAACTTAAATGTTGCAAGAGAACGTAGACATGATCCAAAATTAATTTCAGCACAACAAATTCAAGAAAGAAAATATGATTCTTTAAATGATCAATACACAGCAGAGCTAGGCAATACATATACCGTAGAACGTTATATGCCTGTGCCATATGACTTAACTATTAATGTTGATGTTTGGTGTTCTAACACTGAGCAAAAATTACAGCTATTAGAACAAATTTTAACATTGTTTAATCCAACTGTAGAAATACAATCAAATACTAATCCATTAGATTGGACTAATATTACTGTTGTTGAATTGATTGACATACAATGGTCATCTAGATCAGTACCACAAGGTGTTGATTCACAATTAGATATCGCTACACTTATTTTTCAAGTTCCAATTTGGATTAATCCACCAGCAAAAGTTAAAAAGCAATCAATTATAAATTCAATCATTAATAGAATACATCTAGATGATAATTTAACTGACTTAGAATATGATAAAAATATGGCAGACTTTTTTGCACAATTTAGTAACCTTGAAGAAATTGTTGTTACTCCACAAGACACACAAATTGACGTTAGTGGAAATACAATCAGTTTACTTAATGCACATGGTGTAAACGAAGGTTATTCATGGAAAGAATTTTTTGAACAATATGGCGAATTCCAAGCATCGACATCAAAAATAAAACTAAGAAGAGCATCCGATATTGAAGATTCGACACAAGACATCGTTGGTACTATTGCTTACAATCCAACAAATGATAATCAATTGATCTTTACAATAGATTCAGCAACACTGCCAACTAATACACAAACAGCAGTGTTAAAAATTATTGACCCACAGAAAAATCATCCAGGTGATGGAACACTTGCCGCGGCGGCAAACGGTCAAAGATATTTAATAATTAATGACATTGCACAAGGATCACAAAATTGGGGTAATGTAAGTGCTTCAGCAAATGATATCATTCAATATGACGGAACACAATGGCAAGTATCATTTGACGCGAGTGTAAATGGTTCAACTGTACAGTACGTAACAAACACTGCTACAAACTATCAATATAAATGGACCGGCACCGAATGGATTGACACCTACCAAGGTCAATATCGTCCTGGATTTTGGATTTTAAATTTAGCAGGATAAACCTAATTGACTAGAGCATAAGTTTATGCTATAATTAAAATTATGTATGATGCAGTAGGAGCCACATTTTTATCACAAGATACAAAAAAATTTTGTTTGAATAAAAGATCAAAAAAAGTAAGCAATCCAAATACTTGGAGTTTTTGGGGTGGAAAAGTTGAAGTTGGTGAAACTGTTATAGGTGCCTTAAAAAGAGAAATCAAAGAAGAAATTGGTTTTGTACCTGAAATAATAAAAATACATCCGCTTGATATATATCAAAGTGCTGATAAACATTTCATGTATCATACGTTTGTTATAATTACTCCTGAAGAATTTGAACCAAATATGAATCAAGAATCACAAGATTATTGTTGGTCGAAATTAAATAGGTTACCAAGACCACTACACCAAGGTGCACGTAAAACTTTGTTGGATAAAAACAATGTTAAAAAACTAAAGTTAATAGTAAATAGTATTAGCTAGTATTAACAAACACTAAACAGGATAACAAATTGTCACGTATTATTAATTTTAACCAGGCAAAAATTGCACATTCTTTTGAACAATTTTCAAAGGATGGTGTTGTTACTGATGATATTTTAGAAAATATTAATGAAAAATTTCATTTTCAAAGTGACATCGATGACGTGTTAACTGAATATTCAGATAAAGATAGAAAAAAATTTTACAAAATATTATTAGATATTAAAGATGCTGTAAAACAAATGACCAGTGAAGAAAATATGGACATTCGTTTTAAATTAGAAGATGAGTATTTTCACCTGCTACAAAATTTAGAATCTAATAATTCAAAATATAAAATACCATCAATACTAATAAAGTATCGAAAAGATATAAATCCTATCAGAGCATTGAAATTTGAATTGGAAGAAATTATGTCAATGTATAGTATTGAAGATGATTATCATTTATGGCTAGTTAAAGAATTTAAAAATGATGAAAAAATTAATGAAATAATTTTTTGTGTAAAAAATGACATAATAAAAATTGTAGAAATGCAAAAAAAATTTAAAAAAGCAAAAAAGAAATATTCATATTTTGTGCTACCAATGAGCTACTATCATTGCCTTGAAATGGAAACTGATATGATTAGCTGGATTAAGACTTTACAAGAGTTTTTAGTTTGGAGTACACAAGACGATATTAAAAAACGTTACGATTAAACAACAATATTTACTAACTTAATACCTGAGTCGCTGTTGTCTTCTAAAGACTTACCAATTACGCAAAATCCTGGAGGAGTTGGACTGTCATCAGTTAATGTACATGCTGTACCTTTGGTAACGTTTGTTACAAGTACTTCACCTTTTTTAACAGGACCTTCTACTTTACAAGGAACTTTACCACGTAATGCAACTGCTACTCCCTCGCTGTCTTTATTCATTAAGTATGCTGGATTAGTTGAAACAACTCCTGCTACTCTTGAATCTTGGAGTCTATTACATGCAGTAATTTCTTTGTCACCACCAAATATAACAACTGTGCCAGGTTCATAAATTTCATCTGATTCATAAATCTCTGCCAAGTCAGCATATTGAGCCGTTGTTGCTGTTGCATAAACTGTTCCTGCCTGTATATCTGCGTTTGCTGATACTGTGATATTTGTTGCTGATTCATTACTTGTTGTCGTTGTAGCAATCCATCTATCTGAAGTTTCATCCCAGAACCAAGCCGCATTATTTTCTGCTGTACCACGTTGTACCATAATACCTGCGTCACTAGTATTGTTTGCTGGTTGTGTGTCATGCTTATTTAATAATATAACTGGATCTTCAACAGCCATATTTTGTACATCCATTGTTGTTGCTGTACCCATAACTGTTAAGTCTGCGTTAATGTTTACATTACCATTACCATTTGGTGTTAAGTTAATATCACCATTTGATGATGTTGTAATATTAACAACAGCACCTGTGATGGCGTTGCCATTAACATCTAATGCTCCACCAAGTTGTGGTGTTGTATCGTCAACAACATCTGTTGTTGTATCAATATCAGAAGCAATTACCCAATTTGAACCATTATATTTTAAGATGCTACCTGACGCTAGACCTGAAGTATCAACATCACTTAAATGGTTTATTTCCATTAAGTTAGTTGTATCTGAATTTACCCAAGCACTACCATTGTATTTTAAAATTTGACCAGTACTTAATGATCCAATTGTTGTATCTGTTAATGCTGTAAGATTGTAGTTTGCTGGTGTCCATGTTGAACCATTGTATTGTAAAACTTGGTTCGTTGAAACACCGGCTGTATTAACATCAGCTAATTCGTTTAGTGTATCAATTAAATTTGTTCTGTATTCAACTGCTGAAGCATTTACATCACTTGTTGTTATGTCAACTGTGCCTGCTGTCATTCTAGCAACTGCAATTTTATATTCAACTGCACCTGTTGTTCCCATATTGGTATCATCAGCTATTGTAAATGTGTATGAGTTTCCTTGGTATCCTGATGTTTCTACTTTGTGTATTGCACCTGCTTTGTTACCCGATGATCCATTCCAAGTGTACGTGTTACTCCAACCATATGCTGTTCCTTCAACACTTTTTAACACATAAAATCTCAATGGAGTGTTCACTGGATTAACTGTTGACATATCCATTGTAAATGTAATCAATGTTGTTGCTGTTGCATCAACACCTGCTAAAGTCAATGTCGCTAATGTTGTTGTTGCTGATGGATCTGTAGTATTAACTGTTATAGTTCCTGGTGATGTTCTTACTATTGTGTGATTTGCAATTGAAACTGCTGGAGCAGTTGGTACAAAAGACGAACCATTCCAAGCAAGATAATTTCCTGATGCAATTCCACCAGTACTAACATCAGATAACTGAGTCATTGACATTAAATTATCTGTGTTTGAATTGATCCATTTAGATGTTGCTGAGTTATATTTTAAAATTTCGTTGTTTGATGCACTTGTAATTGTTGTGTCTGTTAACAATGACATTGTTGTTACGTCTGAACTTGGTTCCCATCTGCCAGCGCCATTATTCCATTTAAGAATTTGTCCATCGTTTGGAGCAGTGTTATAGACGTTTGCTAGATCACCAATATTTGCATTGGCAATACGTGCATCTGCTAGTGTGTTTGAGAAAAATTTGTTTGATCCTTCTGTAAGATGATCAGTTGTTCCAGGTATAGTTAACACACCTGTACCACTATCGTATGCTTGTGAACCTGCTGTTGCACTAATTGCCGCTCTTGCTCTTGCATCTTGATAATATAAATTTGTTTGTTCTGGAATATTTGATGTGTTTACTTGATTGCCTGTTGTACCAAAATCAATCATTGTATTATCAACTGAATCTGCCGCTAAACTGATTGTGCCTGAAATTGTACCTGATGTTGTGATATTTTTGTTTCCAAAATCCCATCCACTAGTTTTGTAAACTAAACTTGCCGCGTTAGAACCGCCTGATTCTATAACAAAACCTGAACCTGAGGCAGTCAAAGTGCCACCTTTGTTTAATGTTATTATATTATCTTTTATTTCGGTGTCTGTAGATGTTGTTGATACTTGAGAACCGGAAACTTTTAAATTACCGGTTACAACTAAATCTTCTGCACTAATAATAGTTTGATCTGCCATGCGTTTTGCTCCAATATGTATTACTATTATTTAGCAGATTTGGCCAATTTGTAATATGTGTACAGTCAAGGGAAACCCCGGAATAAATCCGGGGTTTCTATATTGATATCTAAAATTAGATAAATGTTACGTTTGAGATAGCTAATTTTGATAGGTAGTCTGCTGAATTACCAAGTGATGATGCAGTGTTTGTTAACTCTACATAACCGTATCTTGTCATAAAGCTCACTACTGGCTCAAAAGTTGACGGATCCACAATAACGCCTGATGACATTAATGGGATGTATGGGCAATAGAATGCCGCCGCGTCTACTTCACCAGCACCTTTGTAACCAATCAATACTGGAGAATCATCTACCAAGTATGAGTTTACATATACTCTCATTGCACCGTTTAATGTACCAACAAATTTTGTGTTAGTTGGAGCTTCGAAAGTACCTTCAGTTGTTCTTGCGAACGCTGAAGTTGTCGCTGATTGTAAAATTGTCAAAGCCTGTGGAGAAACAACAGCCCAGTTAGCCGCGCCTCTTCTTGTTCTTTGAGCAATTAAGTTTGCTTCTCTATTAATAGCTACTGCCAATGCCGCATGTTCGTCACCCACGAAAGTTGGTGTACCTGTTGCTGACGATTGGTCAAAAGCTGTACCTGATGGTGCTAAAGATGTTAATGAACCAAGAATTTCTTGATCGATCTCAGCAGTAATTTCTTGTGCTAATGCCGCCATTACTTCTGCTTCTACATCTAAACCATGCATCGCTGATGCGTCTTGTGCCGCTTCAAATGTCCAACGTGCTGATAGCTTTCTTGTTTTAGCTTCAACAGTTTGTTTTAAGATTTGAATTGACATTTTGTTACCAGCTTCACCCTCTAATGATGAAGTAGTAGCACCTGATACAGGTGATTGTGTACCTGAACCTGGATTTGAAGAGTATGATCTTGCAATTTCAAAAGGTGAAAGTGCTTCAGTACCTGCTGTTACACCGTCTTTTGCATCTGAATATCTAACTCTTAATGTGTGAATTTGGCCTACTGGACCAGTCATTGGTTGAACACCAACGATTTCGTTAGCTATAACTGTAGGCATCACACGTCTGATAATTGGAAGAATTACTTTGTTTAAAGCCGCTACGTTTCCAGCACCTGTGGCACCAGTTGAAGCCGCCTCAGCCAAGTAAGTCTTTGTATTTTCAAGGACAGTTTCCATTGATTTAGCTTTGTTACCTTCTAAGCCTTCCATCAATGCAGTTTTAGTTTCTGTCCAATTTTCATTGATCATGTTTGTCATTTTACTTAACTCCTAGACCTGCTAGTTTTTTAAGTTCAACAATGTCACCAGTGTCTGAACTTGTTTCAGCAGGTGCCTCTCTATTACCAGTTACCTCTGTTACTGATTCAGTAACAATAGTTTTATTTGTTTCAGCTGGTGCTGATTCATTTAAAACTGCTGGTAAGTATTTGTTAAACTGTTTTTTTAAATCGCTTGTTTGTACAGATTCAAGCAATTCGTTCATTACACGACGCTTCTCTTTGGATAAATTTGTAGTTAACTCTGTAAGAGTTTTTTCACGTACATTTTTATCTTCAGCAATTCTTAATTTAGTTTGAACTGCTTCAATTTCTGCGTCTTTTTCTTTTAATTTAGATTCTGCGTCAGTAGTATTAACTGCAACAGCTTCTAATTCTTTTTGAAGTTTTCTAACCTCTGTACCTTCGGCTAGATGAGAAGACATATACTCGCCTGCAAATGCATCAAATACTTTTCTACCAAAATTGTTTTCTTTAGCAACTTTGATATCTTCTTTAAGTTGTGATAATTCACTTCTCAAACTTTTCTCAACTGTTTTTTCAACAACTTCAGCCGCTTTAGAAACAAAACGTTGTTTCGCTTCAGCAATCATTTTCTTGCCTTCTGCTACTAATTTAACTTTTTGCTCTACAACTGCTTTTTTGTCGTTTTCAAATTCAGTTAACTCTTTTGCTAATTGTTTAACAACGAAGTTTTCCAATTTTGCAAAATTGTCTTTTAAGTTTGTTCTGTCAGCGTGTAGTTCTTTTACCTCTTTAGCTAATTGTTCAGCAACAAAGCTGTCTACCATACCAATGTGTTTTGCAACATTAGTTTTGTATGCAACTGTTTGTTCTGCCAATGCCGCTCTGTCAGCCTTCAGCTCTTCTACTTCAGCTGTAATTCTGTCAGTTAGCATTTTGTCCATAGCTTCAACAATTTGACCCTTGTCATTTTCATAACGTTGAGCAAATTCGTCGCGAAGTTCAGCAGTGATCTCTTCTCTGGCTTCATCTAACTTTGATTTCCACGTTTCTTGAATCTGAGTTTTCAATTCTTCTGAAATGTTATCTGACTCAAGTATTCCGTTAAAAATATCTGCCATGAGTAGTTCTCCTTATAACTTCAACTCTTTTATTAATTTGACTATCTCGTCTTTTAGATAGCCTTCTGCTTTGCGATCATACATTGCGTCCGCGCCTATGCCGTATAAACGTCTTCCGCCACGCATGTTCATCAAACCTTCATATATTGCTTTTGGATAAGCATCTGGTGCCGATGGTTGTGCAACAATGTCCACAGTAACAATTTCAAAATCAGACACATTGCCTGATTCATTTACGTTACCGGTACCTCTTGATGACACACCCAATTTTGCTCCACTTTCCAAAAGGGTTTTTACAATGTTTCCCATTGGGGTTGGTAAAATCTTAAGTTTACCAATTCCGTTTGGACCGTCCATCCACATAGATTCAATCATGTGTGATACACGATCTAAATTCACTGTTAATTCTTCAGGGTGATCTGCTTCACCTAATACAGAATAACCGCCTTTCAAGCGTTCGTCCACTGAAGAAACTGCTTTTTCTATTTCCTCTAGTGGATAAACACGTGAATTTTGATTCTTTACTCCGCCTTGGATGAATACACCTTTCATAAACAAGTTTTTCTTATCGCCTTCGCCTTCGTGTAGAATTTGCATTCCGGCTTGGTCGAAAGTTAAACTTTCTAAAAGTGGTTTAATCATCTTGACGATCTCCTTTACCTAATTCAACCTTAAGCACTTGCTTTTGGCTTTGGTGCTGGTGACATTTTAGCGTCGCCTTGTGCTGGACTATCTGGATTTGGCTTTACAGCTGGTGCTTTACCACCTGCTTCAGCTTTTGCATCACCCATTTTTACTGGATCTGCACCATCTATTCTCTTTGCACCACCGTTACTTGCTACTGGTGAACTAGCATTTGCACCGTTGTCTCCACCTTTTGGAGTTGCAACAGCTTTCATTTCAGTCGCTTCTTCTAGCTCTTCGCCTTCTTTTGAATCTGACTCTTCGCCCTCGACTGCAACTTCGTCAGCAATTTCAACTGTTTCTTCTGCTGGCATTTCAGGAGCAGGCATTTCTGCTTCTAAATCATCAGCGGCTTCTTCGTTGTCATCACCGTCTTCGTCTTTGTCGCCCATCATTTTTTCAAATTCAGCTTTAAGATCTTCTAAAGCGTCTTCTAGATCGTCAACTCTGTCTTCAACTTCCTCATGATCATGGTCATCAGCTTCGCCATCTTCATCACCATCATCTTCGTTAGTTTCTTCATGCTCGATTTCTTCAGCATGAGCGTCTGCTTCGTCTTTGACAGCAGTTGTTAAATCTTCTTCTTGATCGCCGGAACCGCCTACTTTTTCTTCAACAGTTTCGTCACCTGATTCATCAGTTGCTTCTTCAACTGCTTCTTCATCTGAATCTTTTGCTTCTTCTACAGCATCTTCATCTGATTTTTCTGCTTCTTCAACAGCTTCATCATCTGATTTTTCTGCTTCATCAACAGCTTCTTCAGTGTTTTCAGTAGTTAAATCTTCTTCGATTTCATCAGTTTGATTTTCGATCAACTCTTCATGTATTTTTCTAGCTTTTTCAACGATCACATCATGTAAAAGCTCTTGAGCTTTATCTGACTCGTTGTTAACTAGATACTCTAGAACTTGTTCTAGTTTTGACTTTGTAGTAGACATAGTGTTAATCTCCTAATATATTACTAGTAATATGTTTAGATACCTATATAAGGCACAAACGTATATATTATTTACTTATTTATAGGAAAATTAGTGCAAAAGGCGTCTATTTTGACTCGTTTTGTAATAATAATGTAATATTACTACACAGCAGGCGGTTGTGCGTACATTGTAGCTACAAACTCTTTGTTTTTTTCTTGGTCTGCTTTACGCATTTCACGTACTTTACGCAATTTATTAAGGTGTTTTAATGTAAGACGTGTTTTACGTCCATCACTAATATGTGCCATATGATAGTGATCATGTTCTGGAAAATAATTTTCTTTTAATTCAATGTAACGCATACTTTTATTTACCTTTTACCTCTACGAGCTTTAAGTGCCAAGTTTGCACGTTTCACACGTTGTGATGCTTGACTATACTTTTTAGTATATGATGATCTTTTACCGTGTATTGAACCTTTTGCTTGGCGTGTGCTTTTCATTTTGGTACTTTGCTTAACATTTAAAGGCTTGTTACATGTACTTGGATTAGCAACAATACGTCCTTTACGTGGTCCTGTTGGACATCTAAAACGTTGTGTAGTTATTTTTGCTTTACCTCTTGATTTGGTTCTACCAGTACGACCAAAAATCTGGCTCGCACCTTCTTCAATAGGTTCTAATGAATATAAATCTGTTGTGCTAATTTCATAAATTTTCATAACAATACCTTTGTTATGTTATTTATGTTTGATCTGGTGTTGTATCTGTATCTGGTGTTAATGGTGAGTCAGCACCTGCGTCTGCGGCATCACCTGCCGGAGCATCTTCTAACCCTTCAACATCTGAAGCTGGCATCGGAGCCGCTCCTACATCTGACAATCCTGCTCCGCCACCTACGTCATCACCTTGTGCTGGTGGCTCAGTAGCATTGGCATTTTCTTCTGACCATAGTTTTTCGTTTTGATATATTTCACCTTCATCAAGACCAAGATAACGTGACATTGCAAAACGTTTAGAAATATATGGAATCTGTTGTACCTGTGTAAAGATACTAACCATTTGATTATCAATTTCAACCTGTCTGTATTTGCCAAAGTTTTGTGGCTCATTAAATTGTATTTCAAATGAACCTGAATCAATTTCAATACCTCTATGTTTTAAGAACATTTTAAATTCTTTATCAAGTGAAGGCATAACCATAGTTTGCAAACGCTGACAGAATTTTGTAAATCTAAATTCTTGGATATATGCTGTACCAACTCTACCGTCAGTAAAAGCTGAACCTGGATCATCTGGTGTTGATGGCAAATAACTTGATGGAATTCTTAAACCTTTCATCAACTTATTATTAAAGTATTTTAAATCATCAATTTCACCTAAGTTTTGACCACCTGGTAATGTTTCAACTTTTGAACCTCTACCTTCAGCCGTTTGTGCAAAGAAATAATCTTCAATCTGTGATAAAGGATTATAAGCGGCATCCATAATATTCGCACCGCCACCTGTTTTATTTGGAATACGTTTTTGGTGTATTTCATTTTTAACACGTTCGATAAATGCCATTGCCTTATTTGTTGGCATATTACCTACGTCAATGTAAAACACTCTTCTTTCAGGTGCTCTTTGTACTCTGTAAATAATAATAGCATCTTCTAATAATTCTTTTTGTTTGTATACTTTAAATATTGCTTCTAACACTGACGTACCAAAAGGCCAAAATCTATCCATGCCTTCTGATAATGAAATGTGTGCAATATGTGAAGCATCAACTGGCGTTGTCATTACTTCCATGTTAAATCTACCAGCTTGTGAAGTTGTGGTAGCACTTGTCATGCCTCTGTATTTGGCGTCTCCACTGAATGGCATATTACCACTCTGATAAGCTGTTGGAGCCGTGTATTGATATTGGCTCATTGTTGTTAAATTTAAATTTTGTAAATTTAAATCTAAATCTCTAATAAAATATGCTTCTGGTTTTTTACCTTTACCTTCGTTAACAACAATCTTTTCAATTTTTGCATGATCTACCCAAAGTAATTTGTATGTTTCTGGATCTCTAACTAATACCTGATCACCATACTTGATTACATTTCTAAAAAGTTTAAAACATCTTTTATCCCAGTCATTAATGCTTGACCATTGTTTAATAGCTTGATTTAAAATTTCTGTTTCTGTATCAGTTGGTTTGTCTTTATAAAAAATTTTAAATGGTACACCTGTTTTTGGATCGTTTTGAGTTGAAAATTCTGCAATAGTATCAAGTGCCGCATTTACTTCTGTGTCGAGATCCATTTGATCATATTGATAATAACGTTCAATACGATTTGGCTGACCTGCATATACTTCTGGTAACCATGAACTGTATTTTGATTGTGATGATTGTCCATACGAACTACCTACAGGACTTTGTTGTCCTAGTTTAGTTTCATATGTGGTAAAGTGTTTTTTCCAACTCATATTGTGTACGTACCTTTATATACAGTTATTTATGTAATTATATAGTATTTTAAAAATGATTGCAACCGTTTATTAATTGAGTGAATTAGCTGTTTCTTTGGACGCAGATGCACCTTTTCCAGTATTGGAAGCAATATTTCTTAGTAATGCTAATGATGTAGTGTAATATTCACCCTCTGCTGTTGCTGTTGGATCACTTGATCCTGTCATTGGCAAGTATTGTTTCATAATACGCATTTTGGCCGCTGATAATCCAGCTGGATCCGACATATCCGTGCCAACTGCATTGTCTGTACCACCGGTACCGGTTGCACCGCCCGATGAATTTAAGTTAACTTGACTCGATTGTAGATTAACATTTGAACCTGCGGCTAAATTAATTATTTCTTCTTGTTTTGCAATATTTTTATTTTGCATATCTAACAGTTTGGTAAGAACTGCGTTTCTTGTGTCAATATCTAATCCTTTGATTCCAGCCAAAACTGCATCTCGTAATGCACCAGGCTTGTTCCTATCTGATTTTGATAGACTGTCGTATGCATTTTGTATCATATCACCCACTGTTGATGCAGATGATGGATCTAATCCCGAAGTTAAGATATTTGAAAATGCTGTTGTTCGTGTTGTATTATTCTTGTTTTGTGCTTTAGACAAACCAGGTAATGCTGAAGATGTTAATGCTGATGTGTCACCAGTTTCGATTGCCTGTTTGAGTGCTACTGCATTGTTCACAGCCGCAGTTCTTGTTTCTTCAGCGTCTTTGATAGCACTGTCTCCACCGAACAATGATGGCAGTACTAGTTTAAATCCTTTTATGATTGCACCAGTGATAGCATCTTGTAAAACAGAAAACACACTACCTAATGCTCTGGCAATTGATTCACCTAAAGATAAACCTTGGAAACCTCCAATGAAGTCCATGAATCTTTGAACTAGATTAGCAATTTTATTTGCAATCGAACCTGCGTTGTCCACAAGTTTTTGTGCAAGGTCAATACCCATTGCAGTAATTCTTTCCATTGCCCCACTTATTGCACCTAGTATTCTATCATTGCCAAACAACTCAGTAAAGAATTTATTAAATGCAACTGATAATTTTGCAGTGACACGTTCAAAGTTTATAAATGCTTTGGACAGTTTGTCAATTTGTGATTCTTGTCTCAGTCTTTGTAGATCTTTGTACTGCTCCAATGCACCTTTTTTCTGTATCTCTTGTACTTGGTTAATTAATTGTATTTGTTGTCTTGCCGCACCTGAGAACTGTGTGTTAGAACGTTCAATAAGACCCAATCTTTCTCTTTCAGCTTCAGATGTATTTGCTATTTCTGTTATCAATTCGCTTGTTGCTCTTGCGGCGCCTTGATCATCTAAACTATCTAAGTTATCAATCAACGAACTCATTGAATTGTATAATCTTCTGTTTACTGCTAATAATTCTCTACCAGCTTCTGTGAAGAACAATCCACCTCGACCATATGCAGTTGTAAATGTTGTTGCAAGTTGATCACCGAACTCTGTTCCAAGTCCTGCAAACATACCTGTTACTGTTTGTGCCGCTCGTAACACTCTTGCTTGTACCATTGCTGGTAAAACATTTAATCTATTTGTAAACGCTTCAATTGCCGTTGATCCTTTAATGACTGCCGCAATTTGGTCTCTACTTACATTTGCTAATTGTGAAAATGCTGTAATGTTTTGTGCATATCTCACAACCATTTCTTCTAATTCGTCATTGCTTTTACCACCAAGCATACTTGCTGTTCTCAATTGGTCCATAAAGTCACCAGTGTATTCAGCCAATTCTGCAAGACTCATACCCAACATACCTTGAGCTTGTAGGTTATCTCTGATCTGCACGTTTAGATCTGAAAATGCTTTAGTACCAATGATACCAACTGATGTTGAGAACTTGCCAAGCAGTTCCGTATACTGTGCTATTCCCATTTCAGCCGCCACTGCCGCTTTTGCCAATCCTAATGAACCCTGCTCCATTCTAAAGCCCATTGCAAACACTTGCCTGAATGAATCTGAAAACTGTTTCAATCTACCAATAACAAAACCAACTGCCGCCGCAAAACCACCTATCACAGCACCTGCTATTCCCAGCTTACCAGCAAATTTTTGAATTGCTAAATTGACTGACTTAAATGGTGTTTGTACATTTTTCTTAACTAAATCTTTAGTATAATCGCCACCTTTTTTCTGTAGGTTTGCAATCATCTTTTTTGAGTTTTCAGAACTGTTTTTGTTAAGTTCTTCAACACGTTTAACAACGTCTTTTAGTGCTTTGGTTTGTTCTTTACTATCTTTTGCAACTTTGTCGTCAGTTTTCTTCATTGCCCCAATATGTTTGGCAATTCTCTCTTGAGTCGCTTCTGTGGCCCATTTAGGAAGGTTAGAATCGTCCCAATTTATCTGTTCTATTGTAATTTTGTCGCCGTCAGCCATTTTTCATTAAATACCCATATAATTACGTAGATAAGTACTACTATTACATAAATATTTATCGTATAAGTTATGTACGTATATAATAGGAAACAACAAACATGAGTGAAAACAAATTAGCGAAATATTACAGAGCACCAAAGTTGTATGTACGTGTTCCAAGTCAGGGTGCATTTAACCCTGATACACAGCAATCAATGAGTGGAGAATTAGCTATCATGGCTATGACTGGTCGTGATGAAACTATGATCAAAAATCCAGATGCATTGCTTAATGGAGAAGCCGTAACATCAACTATTAAAAGCTGTGTTCCAGGTATACAAGATCCAAAAGAAATACCAATAACTGATATTGACACTTTATTGATTGCTATAAAAATTGCTACAAATGGAGAAGAGCATGAAGTTAGTGCAAACTGTCCAATGTGTAAAACTGAAAACAGAGGAGTGGTAAATTTAAGAAATATTTTACCAACTGCAAAGTTACTCGACTCAGAATATCCTGTAAAATTAGATACAGGTGTTACTGTGTATATTAAACCTTACACGTTTGCTATGCAAACTGAAGCGGCTTTGGCGGCATTTGATGAAACAAAAACACTTCAAAGTTTAACACAGGAAAAAGAAATCAATTCCGAAAGTATGTCAATCTACAATAAAAGTTTTAGAAGAATGGCAGACATGAGTGTATCATTATTAGGTAGAAGTATTATAAAAGTCGTTACTCCAGAAGGTGACGAAGTTACTGATCCAAATGAAATCTTTGCATTTATACAAAATATTGATTCAAATGCGGCAAAAAAGATCGATGAAACTTTAGCAAAAATCAATAGCTTAGATATTGATAAAAAAATTGAATTAAAATGTGCTAAAGAATCTTGTGGTCATGTATGGACTTCAGAAGTTGATTTCAATCCAACGGATTTTTTCGGAACTGGCTCTTAAAGGCTGAGCCTGATCAAATAAATGTCTACTTTGATAAGTTGACTAAAGAACGTGAAACTATCAAACAACAGGTGACTGAAATCTGTTGGTACATGCGTGGATCTATTACTTGGGAAGAAGCGTGGTCTCTTTCCGATCAAGATCGTAATGACATAATTAAATTCATCGGTGAAAATGCCGAACGATTTAAGAAGTCTGGTCAGGTAGTTGTTTAAGTAGATTGTTGTTTAACGGAATTAGAATTTAAGGACCAAAAATCTTTATATTCAATATAATGAAACTCTTTATAATCTTTGGTGTGTTTTAAATTTTTCCATTGTGTTGGATCCCATAGTACAAACTCACCTTGTCTTGATATTTTGACACACAATAACCATTTGTCATTTGCTTCACAAGATTCTTGTGCTTGTTGAATAAATGTATCTAGTTGTTTAACTTCTTTACCAAGTGCTAGATTATGCCATTGTAAATCACCATAATTTTTTGCTTCAATAACCAGAAGTGGAAATGTATCAGGTGGAATAATGTCTCCTTTGAATCCTCTTGTTTGATTTTCCGACAATGTTTCTGTTCTTACAATATTTTTACCGCCAACAAACGCACCACTGTATGGAACTCTAGTAAATGACTCTTGATACAATTCACTTAAAAAGTTTGCAACATCTCTTTCGTATGTTTTACCTTTGTTTTTTGACTTTGCTCCACTCATTTTAATTTCCATTCATAACCAAAAGTTATTCCTATATTACTTTCATCGTACTCGTATGCAGGTGCTATGAACCAACCTCTATCAGTGTATCTCATAAAAGGTACAATATCACCTCCACTATAACCGGTTGCTAGTCCTACTTCTAATTTTACATATTTGTCTATATCAAATTCTTTACCTGCGTAAATGCTAATTGATTCTTCGCTATTGTAAAATACTCCTGTTATTGTATTATCTATTTGGCACCTTGCGTGAGGATGAATATTATTATAATTTCCTTCTAATCCAATGTGCATTGAGACTGCCATTAATAGTGATAAACAGGTATTCATTTCTTAATAACTTTTTTTAATAATTTTAATTTTATATCATGCATAATGTCTGAAAAATGTTTTATATCCTTTGGCTTATATTTTTTATCATTGTAATCATGCTTCAGTATTTCCATCAGTGCTTGATGTTTCTGTTGATTCTTCTTCTTTGTCATTTACTAACTGTTTTGGTTTTTCAATTGGCATCCCACCTCTATCAAACCATCTCCCATCTGCTGTTTCCCAAACATGTGAATTAAAACTGCCTTCTTTGGTTAAACGTTTTACTGTAATTCTACGTTTAGTTAATGTACCTTGATATATTGTTGCATCTTTTTGTATAAGACGTTGTGTTGGTCCAGTACCATATATTCTATCAATGAATATAGGGTTTCCGTGTTCATCTTCGCCTCTAATGTTTGATATAAGCACTTCTTTCATTGTTTTAGTATACAACCAAAAGAAAATTTAGTCAACTTATAAAATTTTGGTTGACTTTTGATCCAGTTTAATCTTATACTTAATTATTAAGGCTAATATCAACAAAAACATAGAACTCTTTAGGCTAACACAGGCAATATAGCAACAACATTGATAGCAATATCTCAGAAGTGCGCCGAATCAAGTAGGTGGTGAATCTGACGTTGCACGACCTAGGCTAATATCTGCTAAATGATGAGGCTCTGAGAAAAAGCAACCTCAATCATGTGTGTAGTGCTAACTTATTTTACACACAATGATTCCGTTGGATGAGACGCAGTTGATGGGAGTACCGGCCAACCGCTTCCGTAGGACTGTAAAGTTAGAATGGCGTGATCTCGTATGATGCGAAGTTACCACTCACCCGTAGCTGGGTGAGTCATGACTGATTCTGTATGATACGATACAAAGTATCTTGATAGTACATTTTTAAAAAAGAAAAAAAGATTGTTAACGTTAGTTAACAATAATACTAACTGACGTAAGTCAGTTACCTATTGTGATAGTGTCTACAGTAATTTTTACAAATATCCAAATTGAATTCATTGTTATGTTTTAATTTTTTACCTATACTTGTGAATGTTTTTCCTATTAACACATTGTAAAGCAAATTATTTTGATTGATACGTATATCTGGATTTTCGTAATAATTTTTATTTTCAACATTAAATAATTCTTCCCATTGTTTTAACATCGGTATTTTAGGATTTAGTAAATCTTTTATAGTAACGTTTTCCTTGTTCCATATCTTTTCATTATCTTGTCCATAATAAAAATGAAAGTGCGAGGTCCAACAACACGGCCAGACAGTCATGTCGCTAACGACTTGTATGCTTTTGTGTTTTTGCCAATAGCATGAATCGGTAAATTTATTATTACTTTTTGGATATTCATAAAACATATCTTCAAATTCTAGATCAAAATTTTTAATTTTTTCTTTGTATAAACTTGTATCAGCTTTGTTGTCTTTGTATATGTCTACTAATTCTTGGCCAAATGTATCTTCGTTGACTTCAAATTCCCAGCCCCACGATTTTGCTATCTTTTCTGCTTCTGCAATTTGATGTGCATTGTGATTGAACTTTATCATTCGCCATTTAACATTTACATTATGTTCTCTTAAAACTTCTGAATTAGTAATGATATGTTTCCATTGCACATTTTTCCTATACATATCGTTTGTGTCTTCTAAACCGTCGATCGAAAAAGTAAATGCAATATTGGCATCAAGATTTTCTTTGCTGATGTATTCACCAACTTTTGCAAATTTTTTGGCCCATGGGCCTCCTCCATTTGTATGCACGATTTGATGTATGCTCGGCCTACGCCTACTGATGGATATCAAAATATCATCAATGTTAGGGTGCATCATGGCATCTCCGATATTGCCATTGTACTGCAAAGTTTTAAGATTAACTAAACGTTCATCTACAATTGAATCAATAAAATATTGTACCTGTTCTGCAGACGCATGACGTTGAAACTTGGCAATGTATGGCTTGGTCAACATTGTTTCGTTGTCTGTGCGTGGGCAACCAATACAATTAGCATTACAATAACTAGTCGGTTCCCATTGCACATACTCTAAGTCGTGCGGATTTATATAGTACATATATACTACTTATTTAAAGAATTTCAGAAAGTTTTTTTACTGCACTATCATAACGTCTTTGTAATCTATCAAAATTATTTTTTGATATGTTATAAGCTCTAACCCAATCGATTGGATTGTTATAGATATATTTTACAGTGTCGGCAATCATTTGCATACGTTTTTCGTTATCAAATTCCATATCATAATCTTCTGGCCATAAAGATGAAAAAGTTTCGTATTCCCTAGATCGAAGTTGTTCTAAATATCTCGGTGTCGAAGCAATAATGAATGGGTGCTTGTTGATAATCGCACGAGCAGTTTTTTCAGTAATCATAAATGCATCATTGTTATCTACATGAGTTTCAGCAACGATACTATATTTTGTTTTTTCATACAATGTGTGATCAAAAGGATATCCTAAATAATGATCTGCTTTTCCATCGTATTCGATATTGTCCGGACTATGTGGTATTTTACTATAGAACCAATCAAAATCATATTTGGTTATTAAGTGTGATACTTTAGGATACAAATCTTGTACTGTGTGTGATGTATTTAACGACCATATGCCGTGCTTTAACATATCATCACTGTTTAATCTTATAGCAAGATTAAGTCTATTTAATTTTTGTATCTTTGCGTTTAGAAACAAGAATTCATGCTTTACAAAATTTTGTAATTCATCAAAGTTTTTATTGGCTAACTCGATTTCACCTTGATAATATCGCCAAAGTGCATCAGTTTCAAAATGAGGATAAGAAACTATAGATATTCTATGCCTAAAAACATTTTCACTGTGACATGCTTGTTTGTAAGATTCTAAAAAATCCCATTCGTCTTGACAACCAACAATATATATAATTTGTTGTGCTGTACATATTTCGCTTTGTATTAGCCAATCAATAAAAACTGCGTGTGCTCTTAAAACTTTGCTGTCATAATTTAATCTTTCTCTAATATGAGAGATCATAATTCGACGTTTTGGATTTTTTAATTTACGTAATTGTATATGTTTAAACTCCGGATACATGTGATATGGTTGATTTTTGTATGCATTGAATTCCAACAAATTGTAATCATAATTAGAATCAACGTAATTTGCCAAGCCATATCTGCCAGGACTTTCAAATTTGTATGCTAATGTACTAGGCGCTAACTGTATCGTGCTCATGATCTTTTGCAAACAATTCTTTATGTGTTTTATGGTCGATAGTTTCTATATCTGTTGCAAAAGATGTAAATCCGTTTTCTTTGACTACATTAAGAACATTTGAACATCTTGATGTTAGTTCGTCTCTGTGTGAAATAAGGAATATGTTTTTACCACCTTCTCTAGACATTTTCTTTAACACACTCATTGCTGATTCAACACCCATTGTGTCCATGCC